>Ga0163144_10000979_pt1 | contig 67742 bp, 47 predicted proteins | sample OliLak19BULKMAT1_FD_123175 | JGI IMG/M metagenome (GOLD analysis project Ga0163144, IMG submission 123175) | Freshwater microbial mat bacterial communities from Lake Vanda, McMurdo Dry Valleys, Antarctica - Oligotrophic Lake LV.19.BULKMAT1 | ecosystem: Environmental > Aquatic > Freshwater >...
CTCTCTAGCCAAACCTTCTTGAACAAGATCATCAGATAATGTCACATCAAGTGCTATCGTTAAACCATTTGCAGAACTTACTAACCATCCTGGAATATCTTGGCTGCTTATTTCTACGTCTTCGCTTTCTATTACATACTCATTCCCCTCATAGTTTACAGTTATATTATTCTCAGCCTCCAATTGTTGAATTTCATCTTGGGTCATTGCCAATACTGCTTGCTGTACGGCTTTCATATTCTTACCATATTTGGGGCCCAAGGCTTTAAAATCTGGCTTAATTGCTTTGATTAATTGTCTGGTTTCTTCACCTGTCAGCAACTGAATTTCCTTTACGTTCACCTCAGATTTAATTAATTCAGATATTGCATTCCATACAGGTAATAAATCATCGTTCAATATTGGAACCATAACTTTCTGCAGGGGTTGGCGTACCTTTAGTTTTGCCTGCTTCCTAAGTGACAATATCATAGAAGTAGCATCTTGAGCAATTTGCATTCTTCGCTCTAATTCTTTGTCTGTTGCATCTTCATTAACTTTAGGAAAATCTACCAAATGGACGCTTTCCTGCGGAAGTCTTTTGGTTGCATTATTCAAATCTTGAAATAAAGAATCAGCATAAAATGGTGCAATTGGAGACAATAAAATGCTTATCGTTTCGAGGCATTCATATAGGGTTTGATAAGCTGATAGTTTGTCTAGACTCATTTCCCCTTTCCAAAATCTACGCCTGCCAAGCCTAACATACCAATTGCTTAAGTGATCATTCACAAAATCTATCAATGATCTAGCAGCACGTGTAGGTTCATAACTTTCATAGCTATTCTCTACGTCTATAATCAATGTTTGTAACAGGGAATATATCCACCTGTCCATTTCAGGTCGGTCAATTATTGCAACTGTATTTTCTTGCCACTTAAATTGGTCTATCTCTGCGTATAAGCTAAAGAAACTGTAGGTATTGTATAGCGTTCCAAAGAATTTCTTGCGAACTTCAACTATTCCATCTATATCAAATTTCAAATTGTCCCAAGGTTGGGCATTTGCGACCATATAAAGTCTTGTAGCGTCTGGTCCATATTTGTTCAGTGTCTCAAATGGATCTATTACGTTCCCGAGCCTTTTGCTCATCTTCACGCCTTCTTTATCTAGCACTAATCCATTGCTTACTACAGTTTTGTAAGCAACACTGTCAAATAGCATAACAGATAAAGCGTGCAAAGTAAAAAACCAACCTCTAGTTTGATCTACACCCTCGGCAATGAAATCTGCAGGGAAATTTGCCTTAAACTTATCTTCATTCTCAAACGGGTAATGCCACTGTGCATAGGGCATTGCGCCACTATCAAACCATACATCTACCACGTCTGGTGTTCTATGCATTGGTTTGCCGCTTTCACTTATTAGTATTAGCTCATCTACGTATGGTCTATGCAGATCAAAACCTTCAGGCAAACCACTCCCAGGCATTAGTCCTGCTTGTTGTGCTTTATTTACTTCAACCCTAAGTTCTTCTATGCTTCCTATACACTTTATTTCGCTGCCGTCTTCTGTTAACCACAAGGGTAATGGCGTACCCCAATATCTAGAGCGACTTAAGTTCCAGTCTACTAAATTCTCTAACCAGTTTGCAAAACGACCTGTGCCAGTTGACTCTGGTTTCCACTGTATGGTATTGTTAAGCTCAACCATTCTATCTCGGTAGGCAGTTGTTTTTATAAACCAAGCCTCAAGTGGATAATACAATATAGGTTTATCAGTCCGCCAACAATGTGGATAGTTATGTTCGTATTTTTCACTTTTAAAGCACTTATTCTCTTTTTTTAGCTTTATTATGATGTCGACATTTACATCTTTATATTGTTCCTCGTCTCTATAATCCTTTACATATCTACCTGCAAAGTCTATTACCTCTGGCACAAATTTTCCCGATTTATCTACTAATGGTATTTGCTTACCAACATTATCTGGGTCAGTAACTGTAAGGGCGGGTACGTTGTTTTGCTTTGCCACACGCATATCATCAGCACCAAACGTAGGTGCTATGTGCACTATGCCTGTACCGTCTGTTGTGGTTACAAAATCGCCAACTATTACTCTAAATGCATCACCACTAGGTTGTACATAGGGTAGCAATTGGTGATAGTGTTGACCTGCTAATTCAGATCCTTTATACGAATCTAATTTGCGCCAAGGTAAATTTTTACCGTTATGCTCATAGTCCTTGTTGTCAGAGTTTTCTAGCTCTGCATTAAAGTATCTACTTAGGGCAGCCTCAGCTAATATTACTTGTATTTGCTGATGGGTGTAGGGATTAAATGTCTCAATTTTAACATAATTTATGTCTTTGCCTACAGCTAATGCTGTGTTACTAGGCAATGTCCAAGGGGTAGTAGTCCAGGCTAAGAAATAGGTATTTTCCTCGGCTATCTTTTTAAATTGAGCCACACAACTAACATCTTTTACTTCTCTATACGTACCAGGTTGATTTAACTCGTGACTACTTAGTCCTGTTCCAGCTGCTGGACTATAGGGTTGTATGGTGTATCCTTGATATAGTAAATCTTTGTCATACAGTCGTTTCAGCAATTGCCAAAGTGATTCTATATATTCCTTTTTATAGGTGATGTATGGGTTGTCTAGGTCAATCCAATAGCCTTGCTTATCTGTTAGGTCAGCCCAAACATCTTGATACTTCATCACATCTTCACGACATTCTTTATTGTAGTCGGCGATAGATATTTTCTTTCCAATGTCGTCTTTTCTTAGGCCTAAACGCTTTTCTACTTGTAGCTCTACCGGTAATCCGTGGGTATCCCAGCCACTTTTACGCTCAACTCTGTAACCTTTTAGGGTTTTGTACCTGCAAAATATGTCCTTTATAGTTCTGCCTAATACGTGGTGAATTCCAGGCATACCATTAGCCGAAGGGGGACCTTCATAAAATATAAAGGCATTATGTTCTGGTCTATTCTGAATGCTTTTTCTGAAAATTTGATTTTCTTTCCAGAACTTCAAAATGTGATCTGCTGTCTCTACTAGGTTCAGCTTATCATATTTGCGATATAGTGATGAATCGGAATTTCTTTTATTCACGATATTATTAATTTGTGATTTTTTTGCGGTGAAAACCTATGAAAAATAGGTACAAAAATACGGGAATAGATGTTAAAGTCTAATTCAAACTATAAGTATGCTGGTATCAGGGTTGGGTTTGAAATAAATATAAATATTTTTTGCCCCTAACCATACTTTTTATATATCCCAGTTCAGTCAATGTATTAAGCTCTTTCCTAGCCGTTTGATTAGATATGTATTTTCCCTTAGGTGGATGCATTGGCATTTTCATTTCAGTATTCTTTTTTTCTTTCCTCTTCAATTTACTACTAATTTATCAAATTTTAGGAATAAAATTAAATACCTAAAAAACCCTAAGTTTCCTTAGGGTTCTCACATTAACGCTCTATTAGAAAATTACTTTTTAGCTTTTTTCTCTTTAATCTTTTCTTTTTTCTCAGCCATTATGCTTTGGTATTTGGTGTATTGGTCTGCTGTCAACACGCCTTTCACTTTTTCATCGCTGGCTTTCATAATGTTTTGTACTGTTTTACTAGTACCATCACCTTTTCCAGTTCTTGCAACGCGAGCATCTTGTATTTTTGTATTTCTGTCAGTAAAAATAGTTACTAAACTTGACTCTTGGTCATCAGTTAAGACCAACTGTTTTTTCAAATTTTTCGCTTGTTTTACAGCCATTTCACTGGGAGACTTTTTGGTTTTTTCCGCAGTTTGAGTGTTTGGGTTTATTGGTGCTGCTGCACTTACTTGACTCATACCTAAGGCAGCTACTAGCGCTACCGCAATTCCCTTTCTTATAATTCTTGTTTTCATCTTCTTTTGTTGTTTTATATATTATTTGGTCAACATTAATATAGAGAATGGTAACTAGTGAAGGTTTAATTCTTAAATTAAAATAATATATTGGTATTTAGAAATATTAGTTTAATTAATTGATAGCCAAATATTCACCACTATTTAAATATTTACATAATATTAATCTAAAACTTGAATATGAATGATGTGGTCAAAACTATATTTGTCTGCTAACGTTTACTCTAATTAATAGAACAAGATTATGTCAATTCAAATCGGCGATAAAGCACCTGACTTCAAATTATTTAACTCTGACAAACAAGAGGTAAGCTTAAGCGAAAACGCAGGCAAAAACGTACTACTATTATTCTTTCCACAAGCTTTTACTAGCGTGTGCACTACCGAACTATGTGAAGTAAGGGACAATTTAGCTGACTATAATAAAGCAGATACAGAAGTACTGGCTATTTCTGTTGACTCTCCCTTCACATTAGCGAAATATAAAGAAGATCAAAAATTGAATTTCCAATTGTTGAGCGACTTTAACAAAGAAACAAGTAAAGCATATAACGCTTTATTTGAAGAATTTGCAATGGGAATGCGTGGTGTCAGTAAACGTGCTGCTTTTGTAATTGACAAAAACGGCATCATTCAGTATGCAGAAGTAACACCTACAGCCGGAGACCTTCCTAATATGGAAGCTATAAAAGAAAGCATCAGCAAATTGAGCTAGTTTTCTTCAATCCAAAAACTAAACCCCCTTTTAGAAATGCCTAAATGGGGGTTTTTTAGTTTAAGTTGTATTCTTTTTTCTGAAGAAGATGAAGTAAAATACTTGCCAATTAAGCCAAGCCAACGCTTTTCAATACGTTAAAATCAACTGCAGCAGGGGCGTCTAACATTAGATCTCTTCCAGAATTGTTTTTAGGGAAAGCTATAACATCTCTTATGCTATCAGTACCCATCATAAGTGCAGCTAACCTATCAAAACCGAAAGCACAACCTCCGTGTGGAGGAGCACCAAAAGTTAAGGCACCTAATAGGAACCCAAACTTAGTTTGAGCTTCATCTTTGCTCATACCTAGGGCTTCAAATACAGCAGATTGAATGATTGGATCGTGAATTCTAATAGATCCACTACAACACTCCCATCCATTTATTACAAAGTCATAGGCATTTGCCAATACTGCTCCTTTTTCTGTTTGCAACAAATCTATATGCTCTGATTTTGGCGATGTAAATGGGTGGTGTTCAAAAGTCCAACTTTCATTGCCTTCATCATAACTAAACATTGGGAAGTCTATAACCCACAATGCTTTATATACATTTTTATCCCTTAGGTTTTGGTCCTTTGCTACCTCTAGTCGCAAATCACCCATTGCCTTTTGCACCTTTCTGGTGGCAGCAACAGCTATTAATAACAAGTCACCTTTCCCGGCGTTACTTGCCTCAAACCATCTATAAATTTCATCATTTTGAAAGAATTTTCCTACACTACTCGTCACTGTATCATCTTCATTCCATTTAGCCCAAATTAATCCAGATAATGCCCTATTAGGTTGTTTAACAAAATCAGTATAAGCATCTATCTGTTTCCGAGTGTAGGTAGCACCTCCACTTACAGCTAGTGAAATAACACTTCCGTTAGTCGACGTAGCCTCTGCAAAGGGTGGGAAACTATTGTCAACCACCAATTCATTTAGATAATTTAGTTTCATCTCAAATCTAAGGTCAGGCTTATCACTACCATAATGAAGCATCGCTTCAGTATAGGTTATCGTAGGTATATCTCCTAAATCTACATTAATTACCTTTTCAAATACGTGTTTAGCATACCCAGTAAACATAGCAATTATGTCTGCCTGATGCACAAATGACATTTCACAATCTACCTGTGTAAATTCTGGCTGTCTATCTGCCCTAAAGTCTTCATCTCTAAAGCATTTTACTATTTGAAAATACTTATCATAACCACTCATCATCAAGATTTGCTTAAAAGTTTGCGGTGACTGCGGTAAAGCATACCACTCGCCTTGATGTATTCTACTAGGGACGATGAAATCTCTAGCACCCTCTGGTGTTGATTTTATAAGGAAAGGTGTCTCAATCTCTATAAATCCATTTCTAGACAAATATTCTCTACTCGCTTCAGCCAATTTATGTCTAAGCATCAGGCTTTTTTGCATAATATTACGCCTTAGGTCTAGGTACCTATACTTCATTCGCAGTTCCTCCCCACCATCTGTATTATCCTCAATGGTAAATGGAGGTGTTGGGCTAACATTAAGAATGGTCATTGTAATTACAACTATTTCAATCTCACCAGTAGGAATCTCAGTATTCTTATTGCTGCGCTCAGTCACTTTGCCCACAGCTTGCACTACATATTCTCTTCCCAATTCATTGGCTTGTTGACAAAGGCTTGCGTCTGTTTCCATATCAAATACCAGCTGCGTGATTCCATATCTATCTCTTAAATCAATAAAGGTAGCGCCGCCGAATTTTCGATTGCTTTTTACCCAACCAGCTAGTGTTACTGTTTGGCCTACATTCTCTATATTTAATTCGCCACAATAGTGTGTCCTATACATAACCTTATTTTGATTGAATTGTAGGAGAATTTTGATATTCTCCAGCTTATAATTTACAAGTTAGGCAAAGTTAATAGGTCAATTCAAAGATTAATCTGAATACCTGCCTTTCTATTTCGTATTAGTTAATGCTAGCATAAGTTAATATTCACTTTCTAAATTTTATATTCGTACACTTATAGACTTGGCACCTAGTTTGTCAAGCTAAATATATTAAAGTTAACGACATATTAACTATTACCCTTGAGCCTACCTAGCTACCCTATATCTGAAGACAATATTAAAATCTCTGACCCTGAATTAGATACGGTTGCTATAGTTGTACTTAGTTATAATGGGAAAGACTTATTACACAAATTTCTCCCCCCAATTATTGCTACTGCCCCTGCCTATGCAAAAGTGTATGTAATAGACAATGCTAGTATTGATGGTACCTATGTATGGTTACAGGCAAATTTCCCAAACATAACAATTGTCAGACTCCAAGTAAATAAGGGATTTACAAATGGCTATGTTGAAGGTTTAAAATCTATTTCGGCTAAATACTATGTACTAATCAGTAGCGATGTAGAGGTTAGTCCTAATTGGGTAGAACCCATCATTCAACAAATGGAAGCAGACCCAACTGTTGGATTAGCGCAACCAAAGATTAAATCATACAATAACAAAACCCAATATGAGTACAGTGGAGCCGCAGGTGCCTACATTGACTCATTAGGTTACCCATTTTGCAGAGGCAGAGTATTCTTTACCATTGAGGAAGATAATGGGCAATATGATGACATTGCAGAAGTATTTTGGTGCAGTGGCGCTTGTATGTTTATTAGGGCAGATGTTTATCACCAATTAAATGGTTTTGACAATGACTACTATGCCCATATGGAAGATATAGACATAAGTTGGCGTGCAAAAAATGCAGGTTATAAGGTAATAGTAGTTCCTCAATCAATTGTATATCACGTTGGTGGTCACATTATTAGTTATGGCTCTCCTCCTAAAATATTTAGGAATTATAAAAACGGGCTTATTATGATGACCAAAAACCTACCAGCCGGGCAACTTGTTTGGAAATTGCCTATCAGACTGTTACTAGATATAACTGCAGCATATAGAGCACTATTTCAAGGTAATACAAAAGAGTATTTTGCTATTATGAAAGCACACTTACAGTACTTTTTGGGTATTTTCATTTGGTTTAAAAAACGTAAAAACGCAAGAGCAGAAATTAGTGCAACTCCCAACACAACTGGCGTATTTAAAGGGAGTGTGGTGTGGCGTTATTTCATATTAGGTAGGAAAACTTTTAACAACTTATAGTAAAAATAAATGAATTTTATTAAATATACATTCTTAGTTCTAGTGTCTGTTACTAGCATAACAAGTTGCAAGAACGATAAAAAAGTAGATAAAGAAAGTACAAAAACTTTAAAAGCAACAGTTAAAGATTCTACTGTAAAACCAGCTAATAAAATTAACAAAGAATCATTTTACTATAAACTATATCTACAGGGTAAGAAAAATCAAGACCCTTACACCCAGATAGTTGCTATCAATTCTATGTTAGTTGAGGATAGCCTGGCAAATGCAGGAATGCAAGATACTTTAGCTATGATTTATGCTGGTGCAGGACTAGATAAATCAACCAAACAAGTTCTTAAAGAAAGAACTAATGCACCGGAAAGTGAAGATATGGATGATCTGAAAATAATGACGAGCAAGACTCCAGAAGAAGCAATGCAAACAACTAGAGAATTATATAAAAAATCTCCTAAATTAAGATACCTATTCATAATGGCTGGTTTGCAAATACAAATGCAAAAATTTGCTGACGCCGATGCGACTTTTAATAAAATAGAAGCACACAAAAACTACAAGACTGAAAAAATACCTAGTACAATGGCAGATGGTAAAGAGGCTAAAATACCCGCAGAAGCTGCCCTATATATGCTTAAAGCCCAAAATGTTGCAGCTCAAGGTAAATTAGCTCAAGCAAGAATAATATTAGAAAACTTGGAGAAAAAATACCCTAACTTGCCCCAAACCAAACTAATGTTCGATCAACTTAACCAAATGTCGAAAAGCAGATAAAATAATATGCGTAAAAATCAAATTTTAATAGCCTTTGGCTTTCTAATAATTCTGGCATCTTTTAGTGCTTGTAATAATAGTTCAGAGAATAAAAACACTGACAGCAATTCTTTAAACGACAGCTCTAATTCAGATTCTACAGCTCAAACGTTTACTATATTGCAAATGATGGTTCCGGAACAAAGTGCAATGATGGATACCAAAATAATTAAAGTATCTACTTTCAGCGAATTATATAAAGCAATCGGGTCAGATAGAACTATAATAGTAAAGGCTGGATCTGAAATAATGATACCTGATAAACCTATAAAAGACTTAGAGCAAATATATGCTCAAGTAGAAAATGGCCTTATAATTAGTAATTGCAACAATTTAAAAATTAAGGCTGAGGCTGACAAAACAACCAAAATAACGCAAACCAGTGCCTTTTTCTATGTTTTACAATTTAATAAATGTAACAACATTATTATAGAGGGCATTACTGCTGGGCACAAACCAAAAGGCTTTTGTGGTGCTGGTGTTATTATGGCTCAAGACAGCAAAGGCATTTTCATAGAGAAATGTCATCTATACGGTTGCGGTATTGAAGGCTTTACTAGTATAAATTCTACTAATGTTGTATTGCATAAGACTGAAATATATGAAAACAGTGGTAAAATATTAAGCATACTTCAATCTAAAAATATTCAAATATTCGACTGCATCCTTCATAATAATGTAAACGGCAGTGGTAGTATGTATTTGGGTGCTATAGAGCATATTGCATTTGTAAACACAGTAATAGAAAACAATGATTGCAGTAAACTGAACCCAGTTCCTGCTCTGTTTGAAAATGAAAAAGTTGAAGATATGCACATAGTTAATTGCACCATATCAAATAACAAGGCTACTGCACTAGTTAAAAGCAGAGAAGGTGTTGTGATAAAAGAAACCGCAGAAAACAACAACTCTTGGCAACTAAGCACCAAAAAGTAGATTTTATTTTAATGGCTTTGGTATCAGTATTGTACTTTGTTATTTCGTTGCATAATTACACCTATAATATACCAATATGATCAAATATATCTTTATTAGAGTCACTCTAATATTCTCAATTTTAATAAGCTTATCTACTTCAACTTGGGCACAAGGAATCAAGTTCGAGGAAGGGAGCTTTGCTGATATAAAAAAATTAAGCAGAACCAGCAATAAATACATTTTTATAGATTGTTATACCAAATGGTGCGGTCCGTGTAAGGTAATGGCGCGAGACGTATTTACCCAAGATACTATCGCACAATTTTATAATAAAAACTTTGTCTGTTATAAATCAGATATGGAAGAGGGTGAAGGCAGAGAAATTGCCAGAACCTACAGCATCGCTTTCTACCCGACTATGATGATATTAGATAGCACAGGTAAAATGGTGCATAAAATAGTAGGTGGTAAAAACACGATGGAGTTACTAGCTGAGGGTGAAATTTCATTAGATCCTAATAGAAATTTATCTGGGCAGATATTGCAATTTAGAAAGGGCAAAAGCGATACTGCTTTCCTTAGAAAGTTGATGCTTGCCACTTATCAAATAGAACCAGAAGTTCAAAAAGAAATTAGTAAGGCTTACTTTGCTCAAATAAAGAAAACAGATATAATTAGACCAGACATTTACCCATATTTTCGTGATATGGAAACTGATGTATTATCAGAAACATTCGTGTATGTTTATAAAAACAGTGATCAATTTGTAAAAGTTTATGGTGAAGATGCTACTAATAACCTACAACAAAAACTGTTTGCATCATTAGATAATTTTGGCAGAGCAGGTAATGAAATTAGCTTTATGAAAGTAACAGAATACTTTATTAACGACACATCTAAGCTAAAAAAGATGATGGGTTACCAATTTAGAAGTATATATTATGTTTTTCATATTGACCAAGATAAACTGGTAAAAAGTCTAGATGAATGGTATAAATATGCCAAAAACAATAACGACGAACTTAACAAGATGTCAACTCTAATTTGGGAAAAAACAGATAATAAGAAAGCATTGGAAAAAGGTGCATCATTTCTAGACAGAAGCTACTTTTTAAACAAAGACTATAACTCAGCTATGTTAGCAGCTAATATGTATCTAAAGATTGGCGACAAAAAGACAGCTTTAGCAAGAGCTAAAGAAGCTCAACGATATGGTAAAGAACAAAAAATTGATATAAATGCTGCTGATAATATGGTGAAAGATTTGAGCCCTGCAAAATAAGAAGTGCAAGAGATTTCAATATCAATTTACCGAGCTTCCCGTTATAAATATATTGCCTTAATTATGAGCTTTTTTAAAGTATTTGTCTTCATTTTATGCAGTATTCAACTATCAGCACAAAGCTGGACGAAAGTGAATGAAAATCAGCGACAAACTACAATAAAATTTATAGATGGGCGAGCAGAGGTATTTATAGATGGTCCGTCTGCAATGATTGTCGTAATAGGTTCAGGAAAGTGGCCAGGGCAAGTAAGTTTTAGTGCAGCAAACAGTGGTACAATGCGAATGACTCACGATATAGATATAGACCCTACTAATGGTTGGCAGGCTTATCTATTACTTAAACAAATTACAGAAGGATACATCACACTAAATGCACCAGGATATAATGGTATCGCTACACTAAAATCTCTATATGCACCAGAATCTAAACCTGATGCTTATAAAGAAATTGCAAAGATTCGAAAACAACAATCCACATTAAGAAGTCGATGTGAAAAACCATTAGTTGTCGATCAAAGCATTTGGCGCGAGGGTTTGCCTGCTCCAAGGAATAAACCTATAATGACCGTTACTAAGTTTTGTTTTGTACATCATACCGAAACCCCTAATAACGACACCGATTATCTAGCTAGAGTACGTAACATTTACTTGTATCATACCCAAGTTAACGGTTGGGATGATATTGCTTACAATTATTTAATAGCTCCTGACGGAACCATATTTGAGGGAAGAGATGGTAAAGGTATAATAGAAGACGACAATGTAATGGGCGCCCATTTATGTGCCAAAAACAGCAACACATTTGGCATTAGTATGATAGGATCATTCACCAGCCAAATTCCCACTGATACGTCCATAAATAGTCTTTCTGCCGTTTTATCGTGGAAAATGGGTAAGGAAGGCTTAGATCCAATAGAACGCGCTAGGCACCCCATAAATGACCCAGAAGGCGAATATTTTTATAGGTTAACGGCGCATAGAGATGCCTGCAACACCAGTTGTCCAGGCGATAAACTTTATACACAAATGGCAAGTCTAAGATCAGAAGTTAGAGGCAAAACTATTGGTTGCGAACCATTTGTATCAATAGATCCTGAAACAGGTGACCCAGCCCCAGTTATTAGCCGCAGTTGGACGGTATATCCCAACCCAGTTGAAGATATTCTTAAGATTAAGGCACCAATTCTACCCGGCATAGCGCCTGGTACTCCTGTCAGCTACGCCATATTAACCTCACAGGGCAGCATCGTACAATCAGGTAGAATACCCGTCGCAGACTCACAATGGGACATTAGCACTTATTCAGCAGGGCTTTACATCCTTAGAATCTATATGCCTGGTCAAGCCCCTATAACCATTAGATTTAATAAGAAATAGTTTAGGCAAATCTCTATAACTAATAATCTTTAATAGTAATTGTTTAGTTAAAAACTAAACCTCCTTCAGCGTTGAGGGTTATAATATTACATTAAATATAATTATGCGCTCTATTTGGAAAGGCTCCATAGGTTTCGGATTGGTAAATATCCCCATTAAGTTATATACTGCTGTTGAATCTACCAGCATTGATTTAGATATGTTAGATGAAAAGGATCATTCTAAGATTAGATTCAAACGTATAAATGAAAATACCAATAAAGAAGTACCTTATAATCAAATAGTAAAAGCATATAAACTAGATGATAATTATATAATACTAGATGATAAAGATTTTGCAGATGCTAGCCCCGTAAAAACAAAACTTATTGAGATAGAGAGCTTTGTAAATACAGAAGAAATCAATTTAATGTATTATGAGTCATCTTTTTTCGCAGAGCCTGATGCAAAGAACTCTAAAGCATATATTTTACTATTACAGGCACTAAAAAAATCTGGTAAAGTAGGGGTAGGTCGGTTTGTATTACGTACTAAAGAAAATCTATGCATAATTCATCCACTTGACAATGTGATAGCAATCACCAGAATACGATTTGAAAATGAACTAAGGAAACCAGATGATTTAAAACTGCCTGATACCAAAGCATTGCCAAAAAAAGAAATAGATATGGCACTTTCATTAATAGAGCAATATCAGGAAAAGTTTGATATTAGTAAATTTAAGGACACCTATAATGATGACCTATTAAAAATAATTAAGGCAAAAGCTAAGGGGAAGCGTGCAACAGTTAAAAAACTTAAAGCAGTAAGTAATGATGATGATAGCCTATATGATACGTTAATGAAAAGCCTAAAAAGCAATCAAGCTTAAACCAGAAATGGGGCTAGATAAATACAATAAAAAAAGAGATTTTACTAAAACCACAGAACCAAAAGCGGGAAAATCTACTTCTAAAAAGCTAGCGTTTGTTATTCAAAGGCATCACGCTAGTCATTTACATTATGATTTTCGCCTAGAATTGGATGGTGTTTTGAAAAGTTGGGCAATTCCGAAAGGACCATCAATGAACTCCAAAGACAAGCGTCTAGCTATAATGGTAGAAGATCATCCGTACGATTATAAAGATTTTGAAGGACTTATACCACAAGGTGAATATGGTGGAGGTGTAGTTATTATATGGGATCAAGGATATTATGAATCGTTATCAGTTGATCGGGCAGATGATATAATGACTTTACATAAAGGTTTAAAAGAGGGTAATTTAAAGTTTAGATTATTTGGGGAAAGAGTGAAGGGTGAATTTGCTTTAGTAAAACTAAAAAATGATAATAGCGATAACAATAATTCTTGGTTACTTATCAAACATAAAGATGATTTCGCTGCGAATGAAAAATATGATAGCGAATTATTTGTTCCAAATGAAATTAAAGTTTTAAAAAATAACAAAGACAATGAAGTTAAAACTTTACCGAATTTAAAAATCATAACAAAAAAAAATGTTAAAGTTGAGTCGAAAAATGTTGAAAGCCTGCCTGAATTAGCAGAGTTCAAACCTATGATGGCAAAAAATGGGGCTAGCATTGTAATTAACGACGCAGACAAAATCTATGAAAAGAAACTAGATGGGTATAGAGCCATTAGCATTACTGGTAAAAATGCGAATCTAATATCTAGAAACAGTATCGATTTTAGTATAAAATTTCCTCAAATACTTTCTAATCTACTATTAATTGATAAAATAATTATTTTAGACGGGGAAATAGTAATTGAAAATAAAAAAGGAAAAAGTGATTTTCAAGCCCTGCAAATCTACAACGGTGACACAAAAGACTATCAATTAGTCTATTATGTATTTGATATACTTTTCATAGATCATCACGACTTAAGAAATTTAGGATTAATAAAACGTAAAAATTTACTATCTGTCCTTTTCGAATCATTCTCAAAAACAGGAAAAATTAAGTTACTAGAATTTTATGATGATGGTGAAAACCTGTTTGAAAATGCTAAAAAAGAAAGCTGGGAAGGAATTATTTCAAAAGATATTAACTCCAAATACTTAAGTAATAAACGTAGTGATGCTTGGCTTAAACATAAATTAACATTGAGCCAAGAAACTATTATTTGTGGATTTACTATGCCAGCAGGAAGTAGGAAACATATTGGATCATTAATACTTGGAATATCTGTAGCTGGCAAAATCAAATACATCGGGAATTGTGGTACAGGCTTTGATGAAAAATCACTCTCTGATTTGTTCAATACATTAGAACCGCTAATTACGAAAACGCCCAGTTTAAATGAAAAGATTGCTCATAAAACTAGTATAATATGGGTAAAACCTAAACTAGTTTGTGAAGTAGTATATGCTGAAATGACAAAAGAAGGGAGAATGCGACACCCTGTTTTCAAAGGCTTAAGACTAGATAAAAGTACCATTGATTTAGATATTGAATTACAAAATGTTACAACTAATGAAGATAATGATAAACTTATGAAAATAGGTACTAAATCGTTAAAATTAACCAACTTAAACAAGATATTTTGGGAGGTAGAAAACATAACAAAGGGTCAGCTATTAAACTATTATGATATAATGTCTGAGCATATTATACCCTATATAAAAGATAAACCACTTAGTATGAAGCGCCAACCCGGCGGCATAGATGATGAAGGGTTTTTCCAAAAAGATGTAGATGTAGAGAAGATACCTAAATGGATCAAAACACATAATGTGTACTCTGAAAGTAATGATAAAACAATTAATTACATAGTAGGATCAGATAAAGCTAGTCTTTTATATATGGTTAATTTGGGCTGTATAGAAATAAATCCTTGGTTAAGTGACTATAAAATGCCTGATAAACCCAAGTATATGGTTATAGATTTAGACCCGCACGATGTTGCTTTTACTGATACCATTATAGTAGCATTAGGTGCTAAAGAATTATTTGATTTAATTGGGATTCCAGTATTTATCAAAACGTCTGGGTCTAAAGGTCTACACATTTACAGCTATTTAGCTTCTCAATATAATTACGATATCGCTGTAGAATTTGCGAAATATTTTGTCACTATACTTCAAAAGAAATTTCCCAAAACAACCAGTATCGAGCGAAGCCCAGCTAAAAGACCAAAAAAAATATATTTGGATTTTTTACAAAATAGAATGGGGCAAACTATTGCATCGCCTTATTCCGTTAGGCCTAAGACTGGGGCAACCGTTTCAACACCCTTAAACTGGGACGAAGTGAATGATAGTTTAAAAATTTCCAACTTTACCCTGTTAAATGTTCCTGATCGAGTAAAAAAAATAGATAATCCTTGGGCAAATCTTCATAAACGTAAAGTAAATATGATTAAAGCTTTAGACAAATTGAAATCAATTGAACTGAAAGGAAATTATTAATTTTATTATTTCAAAAAGGCAGAATCATCCTCTAGATTCACATTTTCATAAATGCAATTACGACTACTACATTCGATTATCATAACCAATAAATACCCAATATATCGCTATTTTTGAGCTTGAAAATTGAATTATATTAATGTCAGAAACGAATATTTTACTATTAGGCGCAGGCGGGCAAGTTGGGGTTGAATTAACTAAAAGATTAAGAGAAATATATGGTAACGACCACGTAATTGCAAGCGATATAAAACAAGAAACAGAAACCGACTTGGACGGTAGATACTTGATGTTGAATGTATTAGACGGAAAGCTGTTAAGTGATATAATTCAAGAATATAAGATAACTCAAGTATATCACTTAGCTGCATTACTAAGTGCAACAGCAGAAAAAAATCCGATGTTCGGTTGGGAGTTAAATATGCAAAGTCTGCTAAATGTTCTAAATATTGCAAAAGACCAGAAACTAGAAAGAGTTTATTGGCCGAGTAGTATTGCAGCATTTGGAGTAAATACACCTAGGCACAATACTCCACAAAACTGCATTATGGATCCAAACACTGTCTATGGAATAAGCAAATTAGCAGGTGAACGTTGGTGTGAATACTATTTCCAAAAGTATGGTGTTGATACTCGTAGCATTCGTTATCCTGGTCTAATTAGTTGGGCTGCAGAACCTGGCGGTGGCGCTACAGACTATGCCATTCACATATTTCACCAAGCTATATTACACGGTAAATATGAGTGCTTTTTATCTGCAGATACAGAATTGCCTATGTTATATATGCCTGATGCCATAAATGCAACAGTTAATATAATGACAACTGAGGCTGTGAACATTAAGCAAAGGGGCAGTTACAATCTTGCGGGATTTTCAGTAACACCTGCACAATTAGCGGTAGAAATAAAGAAACATATACCTGAGTTTGAAATAACTTATAAACCTGACTTTAGGCAAGGAATTGCTGATTCTTGGCCAGCGAGTATAGATGATTCCGACGCAAGAAAAGATTGGAACTGGAATCACGAATACGATTTAACCAAAATGGTAACTGATATGTTACATCACCTTAAAATAAAGCTAAACTCAAACCATTGAGTCAAAAATTATAAAATCTATGAAAATTGGAATAGTATGTTACCCTACCTATGGCGGTAGTGGAGTTATGGCGACAGAGTTAGGCAAAGCCTTAGCTAATAAGGGTTACTACGTCCATTTTATTAGTACTGCGCAGCCAGTCAGACTAGAGAGTCTCGGCACCCATTTGTATTATCACGAGGTAAATGTAATGGCCTACCCCCTCTTTGAGTATGTACCCTATGAATCTGCCCTTATCAGCAAGCTGGTAGATGTTATTAAGTATGAGCAACTGGACATATTGCACGTACACTACGCAATACCACACGCCTTTGCTGCCTATGTTGCTAAACAAATACTATTACAGCAAAACATAAATATACCTGTAGTAACTACCCTACACGGTACAGACATTACACTGGTAGGTAAAGACATTACCTATGAACCTGCCGTTACATTTAGCATCAATCAAAGTGATGCAGTTACAGCGGTATCTGAATACTTAAAAGATGAAACGTATAGATTTTTCGACATTAGAAAGGAAATTAGGGTAATACCGAATTTTGTAGATTTCGAAAGATTTAACAAAAAGAAAAAGGATCATTTCAAAACAGCGCTAGCGCCAAATGGCGAAAAGATACTCGTACACATCAGCAACTTTAGACCAGTGAAAAGGATTGAAGATGTAATCGACATTTTTGCAATAGTAAGAGAAATTATACCCTGTAAACTGCTTTTAGTTGGAGACGGTCCAGAGCGTGCAGGTATTGAACAAAAAGTTAGACAATTAAACTTGGGTCACGATGTCAGATTTTTAGGTAAAATAGAAGCTGTAGAAGAAGTTCTTAGTATTGCAGATATATTTCTTCTGCCTAGTGAGAAGGAAAGCTTTGGTTTAGCAGCACTAGAGGCAATGGCCTGTGAAGTGCCAGTAATAAGTAGTGATGCAGAGGGAATACCTGAAGTTAATATTAATGGTATAACAGGCTTTGTAAGTAAAGTGGGTGATGTAGATGATATGGCATCGAATACAATTAAGCTATTATCTAACCCTGAGCTTCATAAACAGTTTAGTCAAAATGCCTTGACCAAAGCACAAGAATTTGATTTAGATACCGTTATGGATATGTATGAGAAACTGTATCACGAGTTAGTGCCTGTCGGTGTTATTTAGGTTAAAAAATAGCAAATTGGGAACTATTTCTTTAAAAAGGTAATTCTAATCTAATATCCTTAATTAACCAACCCGTTTTTACAACTAAAGGATTAGAGTAAATAACCTCTTCTGGTCGGCGACGCAGCCAGAGGTTACCACCATCCCATCTACCATTCTCATTAACATCTGCTACTACCCTAATAAAGTAGGTACCTGCATCAAGGTATTTAATGTCGAAGTTTGTACTATCTTTAAATGAAGATTTTGCAATAACAACACCCTTATCATTTATTAATTCGAAATACTTAGTCCTAGACTTAGATTTTTTACTAGAGATTAAGTAACCATTCAAACTTCCGAAAGTCTTATCATTAAATGCTGAAAACCCAGCTACTAATGTGTCTTTATTAGCAACACCAAATACGTCAACTACTGCCCCTGGCAATACAATAAGTCGATAAGCAAGTCGATCATTTCCAGAGACATTAATAAAATATTCGAAGCGTTCAGAATCTTTCGGTATTACCATATCCTTAACTGAAATAGGTAAATTGTTTCCCGTGAAACGTAACATTGATGCATCTACCTTACGTATTGGTACATTAGACTTTAGCGATAGAAAATAGCCATACCTTCTAAGGTTTTCTTTAGAGATATTGATCCTAATCGAGGTCTTCGGCAAGACAAATTTATCGTCAGGCTTCTGGGTTATAATAGTGTCAATTTGAATTCTCTTATTACCAGCTATTGTATAGATATGAAAAGTATCTATCAATCCGAATGCTGTTTTATTGTTAGTGAATAAGCTCACGCTATCCTTACTTTCATTGTAATCCTTATATAGTACTCTGTTAGGGTTACTCGTCCAAATACTATCTATAGGCGCAGAAGTTTTGATTACAGTTAAGTTAGGGCTTACTATAATGTTAGAAATACTAAGCCCTTCACCTTGATAAGGAAACAACCTGATAGCTGTGGTGAATACTGTATCTTTATTTAGAAAAATATTACCGTCTATAAATGAAACGCTTTCCCCTACATCTAGAGTTAGATTTTGATTTTTATCTTCTAGAGCAAATAACTTATAGCTACCCGGACTGATATAATCTAATTTAAAAGAGCCCCCAATACTTTGAGTGTAATATAGCGGTTTGTCTCTAAGTATTGTACTGTCTAAATCTACACTATTATATAAGCTAAAAATAATGTTGTCTGGCAGGGTTTGCCTATAGGAATCAGTAATTGTACCGGATATTTTTAAAGAATCAATTACTGGTCCAGTAGAGAATACAATTTTTTGGCTAGGTGCTACATTGTTATTATTGTTATCTTTTATAATGCTGCCAGTAGTAATGCTATAAGTAGTATTAGGTCTTAATTCCACTTTAGATAAGTCTAGCTGTACCCTTTTGCCTAAACTAATAATTGGTGGCATAATAGGAATAGACGGTGTAATAACAAAGTCCTTAGCAACCAAGTCTATCAACACATATTCATCATAATACAAGGTTATCTTTGTCGGCTTCTGGTTTACAGCCTTGTTTGGTGGAGTTTGATTTATCAAAACTGGAGGAGTTTTATCCTCAGGTCCCCCAGGTGGAGATGGTCCAACCACTGCACAGGATACAAATATCAGAACGTGAACTAAATAAGATACATATGTTAAGATTCGCATCATCTGCCCAAATGCACCATAATTATAGCAATATCAGAAGGGTTAATTCCACTAATTCTAGATGCTTGACCTAGATTAATAGGTTTAATTCTACTTAGTTTTTCTTTTGCCTCTGTACCCATACTTTTCAATGAGTTATAGTCAAAGTTATGATGCAAATTAATATCCTCAAGTCTCTTCATTTTATGTGCTAACTCACGCTCTCTATCTATATAATGTGCATACTTTAGTGCAATCTCAGCACCCATAATGGTGTCCCTGTCATATGAGTTAGCCAACTCTGCAACTTTATCAACAGCTGTAATTAAGTCTTTCATATTGATTTCAGGTCTGGATAATATGGGAAGTAAAGGTGATTTTTGATTCAATTGAGGCGATGGAATAGCAGATAAATATTCATTTACATCTGCGGGTTCTAGCTTACAATCCTTTATTTGTTGAGACAATTTAGTAATGCCATCACGTTTGTTCAACATTAATTTATATCTATCCTCATTTGCCAAACCAATTTGAAATGCTAATTCAGTCAATCTTAAATCTGCATTGTCTTGTCGAAGCAAAATTCTATACTCAGCACGGCTTGTGAACATTCTATAGGGTTCATCAGTCCCCTTATTAACTAAATCGTCTATTAGTACGCCTATATATGCTTGATCTCTTCTCAAAACTACAGCTTCTTTTTCATTGACTAGTTGATGGGCATTTATTCCTGCCATTAAACCTTGAGCGCCAGCCTCTTCATAGCCAGTAGTTCCGTTAATTTGCCCTGCAAAAAAAAGGCCTGTTATCAGCTTAGTTTCTAAACTAGGTAGCAATTGTGTAGGTGGGAAATAATCATATTCTATCGCATAACCAGGTCTAAACATCTTTGCATTTTCAAAGCCAGGTATTAACCTCAATGCTTTCTGTTGCACATCTTGCGCCAAGCTGGTACTAAAACCATTCACATATACTTCTACAGTATTCCAACCCTCCGGCTCTACGAATATTTGATGTCTATCTCTCTCAGCAAATCTATCAATCTTATCTTCTATACTCGGACAATATCGCGGGCCTAACCCTTTTATCCTACCTGTGAACATCGGGCTTTGCTCAAATCCGGTTCTAAGCACATCGTGTACATCTGCATTGGTATATGTAACGTAACAACTGCGTTGTTTAGATAATGCTAATGATTGGGGCAAATAGCTAAATTTACTAGGTACTAGGTCTCCAGCTTGTTCCTCCATCATATCGTAATTAAGGCTTCGACCATCTATTCTGGGTGGGGTTCCTGTTTTCATTCTACCAGAATCGAATCCCAAACTGTTTAACTGTTCGGTAATACCAGTGGCTCCTCTCTCCCCTGCTCTACCACCTCCCATTTGTTTTTCGCCTATATGTATGGTACCATTTAGAAATGTTCCATTAGTTAGCACAACAGACTTAGCGCGAATTTCTGTGCCCATTTGTGTTACTACACCATATACCTTACCAGAATCAGACACCATCAACCCACTCACCATTTCTTGCCACATATCTAGCCTAGGGGTATTTTCCAGCATTTCTCTCCACACCGCAGCAAATAGCATTCTATCATTTTGTGTACGTGGGCTCCACATTGCTGGCCCTTTACTCAAATTCAGCATTCTAAACTGAATAGCCGATTTATCACTAACCAATCCACTATAGCCACCCATAGCGTCTATCTCACGTACTATTTGTCCTTTAGCTATGCCGCCCATAGCAGGGTTACAACTCATCTGCCCGATGGTTTGCATATTCATTGTTACCAGTAGTACTGTACTACCCATATTTGCTGCTGCCACTGCGGCTTCACAACCAGCGTGTCCAGCTCCTACTACTATTACATCATATTCGGGAAACATATCTTTCTATTTTTTAAAAATTGAATGTTCCACGTGGAACATATCGTAATCTAACAATTTAATATATTCATTTTCAAGACTTTGCATCTCGCTTTTATCAGAATCTGTGACATCGTCAAAGCCACAAACGTGTAGAGAGCCGTGTATACACACCCTAACTAGCTCTAATTGAGGAGCTACAGAAAACAATACAGAATTATCTGCAACATTATTAATACTTATATACATTTCTGCTTCAACTCCATTAACTATATCACTATAATTAAATGTAATTATATCAGTGTAATAATCGTGATGCAAATGAGTTCTATTTATTTCAAGTAATTCTTCGTTTGAAACCAAAATGTAATTGGAATAATTCAGATTCTTATTATAATCTTGAAATATTTGAAGGCATATTTTTGATATGGCATTGGTCAAATCATCGCTGTACTCTTCGTCTTGATAAAAAAAACTAATCATTGCGGGTGCAAAGGTACAAGACTTGAGTAATTAGTCTATTAAACTAAAATTACCTGTATAGGCTTTACTGAACCCATTGTAACCCTTTACATATAAGAAATACGAATAAACACCGCCCATTGCAAATGAACCATCAGGTAGCTTGCCGTCCCAGCCTTCAATTACATTAGCCTTCGTAATAAATTGCCCCCAGCGATTGTACACAATGAGATAACTTCTAGATAAATCGGCATTATAAAGCGATGGCTTAAAAAATGGTTGAGATGTACTTTTGTTATAAAATGCATTTGGTATAAAAACACTTGGGTCGTAATTGTTACAATCAACATTAGACCTACTAAACTCAAACAAAGGATACTTAGAACTATAACCCTCTAGTATAAGTAACCTGTAACAAATTCCTTTGCCTGGAATCAAGTCTAAAGAAGTATAAGCAGTGTCATCAAAAAACGTAAAGTCCCTGTTACCAACTTTAAGAGTTTGCCAAACTAATGCTCCAGATATAGTAGTTGTTAATCGCTGCAACTCATATAGACTATCTTTTCCCAACCAACCTGTGTACTTATTCCAAGTTACTTTTCTAAAGAATACTGAAGATTGCTTGATCTCCAATATAATGTTTGTTGAAATATTACTCTCTTTGCCCATTATTCCACAAAGATTATAGGGAATAATCTTGTAATATTTTAATACCAAGGGATCAGCCTGAAAATCAATTATACTGTCAAAAATACCTGCGGGTTTTACAATTCCGACCCTCACCCAAAGACCTGATTTAGGATTATCAGTATTATAAATCTGGTATTCTGAAATATTTTTAAAATCTAAATTATACCACGAAACACTTATCTTATTCTCGTCATTAGTAGTTACTCGTTTCAGGTAAACTTCAGCCTGAGTGCTTGCATTAATAACAATACTATCTCTATTACTTGATGCGGTAAATCCCCTAGTTAAATTTACAGCTCTAACATAGAAATAATATGTTTGGCCTTTAGAAAGGGTATCTATCTTAAAAGATGTTGAGGTGGTTGAACCTATAATAGTATAAGAACGGTTTGCTCGCTTGTAAAAAACCTGATAATTTACGTTCTCCCCCATCCAAGCCTTATAGGCATTCCAAGAAACAGTAACAGAATTAGTACAAGTATCTTGATTTAGAGCAAGATACATTGGCAAATGTGAAGTACCAATGGCACCTAAGTTATTGCAACTATCTCTGACTGCTAATCGGTAATCAATGATCCTCCTACTTATATACGTTAAATCTGAATCCTTCTGATAAGTATTAGAAATGCCAATTACTTCTGTGTAAGGTACATTTAACGCATTAGTTACCCTATAAACTACATAACTAGCAACATCCGCAGACTTTTCTGCTGTCCAACCAATCGAAATTGTATTATCAGCATTAAAACTTACACTATCAGGATCTATGGCAGATGGTGTTACCACGTCAACCATTATAATATTGCTACAACTGCGAATGGTATCGCCAGTACATAAGTAACTATAACAGATAAAATACCGACCGTTTAAGTATGTAGATGCAGAACTGTGAACGAATTGAACAGCGTTTGATGTTAATGAATCTATTATTGAATAATTAGAATTAACATCAGTAGATGCATATATACTAATTCCCAATACTTTAGCACAAGTATCAGATGGTGTATTCCAAGTCAATGTATTGGTGCCTACGCCGTCTGTACATACTCGTTTCAATTGAGTTATTGATTGAGAATAACCGAGTGTTGAATATAAAATCAATATAACAAAAAAGCCTATAACGCTTAGTGCTTGATTAAAAACGGTTGATAGCAATACCTTTGCAAAAATTCTATATGGGGTTCCAGCCTTCAAGTTAAATAATATAAATACGATAACGATATGATGAAAGATAAACGTAATAACTACGACAATAACTCAAGAAGAGACGAAATAAATTCAAAAGATGTAGATACACGTCTAAATAAATTTATAAGTAATGCGGGTATCTGCAGCAGAAGAGATGCGGATATTTTAATAAGAAATGGTAAAGTAACTGTTGATGGTGAAATAATTACAGAAATGGGATACAAAGTATTACCTGACCAAAAAATTACTGTTGACGGAAAAATAATTAAAAGGAAAAGTTTTGAATATTACTTACTAAATAAACCTAAGGGATACCTAAGTACGACTAGAGACCCCGAGAATAGAAAAACTGTAATGGAACTAATGGTGAATGCAACTAAAGAGAGGTTATACCCAGTAGGAAGATTAGACAGAAATACAACTGGACTACTATTACTGACAAATGACGGCGACCTAGCCAATGAATTAACACACCCAAGTATGGGAGTCGGTAAAATATACAGTGTAACTCTAGATAAAAACTTAAAACAAATAGATCTTAAAAAATTAGTAGAAGGCGTAGAATTAGAAGATGGAATTGCAATAGTAGATGAAGCAGCATTTATAGATGAAGCTGACCTAAGCCAAGTAGGTGTAAAACTGCATAGTGGTAAAAATAGGATAGTTAGGCGAATGTTTGAGGCTATAGGTTATGAAGTTATTAAACTGGATAGAGTCGGATTTTCGATATTAACAAAAAAGGATTTACCTCGTGGAAAATGGCGGAAATTGCAGGAGAATGAAGTGCGTATGTTGCGTATGGATTGTGGAAAAGTAACCAGCAAACCCGCAGTTGATAATAAGTAGGAAATTACCCACAATTAATAAAGTTCAAGGTGAATGTTACGCCTATGTTAACAAACTTATTATTCTCCACACTAGTTTAAAAATAATTAATGTTAGTAATAGATCCAAATCATTTGTATTTATCACTTTAACTAGGGTATAGAAATAGTATAAATACCCAAATTAATGGCAATGTTTTAAAACAAGCAATGTTAACAAATTGTTATGCACTAATCCACAGCCCTTATTACTTACTATTATTTATTTAAATTATATAATTATATATAAGAAAAGGCAAACGTAAATGATTCTGCATAGAAAGGGAATTCGTTTTGAAGAAAATGATTATGCAATTATATTACACTTTTAAAACAAAGAATTTTTACTATTATTATTTTACTATCATAAAAACATTGACTATGGTGCATCCATTTTAAATTGCATTGCATCATTAGGGTAACGGTTTGCATAATATTCAATAAAAGAAATATTTATTGCAGTAATTATACATAACCTGTTAATAATTTTTTAGATTTGTAATATTGCTATTATAGTTTTCGTATGAAGAAAATTTACTTTCTACTGATCATCATTCTTACAGTCGGATTTTCCCTACTGACAAAACAGGCGCAAGCCACTCACGTAATGGGGTCAGATATTACTTGGAAATGTTTAGGTAATGACTCATTTTCAATTAACGCCATTGCATACAGAGACTGTAGTGGTATCAATCTAAGTGGCGGTGGTATTAACATTCGTCCATCTTGTACTGGTGGTACATCACTTAGTGGTTTGGGTTCGATAGGTAGTGGACTTGACATTACACCAAAGTGTAAGCGTGGTTGCTCTACTTGCGAGCGTGCAGATTGTCCTTTAGGTTCTGGTATTGAGCAATATAATATTACTACAACTGTTTCACTTAAAGGGTGTTGTAAGTTTACTATTAGTTGGGGGCAATGTTGCAGAAATGGTGCAATTACAACTGGCGCATCTAGTGCAAATTTTTATACCGAATCAACTATTGATATTTGTCAAAAACCTTGCGATAACTCTCCATACTTTACTAATCCTCCCGTAGCCATATTCTGTACAAACCAATGTGTAGTATTGAATCCTGGCGCAAATGACGATGACAGAAACGGTAACGGTGAGGCTGACTCACTATCTTATGAATTTGGTGACCCTTTGTCTAGCGCAAGTGGTTCTATACCTTACGCATCTGGTTATGCTAAAGACGAGCCGCTAAAATATGTAGGTACTGATAAAAATGCTGAATTTAGCCCACCTATATGTCGTGGTTTCCACTTAGATCCTGAAACTGGGGACATCTCGTTTAAAGCTACTAAAGAAGACATTACTGTAATGGTAATTGTAGTAAATGAGTGGCGTAAAGACTCAGCAGGTGTACCTAGAATAATCGGAACTGTACGTCGTGACCTCCAAATAAGGATTATGGAGTGTCCAGAAAACCAATCGCCACAAATAGTAACAACCCCTGCAAGAAGTCAATTTGATTTCTGTGCAAATAGAGGTAAATGTATAGATTTCTTAGTATTCGACCCAGATGCAGATGACTCAGTTACGGTATCTTGGAATAAACAAATTAAAGGTGCTACGTTCACAACTGGTCAACAACCCGATAAACGTGTAAAAGCTCAATTCTGCTGGACACCTAAAACTAGTGATGTAAGATCTCTTGCTCATCAGTTTGTTGTAACTGCATTGGACAATGCTTGCCCAGTACCTGGAAGAACATCTAAAACCATTCGTATTAAGGTCAATCCTTCACCAGAGGCTAGCTATTCTGCAGTTAAGTTCAACTGTGGTAGGGTTGTATTTAGGGCTATACCTACTGGAATAGATAATCACTCCGGCTATGACTACACTTGGTCTGGTACGGGAGCTAGAAATAGGGTAACTGGTATAGCCGACATTATGTTTGGTAAAGGAGCAACCTATGAGTTTAAGTATAGAGCAGCCGGTACTTATGTGTACAATCTGTCAATCACTAATAAAATAACAGGGTGTAGCAGCGTTTACACTGATAGTTTAAAAATAGATGAATATGTAGGTATAGATTTACCTAAAGATACAACAGTCTGCGTAGGGACACAATTTAGAATTCAAAGTTCAAAAAGAAATGGTTTTCCAGCCTTTACGTACAAGTGGAGCACAGGTGCAACCGCAGACTTTGTATTGCCAACCATTACAAAAGATACTTATTTTTTAGTTCAAATATTTGATGGACAAGGTTGTGACAACTTTGATAGTATGAAAGTATTTGCTAAAAAATTACCAATACCTAAGTTAGGTGTTGATAGAAGAAAGTGTATTGGCGATACAGTATTATTAAGTACAGGCCTAAAAGGAATTAAAACGTTTAATTGGCAGAAAAGAAGTAACACAGGTACCTATTCGTCTATTGGTTCTAGCATTACTCAAGCTGTGAAAGACTCAGCTGAATACGTAGTACTAGTTTATGATAGTGTAGGTTGTTATGGAACAGATACCATTCAGGTCAGGTTTAACCCAGAAGTAAAAGTTGACGGTAGAACTGAGTTTATATGCATAGGTGAAACTAAAGCCATTAGCGCAGGTTCAGGTGGTACATCTTGGAAATGGGTTGATTTGCGTTCAGGTCGAACAGTATCTACTAGTTCAATATTTAATCCAGGCATTGTAATAGGTACCCGTGAGTACTTGGTAACCATTTCTCAAACTGTATTAGGCGTTATTTGTATATCAGAAGATACCATTTATATTGAAGGCGTAGCTAAACCTAAGCCTGTAGTTAAGGCATTTCCGGCATTATGTATCAACAATCCACCAATTCTGTTAAATCCATATTCTAACACACTATTACCGGGAGAAAGCGGAACTTGGTCAGTGTTTGGTAATCCTTTGGCTATTCAGAATAACTACTTATCACCAGCAGCACTAGGTAAGGGTACTTGGTTTGTGAGATACACAATAAGAAATAAATACGGTTGTTTTAATACCGACTCTAATACAATAGTAGTAGACACGCTTCCTCAAATTTATACCAACCCAGACACAGCTGTTTGTACCGGTAATGGATTATTTAACCTAATTGGCACGCCTCTAGGTGGAGTATGGACAGGTCCAGGTGTAGTAGGAGGTTCTACTCAGTTCCCTAAGTTCGATCCTAAAACTCCTGGCTTGGTTAATGGTAGTACTTACACTTTAAACTATAGCTATACCGATAAAAACAGCGCTAGATGTAATAGTAAAAAGGATGTGAAAATGACGGTATTAGAAACACCTAACCCACAAGCAGGTCAAGTTGGACCGTTCTGTAACGACGGTAATCAAGCTTTAACTTTCCCATTAGTTGGTTCACCTGCTGGTGGTAGATGGTTTAGAGGAGATACCATTTTACCAGCACAAGCGATACAATATAATTCAGTCACAAATAGGTATTCGTTTGTACCAGCATTTGCACCCTCAGGTCAGTACACAATAATTTATGAATTTGGCAATACATTTAAGGGAGTTGAGTATTGTAAAGTGCGTAGTAATGCATTGATCACTGTTTCAAAAGCGGCAGTTTTAACTTTGGCAACTAGCAGCGGTAGATTAGAATTTTGTAGAACAGAGCCACTTGAAGCAATAGCAAGCACTTCTGATCAAACAGGGGGATCAGGATCATATACTATAGACGGATTAACTAAAGGTTTAAGTGGTAACAACAACAATACAAGAATTGACTTTAGTCAGCTTACAGCTGGTACACATAAATTAGAATACTCTTATAGAACTATACAAGGTTGTGTAAGTAAAGTAAGTATAACCTTAAACTTATTTGACCCGAGTGAGGTAACTATAGACCCAACAGGTACAGTATGTGCAGGCGATGTAGCTGTACTTAGTGCAACAGCTAAAAATGCCAATCAATATCAGTGGATAGCACCGGAGGGTGGTCAGTTCATTGGTGATGATAAACTATTGACTGCTCAATTCCAGCCATCTGCACAACAGATTACTTTAGGTAGATTTATTGTAGGCTTTATTGCATTTACTCCAGGTAACCCTTGTGGACCCGATACAGCATATGCTACTGTAAAAATAAATATCAGGCCAGTATCTAAGTTCGAGGCTGATGCATTCCAAGGTTGTGCACCACTAGAGGTGAAATTTAGGGCAAATGTTCCTTTAGCTAACAGATATGTCTGGGACTTCGGTGACAATACTATTGATACAACAGCAACTGGAACTGTAGTACACATTTACAGAACATCAGGTAAGTATTCAGTTAAATTAACTGTATTTACACCGATAGGTTGTGTTGACTCACTGCGAAAAATTAATTACATAGAAGTATATCCTAGTCCAATACCTGACTTTAGAGCTAGACCAACTTTGACCACCATTTCCTTGCCTAAGATTGAATTCTTTAGTGAGCCATACAGTTTAAATACCGTTCCACTAAGCAAATATTTCTGGACATTTGGTGACGTTACTGTACCAGGTGGTGGAGCTAGTAATGAGAAAAACCCTATATATACTTATAGTGATACCGGTAAATATACAGTGGGTTTAAGGATTAAGAATCCAAACGGATGTGAAGGCGATACCATTAAAATTGCATACATCGACATCAGACCAGAGATTATCGTGTTCATTCCTAATTCATTCACACCAGATGGTATGAACATAAGAAGAACAGGTGGTAAGAATGAGAAATTTTATCCTGTAATTAGCCACTATGACCGTGCAAATATGAAAGTATTTAATCGTTGGGGTCAATTATTGTATGAAACTGATAATCCTACAGAGGATGGTTGGGATGGAACATTTAAAGGAGAACCAACGCAACAAGATGTATATGTTTATGTAGTAAAAGCCTGGAGCATATTAGGTAAAGAATACACCTTTACAGGAAGTATTACCCTACTTAGATAAGGCGTACATAGCTTAGTTTACTAAGATATATACCCAGTGTAGGTACATAAATAGGAAACGTATATAAACTTTAACCCGAGATTGTCAATAGAATGACACGCTTGGGTTTTGTTTTTTCAAATGAAACTAAAAGAATTAATAATTAGTTAAAAGATCATAATCATTTAAATAGTATAGAAAACTTGGCTATTTGGGGAAATTATCTTAAATTTGCGCTTGTTTCAATAATAAAATAAGGGGATGATTCCCCTTTTTTGTTGGTTAAAATTTGAGTGATTTTATATCAGAATGATTGATATATTAAATATTGTGAATAAGTATATAGCGGAGAAATTGCAGGCTACACACTTGTATTTGTCTGATATACGGATGCGTGGTAACAAGATTGAGATTATACTGGACGGAGATTTGAATGTTAGTCTAAATGAATGTGCCTCATTAAGTAAATTCATTCATAAAAGAATGGAAACAGATGAGATAGATGCAGGCGAATATAGTTTCGACATATATTCACCAGGGCTAGACAAAGTGTTGACAACTAATCGGGATTATAAAAAGAACGTAGGTAGAAACATTCAAGCTAAGAACCGTCAGGGTATGATGATAAAGGGACAGATAATAGCAGCAGGTGTAGATAAAGTAGTGATTAAACCACTCTCTAAGTCTGAATCAACTGTATATGATATTAACGAATTAAAGGAGTCGAAAGTAGCCATTTGATTACTGTGCTATGGATGAGATAAAAGTAGTAAAAAAGACAAAGGCGCAGTTAAAGGAAGAAAAGCTGCGACAAGAAAAGACGCAAGGACTTATTGATGCCTTTGCGGACTTTAAAGAGTTTAAAAATATAGACCGCCCCACTATGGTGCGAGTACTAGAAGAGGTGTTTAGAAATGCCATTAAGAAGAAATATGGTACTGATGAGCAATTTGACTTAATTATAAACTCAGATAAAGGCGATATAGAAATGTTTCGCAATAGATTGATAGTAGAGGACGGTACAGTTGAGGATGAAAATACTCAAGTTGAATACTCAGTTGCTATCAAGATAGAGCCCGACTTTGAAGTAGGTGAAGACTTAGCAGAGAGTTTTCATATAGAGCAATTTGGACGTAGGTCTATATTGTCTATGAAGCAAAACTTCTTTAACAGAATAATGGAGTTAGAGAAAGAGGAAATTCTGCAACAGTATAAAGACCGTGAAGGTGAAATTGTAAACTGTGAGGTTTATCAAGTCTGGAAGAAAGAGATATTGCTGTTAGACGATGATGGCAATGAGTTAATACTTCCTAGAACAGAGCAAATACCAAGCGATTTCTTTAGAAAAGGTGATACCGTAAAGGCAGTAGTTACTAAAGTTGAATATAGGAACAATAATCCACTGATTATGGTTTCACGTACTTCTCCTGTGTTTCTACAGCGTTTGTTTGAATTAGAAGTGCCTGAGATAGCAGATGGCACCATTACTATTAAGAAGATAGTACGGGAGCCTGGAGAGCGTGCGAAAGTAGCTGTAGAAAGCTATGATGACAGAATAGACCCTGTTGGTGCCTGTGTAGGTATGAAGGGGAGCAGAATACACGGAATAGTGCGTGAATTGCGCAATGAAAATATTGATGTAATTAACTACACTACAAACAATGTATTGTATATAACTAGATCACTAAGTCCTGCTAAAATTACGAACATTACCCTAGACGAAGATAAAGTTAGGGCAAGTGTCTATTTAAAGCCTGATCAGGTGAGTTTGGCTATTGGTCGTCAGGGATTAAATATAAAATTAGCTGCTAAACTAACTGGATACGAAATAGATGTATTTAGAGAAAGTGAAGAAGTGGAGTATGATGTGGATTTAGATGAATTTACAGACGAAATAGATGGTTGGATAATAGACGAGCTGAAAGGCATCGGATGTGATTCAGCTATGAGTGTACTAGAACTAAGCGTGGATGAACTAGTACGCCGTACGGAACTTGAAGAAGAAACCGTGAAGGAAATAATGGCCATTCTCAAATCAGAATTTGAACAATAGGCTATGAGTTAAAAATTTAAAATATAAATAAAGAAAGAGTCAGCCAAGCAATAAAGAGGGGTTTACAACAATATGTCAGAAAGTAATCAAGGAGAAAGGCTGAGCAAGGTCATAAAAGATTTAAACATCGGTTTAGATACCGCTGTCGAATTCGCAAAAGACAAAGGATTCGTTATAGAAAAGAAAGCTACCCAGAAAATAGCGGGTGATTTGCTTGATTTGTTGCAAAAACATTTCAAGAAAGATAAAGAAGAGAAGGAAAAGACTGAAAATGCAAAACCACTTACCCCTTTAATTAACAGTCAAGAGCGCAAACACGCTAGAGAAGAACAAATTCACGCAGATGTAAGAAAAGACGCATCTATTACTCCCCAAGCACCTGCTGTAAGCAAAAACGTAGAGGCTAAAGTAGAAATACCCAAAGAACCTGCTAAAATAGAGCAAAAGCTAACAGTGGTAAATGTAGAGGCTCCATTAATAGTACAGTCAGCTGCACATAACCCAGAGACTAAGCCTAAAGTAGAAACAACCAAAGCAGAATCAGTTAATATAGTAGTACCTAAGACAGAGAATCCAGTTGTCGTTGAAAAACCAACTATAGCAAAACAAGAGGTTGATCCAATCGCAAAGGTTGAAAAGCCACAAGAAGTAATTAGTCCAGCTGATAACAAGGTAGGCGGATTCAAAATATTAGGTAAAATAGAATTGCCTGAAAAAGGTAAGAGATTCCCAAGTTATAAGCAATCTGTAGAGGAACCCAAATCTGCTGATACTATCAAAAAAGTTGATGTTACAGAAAAGTCTGTAATTGAAGCAGCTAAACCGATAGAGAAAGAACAAACGGCACCAAATATTGCTGTACCAGTTGCTCAGCAAGAGGTTGAACCTAAAGCTCCAATTAACATCAAAGTTGTAAAGCAAGAGACACCTATAGCTAAAGAGGCAACTAAAAAAGAACCAGAGGCTAAGGTTGATCAACCAACAGTTGAAAAATTAGTTAAACCTGTAAATGTTGAAACACCTCCTCAGCCAATTGCGAAAATTGAATCGACAGTAGAAAATTCTACTGCTCAAGCGTCTATAGGCATTGTTGAAGAGAAGAGAAAAGATATACCAAGAGTAGAAAGAAAAACTGTTAAGGCAGTAAAACCAGTAGAGGAGCCTGAAGTGGACCCCGTTAATGCCCCTAAGGCACCAACCAGCGAACCTGAAAAGCTGAAGGGACTTACCATTCAAGGTACTATAGATCTCACCCAATTTAATAAGAAAAAACCTGTAGCAAGTACAGATGATCCTAATAAGCGTAAACGTGCAAGAAAAGTACGTGGCGAGGTAAAACCTGACGGCCAAAATCAAGGAGGCCAAAACCAAGGTCAAGGTGGACAAGCTCAGGGCGGAAATAGATCATTTGTTCAAGTTCGTACCAATAATAATCCTGGTGGACAAGGCCAAGGCGGTGGACAAGGCCAAGGCGGTGGATATCAAGGTGGTCAAAACCAAGGTGGTCAAAACCAAGGCGCACCTAACACAGGCGGCGGTCAAGGTGGCGGTGGTTATCAGGGTGGTCAAAATAGAGGACCCAATACAGGTGGTGGACAAGGCGGTGGTGGTTACCAAGGTGGCCAAAATAGAGGCCCTAATACTGGAACTCAAAATAGAGGTCCTAATACTGGAGGCCAAAATAGAGGTCCTAATCCAGGCGCAGGCGCTCCTGGTGGTACAGGCAACAGACCTAGTGGTAACTATCAACCAAGATTTGGAGGTGGTGGATCTCGCAATAAGGGTAACCGTACCAACAAGAAACAACGTAAAGACGAAAGACGTACTAGGCACTTAGATAGAGATTTCATTGAAGATAAGAGCGTACTAGAGGTAATTGAGTTTATCACAGTAAATGAGCTGGCAAACATTATGAATGCTAGTGTCATTCAGGTTATTACAGCTTGTATGAGTATGGGTCTTATGGTTAATATCAACCAAAGGCTTGATGCTGAAACCATACAGTTTGTGGCGCTAGAGTTTGGATTTGAGGTAACATTTAAAGATGCAGAAGTAGATGAACCAAGCCTAGAAGAAGCAGACAAAGAGGAAGATATGGTGACCAGACCGCCAATAGTCACCATAATGGGCCACGTTGACCACGGTAAAACATCATTACTTGACTACATTAGAAATGCTAACGTAGTAGCTGGTGAGGCAGGAGGTATAACTCAGCACATAGGTGCGTATGAGGTAACTTTAGACAGTGGCAAGCACATAACATTTTTAGATACACCAGGTCACGAGGCCTTTACAGCTATGAGGGCAAGGGGTGCTAAGGTTACAGATATTGCCATCATTGTAATTGCAGCAGATGATACTGTGATGCCGCAAACGCGTGAGGCGATAAGCCACGCACAGGCAGCAGGGGTACCCATTGTATTTGCATTTAACAAAATAGATAAAGAAGGTGCTAGAACTGATAGAATCAGAGAGCAACTATCGGAATTAAATATATTGGTAGAAGAGTGGGGCGGTAAATTCCAAACTCAAGAGATTTCAGCCAAATCTGGGGTTGGTATTCCAAACTTACTAGAGAAAGTTTTGTTTGAATCTGACCTACTAGAACTAAGAGCCGACCCTAAAAAACGTGCCGTAGGTACTATTGTAGAGGCTAGTTTAGATAAAGGTAAAGGTATAATGGCTACCGTAATGGTAGAAAAAGGAACGCTAAGGATTGGTGACCCAATATTAGCAGGTGCCAACTTTGGTAGGGTAAAGGCAATGTTTAACGAACGTAGCCAGAAGATAAAAGAAGCTGGACCAGCTGTTCCAGTTCAATTATTAGGATTTGAAACACCACCAACCGCAGGTGATAAACTATATGTACCTGAGTCTGAGTCAGTAGCTAGAGAATTAGCAACTAACAGAAGACAATTGGTTCGTGAACAAGGCATCAGAGCACGTAAACACGTTACGCTTGATGATTTAGCAAATAGATTGAAAATTGGTAACTTCAAACAACTGAACCTAATCATAAAAGGTGACGTAGATGGATCTGTGGAGGCATTAGCTGACTCACTACAGAAATTAACTACCGATGAAATTGCAGTAAATGTGGTGATGAAAGGGGTAGGTCAGATTTCAGAAAGTGATATCTTATTAGCCATTGCATCAGATGCCATCGTGATTGGTTTCCAAGTAAGACCTAGTATCTCAGGTCGTAAATTGGCAGAGACAGAGCAAATAGACATCAGACTATACAGCATTATATATAATGCCATAGAGGAAGTGAAACTAGCTATGGAGGGTATGTTAGCCCCGTCTGAGGAGGAAAGAATAGTAGCCAACGTAGAAATACGTGATACATTCAGAATAACTAAGGTGGGTACCATTGCAGGTTGTTATGTACTAGACGGTAAAATAAGCCGTGCCAATAGCATTAGAATCATCAGAGACGGTGTGGTAGTTTACACTGGTGAGCTAGATTCATTGAAACGTTTCAAAGACGATGTGAAAGAAGTAGCAGCAGGCTATGAGTGTGGTCTTAATGTGAAAAACTTTAATGACATTAAAGTAGGCGACATAATAGAGGCATTTGAAACTGTAGCTGTAGCTAGAAAATTAGCATAAGTATTAAATTTATAACCATATATATTACCCAGATTGATTTATTCAGTTTGGGTTTTTTTATGGGTTTTGAATTGTTGTATTTGTAACAGATACACTTGCAGCTCAAAATCATTTTTACGCAAATTCTTATAACTCCGTAACTTTGTAGTCCCTTTATTAGTTATATCTTATTAATTTGAATTTGCATCTAAGAGGGAAACCATCAATGGCTGAAAAAACTGTAAAAACACCTAAAAAACCAAGCAAATCAAAAGCAAGCACGCCGCCAATACTTTCTGATCTAAACCCTGATAATGTTGAACACGGCAGCATTGATATATATGGCGCACGTGAACATAATTTAAAAGATATTGATTTAAGCATTCCTAGAAATAAGTTGGTGGTATTTACTGGCTTAAGTGGAAGTGGCAAGAGTAGTTTGGCATTTGATACGGTATATGCTGAGGGGCAACGCCGATATATGGAGACTTTTAGTTCCTATGCCCGGCAGTTTATGGGTAATATGAAACGCCCAGATGTAGATAAAATTAATGGTTTAAGTCCAGTAATCAGTATTGAGCAAAAAACCGTCAGCAAAAACCCTAGAAGTACCGTTGGTACCATTACAGAGATTTACGATTTCTTAAGGCTGCTTTACGCTCGTGCTAGTGATGCTTATAGCTATGAAACGGGTGCAAAAATGATTAAGTTTACTGATGACCAAATAGGTGCTGCCATATTAGAAGAATTTAATGATGATTCCGTTTACATATTGGCTCCTTTAGTTAAGCGAAGGAAGGGACATTATAGGGAATTGTTTGAGCAATTGCAAAAGAGTGGTTACACTAGAGTGAGGATAGATGCAGAGGTGCAAGACATAGTACCAAAAATGCAATTAAGTCGCTATAAAATTCACGATATAGACTTAGTTATTGATAGAGTTAAGGTTAGTCCAGACTCTGGTATTAGCCGACTAAAGGGTTCATTGCAACTAGCTTTGCAAAAGGGTAAGGGACTGGTAACCATAGCTACTGTAGAGGCAGATAAAGAAAAGTTTTATAGCAGAAACTTGATGTGTCCAGATACGGGCATCAGTTATGAGGAGCCACAACCCAATACCTTTAGTTTTAATTCGCCTTACGGCTGGTGCCCCAGGTGCAAGGGTTTGGGCTATAGCTATCAGTTTGAACTAAAAAGTATATTTCCAGACCCAGAGAAAAGCATTAAAAATGGGGGAATAGCGCCATACGGTAAAGATATGGACTATTGGACTGCCAGTATGGTAAAAGCAGTACTGAAAAAACACGGATACAAGGGCACTGAGCCAGTTGGAAAATTATCTGAAGAGGTCATTCAGGAACTGCTGTATGGTAGTGAAGAGAAATTGACTGTGGACTATAGCTACGCCGAGGTAAAAGCTGAAAACAAAGGTCTTGTTAAGACATTTGAAGACATTATGATACAGCCTGGCACTAGCGATATGAAAGAGGCCTTACAGGCTATCGGATACTTAGCTGATTGCCCAGAATGTGAGGGATATAGACTTAAAAAGGAAGCCCTATTTTTTAAATTTGGTGAATTAAATATTGGTCAAGCAGCTTTGCTGCAATTGGATGTATTTCTAAATTGGATACAAGATGAGTATGGAAAACTGATAGATAGGCAAAAGCTAATAGCAACCGAAATAGTTAAGGAGTTAATTACTCGTACACAGTTCCTAATAGATGTTGGATTGCAGTATTTGGCTCTACATAGACCAGCGTTTAGCCTAAGTGGTGGTGAAGCGCAGCGCATTAGATTGGCCACACAAATTGGAAGTCAGTTAATTAATGTAACCTACATACTTGATGAGCCAAGCATTGGATTACATCAACGAGATAATGTGAGACTGATAAGTGCGCTAAAAAATCTGAGAGATATAGGTAATTCTGTAATAGTAGTAGAGCACGATAAAGATATGATAAGCGAGGCTGACTATGTGGTTGACCTTGGTCCTGGCGCAGGTGTGCACGGCGGCAGAATAGTAGCCAGTGGTACGCCCCAGGAGTTTTTAAAAGGGGATAGCCTGACTGTGCAGTATATGAATGGTACCCGCCAAATAAATATGCCTACACAACGTAGAGCCGGTAATGGCAACAGCATCGTATTAAAGGGGGCTACTGGACATAATCTAAAGAATGTAAATATTAGCCTGCCACTAGGTACAATGATATGTGTAACTGGGGTATCTGGCAGTGGTAAAAGCACCTTAATATCAGACACGCTATACCCCATTATGCGTAAGCATTACTTTAGGTCTGCAGCCTATGCTAAGCCTTATAAAGAAATAGAAGGTCTCCAGTACTTAGATAAAGTAATAGAGATAGATCAATCAGCTATAGGTAGAACACCCCGCAGTAACCCTGCGACCTATACAGGACTATTTACCCTAATTAGAAACCTATTTGCACAACTACAGGAGGCTAAAATACGTGGTTATGCACCAGGCAGGTTTAGCTTTAATGTAAAAGGGGGCAGATGTGAAGACTGTGGCGGAGCAGGAGTTAAGGTGATAGAAATGAACTTCTTGCCCGATGTACTGGTAGAATGCAATACCTGTATGGGCAGAAGGTATAATCGTGAAACGCTAGAAGTACGCTATAAGGGTAAATCCATCAGCGATGTACTAAATATGACGGTAGAGGCCTCGGTTGATTTTTTTGAAAACATACCACAAATCAGACGAAAAGTAGTTACTTTAAACGAAGTGGGACTTGGCTACATAACTCTTGGTCAAAGCAGCACTACCCTAAGTGGAGGTGAAGCGCAACGCGTGAAACTGGCTACAGAGTTAAGCAAAAGAGATACTGGTAAAACCTTCTATATATTGGACGAACCAACTACTGGTCTGCACTTTGAGGACATAAACATACTGATGGAAGTACTTCAAAAGCTGGTTAATCGAGGCAATACCATCCTAATTATAGAGCATAATCTAGACGTAATAAAGATAGCCGACTACATAGTAGATATGGGACCAGAGGGCGGCAATATGGGTGGGAGTGTGGTAGCCTGTGGCACACCAGAGGAAATTATTAAAGTGAAAAAAAGTATAACAGGTAAATACTTAGCCGCAGAATTAAAAGGAACCAATGTAGAACAACCCGGTGAGCTAAATATAGTAGATCGCAGTAAAATATTTGCCCCTGTACCACCTAGAAGCTGGGAAAAATAAGACAGAAATAATAATGTTCTATTTCACTTATCATCAATAAAAATAAAGTGCAAATTACTTTAAGCTAAATGTAATTTGGGGAAGGATTATAGTAAAATGATTGCCATAAGTTGGCAACAAAGCAGAGAAGCCTTACAAGTAAAAACTACTTCTTGCTGGTGTCTTTATTATGCTCATAGTCACTGGTGCCGTATTTCCAACGGTCAGTGAAATCGGTTTTACCATAAGCTGCTCTAACTAAAAAGCCGCCAATAGCAAGTAACACAACGATTAATATTAGGGTTAGGGTAGTAGCCATTCTAAAACTGTAAGTCTAAATATATTCTGTAAAAAGTTGCGTACTGCTTACCTACAATCTTGTGGATAATTAGTGTTGCAAATGTAATGGTTTTCTTAATTAATTTTATCGCCACGCAGTATTCTGTATCTATTTCGTGCATCTACACCATACACACTGCCTTTATGCTCAAGCAGCAGTCTCTCATACAGCGACATAGCTGTAATCTTATCCTTCAGGGTCACTTCAAATATTATGGCTGCTTTGTACAATGCATCATCTGCTAAAATGTCTTTAGCGTGTTCGCTATATACTTTTTCATAATAGCCAAGTGCAGTAGCGAAATCTTTCTTTTTCACGGCAATGTTAGCACGCTCCATTAATGCTTCATCAGTAAGGGCGTGGGTAGGAAACTCCCTTTGTAGTGAATCTAAGTATGCATTTGCAGTAGCGTAAATGCCTTTAAATGAGTACAAATCTGCCTGAGCGTATAAGTATAGTGGACGTTGATTGCTGTCTAGCCCCAATATATCTTGTATGGTAAGTGCCAGCTGCATAGCGTCATTTGCAATTAGTTCACTGGTACTAGACTTTAATACATCTAACTGAGCCTTAGCCCACTCAAACTCACCCCTATAAAAGCTAAGTTTAGCATTTCTAAATTTCGCCTCGTGTCCCAGCTCATCATCTTTATATTCTTTAGCTACCTGCTCATAATATAGGGTAGCATCCCACACTTCACCCGTCATAATGCTGTAATCACCTAGGGCTAATCTAGCACTAGCATATTGCTCTTTATTTAGATTTGGGTGGCTTATATAATCTTTTAATAGCGTAATTGCGCCTTGTATATTATTGCTGTATTGCGCCTTAATTTCTGCTAATTTCAATACTATTTCGCCTCCTTCTTGACTTAGTAAGCCTATTTCATTTAGTACTTCATTATAATTCTTCTCTAGATTTTCGACATCAAGTTTCGTAAAATTTGTAGTTTGTGTTATACGTTTATACTGTATGTCTAGTTGACCCTTTCTAGCAGACTGGTAATATCTAGCACTAGAACCCATATCTACTACGTATTGAAATATTTTATTGGCAAATTCATAATCGCCAGACTCTGCAACTTTATAGGCCAAAGTAACCAGTCTGTAACCACCAAACTTTTGCCTATTGTCTAACGCCTTGGCCTGAATGTAGGCAGACTCATAATCCTTTCGCTCTAAGTACAACCAAGTAAGTAGATCAGGATAAATTATATTGTTTGGGTCACTTTGTATCCCTTTCAACAATTGTTTTCTCAATTCATTATATCCAGCCTCCTCTTGTACAATTTCTGCCAAAGATAATTCTATGGCCTCTAATTGATAAGGGTAACTAACAGCCAATTGTATATATTCATTTACGACACCTGCATAGTCCTTATTTCGTTTATATATATCAGCCAAATCGCCACTCATAGCTTTAGAATTACCTGATACCTGACGATATTTTTCTATAAATTCTGCAGCTTGACTAAAGTATTCCCAATTTATGAGTCTAGCTACATAGTCAGTTATTGTTGTACTGTTGTCAGTTAAGTCTTGCTTTATACCGTTTAATATTCGCTTAAAGTCGTTCTCGTTACCCGATAGTTTTTCTAAATGCGCCAAGTCAATCCGTATATAATTTCGCATTAGGTTGTCTTGCTTGGGTATATGGCGCTTTAGTTCTTTGCTTGCCGTCTTAAATTCTTTTACTTGAATTAAGCCATTTAAATATTTGTCATAGTCTGTAAAATTGTCTTTACGCTTATCCCATACTTTCTTAAATAGTGAATTAGCCTTAGCGTATTCACCCTGACTATAATATTGTCTAGCCAAATCCTCATCTTCTTCAACCCCTTGAGCACTACCTGGGTAGCTGCCTAAAAGTATAAAGAATAGGAGTAAACTTATTTTACTTAGCGATTTTAACATCTGATGTATTTAATATACGTTAAATACCATACCAAAGGAATGCTAATAGTGAATAAAAATATTATGATGCAAGTACAAACCATTTCTAAAACAAAATAAATCTATATTTTAAGGCATTCGTACTATTTTCGCATAATCCCTACTTGGGTTATATTGTTGTAAATACATTCTGAAAATGGTGCAAAAACCTGATACTAATAAATTAAAGAATTCTGTAAATAAAGGAACAGCTATAACTAGCGACACCAAAAAGCCTTGGTATTTGGCTATGCTCCCTCATTTTATCGCCATTATGGTATTGCTAATAATGACAGTTGTATATCTGCAACCGGTATTGAAAGGCAAAATGTTACCGCAAAATGACGTAAAACAATTCAACGGAAGCTTTGAGGAAATAAGAAAATATTATGCTGAAACTGGTGACCGCAGCTTGTGGACAAACTCAATGTTTGGCGGAATGCCAACCTATCAAATATCTCCTTCATCACCTAATAGTATGTTGGGTACCATTAGCATTTACAATGTATTGGTAAGTGGGTGGAGCCTACCTAAACCACTAAACGCTATGTTTCTATATGGTTTAAGCTTTTACCTTATGTTACTAGCATTTAGGGTCAGAGCTTGGTTAGCTTTAGTCGGTGCTATTGCTTATTCCTTAGCCAGTTTCAATATCATCATTATAGAGGCTGGCCATATGTTACAAGCATACGCTCTGGGTACAGCACCATTAGTTATAGCAGGTGCAGCCTATATGATTAAGTGGCGCAGACTTTGGCTAGGTGCTGGACTATTTGCCTTAGCCCTAGCGTTAAATTTACGAACCAGTCACATACAAATGTCTTATTATGTTGGTATTGTTTTAGGACTTTATGTTGCATCAGAGTTTCTATTTGGCTTTTTAAATGGTACTAAAAAATATAGAATTCACCTACTTAAGTGCATCCCATTATTAGGTATAGCTTCGCTAATTGCGATAGGTACCACTGCGACATTGCAATGGACTACCTATGAGTATGGTAAAGAAAGTACACGTGGCAAAAGCGAGTTAACCACAAAAAGCAGCAATAAAACAGGTGGGTTAGACCTAGACTATGCCTTCGAACATAGCATCAGCCAAGGCGAGGCACTAAGTTTAATGATACCTAATGTACGGGGTGGTGCCAGCAGCAGAATAAGCGATGCCAGCCCAGCAGCCCTAAAGAAAGTTAACCCTAACATACAAGAGCAAGTAGCCAATTTTGACGCTTATTGGGGTGGACAGTCATTTACTGGTGGACCTGCATATGCCGGCGCCATCATTTGTATGTTGTTTATACTTGGGCTGTTTGTTACTAAGGGCAATCATAGATTATGGATGGGTATTGCAGCCTTGATAAGTGTGTTATTGGCAATGGGTAAATATGCCCCTGGCTTCAATGAATTTATATTCTATAATTTCCCATTTTACAATAAGTTTAGGTCAGTAGCATTTACATTAATAATGGCGGAATTAGTACTGCCGCTGTTGGCTATGATAACCATAGAACAGATAATAAGACACGCCCAAGCTTGGGATAAAAAGCAATTGCGAAACTTCTTTATTGGGGTTGGCATACCTATAGTTATTTGTTTGGGAATAGCATTAACACCGAGCAGTTTCTTCAGTCTGCAAAAGCCCGATGAGTACACCAAGTTTACAGAAATGGCACGTGGACAAATACCTGAAGATCAAGTTAAGCAAACATTTAATACTATAATGCCAGGTGTAGAGACTGCTAGAGGGGCATTAGCCAGCGCAGACGCTCTTAGGTCACTAATATTTATGTTGTTAGTAGTAGGTGCTATTTATCTGTACCACCTTAAGCGAATCAAGCATATTCCTTTAATTGTTATAATTGGAGTATTGGTTTTGGTTGACTTATATAGCCTTGACCAAAGGTATTTAAATGAAAAGAAATTTCTGCGTAAGACAGAGTTTGAGGCAGATAATCTACCTACCCCTGCAGATGAAAAAATATTGACAGACAAAGACCCCCACTACAGGGTTTTAAACCTTACTAAGGACAATGTATTTAGCGATGCGACTACCAGTTTCTTCCACAAAAGTATTGGTGGGTATCACGGCGCAAAACTGAAAAGAATACAAGAGATAAATGAGCGCTATATGTATGAGGTAGTAGGTCTAATACAACAGAATATGAGGCAAATGCCAGCCCCACTACTTTTAGAGCAGTTGAATGCAGCCAATAAGCTAGGTCCAATAAATATGCTGAACACCAAATACTTAATAGTAAGTGAAGATGCAAATGGTGTTGTTCAAAATCCATATAGATATGGTAATGCTTGGCTGGTGAAGGGGTGGAAAATAAACCAAACAGCAGATGCTGAAATTGCTTCTCTAGGAAGTACAAATCTAAAAGACACGGCAACCCTGATGGCAAATAATGCCAAATATGTAGAAACTTTAGCCACTGGTGGAGATAGTACAGATAACATAAGTTTAACCCAATATAGACCCAACGGAATAGTGTATGAGGCAAACCTAAGTGCCAACAGATTAGCAGTGTTTAGTGAGGTGTACTACGATAATGGTTTGGGCTGGAACGCGTACATAGACGGTAAAAAGGAAGAGCATATTAAGGTAGATTACCTATTACGTGGATTAGCTATACCTAGAGGTAAGCATAAAATTGAATTTAAGTTTGAACCAGAATCTTACGTTAAGGGTGAAAAAATAACCCTTGCCTGTAGTTTGGCTTTGATTGCTCTATTAGGTTTAGGAGTATTCACAGAATACAAACGACGTGGTACTAAAATTGATGACAATGAAGATAAAGAAATGATGTAATTATGAAAAAATTAGTAAGAATATCACTTGTTAGTATTGTTGTTTTAAGTATTTTTATATCAATATCCTCGTGCAGTATATTTGGTAAGGGTGGCTGCAATACCTGCCCTAAGTTCAATGAAATAATACCAAAAGAAAAGCCAGTGAATGCCTAAACTTGGCCTAATTGGCAAACCATTAGATCATTCTAAATCGCCAGAATTATTTCAGGCTAAGTTTAATAGCATAGGCATAGCAGAAGACTGGACATATTTGTTATATCCATTAGATGACATATCGGAAATAACGGGGCTATGGCAAAATAACCCTGAACTAGTTGGATTAAATGTAACTGTGCCATATAAACAAACTGTAATTCCTTATTTAGAGGAAATATCAACAGAGGCTGCTGAAATTGGCGCCGTAAATACGTTGGTAAAACAAGCTAATTCTGGAAATATATTCGGCTACAATACAGATGTAATAGGATTTAAAAGCACATTAGTACCTCATTTATTATCTACAGATACAGATGCCCTAATATTGGGTACTGGTGGTAGTAGTAAGGCTGTGCAATATGTATTACGTGAATTGGGTATAAATTACTATCTAGTCAGTCGCTATGGTGGTGAAGGTATATTAAAGTATTCTCAATTAAACTTTGATGTGTTCAGCACCTGTAGCCTAATTATAAATTGTACACCCGTGGGAATGAGCCCTCTACAATCACAATCACCAGCCATACCCTATCAACATATAAATGCATATCACTTGCTGTATGATATGGTATATAATCCTGAGCAGACTAATTTCTTAGCCAGGGGTAAGCCTTATGGAGCAAGGATAGTTTCTGGATTGGGAATGCTACAAGTGCAAGCAGATGCTGCTTGGGACTTATGGTCCACAATTCATTTAAAATAATAAAGGCAGCAACTCTAATATAGAATTGCTGCCTTTAGTTAACCTAAACTTATATGAAACACTTATCTAATTTTTAAATAAACCCAAAACTAAAAATCTATTGAGCAAAACTTTACAACACAATTAACTTGGAGTTTTCAATTTTACCTTGGTAAGTTGATCTCAACAAGTATGTAGCTGGCAATATTCCGTCTAATGAAATTTGGGTAGTATTCTGCCCTTTCATTGCTTTTATTTCTTTATGATAAATTTCGTGACCACCTAGGTTTAATAGTTGAATAATTACCATTCCATCTGTAGGTATTTGAAATTCGACATTTACTTGATTGTCAGACTTGGCTGGATTGGGATACAGTTTTACATATTGCAGAGCTGCAGGTTTATATGCCACAGCACCAGTACGCAAACTTATTGTTTTACTGTACTCATTTTGACCATTATAGTCCCATTGGTGTAGCCTGTAATACACCATCCCTGGTGTTGGTTCATTGTCTAGAAATTGATAATATTGCGTGATAAGCGTTGTGCCTTTACCTGCAACCTTATCTAAAACTTGATAATTAAACCCATCTGTACTACGCTCTATATCAAATCTTTCATTATTTTCTTCTGATGCAGTAGTCCACTTTAATCTTACTGCCCCTTCAGATTCGGTAGCTGTAAAGCTTAATAAGCGAACAGGCAATGGTGCTGGTGGACTGTAGGAACAAATTGTCGTATTTTTTGTGTCGAAAGTACCCTTGTTATCATCAAACCCTCCCTTACCTCGACCTGTTTTGTCGCAAAAATCTGTCGCACCTTGAAAAGTACCATTGTTATAACTCTTTTTTGCAACTGATATGCCCCCACCATTACCAGTATATATAGCTCCCCAGTCATTGGTAAAGTTTCCATCAACTTCAGTGAAACCACTATTATTAATAAATTCATTTTTACCTTGATTCTGAAGGCTTAAGTCTTTTCCTACGTATAGATATGCATTCTTCTCTAATGTGTAATTTAAACCGCTACTCATATTTCCTTTCACTACCATACTATCAGAATTAGTTATGTCAAAGCCATTGTAGGCAACTACATCGCCTGTAATACTCAGCAGTCCATCATTTGTCACTTGACTATAATACTTGGGTGTGTTTAGGGTTAATTTGCCTGATACCAATATGCTACCAGAGTTTGTTAAGTTAGCATCATTTAAAATTAGATTTTGGTTAGCCTTAGCGGTACCGATATTTAAGTAACCTTTATTTGTTAGTGTACTTCCTTGGCTACTTCCATTATTCAATGTTAATTGACCATTTATCTTTATCACGCCTTTACTATCACTATTAATTATTGTTCCACCGTTCATATCCACTTTGCTGTTAATAGATAACGTACCAGCATTATTAGTTATAGTACCTGCATCTATTTGTAGGTCTCCTGTTATGCTGAAAGTACCAGTATTTACTACAGTCCCACTCACATAGAATTTTCCATTTAGATTTATAATTCCATAGTTGTATAAACCTTGGGTATTACCATATTGACCTAAGTCTGAACTTAGAGTCAGATTACCAGTTGAATACACAAATACGTAGCTAGGCTTGTCCCAATAATTTATCCCTTTTAAATCTGCTATTCCAGCTACAAATAACCTTGCACCAGCTTGCAGGTTGATAGTATTACTAGTTCCAGAAAGTGATCCTTTACTAGTTACGTTTATAGCACCCATACTGTTACTACCTACCGTGAAGTTTTGGTCAAGGTTAACCTTATGTTGTATAACAATAGAGTCGTCAGCTTTAGGTACTTCACTTAAGTCCCATATTTTGCTGTTGCTAAAGTCACCGTCTGACTTGGTAGTAATTGTCCTTTTACTAGCAGCAAAAGATTTCTCTGTCTTATTAGATAGTACTATTGTTAATACAATGGCAATCAATCCTGCTGCGAACCCACCTGCCACCAATATTTGGCGACGGCGAATGGTCATTCTCTGACTGGTTTTGACTTGCTGTTTCATTTTCATAATTTTGGTTAAATACGTAGTAGTTATAAAAAAGTAAATATAGTAACCAATTGAAATGAAATAAGTTGTTAAAATACCCTGCAAAGAATATCAATCATTGCAGGGAACTAACATTGTTTTATTGGTGCTTGCGTTACTAATCTATATTTCCATTCAAGTAATATATCTTGACTTAGAAATACTGGTACAAATCTATAGCATTTAATTAGGAGTAATTTTTCATAAACTAATAGATTCTTACATTTGTAGATTTAATGCAATCATTTTAATAATTACAACTTAAATTTTGATGTTAATTACTTTTTGTTTGAATGAAATGTTGTAATTTTATACTTAAATAATAGTGTTAATAAGGTGTATTATTTGTTGGTATTTTGTGCAAAATCATAATTTTAAACATTCTAATTTGCACCTCCATTTCCGACTTTACCAAAATATAATTATGAGACAAAGAGGCACCACTACAACATTGCAGATTGCATTAAACCAAATGATGGAAGAATGCAAACTAAAGGGGAAAATGACCGAAATGGCCCTGTGTGATGCTTGGCCAGAACTAGTTGGAAATATGATAGCAAGAGAGACAAGTAACCTAAAACTACACAATGGTAGACTACTAATAGAATTGAGAAACGGTGCTGTTAGACACGAGCTATCTTATAACAAAAATGTACTGATAGATTTAATCAATCAGAAATTTGGAATAGGCACAGTAATAGAAATTAACCTAGCCTAAGTTATGGTAGCTTTTGCTGTGAAATTTTAATCTAAATTCATAAAATTCGCCACTTCTTCGAATAACCTTACCATTTTGTAAACTAAATACGTAGTCTAGATATTAATAAATCAATCGAATATTTGTGTATTACTTGTTATAAATGGATTAGATGAATAGAATATTTTTTCATCATATTCCTTACAATAAAAGCCCCCGACTTTATATCTAGGCTTTAGTATGAGATAGATGTTACTTGTTTTCCGAATTTTAAGATAGCTACTGTAACTAAAATGAAATTTGATGGGCCACCATCAATTTGCGCATATTAGTTAATGCATATCTCATTCTGCCTAGTGCTGTATTGATGCTAACATCTGTAAGCTCAGCTATTTCCTTAAAACTAAGGTTTGCATAATGCCTCAATATTAGTACTTCCTTCTGCTCCTCTGGTAACTGTTGTATCATTTGTCTGACACGTTCCTCAGTTTGTTCCTTAACTAACTGGTCTTCTCTATTTTCATCTGCAATAGAAATGCTGTCTAAAATGTCGTTGCCATCACTGTCTGTAACTATTGGTATTTTATTTGACTTGCGGAAATGGTCAATTACCAAGTTTCTGGCGATACGCATTATCCAAGGAATAAATTTCCCCTCTTCCTGATAGTTACCTTTTTTCAGGGTTAAAATAACCTTTACAAAGGTATCTTGAAAGATATCCTCAGCTAAATCAGAATCTTTCACTAATAGGAAAATAGCCGTGTAAATCTTATTCTTATGCCGTTGAAATAGCATACGGAGGCAGGCTTCATTACCCTGTAGGTATTGATTAATCAGCTCCTCATCACTAATAATTGGTTTGCGCATAGTTGTGGCGTTGTAGTAGTAATTATAAATCAGTGAAGTAAAGCTATAACTTATAGGCTAAGTAAAATGTTAATATTGTAATAGATATTTAGACAGCGTAGTATTGCTGATTAAATATTCCACTAAAATAATATTTTATAAACTTATTTCCAAACTTTTCCACAATTTTTTGTTGATTGATAGGTATGCCCATAACTGATATAGAGAGCTTAGACCACAAATCGTTTTTAATCATTAAAAATGCAAGACAAAATAACCTAAAAGGCATTTCCTTGGCCATACCACAACAAAAGCTTACGGTAATAACGGGGGTAAGTGGTAGTGGTAAAAGTTCCTTAGCATTCGACACATTATATGCTGAGGGTCAACGTAGATACGTAGAGAGCCTAAGTGCATACGTACGACAGTTTATGGGGAAAATAAACAAACCTGCTGTCGATTATATAAGGGGATTAAGCCCTGCTGTAGCCATACAGCAGAAGGTAAACACCAACAATCCTAGATCTACCGTAGGTACAGCCACAGAAATATACGATTACTTAAGGTTGCTATATGCACGCATAGGTAAAACCTACAGTCCAGAGAGTGGTGAATTGGTACAACGTGACACGATTGACAGTGTAGTTAAGGAACTATTGACATTACCAACCGGAAATAAAGTAATTATTGCTACTGCAATAGTCAGGAATGCAGAAAGAAGTTGGCCGGAAGAGTTAAATATCATTTTACAAAAGGGATTTAATAGACTATATTTTAATCAGAGAGTTACATTTATTGAAGACATTTTAGCATTTATAAATGGTGGCGAAACTTGGAACGATATTGCTGATGAGAAATTAACCATAAAAAAGACTGACAAATTATTAGATGCCGCTTACTTATTAATAGACAGGCTAAGCATTGAGCCAGATAATGAGGAAATAGCCAGCAGAATGGCTGATAGTGTGCAAACTGCATTTTTTGAAGGAATGGGCAATTGTGTTGTTATAAACCTAGACAATGAGTTGACACCCAAATTACTGTTTAGCGATAAGTTTGAGAAAGACGGCATCGAATTTCTGCAGCCAACAGTAAATTTATTTACATTTAACAATCCTTACGGTGCGTGCAAAGTATGTGAAGGCTTTGGTAGTGTAATAGGTATAGATGAAGATAAGGTAATACCCGATAAAAACATTAGTGTATATGACGGAGCTGTTGCCGCCTGGCGTGGAGAGTCTATGAATGAGTATAAGGAAGAATTTATTAGCAAGGCTTCACCACTAGGTTTCCCAATTCATAGACCATATAATGAGTTAAGTAAAGAGGAACGTCTGTGGCTGTGGAATGGTAAAAGAGGTTGCCCAGCTATAAAGCAGTTTTTTGCATATCTAGAATCTAAGACCTACAAGATACAGTATCGAGTGCTGTTAGCAAGGTATAAAGGCAAGACTAAATGTATGGATTGCGAGGGTACAAGATTAAGAATAGAGGCCAGTTACGTAAAGATTGCCAGTAAGTCAATATCAGATTTGGTAGATGTACAATGTAATGAGTTGAAAAATTGGTTTGATGAATTAAAGCCAAAATTATCAGATACAGACTATGCCATAGCACAAAGAATATTAACTGAAATAGACAATAGACTAACATTTCTAATAGATGTAGGTCTAGGTTACCTAAGTCTAAACAGGGCTGCTAGAACACTCAGTGGCGGTGAAAGCCAAAGAATACAAATAGTTACCAGCCTAGGCAGCAACCTGACAGGTGCACTGTATATATTGGACGAACCAAGTATCGGGCTACACAGTAGAGATACTGAAAAGCTGATTACCGTTCTACGCAGACTACAGAGGCTTGGAAATACAGTATTGGTAGTTGAACACGACGAAGATGTAATGCGTCAAGCAGATGAAGTAGTAGATATAGGTCCAGGTGCAGGGACGCTTGGTGGACATTTAACATTTCAGGGGAATTTAGAGCAACTATTGGCAGATAAAGATAACCTGACTGCCCAATACCTAACGGGTGCTATGTCTGTTGCCATACCTGAAAAAAGAAGACCGGCTTTAAATTTTATAGAATTTAAAAATTGTGATAAAAATAACTTAAAAGGATTTGACGTAAAGTTTCCACTTAACTGCATTAGCGTGGTGACGGGGGTAAGTGGCAGTGGCAAAAGCAGCCTAATGAAGGAAGTTGTAATGCCACTGATGAGAGACGCAATAGAAAAACGAAACCCACAGGTAGTAGCCAGTAAATTATCAGGTAGCTATAAGAAAGTTATCAAAATGGAATTTATAGATCAAGACCCAATTGGTAAATCTAGTAGGAGCAACCCCGTAACCTATATGAAAGCATTTGACGCCATCAGAGATTTGTATAGCAAACAGCCCAGTTCCAAACAACGAGGCTTTACACCAGCTTACTTTAGCTTTAACGTAGATGGGGGTAGGTGTGACGTGTGTAAGGGGGAAGGAATCCAGACAATAGAAATGCAGTTTATGGCTGACGTAGAAATGATATGCGAAAATTGTAACGGTGCTAGGTATAAGTCAGAAGTACTTGAGGTTAAATACCAAAATCTAAATATAGCAGATGTATTGAAACTAACTGTAGCAGAAGCAATAACGTTCTTTGCAGAGCATAAGGATATAATAAGCAACATAATGCCTCTACAAAAAGTAGGGCTAGGCTATCTACATTTGGGTCAACCTAGCATTCACCTTAGCGGGGGTGAGGCACAGAGAATAAAACTAGCCGTGTATTTGCAAAAGATAAATAACCCAGAACCCATCTTATTTATATTTGATGAGCCGACTACAGGTTTGCATTTTCACGACATTAATACTTTAATGGAAAGTATGTATGCATTGATAGATAATGGGCATACCGTAATTATAATAGAACACAATCTAGATGTTATCAAAACAGCAGATTGGTTGGTTGACTTGGGTCCAGAGGCTGGCGATGAAGGGGGAAACTTAGTATATCAAGGTGTGCCAGAGGGGTTACTTAAAATAAAAGACAGCCATACAGGTAAATACTTAAAAGATAAACTAAAGCCTTAGTTTTATTAGTGTTTATGAAAATGACCTAAGGAGAAACATAAAATAATACCAAATATTTGGACAATTTTAGTTTGTTAACATAAAGGTAAAATAGCAAAGTAACAATTTATCGTTTCATTTCATTGATTTTTGCAAAAGGAAGCTAAATTCCCAATAATTGAATATGAGTACGGCTAACCGAATTCTGGTTGTAGATGATGATCCAGATATTTTAGAATTTTTAAGTTACAACCTAAAAAAAGATGGCTATGAAGTAGCCGAGGCATTAAACGGGAAACAAGCCATAATAGAGGCCCAAAAGTTTAAACCTGATCTTATCATTTTAGATGTGATGATGCCCGAAATGGATGGCATTCAGACTTGTCAAGAGTTGAGAAAAGACCCAAGTATGGAAGATGTTCTCATCATTTTCTTAACAGCTAGGCTAGAGGAATACTCAGAAATAGCTGGTTTCAGTGCAGGGGCAGACGACTACTTGACTAAACCAATAAAGCCAGGTGCGCTATTGTCTAGAATTAAGGCAAAATTGAAGCGTAAGAAAGATACAGAGGAAAGTCCTCAACTGGAGTTAGACGAACTATATATAGATAGAACCAGCTACACAGTTAAGTATAAAAATGAGCACATCCACTTTGCCAGAAAGGAATTTGAATTGCTATTTATGTTGGCTAGTCAACCAGGTAAAGTATTTGGCAGAGAGAAAATTCTAGAGCAAATATGGGGTAATGACGTATATGTAGGCGATAGAACAGTAGATGTACACATTAGAAAAATTAGAGAGAAAATCAATCCTAACAGCATCAAAACAGTAAAAGGGATCGGTTACAAATTTGAATTGTAATGCGTGATGTAACCCAGTGGGAATTATCGCTGTATATTACTGCCTTGCCTACGTTGGTCAGCATTGTGGCTCTACTTTGGGTCCCTATGCCTTGGTGGTTGCGGGTTGTGCTGTTGCTTATTATCTTTCTCATTACACTAAGCATTTCTAGCTATTTGACTGGTAAGTTTTTCTTTAATAGAATAGAGAAAATAAATAGTCAGATAATTGATAGTATCAAAAACGAACGCTTTAAAAGTAAAATGCAAAGCACGCCAGCCAGTGTGCTAGATAAGCTGAATTTGAGCGTTAGAAAATTACTAAGAGACAAAGCCATAGAGATAGATAATCTGAAAGAACTAGAACGACTTCGCAAAGAATTTCTGGGTGACGTAGCCCACGAGTTACGTAGCCCCATTTTCAACATTCAGGGTTATTTACATACGCTTTTAGAGGGTGCTTTAGAAGACGAAGAGGTTAGCACTAAGTTTCTGCAAAAGGCTGCAAAACACGCTGACTTACTTAGCAGCTTGGTAGAAGATCTAGTGACCATAACTCGAATAGAAGCAGGTGAATTGAAACTGGAAAAGTCTGAGTTTAACATTAAAGACTTGATAAGTGAGGTGACAGAATTGTTAGAACTATCAGCTCGGGTTAAGAATATTCACTTGAATTGCCGATTTGAGAAAGACCCACCGGTAATGGTATTGGCAGACAGAACCAAGATAAGGCAAGTGCTAATCAACCTAGTGGGCAACAGTATAAAATATGGTAGAGAAGCTGGGCTTACATCGCTAAACATACAACAAGACTTAGCCCACAGGCAGATAACTGTAGAGGTGAGTGATAATGGAGAAGGTATAGCAGAAGAACACTTGCCCCGCATATTTGAACGATTTTATAGAGTGGACAAGAGTCGTTCCCGTAGTCAACCCAGTACAGGCTTAGGTTTGGCTATAGTTAAGCACTTTATTGAGGCACACAAACAAAGAATATATGTGACAAGTAGAGAGAGTGTCGGCAGTTTGTTTAGCTTTACCCTAGATAGAGAGCCTGAATTAATATCAGATAATCTAGGCTAAAACTATGACTTTTAGCTTTACATTATTTTGTCTATCATAGTTAGCTTTGCTTACATCTTAGCTTAATCAACACAAATTATAGCAACTACACTATGTACACAATTCATAATAGACTTCTAGACGAATTACAAGAAACAACTTCTGCAGGCTTGTTGAAAAAAGAACGCATTATAGCAAGCGATCAAGGCGCAGAAATAACTTTAGCGGACGGCCAAAAAGTACTGAACTTTTGTGCCAATAACTACTTGGGGCTAAGTAGTGATGCAGATATAATAGCAGCAGCAAAACACGCCATAGATACCCACGGCTATGGTATGAGTAGTGTACGATTTATATGTGGTACTCAAGACTTACATAAACAACTAGAAGAAAAGTTAGCCCAGTTTCACGAAACGGACGACACGATACTATATGCTGCTTGCTTTGATGCAAACGGTGGAGTATTTGAACCATTGTTTAATGATGAAGACGCCATTATAAGCGATTCATTAAATCACGCCAGCATCATAGATGGGGTACGACTATGTAAGGCAAAACGATTCCGATATTCGAACAACAATATGACTGAATTAGAGCAATGCTTAATTGATAGTCAAGATGCTCGAAGTAGAATCATAGTAACTGATGGCGTGTTTAGTATGGACGGTAGTATTGCGCTACTAGACCAAATATGCAACCTTGCAGATCAGTATAATGCATTAGTAATGGTTGATGAGTGCCACGCGGCAGGATTTATGGGTGCTAAGGGCAAAGGTTCTATCGAACATTGTGGTGTATTAGGTAGGGTGGATATCATTACAGGAACGCTGGGCAAAGCCCTAGGTGGTGCAATGGGTGGATATACTACGGGTCGCAAAGAGATAATTGAAATGCTTCGTCAACGAAGTCGCCCATACTTATTCAGCAATTCATTAGCGCCGGCAATAGTAGGTGCAAGCATAGCAGTATTAGACAAAATAAGTGAAACAACAGAATTAAGAGATAAACTGGAACAGCACACGGAATGGTTTCGTACCCAGCTGACAGCCGCAGGCTTTGATATAAAGCCAGGTGAACACCCTATTGTACCAATTATGCTATATGATGCACCATTGGCCCAACAAATGGCGGATAAGCTACTACAAGAGGGCATTTACGTAGTTGGATTCTTCTACCCTGTAGTAGCTAAGGGTCAAGCTAGAATACGTGTTCAATTAAGTGCAGCCCACACCCACGAACATTTAGAGCGTGCAGTCGCAGCCTTCAATAAAGTTGGTAAGGAATTGGGCGTAATTTCGTAATTATTAAGGGGGGATGGAGTTAAAATCTATCCCCTTACATACCTAGCGTTCCGGTATCCACATTATTTCTGCTACTTGTAGCAGGTGGGCATAGTATCTACCTAATACAAATAAGTAATCACTTAGTCTGTTTATATATCTCATAATTAACGACTCAACTGGTTGAGATTTGTTTAAGCTAACTATGTGTCGCTCTGCACGGCGGCATACAGTTCTAGCTAGGTGACAATAGCTGACGTGTACGTGCCCACCTGGCAATATAAAGTGAGCTAATGGGGGCATTTGGTCATTCATTATGTCCATTTGTTGTTCCATTTCGTCAATCTCATTTTGATTAATGTCGGGCAACTTCATCACACTTTTTTCTGGGTGGGCAGCCAAGTGACTGCCAATGTCAAACAAAGTATTTTGAATCTTATATAGGAGTTCTGCCTGTACAATATCGGTACAGACGTCTCTAACTAAGCCTATATAGCTATTTAGTTCGTCTATGGTTCCATAAGCCTCAATGCGAACATTGTCTTTGGCCACCCTAACCCCGCCTATTAGGCTAGTTTTTCCTGCATCTCCCTTACGTGTATATATTTTCATAACTGATTGCTAAATATAGACTACAAATTACGTCCATTTACCAAGCGAAAAGACTGATAAAACTGTGTTTTTTTGCCGTCTTAGTCTTTAGGAAACTCAGGCATCTTGTGCAATTTGCTGGCCTGCCAAATATGTCGCTGTGTATGTAGTAAGATAAGTATGAGTGCTGTACCCATTTTCATTCTTAACCAAGATATGGCCGGGCTTTGTACGTTCAAACTATTTAAGTCTGTATGTTTAGACTTAATTAGCAAACTTTTATAGTGATTTAAACTTTCTAATAAATCTGTATAGACTGTAGCTGTGTACACTTTATCTTCTGGTTGCCATTGTTTAGGTGCTTTTAACTTTACCTTACTACCAGGCTTACTTACACTAAATATTAGATTAGATATAATATTTGGTTTGTATTTGCCAAAAGTTTTACTTGGGTCAGCTTTAGCTAAAATTTTATCCATCTGCTCTAAGTATTCTTTATTCCACAATACTATATGTTGCATTATTTGACCCATATTCCAAACTTCTGGCGATGGCTTCCAGTTGGTCTGAGATTCATTTACTGTTGCAAATATGTTCCTCACCTGATCCATAGTTTTATCTAGGATATCAATGACTTGTTGCAAATTAAATTTTTTTGGGTCTTCGTTGCTCATATTAGATTATACACATTAGTGAGGCATTAGGTTAGCTGCAGGTATATTTAGTTTGTCGCTTTCTACCAGACCGTCTTTTAATCTGATGATTCTTCTGCTAAGGGCAGCAATATCTGGTTCGTGTGTTACTACAATTATGGTGTTGCCTTGGGCGTGTAGTTTGTCAAACAGTTCCATAATTTCATAGCTGGTTGTGCTGTCTAAGTTACCAGTTGGTTCATCTGCCAACAATATACTGGGATTATTTACTAGTGCCCTAGCTATGGCTACGCGTTGTCTTTGTCCACCACTTAATTCATTGGGTTTGTGGTCCATTCTGTCGTTTAAACCTACACTAGCTAATATCTCTGCCGCACGCTCTGACCTTTGTTTTTTTCGCCAACCACTATACACTAGGGGCAGGGCGACATTCTCTAAGGCTGTCATTCTGGGTATTAAGTTAAATGTCTGAAAAACGAAGCCAATTTCTTTATTACGAACCGCAGCCAAATCATTATCTGTCATTTTACTTACGTCCCTATCATTTAGTATGTAGCTACCTGAACTTGGTGTATCTAGGCAACCTAATATGTTCATTAGCGTACTTTTACCGCTACCGCTAGTACCTATCAGCGCAACATATTCGTTTTTATTTATGCTTATACTCACCCCCCTTAGGGCAGGAATTTCTACTGTACCTATACGATAGGTTTTGGTCACTTCATTCGTTATAATAACTGGCATATGCGTAACAATTGGTAAAACTTACCTAAATGATAAACAAAAATACCCTCTATAAGGCTTGGTAATACCTAATTTATGGCTGTAGTGCATATTTATACCGATAAAGGGAAAACAATAGCAATGAAGCCGTTTGGTGTGGCGAATGGATGTACAAAATAAAGCTCGCTTAATTTGCTGCGCTAAAGTCGAAAATTTAGGCACTAGTAAGTTTAATTTACGTCGATTTTAAACTTTGAACGGATATCAAGAATTATTCTATGATTAAGTAACTCAACTACAATAAATTGCAACTAATAACTTGTTGTATAATATTAAAAAAACTTTTATACGAACCTTGTAAATCTAAAGTAAGATGTTAAATTTTCAAGGATGTTTAATCGAAAAATAGAACAAGAATTAGCGTTCGGTCTGGAGAATTTCGCTGCAGTCGGGATATTAGGACCTAGATAGGTAGGTAAAACGACTTTGGCTAGAGACTTGCTTCAAAATAGGGAAAGCATATACTTAGACCTAGAGTCCCCACAAGATTTAGGAAAGTTGCAAGATGCTGAGGCTTACTTGTCTATGCATCTTGGGAAACTAGTCATATTAGATGAAGTACAGAGGAAACCAAAGATATTTCAAGTGCTTAGGGTACTGATAGATAAGGGTCGGCAATTAGGCATTAGTCACGCGCAGTACTTAATATTAGGCTCTGCTTCATTAGACTTATTGCAACAATCATCAGAAACACTAGCAGGCAGAATACATTATTTGGAATTAACGGGATTCAATGCATTAGAAGTAGATGACCTGAACAAGTTATGGGTAGGGGGTGGCTTTCCAGATTCTTACACGGCAAGAAATGAGAAAATTAGTGTACAGTGGCGGGAAGATTTAGTTAAGACTTTTCTAGAAAGAGATGTGCCGAGTTTTGGGTTCCGTATACCAACTACAACTCTTAGGCGAATGTGGACAATGTTAGCATATACACAGGGAACAATGTCAAATTACAGCAAATTGGCTTAAGGTTTAGAGATCAGCAGTGTTTCAGTACACCGATACATAGACTTGCTTTGTGATTTGTTATTAGTCAGAAAAATTCAACCCTATCTAAACAACGGTAGAAAGCGACTGGTAAAGGTGCCTAAGGTATATATTAGAGACAGTGGTTTGGTACATCAACTACTGAATCTAAATTCAATAGAGGGTGTACTCTCAAACCCTGTAGTTGGCAACAGCTGGGAGGGGTTTGTAATAGAAAACATACTAGGGACGTTACCTAATTATGTAAAATATAGCTATTACAGAACGGGCGCAGGAGCAGAGATAGATTTAGTACTAGAGGTAGGCAATGCTGAAATATGGGCAATTGAAATAAAGCAATCCTCTAACCCAAGGGTGACTAAGGGTTTTCACTCAGCGTGTGAAGATCTAGCCCCTACTAGAAAGTACGTTATCTACAACGGGACTGAAACCTATCCTTTACCTGAACACGTTATGGCAATCGGACTAAAGTCTATGTTACAGCTTTTGTCAGAATTTTTTATTTAATTGTCACAATGCTAATACCGTAGCAATATATTAAGTCGCTGTAAATTCTAGTTTTGTATTTAGTGCCGAAATATTTATTTATAGGTTACATTTTGGTGAAAAAAAAGATATTTAGGATTGAACAAATTATTACACAGTAAAATAATGTAACTAATTGTTATATAAGATTACAACATAAATTGTGTAGAAAATGATCCTTGCAAATTTAAAGTGTGATGTTAAAATTGCAAGGATGTTCGTACATTTTAAACTGTTTAAAACTTATAAATGGGATATAAGTATTTTTAATACATTCTTATTTGCAAGTGTAAACTACGGCTGGAGGTATATTAAATGGGGTGCAAGACAATTCAACTTGTGTAAAGTTTTTCTTTAATAGGCTGAGAGCGTGAAGACTGTATTGAAACTGAACATATAGCCCGTCAGGTGTCAAAGTTGTTTTAGCATTATGGATGATTTCAGTGCGTAGTTGCTCTGGAAATATAGATAAGGGCAAACTACTTATAATGGCATCAACTTGTATGCAACCTATACGCTCTAAAATCTGAGGCAACTGTTCTGCACTATCTGTCACCCATATAATTCGGGAATCAATAAAATTAGCCTTCAAGTAACTCATAAAGCTTTGATTTAACTCAAATACAATAAGCTTACTTTCAGACCTCATATTTTGTAATAATGCCTTGGTGACAGCACCAGTACCAGCACCAAATTCAACTATAACATTTGCTGTTTTGTAGTTTATGTTTTTGGTCATTAACTTCACCAACTGTGCAGAGCTAGGTGCGATTGCTCCTACTTTATTGTTTTTTAAAAATAATTGCTTGAGAAATAACATTTTGGCTAAAGTACCACGAATGCTAGCATTAATAAGAGGTTTGTTACAAATAAAAGTCAGTTAACTAAATCTGCTCTCTAATCTTGATAATTTGCTGTTGCAAATGTTGCAATAATGTATCAAGTAATAAGCTTTTGTTTATTGGCTTCAAGATAACCCCGTCCATACCGGCTTGACGTGCTGCCTGCCTAGTTTCTTCAAGCACGTCTGCTGTTAAACCGTATATGGGTAGGCTGTCGCTTAAAGGGTTATTCTTCATACTCCTTATTTGCTTTGTAGCGTCCATACCGTCTAAGTGTGGCATTTGTATGTCCATTAGTACTAGGTCAAAGTGGTAATTCGTCACAGCCTCTACTGCCAGTTGGCCATCTCCCACTATAGTTACAGTAGCGCCCCAACTTTCTAGTATTTGCCTAATTAAGTGTTGGTTTAGCAGGTTGTCTTCTGCACACAGTATGTGCCTGCCCCCAAGTGGTTTACTGCCAATCTCTGGCATTGGTTTCGGTTCGCTGTCGTCTATTTCAAAGCTACTAGGTATGCCCATCATTAGGTTGTAGCTGAAAGTACTGCCTTTGCCTAATTCGCTTTCTACACTTATTTCACCACCTTGCTTCTCTATCAGTTTTTTAGAAATTGCTAATCCCAATCCAGTGCCACCAAATTTCCTGGTTGTATCTGTAGATGCTTGTTTAAAGTTTTGAAATATGTCTATTAGTTTATCGGATGCTATTCCAATGCCTGTGTCAGCGATAGAAAACTCTAAATGAGAGTATTGAGGATTCTGACTTAGGGCGTGTACTGATATTTTCACATAGCCACGCTCTGTGAACTTCATAGCATTGTTGGCTAGATTTAGTATAATTTGGTACAATCTAGTTGGGTCACCCTTAAACCATTTAGGCAAGTTTTCAGCTATTTTTACTTCTACTGTTACACTTTTCTCTGACCAGTTTATGCGTAGTAGTTTGTGAATTTCATCCAACATTTTGTCCAACCTAAATGGAATGTTTTCAAATGAAACTTCGTCTGACTCTATTTTAGTCAGGTCTAATATATCGTTTATTACCACTAATAGATTTTTAGAAGCGTGGTGAATGCTTTTTAAATAATCTAAATGTTGTGGATGCTTAGGATTTTCAAGCATTAATTCGCTATACCCAATTATGGCATTCATTGGCGTGCGAATTTCGTGGCTCATATTGCTAAGGAATTCACTACGAGCTGCTAAAGATTTCTCTGCAACTATCCTAGCCTTGTCTAATTCCTTAGAGTGTTTATCTAAATCTGCCTTTTGTCTAGCTATTATAGAGTTTTGACGTTGTAATGCCTTACTTCTAGCTTTTTTATTTCTATATAATAATAGGAAAATAACACCAGCAGATAAAGCGCAAACTAGTACTGCCCAAAGCCACTTATTGTTTCTACGTTGTGAGTCAAGAATAGATGCATTAGTTAGCCCCTCAGCTTTGTATTTAGCTACTTCTTCATCTTTTGCCTGAAGTTGATAGATGATCCAACTACTGTTTGACAACTTTTCATTTGACTCAATGGTAATGCTATCTTTATAAGCTACTGCCTGTCTAAACATTGCAAGTGCTTTATGGTCCTCACCCATAGCACGGTAAAGATTAGACAAATCGTTGTAAATGTTATATAGGTCAGCATAACTACCCAAAGTGTTGGCCTCTTGTATGCCTGGGCTAAGTATGTTTAAAGCATTAAGGTAATTTTGCTCATTTTTATAATGAATACTTAACTCTTTTCTGACTTTAACCAAAAGTTTATTGCCATTATGACGTTTTAAAATAGGCAACAGCCTGTTTAAGTTATAGAGGCAAGCTAGTGTATTTCCTTGTTTACTGTAAGTTCTAGCACTAATCAACCTAACCTCTGCCCACCCAAGTGTATCTTTAATTTTTAAGAAGTACAGCGCAGCACTGTCTAAAAACTTATGCGCTGTTACATATAGTTTTAAGTTGCTGTAGGCTTGCCCCATATTTTTGTAAGTAAAAGCAAGACCGTGAAGATCACCATCTTTATAACGAATTTGCAATGCCTCTTGGTGTAGCTTTAGCCCTAATTGATGATTATTTTGGGCCTCTGCAACCAACCCAATATTATCTTTTGCTGTAGCCATACCTGCATAGAAGTTTACTTGTTTACCAACTTCATAGGCTAATTCATAATGCTGGACAGCTAATGTCCAACTTTTTAGGTCATAATAGCAATTTCCAATATCTGTTTCTAAGAAAGATATTGCAGGAAAATTTGCTTGTTTTTCAAATAATTTTAAACCTCTTAGATACCACTCCAGCGCTACTTGAGGCATACCTATATCTCTATAGCTATTCCCAAAAAGCCCGTATAATTTCATTATTCTTTTCTCATTACCTGTTTTTTTTGCAATAATCATTGCCTGTTTAGCATAGGTAAATGCTTTTCTATTGTTTACTCCTTTATTAGCTAAATGGAGTTTATTTAGAATTTCAATTTTTAACGAGTCCTCTTCTGTATTTTCTAAGCTAGATTCAAGTTTTGCAACATTGTACGGTTGAGCCTGAACACTACTTGCCACAAATAGTAAAAATCCCCATAGGCGGAGTGCTTTTGCTGTGAATATTAAGTAGTTATTTTTCATTGGTTAGTTATGTTGCAATGGGAAAGTCTAAGTCCTTAGACTATATTTAGTTCCGTAATGTTCGCAATGGCATTCTTGGTGAATTTGTAAAATTACAAAATATTCTACAGATTACAACGGATTGGTCTTAATATTAGTACATAACTACACAATAAATATTTTTACTAATGAATATTTAGCAAATACTATTTATAAGATTTCTTTAATATTTAATGATATAAGCTACTAAATAGGCTAAATACAGTTAATAGAAATTTATGAATAGGTTTGACAGAACGCTTTATAACTTTGCAATGTTATAACTTTAATTAAAGTGTTTTAGTTGCATCATATAACTACTTAAATACTCTAAAATTTAATTAACTAATATTATGGCTGACGACAAAGAATTACTTGAAGAACTGACAGAGAGTGAATATAAATATGGCTTTGTAACTGATATAGAACAAGATATCTTACCACCGGGTTTAACTGAAGATACAGTAAGGTTTATATCAAACATAAAAAATGAGCCTGAGTGGATGTTGAATTGGCGTCTAAAAGCCTACCACCATTGGCTAACAATGACCACACCTCATTGGCAAAATGTTACATTTCCTACTATCAATTATCAGGACATAATATATTACGCTGCGCCCAAGCAGAAAATATTGTTAGATAGCCTTGATCAAGTTGACCCAGAACTACTAGCTACATTTACAAAGTTAGGCATTCCTCTACAGGAACAAAAAATGTTGTCTGGCGTAGCTGTAGATGTTGTTTTTGACAGTGTTAGCGTAGTTACTACATTCAAAGACAAACTGAATGAAATGGGTATCATATTTTGTAGTATGAGCGAGGCCATTCAGGAACATCCAGATCTGGTACAGAAATACCTAGGCAGTGTGGTGCCTATAACTGACAATTACTTTGCAGCATTAAACAGTGCTGTATTTAGCGATGGTTCATTTGTTTACATACCTAAAGGTGTGCGCTGCCCAATGGAATTAAGCACCTATTTTAGAATAAACGCAAGCAATTCAGGTCAGTTTGAGCGAACTCTGTTAATTGCTGAAGATCAATCTTATGTATCATACCTAGAGGGTTGTACAGCGCCAATGCGTGATGAAAATCAACTGCACGCTGCCGTAGTAGAGTTGGTAGCAATGAATGATGCTGAAATAAAGTATAGCACGGTACAAAACTGGTACCCTGGCGATAAGAATGGTAAGGGCGGAATATATAATTTCGTTACAAAACGTGGTAATTGCCTAGGAAATAATAGTAAAATAAGCTGGACACAGGTAGAAACAGGCTCTGCCATTACTTGGAAATATCCTAGCGTAGTGTTGAAAGGGGACAACAGTGTTGGTGAGTTTTACAGCGTTGCAGTAACCAACAATATGCAACAGGCAGACACAGGTACTAAAATGATACACGTAGGAAAAAATACCAAAAGCCGTATAGTAAGTAAAGGAATCAGCGCAGGTAAAAGCCATAACACGTATAGAGGGCAAGTAAAGGTTCTGAAACGTGCCGAAGGTGCCAGAAACCATAGCCAATGTGACAGCCTACTGATGGGCGATACCTGTGGCGCACATACATTCCCATACATAGAGATAGATAACCCCACAGCACAAGTAGAGCACGAGGCAACTACCAGTAAAATTGGGGAAGATCAATTGTTTTATTGCAATCAGCGCGGTATAGAAATGGAGGATGCTGTTGCGCTAATTGTAAATGGATATTGCAAAGAGGTGTTAAACAATTTACCAATGGAGTTCGCTGTAGAGGCCCAAAAACTCTTGGCTATTAGCCTAGAGGGTAGCGTAGGTTAATAACCAATAGTACTCTATTTAATCCTTAATATTAATACAGAATTACACTGCTTGTCTAATTTTGCTATTGAATAACTCATAACTATTGTTGCTGTGAAACTGAAACTGTCTGCTCTAATTGTTGCTATAGTGGTGTGTGCCAGTTTGAGTGCACAAGCGCAAAAAAAGAAAAAATACTACCCCAAGCCAAAATCCAGCAAATATGTTAAAAAGCCAAACCAGAAGGCTGTAAAGTCTGCACCTAGTTGGCTAAATGAGGGAACCACGCTGGTATATGAGATTACATCTGCCGGTAAGACATACAACTATACAGTCCACGTTCGCAGCATTAATAATGGCTACAATTTTGACTTTGAAATGGCAGCACCAATTAACAATAATGGCACAGTAATAGTGAGTAAATGGGCTGCAGACAGTGCAATGACTTTAGACAATTATTTTAATACAGGCATAAATAAAATGGAGGTGGAATCTGCCCTATTTCTTAGTAGGGCTATGATGGAAATCATCAGCATTAAGGGGCAAGCGCCCATTATGGTAGATGGCATAGCAGATAATTGGAGGTTTAGCCCTGAAAACCTAATGGCAACACCTACTTATAAGGGTAAAAATTTGCCAATAGCACAAATATGCCTAGAGGGTACTATGAGTAATCGGCTAATATGTGTGCTAGAAAACAATAACTTCCCCTTAATCACAGCAATGAAGGGTGACGTAAATATTAAACTAATTGAGATAAAGTAACTAGGCAGTAAACTGCGTCTTTAGCGTGCAGGTAGGCTACTTCTACTTTATCCATTTTGCCACCAAAAAATGCAAAATAAATTGCTATAGCATTTACTATGATTGCCATATTTCCAGCACGGCGAGAGATAAACTTAGCCACTAATGACATTATCATTCCCAATACTGCAAATACAGCAACTATGTCACTTGGATAACTAGGAATAGCATAGCAAAGCAGTGAAACAATGCCTGCAAATAATGCCCCTGTTGCAATTAACTTACCCAATATGAAGGTGATGGGAGAAAGTCCAAAACCTAAAAGTTTAAATAAAGCACGTAACATTTCTTATTTTGTAGTTATTTTTTATTACATACAATTATAGTCCAATTAGGTTGAACAATGTATGCATAATCAACGTGCTACTAAAATTACAATTTGCTAATGCTTTGTCCACTTAAATTTGCTACAATTAGCGTACGAATATGGAGAATGAAACTGTCGAGTTAAAGAACAAATTGTTGCAGAGTTGCAAAGCGGCACAATCTAAGAACGTTGACACAGCTAAAACAGCTATGCTTGATGCCCAAGAAAGTGCGAACGATGAGAAAAGCTCAATGGGGGACAAGTTTGAATCATTCAGAGAACAAATGCAAATAGATAGAGATATGTATGCTGATAGGTACGATAAGGCTATGAAAGTAATGGCTACCCTAGACAACATTGTGGTTGAGACAGACTACACCATTCCTAATGCAGGCGCCATAGTATTAACTGACCGTCAGGCATTCTTTGTATCTGCTAGCCTAGGGCAACTGATTGTAGATGAAGGCACCTATATGGCAATAAGTACCGGTTCACCTATATTTCAAGCAATGGCAGGTAAGAAAGTAGGTGATAAATTCCAGTTTAGAGATACCGAATACATCATTAGAAGCATTAAATAGCTGAAGTGTAGGGTTTTTGATTGGAACCTAACTTGTTTAAACTGTGCTAAACTTAATTGACGATAAAATTATCTACCCTGAGTTTTCCGTTGTGTAAATTGGGCTTTTTCCACCATTCATAACTTAATGAAATATAATAATTAATGCTAACAGTATCTTTTAGCTTTTAAGGAAAAACGTAGAGTAAACTGGCATTAAATGAATCGTTACCTGCATAGATATTTGCAAAAAAACTGCTACTTGTAACAGTTAAAATATACACTTTTCTTTATGCTATCTACATACATATATTCCCGACTATCAGTGTAACTTCTCACTTTGGTATTAGAAGCATAATTTTGTATTCTTTTATACTTTTTACCCTTAATTAGTACGGTATCTTTCCAAGCCTTATATTATGGACTGTCCACATTCTTTGTAGATTTTTACAATATCTTGATATCCGCAGCTATAATCAACAGAATCGTAATATAGCCATCACGTTCCAAATTATGGTATCGCCTGCTGGTAGCATTGAGGTATAGAGACCGGCAACGTGTTACGCAGATTTACTTATGCTTTATATTATGCAAAAGGCTAAGTGGGATAGAATACTTTCAATCTTTATATTATTTTGACGTAAGGTGTTTTTTAATTTAAATTTCAACAGATTAATTTATATTAAACAATTATTTGATAACTAGTTATTTTAAGTAATATATATTTAAGAGAAAATGAAACAAATTTATTTTTCTGCAAGTATTTCCAATAAATTTTAACCCTAGAGAAATTAAATTTAAAAATAGCTGTAACAAATGCGAAGTAATTTATGAGAATATGCAAATATTAGATCAATTCCCACCTGAAATGCCAAAAGATGGAATTTTTCAAGTATTACAAATTAAAAAAACCCCAGCTTTACTGATTTACAAAAAAGGGAGTAACGAGGTCTCATTTAAAAATGAAGATATTTTCACTAAGATTAATTTTATATTTTGGTTTTGCACCTTGCTTTTTAGAATTTATGAATAAGTATAAAAAGTCGAACCGACTATAACGAATTATATAATATCAGGGCTGGCAAAAAATTTACTCTTTGTTTATATCATACCTATTCAATGCGTGAATTGTAATACCTTTGCACCTAATTATCCATACTGAACTCAGTCTATTCTGATGCAAAATAAAGGTACAATAGCACAGGTGATAGGTCCCGTAGTAGACGTAAGTTTTGCTGCAGAGGGTGCTACACTTCCACAAATTTATACAGCACTTACTATTAATAGGGGTGCAAACACTTTAGTACTTGAGGTACAACAACACCTAGGTGAAGACCTGATACGTGCCATTGCAATGGACTCTACTGAGGGTCTGGTGCGTGGTACAGAAGTGGTTGATACAGGCAAACCAATTGAGATGCCGATAGGTATTGAGATAAGGGGGCGTCTATTTAATGTAGTGGGTGAAGCCATAGACGGTATCGGAGAGGTGAAAACTGCCAAAAGAAGGTCTATTCACCAAGACCCACCTAAGTTTGAGGAGCTTTCTACCAGTACAGAACCACTATTTACAGGTATCAAAGTGATTGACCTAATTGAGCCTTACAGTAAGGGGGGTAAAATTGGACTATTCGGTGGTGCAGGTGTAGGTAAGACAGTATTAATTCAAGAGTTAATTAACAATATAGCTAAGGCACACGCAGGTTTATCTGTCTTTGCTGGTGTAGGTGAGCGTACACGTGAGGGTAATGACTTATTGCGTGAGATGATTGAGGCCGGAATTATAAAATACGGTGAAGAGTTCAAACACAGTATGGAAAACGGTGGATGGGATGTTAAGTCTGTTGACCTAGAAGTGTTAAAAGATAGTCAAGCTACCTTCATATTTGGACAAATGAATGAGCCGCCAGGGGCACGTGCACGTGTAGCCCTATCTGGTCTAGCTATAGCAGAGTATTACCGTGATGGTGAGGATAGTGAGGACGGGAAAGGCCGCGACATCTTATTTTTCATCGACAATATATTCAGATTTACACAAGCCGGTTCTGAGGTATCTGCCCTGTTGGGTCGTATGCCATCAGCGGTGGGATACCAACCTACATTGGCTACAGAGATGGGTCTGATGCAGGAGCGTATCACCAGTACCAAGCGTGGATCTATCACATCGGTACAAGCAGTGTATGTACCAGCTGATGATTTAACTGACCCAGCGCCAGCTACTACATTTGCCCACTTAGATGCTACTACTGTACTTAGCCGTCAGATAGCCTCATTGGGTATCTATCCTGCGGTTGACCCACTAGATTCAACCAGTCGTATATTAACACCAGAGATAGTAGGTAAAGATCATTACGAATGTGCCACAAAAGTTAAGTTAATACTACAACGCTATAAAGAGTTACAAGACATCATCGCCATATTAGGTATGGACGAATTAAGTGAGGAAGATAAGCAAGTAGTACACCGTGCCCGTCGTGTGCAAAGATTCCTAAGTCAGCCATTCCACGTGGCAGAACAGTTTACAGGTCTAAAAGGTGTATTGGTTAGCATAGAAGACACCATCAAAGGTTTTAATGCCATTATGAATGGTGAAATGGATCAATATCCTGAGGCAGCATTTAACCTAGTTGGTAACATAGAGGAAGCTGTAGCGAAAGGTGAGAAGTTAATGGCAGAGGTAAGATAAGTACTATGCACCTAGAAATAATTACTCCAGAGGATACCTTATTTACTGGCGAAGTAAATAGTGTAACACTACCTGGCACTGCTGGTCAGTTTCAAGTATTGCAAAACCACGCCCCACTCATCAGCACGCTAGATGCTGGTCACATTAAGTTTAAAAAAACAGACGGCGTAACAGATGAGATAAATATAAATGCTGGATTTGTAGAAGTACTAAACAATAAAGTTACCGTATTGGTATAATCTCCAATACAATGTATATAGAAAGGGTATTCAGAAATGGATACCCTTTTTTTGTGATTAAAGGTTTGAGCTTCGTATCAAGTTTTGTGGTGGCAGACAGTTTAGTGCTAATAATCCGCCACTGCGCCAAGCGCCAAAACGTTATGCCTCACCCTAAAATGACACTGCAACACAAAACAAACTGACCAAATTTCTTCAAACTTTGATACCATAGAATCAAACTTATTTGTAAATTTGCCAAAATTGTCAAGACAAAAATTTCAAGAAAATGAAAGAAACATTTGGAGAATACATACACAAATTAAGGTCTGACAACAGTTTGACATTGACAAAAC
>Ga0163144_10000980_pt1 | contig 67740 bp, 52 predicted proteins | sample OliLak19BULKMAT1_FD_123175 | JGI IMG/M metagenome (GOLD analysis project Ga0163144, IMG submission 123175) | Freshwater microbial mat bacterial communities from Lake Vanda, McMurdo Dry Valleys, Antarctica - Oligotrophic Lake LV.19.BULKMAT1 | ecosystem: Environmental > Aquatic > Freshwater >...
CGGCGCGTAGCACGGCGCCAGACTTCGTGCGTCGTCAGTTCACCGACCTCTACGTGAACCGGACCGCGGGGGCTGCCAGGGCGAGCTGGAATGTCATGGCAACGGATAGCGGTAGGGACATCGCCCAAAGCCAGGCGACAAATTAGCGTTCGACATGCCTTCCCCCCGCACTGAACAGGCCATCGCGCGTCTCGCGGACCTGACGCCACGCCAGATCGTGGCTGAACTCGATCGCTACATCGTTGGTCAGGCTGACGCGAAAAAGTCCGTCGCGATCGCGTTGCGCAACCGTTGGCGACGTCAGCGCGCACCGGAGAAGATCCGCCAGGAGATCTCGCCCAACAACATCATCCTCATTGGTCCGACCGGTGTCGGCAAGACCGAGATCGCGCGTCGACTGGCGAAGCTGTCGGGCGCGCCGTTCACCAAAGTCGAAGCCTCGAAGTTCACCGAGGTGGGCTACGTCGGTCGCGATGTCGAATCGATGGTGCGCGACCTGGTCGAGGGCGCGATCGACATGGTGCGTACCGAGCGCGAGAGTGAAGTGGAGGATCTCGCCAACGAGAAGGTGGACGAACGGTTGCTCGATCTCCTGCTGCCTCCACCCGTGTCGCTCGCTGCGGCGACCGCTGCCGCCAGCACCGAGACCGAGCCAGCGGCCGGTGCGACGCACGGCAGCGATGACCATTCGTCGGCTGATCGCTACAAGCGTACGCGCGACAAGCTCCGCCAGCTGTTGCTCGACGGCCAGCTCGATGCACGCGAGGTGGAGATCGAGGTGACGCAATCGAGCCCCGGGCCGAGCGGAAACGTCATGACGCCCGGTGCACCCGAAGGCATGGACAGCATCGCCGAGTGGTTTCGCGACATGATGCCCAAGCGCAAGAAGAAGCGCACCGTGAAGGTGAGTGAAGCACGCCGCATTCTGCTCGACGAAGAACTCGACAAGCTGATCGATCTCGATGATGTCACGACCGACGCACTCGAACGCGTCGAGGCGATGGGCATCATCTTCCTCGACGAGATCGACAAGATCGCCGGCGAGCGAGGGCAGGGCGGTGGTCCCGACGTGTCGCGTGAAGGCGTGCAGCGCGATCTGCTGCCGATCGTGGAAGGCTCGAACGTGCAGACGCGATACGGCATGGTGAAGACGGACCACATCCTCTTCATCGCCGCCGGCGCGTTTCACGTGTCGAAGCCGAGCGATCTGATTCCCGAGCTGCAGGGCCGCTTCCCCATTCGCGTGGAGCTCAAGCCGCTCACCGAGCAGGACTTCGTGCGCATCATGACGGAGCCCGAAAATGCGCTCACCAAGCAGTACGCGGCGCTCGTCGAGGCGGAAGGTGCGTCACTGACATTCGAGGCGGACGGCATCGCCGAGATCGCGCGGGTCGCGACGCGCGTGAACGAGCGCATGGAGAACATCGGCGCGCGTCGTCTGCACACTGTCATGACCACGTTGCTCGAGGATGTGCTCTACGAGCTTCCTGATCGCGGGAAGGATCCGGTGGCGGTGGACGCCGTGATGGTGCGGGAACGACTCAAGGCGATTTCGGAAGACGAGGATCTGCGGAAGTACATTCTATGACAGTCGCTTCGAGTCGCGACCTCTCGCACGGCGACGATTCGCATCGCGATTTCCTCAACATTGTCGACTTCTCGCCCGCCGAAAGCGCGGCGCTGCTGCAGCTCGCTGAGCGCATGCGTCGGCAGCAGTACGACGGGAAGCCGCTGGCCGGCAAGGCGCTGGCGATGATTTTCATGAAGTCGTCCACGCGCACGCGCATGTCGTTTGAAGTGGGCGCCACGCAGTTGGGTGGCACCGCGCACTTCCTGTCACCGCGCGACGTGCAGATCGGGCGCGGAGAGCCGATCGCCGACACCGCGCGCGTGCTCTCGCGCTACGCGCACGGCATCATGATCCGAACCTTCGCGCACGCCGAGGCCGAACAGCTGGCGAAGTACGCCAGCGTTCCGGTGATCAACGGACTGACGGATCTCACGCACCCGTGCCAGGTGATGGCCGATCTGCAGACGATGCTCCAGCACCTGGGCGATTATCGCGGCAAGCGCGTGGCGTGGATCGGCGACGGCAACAACATGGCCAACTCGTGGATCGAGGCGGCGACGCATCTGGGCTTCGCGCTGCGCCTGGCGTGCCCTGAAGGGTTCGATCCCGACGCGCGGTTTCTCGAAGCGGCGACGGGCGCCGACGTGCAACTGGTGCGCGATCCGGCGGCCGCCGCCGACGGCGCCGATGTGGTGACGACCGATGTGTGGGCGTCGATGGGGCAGGAGGAGGAACAAGCCCACCGGGAGCGGGCGTTCGCCGGGTATCAGGTGGACCGTGCGCTGATGCAGCGTGCATCGTCGCGCGCCATCTTCCTGCATTGCCTCCCGGCGCATCGCGGTGAAGAAGTCGCGGCCGACGTGATCGACGGCCCGCAGTCGGCGGTGTGGGATGAAGCCGAGAACCGTCTGCACGTCCAGAAGGCCATCATGGCCGTGTTGATTGGCGGGGAACGACTCCGCTGAACGCGCGCGTTCGAGACGCGCGTCTGCGGCGCGCGCACGACGCCGGCGTACGCTGTGTCGCGTTGCCACACTCACATCTTCGTCAGGATGACATGGCCGTCCCCGCAGTTGGCAGAATGGCGCCGGATTTTTCGCTGGCGACCGATGATGGTTCGACGCTGCAGCTCAAGTCGTTGCGCGGTCGTCCGGTGGTGCTGTTCTTCTATCCCAAGGATGACACGACCACGTGTACCAAGGAGGCATGCGAGTTTCGCGACCTCTTTCCCCGGTTCGATCAGGCGAAGGCCGTGGTGCTGGGCGTGAGCCCGGACAGTGTCAAGTCGCACGCCAGGTTCAGGGCCAGGTATGCGCTGCCGTACGCGCTGCTGGCGGACACCGAGAAGACGGTTGTCGCGCAGTATGACGTCTGGAAGGAGAAGTCGATGTACGGTCGCAAGTACATGGGTGTCGAGCGTACCACGTTCGTGATCGACGCCAAGGGCAAGGTGCGCCACATCTTCGCGAACGTGAGAACCAACGGGCATGCCGCCGAAGTCATGGCCGTGATCGACGCGTTGTAGTCTTCGCCCTGGCCGATCGCACGCTGGCCCCGGCCGCTGACGACGGGCATGTTACGGAGCGGCCGATTCCGTTGCCGCGCTGACCCGGATCGAGACCCATGACTGTTATCGCACCAGGCGCTCTCAAGCGCACGCCGCTTCACGATATCCACGTCGCGCTTGGCGCGAAGATCGTTCCGTTTGCCGGCTACGAGATGCCGGTCAACTACCCGCAGGGGATCACCGTGGAGCACAAGGCCGTGCGCGAGGCGTGCGGCATGTTCGACGTGTCGCACATGGGCGAGGTGATGGTCACGGGACCCGACGCGATTCGCTTCGTCTCGTTTGTCACCAGCAACGACGTCGCGGCGCTGGCGGTGGGTCAGGTGCAGTACTCAACGCTGCTGCGGGACGATGGCACCATCGTCGATGATCTGCTGGTCTATCGCATGGCTGATCAATTGATGCTCGTCATCAATGCCAGCAACAAGGACAAGGATATCGCGCATCTGCAGACCCACATCGGCGCGTTCGATTGTGCGATGCTGGATGTTTCCGACACGACGGCGCTGGTGGCGGTGCAGGGACCTGAGGCCCCGTCGATCGTGCAGGATCTCGCCAGCGTACCGCTTGGCGGCATCAAGTACTACTGGTTCACCGAAGGGTCTGTCGGGGGAGTCCCGTGTGTGATTTCGCGGACGGGCTACACCGGTGAGATGGGTTTCGAGTTGTACTGCGCGTCGGAAGATGTGGAGCGACTCTGGACCGCCGTCATGCACACCGGCAAGGTCACGCCGGCCGGACTCGGTTGTCGCGACACGCTGCGACTTGAAGCGGGGCTTTGTCTGTACGGTCATGAACTGGACGATGCGGTGACGCCCATCGAGGCGGGGCTCCACTGGCTCGTCAAGCTTGGCAAGCCCGAACCGTTCCTTGGTCGTGAGGTGTTGGCGCGTCAACAGACCGAGGGCACCGATCGCAAGCTGGTTGGCTTCACGCTGGATGAACGGGCCATTCCGCGTCATGGCCACGGGGTGTCGTACGGCGGACTCGCGTTCGGTGACGTACGCAGCGGCACCATGAGCCCCACACTGGGCATTCCCATCGGCACCTGCTATCTGCCCACGTCGGCGGCGGTCGAAGGCACGCGCTTCGAGATCGATATTCGCGGACGCAAAGTGCACGCGCGCGTGGTCAAGCTGCCGTTCTACAAGCGGGCGGGGAAGGCGTGAGCGAACGCGCACGCTCCGCCGTCGTGCGGCGCGGTAGTACGGAGAACAGTGAAGCCGACGTGGTCGCCATCCTGATGACCGATGTCGAGCCGGCGGTGCGACTCAACGCCGCCCTCGAATCGCTGGGCGTCGTCACCGTGACCATCTCCCCGATGGACGATGTGCGTGGCGACCTGCGGCGCGCGCGCCCCGCCGTCCTTGTGCTGACCGGCGCGCTGCTGGATGCCGCCAACGTCGCGCTGGTGCGACAGCAGCTCTGGGAAGGCGTGCCTGTGGTGGGCTTCACCGATGTCAGCGATCCGACCGTGCAGGAGCGGTTGCGCGACGTGGGCTATGTGGAGACGTGGTCCAAGCCGATTGTGCTCGATGAGGTGGTGGACGGCATTCGTCGACGACTCGAGCGTCAGCGCCTTGCGCAGCTGACCGGCTTGGTCGGCGAGTCCGAGCCCATTCGCGAAGTGCTGGTGAAGATCGAGCAGATCGCGCCCGTGTCCAGCACCGTGCTGATCGAGGGCGAGAGTGGTACCGGCAAGGAGTTGGTGGCGCGTGCCATTCATCGTCTCAGTCCACGTCGTAGCAAGCCGTTCATTGCCGTGAACGTGGGTGCGTTGCCCGACACGCTGCTTGAGAGCGAGCTGTTCGGGCACGAGAAGGGGGCGTTCACCGGCGCGGCGGAGCGGCGACTCGGTCGCTTTGAGTTGGCCGACACCGGCACGTTGTTTCTTGACGAAATCGGCGAGGTGCCCTCGAGTACGCAGGTGAAGCTGTTGCGAGTGCTTGAGGAGCGTGAGGTGACGCGCGTGGGTAGCGGCCAGGCCATTCCCATTGACGTGCGGGTGGTGGCCGCGACCAATCGGCCGTTGCGCGAGCACGTCGAGGAAGGCGGCTTTCGCGCCGATTTGTACTATCGGCTGAATGTGCTGCGCATCTATCTGCCGCCGCTTCGCGAACGGCGGGATGACATTCCTATTCTGGTGCGTCGGTTCGTGGCGGAGTTTTCGCGCCTGCACGACCGGCCGTTTCATGGACTGTCGGCGGACGCGTTGGCGTTGCTGGTGGAGTATCCGTGGCCCGGCAACGTGCGCGAGCTGCGGAACCTCGTGGAGAGCATGGTCGTGCTGGCGCCGGGTCGCGAGATCGTGGCCGACGATATCCCGCGCGCGATGCGGGACGCCGGCGGGCGGCGCCTGCTGCCGGTGCACGTCGGACCCGTGCTGCGTGAAGGGGAGCGCGCACAGGGACGGGAGCTCGAGTTCATTGTGCGTTCGCTGGTGGAGCTCAAGTTACAGGTCGAGGAGCTGCGTCGTCGTATGGATGTGGAGCGATCCGCGCATACGGCCGACTGGGTGGGCGAGGTGCGTGGGCAGCCGTTGATGGGCATGCCTGGTGGCGCGACTGGCGGAATGTCCGGGTTCGTGGAGATTGGATCTGCGGTGGGCAGTTTACGTGGCATCGAGCCGCGCGATCAGGCGCCGCCGCCGACGGTGATTACGATGGGGCCTGGGATGACCATGGCGGACATCGAGCGGACGGCCATCGAGGCTGCGCTGCGCGATGCGAGTGGCAACCGTCGCAAGGCGGCCGAACGATTGGGGATTGGTGAGCGTACGTTGTATCGAAAACTGCGTGAGTACGAGGGTGGAGAGGGGCTCGACCTCGAGGACGGGTGAGAAACGCGTCGTTGCTCGCGGGTCGGACGACAGGTTGGCGCGAGTTGTGGCTTGTCGCACAGCGGACTCGACTGCATATTGTTCGCGTCGAGAGCAGATCGACCAATGCTGGTTCGATTCACCTGCGGAGTCATTCCTGTCGATCCCAGTCAATTTCGGCATGAACGCCCCTATCACGCCTGGCGGTGCGATGGCGGGTGGCGTGCTTCCAATACGTCGCGCCGAGGAGCTGATTGCCACGCTTCCCGGTGTGTTGTCAGTCAGGATTGTACCGAGTGACGCGGGAGCGATTGATGAAGTGCATGTGCTGACGACGGATGTCGTGGCGCCGAAGCAGACGGTGCGCAATATCGAGAGCGCGTTGATCGCGCAGTTCGGTTTTCGCGTCAATCATCGAAAGATCTCGATCGCGACCACGCTTGATCCGAATCGTGCGAACGAGGTGCCGGTTGCGGCGAAGGTGGCGACGACCGAGTTCGTGTCACCGGTGGCCGCGTCGGCCGAGCCTGGCGCGACGCGTGATATCAGCTCGGCGGCGGGCACGTCGGCAGCGGCGGGTGGGGGTGGGACAGGACTGTCGGGCGCGTCGGCGACGATGACGGCGCGAGGTGGCGTGGTGGAGCTGACGCCGTCGGAGAGTCGGCTGCTGTTGTTTCAGGACGTGGAGGTGCGCCGTTCACGGGAGCGCGGATTGATTTGCCGCGTGACGTTGACGCGTGGGGAACGAGCAGTTGCTGGCGAGGCCAGGGGACAGGCCAGCGAGCGGGCGCGGATCGATTTGGCGGCACGGGCGACCGTGACGGCCATCATGGAGGCTTTGGGATCAAGCTCTCTACGATCGCGTTCGTTGGCGTTGGAAGGTTCTCAGGTCGTGGCGGCGTTCGATCGGGAGTTCATCTTTGTCAGTGTGTCGGCGCGGGATGGCCGCGATACCGTGACTTTGACAGGAAGCTGTGAAGTGCAGGAGAGCGCTGAGACGAGCAGTGTGCTCGCCGTGCTCAATGCCACGAACCGCTGGATGCAGCTTGACCGTTAGAACGTGCGATGCCGCGCGTTTCGGTTCCTCACCATTCGTCGTCTCACAGAGTCGACCAACACAAAACGTCCCCGTCTCCCGGTAGAGCGGAGCAGAGCGCGCAGGCCAAAGTAGGAGGAGCGGAGCCAACCTCGAATTAGCACGTGTCGCCTGTCATGGGTGCGCGTGACTTATCCCGCAGGGAGGTGACGCAACATGGGAATTCTGGCCCAGCTCGTGAACGCAGTTCTGTCGTTCGTCTTGGTTGATACCAAGATCTGGGGTTGAACTGAGTTAGGACGGCGGGGACGCCACTTACCAACGATGCACATGAAGACAAGCGTGATCGCCTACGTTTATGCGATCGTGGCAGCTGCAGCTGCCGCGTTTGTCGCTCTATTCATGGAATCAGATCGTGTTGATCCATCACTCCTTGTCGGAGCAGGCCTTTACGCTCTACTCGGGTTTGTTGGGTCGCAGTTTCGCTATCGTGTGCACGGAAGCACTCTCGGGGAAATCTCGTTTATCCCCTATCTAACCGCACTGATTCTTTATCCATCCTGGTCGACTGTCGCGCTGGTAGGCGTTGGCGCGGCCCTTGGGGAACTTCGTAGCAAGAAGCCCGGGATCAAGCGAACATTCAACATCGCGCAGCTTATTCTCGCCGCGTCAGTCGCTAGTCTGCTATACGTGCTTCTAGGCGGAAGCTCCCTTCAGGTCCACGTGAAGTTTCTAGCGATTCCGCATTCCGTGGCCGTACTGTCCTTCCTACTGATTAACACTGTTTCTGTTGCAGCAGCGATAGGCTTGGCGGAAGGAAAGAGTATCGCAAAGACGTGGTATACAGGAAATGCCCAGTCCCTCCTGTACGACGCGGTAGCGATTCCGATTGTGTACATGTTCGCGCGATCGTACGTGGATTGGGGGCTCTGGGGCTTCGCCTCTATGACAGTGTTGGCCATCGGCTTCAGAGTCCTTTATCAGGTGCGACATCAGCTGTCCACAACCAATCGAGAGTTGTTGGAGCTCTTTGTCCACACAGTGGAGTATGGCGACCCGTACACGTCGGGGCACTCTCAGCGAGTCTCCCGCTACTCTCGAACCATCGCCCGTGCAGCCGGACTTTCGGGATCTGAAGTCGAACGCATTGCGATAGCCGCGTTGCTGCACGACGTCGGAAAAATTCACGAGATCTTCCGACCGATTCTGACGAAGCCTGGCCGGCTGACTACAGAAGAACGCGCGATTATGGAGTTGCATCCAATCAAGAGTGCGGAACTTGTTTCGAAACTCTCCGAGTTTCACGATATCGTTCCGTCCGTACGGCATCATCATGAGAACTGGGACGGGACCGGATACCCTGATCGTATTGCAGGCACCTCCATTCCGTTGGGCTCTCGAATCATCATGTTTGCGGATACGATCGACGCCATGACGAGCGACCGTGCGTATCGAAAGGCAATGACAGAAGTGGAGGTAAGAGCCGAGCTGCTGAAATTCCGCGGTAAGCAGTTCGATCCGACGATCTGCGATGCACTCCTCCACTCCCCGCTATATCACCAGTTGTTCGTGCCGGCAGATTCAAGAAGCAATACTCTTTCGTTCACACAGATCATTGAACGAGCCAAAGGCCAGCGTCCTAAAGCCGTCGCGTAGCGCGACCGATGATCACCACGAATGCCCTCGACTAATGTTGTGGTGAAGCACCGAGATGCTTTACAGAGCTTGGCTGGCACGGTATTCCCCCCACTTGTAGGGGACGTCATACGTGAAGCAGCGCGCGAGGCGGAGAGCTATTCCTGTTCGAACCAGACAGAACGAAGCCCACGCAAGTCAGGTCAATCGCCTCCGTTCGTAAACCTAGGGCAGTGACTCAGGACCTATACGCAGATTCGGCGAGCGTTCGTCAGCTCAAACGAAAGCGGAAGCGCCTCCCTGCGCAGCGTCGTTACAAACGTGTCCAGTGTGACTCGGGCGGCCGAACGTTGACCCCCACGGAGTAGGCTCTCGACCAACTTCGCTGTAAAGAAGTCGCTCGCACAGTGTGGTGCCGTTCGGGAGTGTCTTGACGCAGCCACGGTAAGTAGCTCCTCTGTCGGACACCAAGACGCAGACATTAGTTCTACGCCAAGCTGAAGAGCAGTCACGAAGGACGATGCCACAGCGACAGGCAGGCGCGGGAGCAGACGCGCGTATTCGGTTGCGTATCGCCTCGCATCTTCAGCCTGGCCACGGAGAATGGCAACTCGACATAGATGCGCTGGCACAAAGCTAGAGGACACCTCGTCGTCGTCCGTCTCAAACAACGCGAGGAGCTTCGCGTTCCAATGATCTGCCTCGCCGAATTGCCCGGCATCGTAGTACACTGCGGAGATTTGCCAAGCGGGATACTGCGCTAGGCGGGGCAGATCGAGAGCCATCGCAGTCTCGAAACCGAGCGAGTAAGCGCGAACAACATCGTCTCGAGTGCCCGAGAATCGAAGAGCGTACGCTGAGCGGCACAGATCGTGGTATCGCTGCGTGGACAGGGGCATTTTCTTCGCGTGCTCCAACAGATACCGCGCGATGCCATCTGAGACGTCGCGATTTCCAAAAATGGTGTGATATATCAGAGCTACTCGACGCGATGCGTCGTCGGTCAAATTGTGTAGCGTTCGAATCCCGCATCCTTCGATGCACTCTTTAGCGATCTCGCCCTCGCCCGTATTCGACGCGATGACCAGAGCGACTTCCGCCGCCCTGAGTCGAACACTTTGCGCCAACGAGCTAAGTTGGCTCACATCTACTGCAAATCGAAGCAAGCCTGACCGATCGACGAACGGATCAGCACGATAGGCTGCATCGACGAGAGCAAGCGACTCTAACGCATCGACGTCTGTAAGCGCCTTCGACAAGGCGGGAAGCGAAAGTGCGCCGGCCTTCTCTCGAAGCGCCTTAGCGTACTCACCCGCGTCGAGGCGAAGTCGAGATCGGTACGCAGCGAAATCATTTGCCTCTGCGATTCTTGGGTCAATCGCGACGGCGTTGTCGATCACTTGAAGCGCGGACATTGGACTGCCGCTTTCCACGAAGAGCGCGAGGTGCGATGCGACGAATCTTGAGAAGGCATGAATGTCCGAGCTGGCACGCCAGTGCTCCGAAACTTGAAAAAGGAGCGAGGGCGTCGTGAAGACCTCCGGCTCCTCCGAGAGTACTTCGGCGATGCGTCGATGCAACGCGCCTGAGGTCAGCGGTGATAGTCGACGCACCGCGCTCTGCAACACGAGTTCGTGAACCACGATGCGGCCGGAGGAGGCCTCTGCGAGGGACCCTGAGAGCTCCAAGCTCTCCACTGCGGACAAGAGCTCATGAAGCTGGAAGCCGAGTACTCGGCGAAGGCGATCAAAACTTGAATAGGTACCCAGCAGTGCCGCCGCTTGAAGCGACCGAAGAGCATCCGCGCTGAGCTTCGCTAGCCGATTCTCGATTGCCTGGACGAGTGTTGGAGGAACGCCACCAGACTCGCCCGTCTCAACCCAATGATTCACAAGAGACTTTAGGTAGAGAGGACTTCCCTCGCATGCGTTGACGAACCATGTGCAGGTGCTGTCCGCTATCGGTGCTGATAAGTCATCCCCAATTAGCCTCGCTAGTTCGGTGGTGGCCACGGACGAGAGCGGGCGAAGCTCTCGAACTTTCAGCGCATGTGAAACTGATTCTGGTCGAACTGGTCGCACGTGTGGTTGACGCGAAGTCAGCAGAACTACAATACGTATCGTACTCGTCCGATCGATGATGTCGGACACGGTGTCCCACGAGGCTCCGTCGATCCACTGGGAATCGTCAATCACCAAAAGGAGCGGGCGCTCGTCTGACACGGCACACATGAGATCAACGACTGCTGTTCGAATGGACGATGTCATTCGAGCGAGATCTGAGCTCGGAGAAGTGTGATCGTCCAAGCCTTCAAATTCGTCACCCTCCACTGCTCGATCTAAGGAGGCCGCCGATTGACTTCCGTTGATTGTGTCGGGCCTATCGACTACGCTATATGATGAGGACGCATCTTGGCATCTAGCTGAAGCGCCTCCGTCTTCCCCCTCCCCCACCAGCCGCCTCAACGTCTTCAAACTCGCCGGCTCGCAGCCCAGCGCACCCGGCAATGCCAGCAGTCCAGGCAACAACTCCAGAAATACCGCAAGCGAGCGCTGCGAATCGCTCTCACGACACGCGATCCGGAGTTCGCGAATACCTTCGATCGCGGCGACCTTTGCAACCTCGAGCGTCAGTCGGGTCTTGCCGATGCCGGGAGGGCCGTGGAACAGCACAGCGCTGCCGTCGTGCCAACGCGAGCGACGCATCGCCATCGTCAAGTCGGCGATCTCCTGCTCCCGGCCGACGAAATGACGCTCGGTGGGCGCGAACGAGAGGCGGCCGCGCCCCTCGGCGGCAAAACGACGACGGAGCAGCGTCGCGGGGAGACGAATGTCGCCCGCTCCCGGCCCGATCTCGGCGAGGTAGCGGTCGAGAATCCCGATCGCCTCCACTTTCGCACCGGCCAGCATCGTGCACTCGGCCAGCATCAACGTCGCGTCTTCGTGCAGCGGGTCGAACTGCAACAGCCATCGGGCCAGCGGCTCCGCACCCGTCCAGTCCGCACGCTCGCGGCGCGCGCGCAACTGCTGCACCAACACGCGTCGCACATCGGCGTGGACGGCCTCGCGCTCCACTTGCACCCACTCGGCGACCGCGGACCAGTGCGGCGAGTAACCCGGCAGAAACGTGCCGAACGGCTCGAGACCGCAGGTGACGTCCAATTCGAAACGCTCGGAGGTGCGCTCCATCGAGAACGTCCGCAGCACCTGCGTCGCATCCATCTCGATATCGCTGCCACCCAAACCGACGCGCACCTCAAAGCTCCGCAGCTTGTACAGCGCCTGCCGGAGACTGCCGCGTCGCTTCGAATCAACCTGCTCCGGCCACAAGGACTCGAGCAGCACCGTGCGAGGAACCCGCATCCCCGGCGCATGCGTCAGCCGCAGCAGCAGCGCGAACAACACACCGGCCGACGGCGTGACCCGCACCCCCTCGCCGCACTGAATGACCGCCGACCCCAACGTCTGCAGGCGGAGCAGTGGTCGTCCTTGCAGGTCGCGGGTGACCGCACCAGGGCGGTCCGCCATCCACGACGACTGTTCAACTTGCTCTGCACGGGGGCGCGCCATGACGTTCCTCTGAACGGTGAAGACACGCCGAAGATGCGAATGCAGCGTCAGCAGAGCGTCAGCGATTTCCCGCTGCCGTGCGCGAAAGTCGACGCCGCCTCACGCCTCACACCAAACGCGCGCCTCTCTGCGCCCGAGATCAGCACGCCACACAGAGCATCGTCAGCAACGCGTCAGCACACCCACCCCACCCCACCCCACCGCAACGCACCACGCGGCACGGCACGGCCACGGCGACGCACGCACTACCGCGGCAACTCGATCAGCGATTCCACCGGAATGCCGTCCGCTTCCGCCTGAAAGTTCACCACCAATCGATGCCGCAACACGGCCGGCGCCACCGACCGCACGTCATCGATATCCGGCATCGCGCGTCCGTCCATCGCCGCACGCGCCTTCGCCCCGAGCACCAGATACTGCGACGCACGCGGACCGGCGCCCCAGCTGACGTACTTCTTCACCATCGCCGTCGCATCGGGATCATCGGGGCGCGTGCTGCGCGCGAGCTTCACGGCGTACTGCACCAGACTTGGCGGGGCCGGCAGACGGCGCACGAGACGCTGCAGCGACAACAACTCCTCGCCGCCCAGCACGGGCTTCACCTGACCTTCCGTGTCGCCCGTCGTGGACATCACGATCTGCTCCTCTTCGGCTTTAGTGGGATAGCCGACTTTGAGCTCGAACATGAATCGGTCCAGCTGCGCTTCCGGCAACGGATACGTGCCTTCCTGCTCGATGGGGTTCTGCGTCGCGAGCACAAAGAACGGACGCGGCAGATCGTAGGTACGACCGGCGACGGTGACGGTGCGTTCCTGCATCGCCTGCAGCAGTGCGGCCTGCGTCTTTGGCGGAGCGCGATTGATTTCGTCGGCCAGCACCATATTGCCGAACACGGGGCCGGGCGCAAACCGAAACGCCCGTTTGCCGGTGCCGGGCTCCTCTTCCATCAACTCGGTGCCGGTGATGTCACTCGGCATCAGATCCGGTGTGAACTGCACGCGCGAAAACGTCAGGTCGAGTGCACGCGCCACGGTCTGCACGAGGAGTGTCTTGGCGAGACCAGGCACACCCACCAGCACGACATGACCGCCGGACAACAGGGCGGCAACGAGATCGTCCACGACGTGCGTCTGCCCTACGATGCGCTGCGAAATCTGGTGCGCCAATTCGCGACGGGCCGCCGCCAGGCGGTCGAGGAGCGCGAGATCGTTCGAGTCGTCTGAGAGAGGTGCGTTCACGGCGGACTGGGAGGACGGAAACGGACAGGAGTCGCACTGTTTGATTCGCATGGCACCTCGTGGTGGTCACGAGGCGCGCCAACCGGACGGCGACAGCGTAGGCTCAACTTACCGCACAAACAGCACGCACACGACCTGCAATCACTGCACGGCCGATGATCGACGTTGGCGGGACGTGTGGCCGCGTCCGTGCGACGTACCAGCAATGACAAACGGACGCCAGGGGGCGTCCGTTGAAAGCGTCGATCGAATGCGGAAGTTGTTGCGGGCGGCGCGCGAGTGCAGGTGTCGAACCGCTACCGGAGGGCGAAGTCGACGCGCTGCCGCACGGGGTAGTTCTCACTGTTCAATTGCGCCACGAGCGTGTACTGACCAGGCGATGGTGGGGTCCACCGTTCAGCATACACCACGGCGTCATGTGCATCGAGCAGGCGGTTCTGCATCGACTGCGTGAATAATCGTCCCTGACTCCAGCGCCATACTTCGCGTCCGCGCGCATCGAGCACCACGAAATCGTGGGTGCGACCATCGGGGAAGTTGAGCTCTACACGCTTGCGTGAGTCGTTCGCGACCTCGATGGCGAAGCGCACGCTCCCTTGCACCGTATCGACCATGATGTGCGACGTCACACCCATGCCAGCGCTCTCCGTGGGGCGCGCGTCGAACGGCGTGCTCTGCGGCGTTCGCGGGCTGCAGGCGAACACGAGCACGGCGGTGGCAAGGAGCGGGACGATGATGCGTGCGAGCATCAGGGGCGTAGAAGATCTGGAGAGTGCGGCGGCGGCACCACCGCGTACTGTACCGACGAACGACCTCAGCAAGGACCGTCACAAATCAGCACTCGCGGAGAATACGGAGTCCTAGTCGTACTGTCAAGTGTGGATAACTGGCCTAAGTGTTTGTGGGCACGGATTTTCCAGTCCTCAAACCACTGCCGGTTTTTGTTCGGAAACCCGGTTCTGCCTAGCTTGCGAAAAATTTCACAAGCGCCTAGTTTCCCGCCAAGCATGGATGAGGAATCGCAGCGCGCCACGCCGAAGGCTCCACCATCGGCAGACGTGTCGCCGTGGGCCCTGGCGGGCCTCGGCGCACAGTTCTTCGTTGCCATCATCGCATTCGTTTATCTGGGCAATTGGCTGGATGCGCGCTTCGACTCAGCGCCGCTCTTCCTGTTGCTGGGCGTGTCTCTCGGAGGAGGCGGATCATTCTTTCTGAACTATCGACGGTTGACCGCGCCGAGATCGACTCCGACGCCTCCCCCGACCGAGCCGCCCTCGTCATGACTGGGGCTTCGACGGCCGGGTCGCAGCGAAACCTGATGCGCGCATTAGTGTGGTTCACGATCGCGCAGGGTGTGCTGGTGCTGGGTGTGTGTCTGTTGTTGCAGCAGTTCGTGTTCACCGATGCGGCAGCGTCCAGCGCTGTTCGTGCAAGCGGCTGGCTGGCGTTCGGTGTGCAGATCGTGACGTTTGCGATTGCGCGGCTCGTGGCGCGCGAGAACGTCATTGCAGGATGGGGCCTTGGTGTGGTACTGCGTTTTGCGACGGTGGCGTTCTGGGCGTTTCTGGGCGTGAAGGCCTTGGGATTGCCGTCCGCACCGGCGCTGCTGTCGTTGGTTGCCTGCTATTTCGTCTCGACACTCGTCGAGCCGCTCTTCCTGAACGCCTGACCCGGACTCTCGGGATGCTCCGTTCGTTGTGTTTTGCTGTGCTGCTCGTGGTCGCGCCGTCGGTCGTGGCCGCGCAAACCGATACCGCACTGGTGCCCGTGACCGCGCCCGGCGCCGGCGTCGCCGAGCCCGTGGCCGCGACGTCTGAAGCGTCGACCGCGCAGGCCGAGTCGCGGGGGGCGGCAGAAGGTCCGGTGGATATCATCACGCCGCACATCACGGACTCGCATCACCTCGAGTACCCGACGTTTTCGGCGCCCTTCTACGGCGAGCTCGAATTGCCGACGTGGGAGCCGGTGCACATTGGTGGCCTGACGCTCGATCTCTCGCCGACCAAGCATGTGGTGTTCATGCTCGCGTCAGCGCTGATCGTCGCGGTCCTGCTGATCACGGCCGGCTCGGCGAGCAAGAAGCAGCACGCATCGAAGGGGCGCTCGCATGGCTTCGCCGGCACCATCGAGGCGCTCGCACTCTATCTGCGCAACGAAGTCGTGCTGCCGAACGTCGGCCATCATGGTGAAGCGTTCGTGCCGTTTGCGATGACGCTCTTCTTCTGCATTCTGGTCTGCAATCTGTTCGGCTTGCTGCCCTATGGGTCGACAGCGACGGGCAACATCTCGGTCACCGCAACGCTCGCCATCATCACGTTTTTCGTGGTGGAGTTCGCCGGTATTCGCGCGAACGGTCTTGGTTATCTCAGCACGATCTTCTACTGGAACAAGGATCTGCCGTTCGTCATGCGCGTCATCATGTTCATCGTGATGAGCCCGATCGAAATGGTGGGCAAAATTGCAAAGCCGTTTGCGCTGACAATTCGTCTCTTCGCCAACATGACGGCGGGACACATCGTGTTGCTGGCGCTCATCGGCCTCATCTTTTCGTTCAAGAGCTGGGCGCTCGCCGGTGTGCCAGTGGCGATGGCCACCGCGATCAGTATGCTTGAACTGTTCGTGTCGTTCCTGCAGGCGTTCATCTTCACACTGCTGGCCTGCGTGTTTATCGGCCAGATTCGGGAAGCGCACCACTAGAAGAAGCACCACCGGAAGCTCACAACCTGAACCCGAAGCCGGAAACCTGGTGGTTGCTGTTCCGGAAGATCGGGCTTCCAGGTGTCGGGCTTCGAGTACGGGCTTCGGGCTTTGAGACAACTACAACTTGTAGTGCTGATTCTCGTTGCTCCTGAGAACCAGATCGTAGCCGGTCGAGCGACCGGTGAAGCTCGTTGAACGATCCCCATCGTTCGCCGACGGGCGGCGCAGCAATGCGCGGAGCGGAAGTATTCAACGACCAGTTTCGGAGTTTTTCTCATGATGGAAGTGATGGGACTTCTGCAGGCCGCGGCGAGCAACGAGAAGGGCCTGGCCATGATCGGCGCGGGCATCGCTGCCGGCGGCGCTGTCATCGGCGCTGGTATCGGCATCGGCCAGATCGGTGGGTCAGCAGTGGAGGGCATGGCGCGTCAGCCTGAAGCGGCCGGCCGTATCCAGACGGCCGCGCTCATTCTGGCGGCACTCGTCGAAGGCGCCGCGCTGTTCGGCGTCGTGATCGGCTTCCAGATCCAGAGCAAGATCACGTTTTAAGGCAGTCGCCAGCACTTGCGTGTGGGGCGTCCGAACGGGCGCCCTGCCGCTCCTTACTTTCGCGCATCCACTCATGCTCGTCCTTCTCTCGCGCTTTCGCGATTCGCGCCTCGGCGCATCGCTTGTCCGCGTCATGGCACTTGGTTCGGCCATCACGCTTTCGGCTACTCCTGCGCTGGCCAATGAGCCTGCGGCCGGCGGTCCGGTGAACCTGCTCGAGCCCAAGGCCGGGCTGATGTTCTGGACGCTGATCATCTTCGTGCTGCTCTGCGTCATCCTCGCCAAGTTCGCCTTCAAGCCACTCTTCGCCGCGGTCGAAGCGCGCGAGAAGGCGCTCGAAGACGCCATCGAAGGCGCCAAGCGCGACCGCGCCGATGCCGAGCGTCTGCTCGCCGAGCAGCGTGCGCAGCTCGAAGCGGGTCGCACGGAGGCGCAGAAGATCATTGCGGACAGTCGCGCCCTCGCCGAAAAGATGCGCACCGACCTGCTGGCCGAAACGAAGAAGCAGCAGGAAGAGATGATCGAACAGGCGCGTCGCGTGATCGAGGGCGAAAAGGTTGCCGCCATCGCCAGCCTGCGTGCCGAAGCGGTCGATCTGGCCATCGCCGGCGCATCGCGCGTGATCGAGCAGAACCTCGACTCGACCAACAATCGCCGCATCGTCGAAACATTCCTGTCGTCGCTGGACGGCGCGAAGGGCGTGCGCGGATGAGCAGCACCGGCCAAGGGGAGACGGTCGCCCGCAACTACGCGGAAACGCTCCTCACGCTCGGCCGTCGCGCCGATGATGCGGTCGGTTGGGGAAGGATGCTGCGGCAGATCGCCAACGCGATTTCGGGCGATCCGACGCTGTTGCGGTTTCTCGATTCGCCGCGCATCGCGTCGGAGCAGAAGTCGAGCGTCCTGTCCAAGGCGTTGTCTGATCGCGTGCCGCGTCTCTTCCTCAAGTTTGTGGTGACGCTCGTCCATAACCGGCGGCAGATGCTCATTCCGGCGATTGCCGACGAGTACGACACGTTGCTTGATGCGTCGAATGGCATCGTGCACGCCAAGGTGACGGTCGCGCGCGAGATCGCCGACGCAGAGCGCGACAGCATCGGTGCGCAGCTTTCCAAAGTCGTCGGCAAAACGGTCGTGCCACACGTGTCCGTGGATGCCTCGATTCTTGGCGGCGTGATTGTGCGTATGGGCGACACGGTGATGGATGGGTCGCTCCGTCGTCGTCTTGGCACGCTGCGTCGTCGCATGATGGTGCGACCGGTCGGTTGAACAATCGCGTGAATCACATCGCGCGCATTCTGGGGCGCGGTTGCCTGACGGCGGCCGCGCCTCTCGCACTCCTGCTCGTGGCGCCGACCATCGATTCGTCGGCGCGCATTGTCGCACAGACGGGCGCGGTAATGCCGGGACAGGGGCCGACGGCGCCGCGCATTCCGAACGCGCCGCACACGACGCCGCGCAGCAACGACACCACCGGCTACTGGCAGCAGCGCGCCGACTACACGATCGTCGCCACGCTCGACGAGCGGCTGGGCGGCATTCGCGCCAACGGCACGCTGCGCTACGTGAACAGGAGTCCCGACACGCTGCGCGAACTGTGGGTGCATCAGCATCTGAACGCGTTCCGTCCAGGTTCGCGCTGGTCTGCCACCGACGAGCGTGAAGGGCGGCAGCGTTTCCAGAAGCTCGCCGAGCCGAACTTCGCGTACGAGCGCTTCACCGCGCCGCCGCGCATCGGGTCGGTGGCGCTTACCGTCGAGTATCCGATCGCTCCCGACAGCACGGTGGTGCGTCTCGCCCTGCCTTCGCCGTTGGCGCCCGGAGATTCAGTCGACGTCACGTTCGCGTGGAGTGCGCGCCCGTCCACAGTTGCGCGTCGTCAGGGGAGACGCGGTCGGAGCTACGACTTCTCACAATGGTTTCCCAAGGTCGCGGTGTACGATCGAGCCGGCTGGCATCCGAACGCGCTCGTTCCGGCGGGTGAGTTCTATGGCGAGTTCGGCTCGTTCGATGTGACGCTCGTGTTGCCGAACGATGAAGTGGTGGGCGCCACGGGCGTGCCGATCAGTGGAGATCCGGGTTGGGCGCGTGTTGCCGCACCGGGAAGCGACGCGCCGAGGCTTGGAGAGAAGGCGTACGCGAAGTTGCCGCCGGCACCGAATGTGGTACCGGGCAACGGCTATCGTGCTGTGCGCTTTTACGCGCGCGATGTGCACCACTTCGCGTGGAGTGTCTCGCCGGGTTATCGCTACGAGGGGACGACGTATGTGCGGGCGCCGTCGCAGGAGTGGCGGTTTCCGATCTGGGATACCGTGTCCGTGCACATGCTCTACCGCGCCGACGCAAGCGATGACTGCGGTCGCGCGAACGAGGCGCTGTTCTCGGATACGCCGCGCTACACGACGGCGGTTGGAAACTGTGTCGCCGCGTCACGCACGCAGTGGGAGAACGGCAAAGCGTTGGGCTATGCACTCCGGTCGCTGCGTTGGCTCGAAGCCTTGTACGGCGACTATCCGTATCCGCAGCTGACAATTCTCAAGCGCATCGATGGTGGCGGTACCGAGTTCCCGATGCTGGTGGCGAATGGCTCGGCGTCGATGGGGTTGACGTTGCACGAGGTGGGGCACATCTACTCGTTCGGCATCATGGCCAACAACGAGTGGCAGTCGGGGTGGATGGACGAGGGGCTGACGTCCTACCAAACGTCACTGGAGAGCGGAGACGTGCGCGTTCTGTTGGCAGCGCGTCTGGCGATGGCGAACGATCGCGATCCGTCACGTCCGGCCAACACGCAACTGGCGGCTCTTCGTCGTCGACTGGATTCCAACACGGTGAACGGTGCGCGCATGGTGCGCGAGGGTATCGCCGAACCGATCGGCACGCGTGGCGACCTGTTTCGCACCTTTTCCGTGTACAACGCGATGGTGTACGATCGCGCGAAGGCGATGTATCAGGCGCTCCATGACGTCATGGGCGAAGAGGATTTTCAGGCCTTCATGCGCGACTACTTTGCGCGTTGGCAGTTTCGACACGTGGACCGCAACGCAATGCAGGGGTCGGCGGAGCGTGTGTCGAAACGGTCGCTCGGCTGGTTCTTTGATCAGTGGGTCAACAGCACCGGCGTCATCGACTACACGCTGCGCAACGCGACCCTCCGTCGCGACGGCGACGGATGGATCGTGACGGCGCAACTCTCGCGGGTGCCGGGTGGCTATCGTCACCCCATGCCGGTGGGTGTGCGAACGGCGGACGGTTGGACGATCGTGCGCGCAGCGCCTGGTGTCGATGTGCAGACGGTGCAACTGCGCACGACATCGGTGCCCGATGCGATCTGGCTCGATCCGTTTGGCAGCACGGATGCACCGTTTGCGTCATACTATCGCCTTTCGCTGTCGCCAAAGTGAGAACGCGTCACGCTGCCGCGATCGGTTTCACCTGTGAGGGAAGGGCATGAGTGGTCGTGTTGACGTGAAGCACGTTCCCAAGCCATGGGGACACGAAACCATCTGGGCGCACACCGACCGCTACGTGGGGAAGATTCTGCACGTGAAGGCCGGACAGGCGCTTTCGGTGCAGTATCACGAGCGCAAGGACGAGACCGTCTATCTGCTCAGCGGCGAGATGCGGTACTGGGTGCAGCTGCCCGGCGATGAAGAGCTGCGCGATCAGCGACTGGTGACGGGTCAGGCGTTCCGCATCACGCCGGGGACGATTCATTACATGGAGGCCGTGAGCGACTGCGACGTGCTGGAAGCGTCGACGCCGGAGCTCGATGATATCGTGCGCCTCACCGATCGGTACGGCCGAGAGGGGACGAAGGCGCCCTGACGCTTCGCCAGGCGACGCTTGGTCATGTGACGCTTCGCAAGGTGATGCCAGCGGCGACGCTCCCTTCCCCGGGGGCGTCGCCGCGCTGCATTTTGCATGTCTCCCGCCCAGCGTCACTTCCTGCACGACTCCGACCCCGCCTCCTGATGAAGGTCATCATTCCGCTCGCCGGCAAGGGGACGCGACTGCGTCCGCACACGCATGTTGTTCCCAAGCCGATGCTCAAGGTCGCCGGCCGGCCGGTCATGAGCTACGTGATGGACGACGTGCTCAAACTGGGGAACGTCGAGCAGGTGGTGTACATCACCGGTCACCTGAAGGAGAAGGTGGAGTCGTACGTACGGAAGGCGTACGACATTCCGAGCGTGTTCATCGAGCAGCAGGTGCAGGACGGCACCGCCGGGGCGATCGCGCTGGCGCGGGAGTACGCCGACCAGCCGGTGCTGATCATCTTCGTTGATACGATCTTCGACGCCGACCTGAGCATCATCAAGACCACGGATGCGGACGGCATCATCTGGACGGAGGAAGTCGAGGACTATCAGCGATTCGGTGTGGTGGTCACCGATGCCGACGGCTTCATGACCAGGATCGTCGAGAAACCCAACACGCCGATCTCCAAGCGCGCGAATATCGGGCTGTACTACATCCGGAACTACAAGCTGTTGTACGAAGGGATCGATCACGTGCTGAAGCAGCCGCCGAACAAGGGGGAGTACTACCTCACCGACGCGTTTCAGTACATGATCGACCACGGCGCGAAGATTCAGGTGGTCGACGTGGAAGGGTGGCATGACGCCGGCCAGCTGGAGACGCTGCTCGACACCAATCGCACGATGCTCGAGAAGGGGCGCGCGCGTCGCCCTGCCACACTCGGCGAGGGCGCCACGATTGTCGAACCGGTGTACATCGAAGAGGGCGTCACCATCGAGCACTCCACGGTCGGTCCGAATGTGTCGATCGGCGCGGGAAGCATCGTGCGCAGCTCCACGATTTCCGATGCGGTGATCGGCGAGAACGCATCGGTGACCGGCTCCAACCTGCGCCGTGCGTTTTTAGGCGATGCAGTCATTGTAGAAGGCATGAACGGATCGCTCAACATTGGTGATCACTCGGAGATTCGAGGCAACGCATGAGTGACGGGATTTCGCGACGTGAGCTGCTGACCGGCGCCGCGGCGCTCGCGGCCACGGCACTCACTGGCGCGCCCGCTCGATTGCTGGCGGCCACGGACGACTGGCGTGTCGATCTCACGCCACCGGGAGCGGCCACTGCAGAACGCATGCTGGGCGTGCCGTTTGCCACGCATGAGACGGTGCGCATCGCCATCGTGGGCACCGGACTGCGCGGTCGGTCGGTGCTCAGCGAGTTTCTCGCCATCGAGGGCGTGAAGATCACGGCCCTGTGCGATGTGGTGGAGGACAAGGCCAGGCGCGCCGCCGCCATGGTGACAAAGGCGGGGCAGCCGGAGCCGGCGTTGTACACGAACGGCGATCGCGATTTCGAGCGTCTCGTGCAGCGCAACGATATCGACTTCGTCTACACGGCCACGCCATGGAACTGGCACACACCCGTCTCGCTGGCCGCCATGCGCGCCGGAAAGCACGTGGGCAGCGAAGTCGCCATCGCAATGACGATCGATGACTGCTGGGAGCTGGTGGAGACGTCGGAGAAGACGCGACGTCATTGCCTGATGATGGAGAACTGCTGTTACGGCAACAGTGAGCTCTCGGTGCTGCAGATGGTGCGTCAGGGTGTGTTCGGCACCCTGCTGCACGCAGAAGCAGCGTATCTGCACGACCTGCGTTCGATTCTGTTCGAAGACAAGGACGAGGGACTCTGGCGTCGGCTGCCGCACACACAGCGCAACGCGAACTTCTATCCGACGCACGGACTCGGTCCGGTCGCGCAGTATCTGGGCATCCATCGCGGCGATCGCTTCGATTACATGGTGTCGATGGCGTCGCCGGAAGCTGGATTGTCGGAGTGGCGCGAGCAGAAAGTCGCCAAGGACAATCCGAAGTGGCAGGAGAAGTACAAGGCGGGTGACGTGAATTCGTCGCTGGTGCGCACCGCGATGGGACGCACGATCCTGTTGCAGCACGACGTCGTGAATCCGCGTCCCTACTCGCGGCTCAACAACCTGCAGGGCTCGAAAGCGATCTTCAACGACTATCCGCCGCGCCTGTACATCGACGGTGCCGCCGGTGGCGAGAAGTGGACGCCGCTCGCGGAGTTCGGCAAGAAGTACGAGCACCCGCTCTGGACGGCCGTGGGCGACCTCGCGCGCAAGAACGGCGGCCACGGTGGTATGGATTTCGTCATGGCGTATCGTCTGGTGCAGTGCATGCGCGAAGGACTCGCGCCGGATTTCGATGTGTACGACGCGGTCGCCTGGAGTGCGCCGTTCCCGCTCAGCGAAGAGTCGGCACGGAAGGGAAGTCAGCCGATCAGGTTTCCCGACTTCACGCGCGGCGCCTGGCGTAGCACTGCGGCTCAGCCGGGAGCCAAAGTCGGTACGTGACGATTCTGTCGGCGGCGATCCTCGCGCGTGGACTGGGTACACGCATGCGTCGCGAGGACGCGACGGCACAACTCGATGGTGCGCAGTCCTCGGTCGCCGACAGTGGCATGAAGGGGATGATCCCGATCCGTCGGCCGTTTCTCGAATACATCATCTCCGCGCTAGCGGACACCGGCATCACCGACGTGGTGCTGGTGCTGGGTCCGGAGCATGACGCAGTGCGTGCGCATTTCACGTACGACGCGCCGCCGGTGCGCACCCGCGTCCGATTCGCCCTGCAGGAGCAGCCGATCGGCACGGCCAATGCCGTCGTGGCGGCCGCACAGGTGATTGGTGACGCGCCGTTCCTCGTGCTCAACGCGGATAACTACTACCCGGTCGATGCGCTGCGCGCGTTGGCCGCCGAAGACACTGCCGGCACGATCGCATTCGATCGTGATGCACTCGTGCGCGACGGCAACATCGACGCGGAACGCGTGCGTTCATTCGCCGTGCTGAGCGTGAGCGAACGGGACGAGTTGTTGGGCATCATCGAGAAGCCGGGCGACGCACTCGATCTTTCGTCACCGGCGGCGCGCTGGGTGGGCATGAACTGCTGGGCAATCACGCCGGCGATTGTGGCGGCGTGTTCGCGTGTGCCGATCTCGACACGGGGTGAGTACGAGTTGCCGGAGGCGGTGGCGTTGGCGTTGCGCGAGGGCGTGCCGGTGCGGGCGATTCGCCTGCGTGCGTCGGTGCTCGATCTGTCGCGCCGCTCGGACATCGCGTCGGTGATGCATCAACTGCGCGACGTGGACCCGCGTCCGTGACGTCGGCGGAGCTGCCAACATTGCAAACCGCGCTGGTGCAGCTGCCGCTTGCATCGGCGCACTTCTCCGATCGCACCGCCGACTCGTATCGCAAGCTGCTGCGCGACGCACACCGGGCGATGGACGATGGCAACGTGCCGCGCGACGGTCGTCGCGAGTGGATTGTGCCCGGGCGTATCGAAGTCCTCGGCAAGCACGTGGACTACGCGGGTGGCCGTTCGCTGCTGTGCGCGGTGGAGCGCGGCATTGCCATCGTGGCCCGTCCGCACGCCGAACGAACGCTCGTCGTCCGCGACGCGCGCCGTCGCGAGGCAATCTCCGTGTCGTTCGACCTCGCGCCGCAGGGCAGCGTCCCGTGGGCGGTCTATCCGCGCACCGTCGTGCGCCGGCTGCGGCGCAACTTCGGCGATGTGATACACGGGAGTGACCTTGCACTGGCGAGCAACCTGCCCGCCGCGGCGGGAGTGTCGAGTTCGAGCGCACTGACCGTCGGACTGACGATCGTGATGGCGGCGCTCTCGTCGCTCCACGAGCACGAGCTCTGGCAGCAGGCGATCCCGGATCGTGTGCACCTGGCGGGCTACGTCGGCGCGTTGGAGAACGGCTTGGACTTTGGTGTGCTTGGCGGCGAACGTGGTGTGGGCACGATGGGCGGCGCGCAGGACCAGACGGCCATTCTCTGCAGCGCTCCAGCGCAACTGGACGTGTTTCGCTGGGCACCGGTGCACCACGAGCGGTCGGTGCCGTGGCCGTCGGACTACACGTTCGTGATCGGTGTGAGCGGCATCACGGCGGCGAAGACCGGTGCCGCTCGCGATCGCTACAATCGTGTGGCGCGCACGGCGCATCACATCGTACATGCGTGGAACGCGGCGACGAACGGACGTGCACGCACGCTGCACGAGGCCTTTGCCGACGCGAGCGGCAGTGAGATGCCGTCGGAAGTGCCGGTGTCGCTGATCGATGCGGTGCATGCATCAGCATCGGAGGAGTTCACAGCAAACGTGCTGGAGGCGCGTTTGCAGCAGTTTGCCGACGAGAGCTATCGCCTGGTGCCGCAGGCCGCAGCGGCGCTCGCCGAGCATGACCTGTACCTGTTCGGTGCGTTGGTGGCGCAGTCGCAGGCCGGCGCCGAGCGCGCGTTGGACAATCAGATCCCGGCCACGGTGATGCTCGTTGCACTGGCGCGTGAACTCGGCGCGGTGGCGTCGAGTGCGTTTGGCGCCGGATTTGGCGGGAGTGTGTGGGCGATGGTGCGCACCGACGAGGCGGAGCGGTTTGCGGCTCGATGGCGTGAACGTTTTGTGCGAAGTCACACCGGACACACCGCCCGCACGCATTTTTTCGTGACGGCGCCCAGCATGCCGGCGTTCGAGGTGTTACGTGATGCGTCGTCGGTGGACGGCGACGCGTAGCAGCCCGTGCTGGCGCTGCCTCAGGCACGTCCGCGCGCGGGCGCGCAGGCAAGCGTCGTGATGAGATCGAGCAATCGGACAAGCCCCACGTCGCTTCCGTCATCGTCGAACCACTCGCCAGGCGTATGGGCATCGCCACCCGTACCGCCGGCACCGATGGCGATCGCCGGAATGTCGCGCGCAAGCGGAACGTTGGCGTCTGTCGAGGCGGACGCGGACCGCGGCACGCGGCCGGCGCGCTCGGTGGCCAGTGCGGCGGCACGCACCAGCGGATGCGCGATGTCGAGTGAGCCGCCAGGCCGTTCGCCGATGAACTCGCTGCGCGCATGCAGGGCGAGCGTAGGGCGCGTGCGCGATTCGTCGTCAGCCGCGCGTTCGGCGAGCTGTCGGATGCTGCCAACGAGTCGCGTCACGCGCGCCGGATCGATAGCGCGAATATCCACGTCCAGCCACGCGTCGCGCGGGATGCTGGTGAGAGTCTCACCTCCGCCCATGCGACTGACGGTGATGACGGCGTGCGGACGTTCGCGGTTGGCGAGTCTGGCGATCGAGGCGATCAGTGTCCCGGCGGCATGCACCGGGTTTGGCGTACCCGCGTTCGCCCAACTGTGTCCGCCCTGTCCGTGAAAGTGCAGTCGCATCCGATGTGAGCCGACGGCGTGATGCACGATGGTGCTGTCACCAGGGCCATCCACCGCGATGGCGGCATGCGTCAGCTCGCTCTTTTCCGCCAGCGCGTCGAAGTAGGCGCGGGCACCGCGAAGATTGCCGTCGCCTTCCTCACCGACGGTGGCCACGATATCGACCGTTCGGGTCATGCGCGCCGCGATTTCGGGCATGTGCAGCGTGCTCGCGAGCGCCAACATCGCGGCCAGCCCGCGGCTGTTGTCACCGATGCCCGGGCATCGTACCTGGGTGCCTTCGCGGGTGACGCGCAGCGACGCGTCCGCAGCGAAGACCGTGTCGAGATGCGCGAGGCACGCGATAGCGGCAACCTCCCGAGCTCGTCCGCCCGATGCGTCGGCGTTGTGCAACGTGCCCGGTTGGATGCGCACGATCAGGTTGCCGACATGGTCACGACGTACGTTTGTGCATCCGGCGGCGACGAAACGCGGTTGCAGCAGCGCGGCGCGAGCGCTTTCGTGTCCAGTCGGTGCCGGCGTTTCCGCGATGGCGATCTGTTGGTCGAGCACCCACGCGCGTCGTGCATGCCACGGGGCGAGTGCGCGCGTCTGCCACGCGACGTCGGTCTGCGATGACGGACCGTGCGCGCTGGTGCTCATCTGCGACCGGTGCCGATGGTGACGGAGAAGGAGACGGAGAATCGCATGTCGAGTGATGCGGTGAGGCGTACGCCGGAGCGACGCTGGCGGCCGGGCCGCAACGTGCTCGCGCTTGCCATCGTGAGTTTTCTGACCGATGCATCGAGCGAGATCATCGCGCCGTTGCTGCCACTGTTTCTGGTTGGCACGTTAGGCGCATCGGTGAGCATGGTGGGATTGATCGAGGGCGGCGCGGAGTCGATGGCCGCGCTGCTCAAACTCGGCAGCGGCTGGTGGTCGGATCGGACGGCGCGTCGCAAACCGTTGATCGTGGCGGGATATACGATCGCCTCGTTGGCGCGGCCGCTGGTGGCCGTCGCGACATCGGCCACGCAGGTGTTGATGATCCGCCTCGTCGACCGCGTGGGCAAGGGGCTGCGGGGTCCGCCGCGCGATGCACTGCTCGCCGCCTCGACGCCGGCAGCGCAACGCGGAAGGGCGTTCGGGTTTCATCGGGCGGCGGACCACGCCGGAGCGGTGGTGGGGCCGCTGGTGGCGATCGCCTGCCTCCAGCTGCTGGACATGCCTGTACGCAACGTTTTCTGGGTGGCGGCCATTCCAGGCGCGCTGGCGGTGCTCGTGGCAGTCGTCATGGTGCGGGAGACCGGTGACGTTTCCGGCGCGGCGCAACGCGGGCGCGAACCACGAAGCGACGCATCCGCCAGCGTTGTAAACGAGGTACGGAGCACGTCGAGCTCGCGCAACCCGTTGCCGACGACGTTCTGGGCAACGATGGCGCCGATTCTGCTCTTCACGCTTGGCAACTCCACCGATGCGTTTCTGCTGCTGCGCGCCTCCGACCTTGGCGTGCCGACGGCGATGATTCCATTGCTGTGGGTACTTCTGCATCTCGTGAAGAGCGCGTCGAGCACGCCGGGTGGTGCGCTGTCTGATCGGGTCGGGCGTCGGCCGCTGATCGTGACGGGATGGATCGTGTATGCGCTTGTGTATGTCGGCTTCGCCGCAGCGACGAGCGCCATGCACGCCTGGCTGCTGTTCGCGCTGTATGGCGTCGTGTTCGGTCTGACCGAAGGCAGTGAGAAGGCGCTCGTGGCCGACCTCGTCGCGCCGGAGAGGCGGGGTGCCGCGTTCGGTTGGTACCACGCGACCATTGGTATCGCGGCCTTGCCGGCGTCCGTGCTCTTTGGCGTGCTCTGGGATCGCTATGGAGCGCCAACCGCGTTCACCGTTGGCGCGATGCTTTCGGTGGTCGCGGCGATGCTGATGGTCGTGACGCGAGCGAAAGCGGTCCGATCGGGCTAGTCGCAACGCAACACGAGCGCATCAGTCACCGCTTCGCTTTGCTGCCGTTGGGGCCGATGGTGCGTTCGTAGAGGTCGAAGATGCGACGGTACTCGTCGGTCCACGACGACGGCCGGACAAAACCGTGATCTTCCACTGGATACGGTGCGAGCTCCCAACCGGTCTTGCCGAGTTCGATCAGTCGCTGCGTGAGTCGCACGATGTCCTGGAACTGGACGTTGGTATCGACCATGCCGTGTGCCATGAGCAGCGGATCTTCGAGTCCTTCCGCGAAGTAGATCGGCGAGGAGCGACGGTACGCGAGCGTGTCGTCCTGCGGCAGGTTGAGGATGCCGCCGGTGTAGCCGTGGTTGTAGTGCGACCAGTCGGTCACCGAGCGGAGCGCGGCGCCCGCACCAAACTCCTTGGGCGCCGTGAAGAGCGCCATGAGCGTCATGAAGCCGCCGTAGCTGCCACCGTACATGCCGATGCGCTCGGGATCGATGCCGAACTGCCGTTGCAGGTAGCGCGATCCATCGACGTTGTCCTGCAGGTCGCGTCCGCCCATCCAGCGGTAGATCGCCGTGCGCCAGTCGCGTCCGTAGCCGGCCGATGCGCGATAGTCCATATCGAGCACGACGTAGCCTTTGCTGGCGAGGAAGTGGTGGAACATGTACTCGCGTGCGTAGTTCGACCAGAAATCGTGCACGTTGTGCAGATAGCCAGCGCCATGCACGAAAATCACCGCCGCGCCATTGGGTGTGGCGCCCACATCCTGCGGCCGATAAATGCGCGAGGGCACATCGACGCCGTCACTGGCGCGCACTTTCACGATCGTCGGCTTGATCCACTGACCAGCGCGAAACTCAGCCGACGTGGATGTGGTCAGTTGCGTGCGCGCGGCATCGTTCAACGACGCGACAAACAGTTCGGGCGGCACGTTCGACTGCGAGTACACATCGGCGATGCGCTTGCCGTCGGGGCTCACCACGACCGTGTGGCCGCCGTGATCACGCGTGAGTTTCTCGCGCGCTCCACCGCCCACCGGCATGCGATAGAAGTGTCGTACGAACGGTGACTCCTCCGACGTGTGCAGCCAGAACCACTTGCGGTCGGGCGACAGCTCGGCGCGCTCCACTTCCCACGAACCGGACGTCAGGGTGGTCCTCGCGCTCCCGTCACGATTGACGGAGTAGAGATGCGCGTACCCGCTCGCTTCCGACGCAAACCAGACGCGACCATCCGGGAGAAAGCCGAGGCAGCCACCACAGGGTCCGCCAACCCACGCGCTGTCGCGAATGGCGTCCACGATGCGCACGCCACCGCTGTCGCCGACGGTGGAGAGATAGCGCCACTTGAAGTCGGGAGTGCCGGCCGCGAGCAGTCCGGCCGATCCGTCGTCCGACCATGACACGAAACGCAGCTGCGAGGCGGCGCGCGTGCTGTCACCGGCGATCACGTGCAACGGCTGCAACTTCCCGCTCGCAAGTTCGAGTCGGTACGCGCGAAAACGTGTGGTGACGTCGCCGACCTTCGTGCGCCCGGGAATATCTTCCGTGAAGCCGGTGCTGGTGACGAAGTTGGGCACGATCGTCGACCGCGGCTGACCCGGAGGCGTGAGCACGCTGACGACCACGGCGGTGCGCAGATTGGGTGACACGCTGAGTGAGGTCAGACGCTCACCGTTCGGCAGGTACACGGCGCGCAATCGGCGCGATTCGGCGGCCTCACGATCTGCGCGCTGCATCGAATCGGTGCGTTGCCGATCGCGAATCACCTCGAGCAGTTCGCGCTGTTGTCGATCGAGCGCGCCACGCATTCCTGCTGCGCGCGCCGAGTCGCGCGGTGCGGGGCCGGCGCGCAGGTCGGTGAGCTGTCGCACGCTGCCGGTGGTCAGCTCGAGCGCGAACGCGTTCCCATCGCGCATGAAGAGCAGCTGCGACTCGTCCGCAGAAAGGCGGGGATCAGATTCGGATGCCACCGTTTCGGTGAGACGTCGCACGGTATTCCGGCGCGTGTCGAAGAGATAGAGATCGCCCCGGGCTGCGACCACGCGCCGGAATCCGTCGCGCGAACGCGGACCATCGGCCAGCAACGGTGCGACGCTATCCATCTGCGCATCCGTCACCCGCTCAGGCGTCGCACCAGTTGCCGCGCGTATGCGATGCGGACGTGCCGGTTCATCCCATCGCGTGCCCGGCGGATTCCACTGGAAATAGAGCCATTGACCGTCGGCACTCCACTGCACGTTCTGCGGCTCGCGCCCGAAGTGCTCGGGGCCGCGCATGATGTTGGGAATGGAGAGATCGAAGTTTGCGTTCGTGGTTGGCTGCGCGGCGGCGAGCATTGGGACGCTGCAGAACAGAAACACGAACGCACCCGTGGATCGAGTGCGAAGGGAGAACATGGTCATGTCGTGGTACGTGTGAATTCGTGTGAAAAGCGTGTGAGATGCGTGTGACAGGCGCTCAGCAGCAGCGCGACCCGGGTCTGCTGTACCGATCGTTCATGCGCGTAAGCTCGAACTCCCTTGCCGACAGCGGTGCGGCGTCCGGGTGGCGTGCCGCCATGTGCGCGAGATAGGTGTCGTAGTCGGGCACGCCGATGATGCGGCGTACGACCGCGGCGCAGCGCTGGACGGTGCCGAGGATGGAGTTGAGCGGGGCAGGGGAGCGCGTCATGGGCGACCGGGATGACGAGGCATTCGATGCGAAAACCGAGCGAAACGGCGAGAGGGTGACGATGTCGGTCGGAGAAGTGACGCTGGCGTGACGCCCGACGAAATCGTGCGTTGGAAATGTGCAGGCCGACCGGGATTCCGGGAGAGGTGGCCTCCCTCCAATTGCCGACCGACATGCCGTCCACCGCCCGCTCGACGCGGTTCAAACTACTGCTGTCGACACTGCTCGTGTTGTCGGCCGTCCTCACGACCGGGACGGCCGCGTCGGTGTTCGTGGCCAGCGAGCCGGCGCGACGCACCGCGCACGAGCGGATGGCCGGCAAACTGGAGATGACTCCTCATCGACAGTCCGTCGCCGTGTCGGCGCTCCTCGACTCGCTGCTCGCACCCCTCGGCGCACTCGCTCCGCTCGACAGTGTGGAGCTGCGGCAGGTGGTCGCCCTGACGCAGCACGCGGGACGCGAGGACGGTCCGACGGCGGCCCCGGTCTGGATGACGACGCCGACGCCGGTCACCGACTCGCTGCATGCGGACGAGATGGCAATGCTTCGTCGCTGGGCGCGTAGCGCCCCCCTTCCCTCGCTCTGGGGCTATGCACGCGGTTTGGGCGCCCCCAGCGACCCCTGGGCGCTGCCAACGCGCGCGTGGCGGCCGTTGCTGCGCTTTACGGTGTTGAACGAGCGAGAGGCGGACGTGGCGCTGCTGTCGGGCGACGCGCCGTCGGCGATGACGAAGGCCCGCGAAACGATCGCGGCGGGTCGGCACTTCATCGCGCAGCCGCTGCTCATGGACATGATGGTGGGACGCGCCTTCGTGACTCGTGGCGCCAAACTGCTGGCGCGTGCGGCGCGGCAAGGCGACGACCCGTTCACCGCCTCGCAAGCGCTGCGGCTGGTGGAGTTGGCGCGCGTCACCTACGCGTGGTCCCATCCGGAGGTGATGCGCCTCCGCACGATGGCGCTCGATCCGGCGGACCCGAGGCTGCGTGCGATGGCGTCGGACGCGCTGCTGCCGCCGGCGATACGACTCGGCGCGCTGGATGCCGTGCTGAGCGGGGCCTGTCTGCGTCCGCGCGAAATGCTGTTCGGGTCGACGCCGGAACGTCGTGCGGCAGTTGGCGCGCTCTCCGTCGCTGTGGCGGACATTCCGCGTGCGAACGAGCTAACGCCCGCGTTCAGACGCGCGCTGGCGGACTTTGATGGCGACGGGGCGCGCAACGACGGCGGGCTTGGTGCGACGCGGCGTCGGTCGCGGCGCGGCGCGATGGAGTCACGCTGGGCGGTGCTGGTGCCGGCGGCCGTGCGTCATCGATACACGTTCTGCAGTGGCGTGATGTGAGCGGAGTTGAACATCGCCCGATGGCGACGCTGCATTGCTGGACGGTCGAGGTCGGCACGGGCGCCGCTGCATCGCACTTGACGAAGGGGTCACACGGACGGATGATGGCGCATGATCGCGGAGGCTCACCGAGCCTCTGCTCAATGCCGTCTCCCTGTGGAGTGTACATGCGCCAGACCGTCCGTCTCCTCGCTGCGTTGTCCGTCGGTGCGCTCTCTGCAGCCTTCACGCCGCTTTCGGCGCAGCTGATCACAGCGGTTGGCTATACGGCCACGCCTGGACAAGGGCAGGCGCAGGGCGGCAGCTACAACTACTTCGACGATGGCGGCACGCAGCTCACCGACGGTGTGCTCGGCGTGAACAACTGGGCGGCCAATCTGGGCAACGGCAACGCGCAGGAATGGGTGGGGTGGCTGAATGTCTCGCCATCACTGCTGTTCACGTTGCCGTCGTACTTTCAGGTCACGCAGGTTCGCATTGGCTTCAACAACAGCCAGTCGTTCGGCGGGATTTATCTACCTGTCGATGTCACGATCAACGGCGCCGCGTTCGCGTTGGCCGGGAACGAGGTTCCTTCCGGCGAGCGTGGATGGGTGTCATTCAGCACCAACGTCTTCGCCAACCAGGTGCAGATCGATCTGGAGGACCGGAACAACGGACGCTGGATCTTCGTGGACGAGGTCGAGATCTACGGCACGAGTACGGTTCCGGAGCCGTCGTCGTTCGCGCTGTTGCTGGCTGGTGCGAGTGTGACTGCTCTGTTGGCACGGCGGCGTCGCGCCAGTCACTGAGGGGACGTTCGCGGACCTGCCGCCGATGAGGAGTGTAGCGGTAGGCCATGCACACTCTCCGCATGTACACCGGTGCAGGTGCCAGTCGGCGCTTTCTGATTGGCGCAATGGTGGACGCTGTCTTCACCGGCACCGCGCGCGCGCCCAGCTGCGGCGGACGTCTCGTTCTCGCGCCGACGATCAGTTGGCGTTCGCTGGACAGTGCCATTGTGCGCGCGGAGGCACACACTGGGCGCATCACGGCACGCGCCGTCCGTACCATACAGCGGATCGCCACGAGCGGCTTGGGAAGCGCGATCTCGGCGGTATGCGTGATCGTGCGCTGACGTGACGCCGCTGCACACAATGGTGGTTCCACATTGCGGTTCCACGCATGTCCGAGCGCACGCACCCGATCAAGGCCTTTCCAAAAGACGTCGCGACCCTCCTCCGCGTGGTGGGTGCCCACGCAAGCCCTGATCGATCGTTACCGATGCGTCCCGGAACACTGGTGCGAGGTTGATTCCGCTCACCAGAATTCTTGCCGGTTGTTTCGTCTTGGCCATAGGTGCTCCGTCATCCATCAAATCTCCTACCTCGAACGCGGGTGGCAATGGCACATTTCAGATGCGGCATGCGTCTTTCCCCACGAAGCCGTTGACGTCCAACCTTTCCCTCACCCCGCTCCCGCCGTGAAACTCGAACGCCTGCTCCGCGGAAAGCACTTGGACGTCTGGGAAGCCTTTGCCAAGGAGATTGGTGGAACGTGGAATGCGCCGGGCTTCGGTGACGCGCCGCGCATTGACATCGCGCATGTCCGTGGTGCGCTTAGCATCACCGGGAACGTGACCATGATGCTGGTCGGCAAGGTGCCGGTGCCAGTGATCTCCACGACGCTCTCGGCGCTGCTGCCTTCCACACGAGCGCAGCGCTTCTCTGTGTCGCGCGCGTCGTTCGCCTCCGCGGTCGCGGACTGGTTCGGAGCGCTCGACATTCACGTGGACGACGAAGCGTTCGACCGGGCCTTCGTCCTCAAGGGGGAGAGCCCGGACCTCGTGCGTGCCCTGTTCGCCAGCGCGCCGCTGCGTGAACGATACCTGCGCGACTTCGAGGGTCAGCTGCATCGTCGCGATGACCGCACGATGTTCAGCGATCCGACGCCGGACGCCGATCCGTTCGAGCTGTCGGTGCCCGGCTATGTGGACACGCCAGCGCGGATGCGGGCGCTGTGGGAACTGTTCACTGCAACGCTCGAGCGACTTCCAGACGGTGCCGCTCCTGTCGCGTAGCGCGCGTATCGCCACGCTCCCCTTCCAGTTGACCAACGATCATCAGGTCATCGGCAACGGGACGGTCATCACGACGAAGGACCGTCGCCACGGCGTGCTGCGCCTTGAGCGCGAGACGATGGTGGTGCAGTGGCGTGTGGAGCGCGAAGTCCAGCGCATCGGCCCGGAAATCCGCACCGACGTGGAACGCGCGGGAATGCGCGAGGTGCCCGTGCCGGTGCGCATGCTGGGTGATGCGCGCGTGCGCACCCGTGGCCTGTGGTGGTGGCGAAAATGGGAGCTCGTACTGACGGCCCGCGATCTGGTGGCGTTCGACCTGCTGGCCAACGACGACGGCTTCGCCTTCGATCATCCCGCCGAGTTGGTGCTGCCGGTGCGACGCAGCGACCTGGATCTCGCGTACGAGTTCGCGTCGGAGGTGGAGCTTGCCATCGCGGAACTGGCGCTGGCCGACGCCGAACGCGCGTCGGCGCTGCCGGCTCCGTTCGCCGAGGTGCGGTCGCTCCCGGCGTCGGCGAAGGAGGCAGCGCAGCCGGACGAATGAGGCGGGTGGCCCAACCGTGAAGGTCGGTTGGCCGCAGGCTTCGTTCGGCAGGGGGGAACAGCCGCGACTGCCCGCTTCCGCATTCTGGGCAGCGCTCGCGAGGCGCGAGGCGGACAGCGCGGCGTGGCGCAAGAGTTTCATCAGAACACTTCTCGAGCGCGATCTGCCGCAATGGCGGGTGCGGGTACCTGCAGTCGCGCTGTAGCGCCTCTGGACGATGTTGGCGCCCCATTTTTCTCTTCGCCCTGCTCCGGCGGTGAGACTCGAACGCCGGCTCCGCGGAAAGCATTTGGACGTCTGGGACGCCTTTGCCGAGTGGATCGGGGAACATGGAGTGCGCCGGACTTTGGCGACGCGCTGCGCCGCGCACTCACCATCACGCAGCCCCGCACGCGTCAATGCAACGGTGTGTTACCTGACTCGGCGACGCTTGCCAACGAACACCAACGCGGCGAGACCGGCCGTCATAAGTGCGAACGAGCCAGGTTCCGGTACCGTCGTCGTGGGGCGGAGATCGATGTCATCAATCAGCAGGTTCGCAATGTCCGGCTGAAAAGCATCCCACCGCACTTCGTCAACACCGTTGAAGTTGAGACTGTACTTCGCCATCGTGTTGCTCACCGCAACGGTCGACGTGAAAATCTCGGTACCCAGTCGAAAGCCGCGGACCGTTTGCGTCACGCCGCCGCTGCAGACACCGAAGGCACAGGCCATCCAGACGCTGGAAAAATCGAACGCGCTGGCGTTCACGCTCGATATCAGAAGCGGAGAGCCCCCGTTACTCCAGATGTTGTTTGCACCGGACACGGGCTGCAGGAGTGCAGCGCCGAAAACCTGCGAACCACAGGCGCCCACGGCATTATTCCACGCCGTCGTGGCGTTCCCCGGACCGAACCAGTTCATGCCGGCGTAGCCTTGCGCGACATTGCACGGGCCCGCACTGGCTTCGAAGTCGATGAGCTGCGCGCGCGCGGGCACGGCCGACGCAGCGAGCGCCAGAACCATTGCCGCGACCTGACTCCGGTCACGGAACCTCCACTCACGTCGCCCTACACATGCACTTCGCCCTGCACATCCAGCCCAATACTGTAGTTGCGGCCAGCAGCGATTTCCTTGAAGCGATAACCAGTCGGTGCCCGCGTTGCACAGCATGCTCCTCCTGCCAGGTCCAGCCCCCATCCGGCTACGACGGATGATTCGGAAAAGCGGTCGAAAGCTTGACGCGCGGATCGAACTTCGATGGCGGGATTGCGATGGTCACCCGGCATCGCTGCATCGTCGCACTGGCTGACACGGAAGAAGAGGACAAAAGACGCCACGGCGGAGGAGATGCCTCGGATTCGCGCGAGTCCCGACGTGGCGTGTCTCCTCCGGTTGCGCCGCAGGCCCCGCCCGTGCGAGACTGCCTGACTCACGCTCACACCGGATGGCATCTCGATGGCCTGCTTGCCGACACACTCCGCGCTGCGCTACGACAGAGCGGACCACGCATGCGAGTTCGCCGCTGATGGGGCGTGCGCTCTCGAACGGAGGGTGCGCCGATGACCACGCTTTCGGCGACCCCTTCGACGACCCAGACCGCGTCGCGCGATCTCGGGCGCGTGCTGGTGACGGGCGGCGCAGGTTTCATCGGCAGCGCACTGGTGTGGGGACTCAACAACCGCGGCCTCGATCGCCTTGTTGTTGTGGATCGCCTTGGCACCACGGACAAGTGGCGCAACCTCGCGCCGCTTCGCTTCGAGGACTACGTCGAAGCAGAAGACCTGCTTGCCCGACTCGAGTCGGGCACGCTCGGCCACTTCGACACGGTGCTCCACATGGGGGCTTGCTCGTCGACGCTGGAGCGCGACTCGACGTTTCTGGTGCACAACAATTTCGAGTACACCAAGCGACTCGCGCACTGGTCGCTCGCGCACGACGCGCGCTTCGTGTATGCGTCGTCCGCCGCCACCTATGGTGATGGCGCCGCCGGAATGGATGACATGATGAGCGACAGCGCCGCGCTATCGCGCTTGCGCCCACTCAACGCCTACGGCTACTCCAAGCAGCTGTTCGATCAGTACGCGATGGCGCACGGGATGTTCACGCACATCTCCGGACTCAAGTTCTTCAACGTCTTTGGCCCGAACGAAGCGCACAAAGGTGAGATGCGGAGTCTCGTGCACAAGGCGTACGAGCAAATGCGCGACACCGGTCGCGTGAAGCTCTTCAGGAGTTACAAGCCGGAGTACGCCGACGGTGAGCAGCAGCGCGACTTCGTGTACGTCAAGGACGTGGTGAACACGACGCTGCACGTGGCGTCGCAGACGTTGGCGGTCGGACTGTACAACGTCGGCTCAGGGGTCGCGCACAGCTGGCTCGAACTTACCGCTGCGCTCTTCGCCGCGATGCATCGTGCGCCGGCGATCGATTTCATCGAGATGCCGGAGGCGATGCGCAATCGCTACCAGTATTTCACCTGCGCGGACATCTCCAAGGTGCGCGCGACGGGACACCTCGCGGAACCCACGCCGCTGACGAGTGCAGTGGCGGACTACGTGCAGGGTTATCTCGTCAGCGATCGCCGGTTGGGCGATGAAGGGACATAGCAACGCCTCGCGTCGTCAGCCCGGTCCTGTCGGCGGACCTGAGAGGAACGCGTCCGCCGGTTCGAGCAACACACCGGGCGCGAGCCCCAGCACAACCAGCAGCACCAGCAGCACCAGCGCGACGACGCGTTCGTGCAAATACAGATCCGGTGCAAGCGACGAGGCGGGCTTGCCAAGGAATGTCTGCGAGTACGCGATCAGCGTCGCGATCGCCAGCAGCGCGCTCGAAAGAATCACCGCGACGGTGCCCGTCGGACTTTCCATCCAGAGCGTGTGCAGCAGCAGATCGTCGGCTACGAAACCGGCGGTGCCGGGTACGGCGATCCCTGCGCCGCCAAAGAGTGCGAACGCGGCGGCGAGTTTGGGGAATGCGCTCACGCGTCCGCCGGGGCCACTGAACATCACCCGTCCAACGCGTTCTTCGAGCGATGTGATCATCATGCCAAGTCCACCGAGCGCGAGCCCCATGGTCACGGCCACCAGCAGCGCGGCCGCGAAGTTGCCGATGCTGGCCGCCCCGATGCCGGCGAGCAGCATGCCGCCGTGCATGGCGGTGGTTCCGCGGTAGAATCCGCGCAGATCTTTTTGCACGAGGGTCATGAGTGCTGCGGTGAATGCGGCCACGGCGCCGTAGCGCACGAGCGCGGGGCCGGCGGCAATCGCTGCGGCATGATGGTCGACGAAGCGCAGATGTACGAACACCAGCGCGATCGTGGACGACAGCTGCTGCGTTTGCACGACCGGCGCATGATCGCAGAGACTGGCCACGCCCACATGAAACGGCATCACGCCGGCCCGCAACGCGATGGCCAGCAATGACAGTCCGAACGCGAGCGTGAGCAGGTCGAAGTAGAGCGCCGCCGCGACGGCCAGTGCGATCACGGCCGACGCCGCCAGCGTGGCGGCGCCCGTACGACTCTGCGGCGCCGCATCGAGCGCGTGAAAGATCGCGGCGAAGGCGACCGCCGCGTACGCCACAGTGCCGCTCGAGGCGAAGAGTGCGACGACCAGTCCGACAATGAGACTCGGGAGGTGCCACCGTCGCTTCTGCGACACGGCGATGGCCGGTGCGACCAACAGCAGCAGGCAGAAGGCCAGCGACTCCCATGGTGCCGACAGCGACGAGGTCAGGCCGTCCGTCATCCCGTTGAACATGTCGTTCATCCGGACGACCGATCGAAGGAGCCAACGCGACGCAACCAGCGGTCGGCGCGATCGATGCCACGGGCGAGCGAAAGCAACGGCGCAAACACCGCGTCGATGCGATCATCGAGCCGCAGTCGATGCAGCGACGCCGCGTACACGCGCGACGCCAGGTTGGGCGACCACCGCTCGAGCAATCCGATTTCGCGATGCTCATGCCCGAGGCGATGGCTGTCGTGGATCGTATTGGGGGCCTTGAGGTACTGACCGAGCCGCAGAAACGCATGACAAACGAGATGGATGAGCGCGAGTGTGGTCCATCCCAGGCAGATCTCGGCGAGGATCAATCCCACCTGCGCGAGCGTCGCGTGGGCCAGTGCGCCCTTGGCATCGGTGTGCACGCGCACCACCGCCGATGCGTACACCGCCGTGGCAAGCCCAACGATCACGCCGAGTGTGCGCGCAATCATCGACACCTCAAGCACCGGCCAGACGCGCAGCAGCAGGAACAGGCCGGCGTGAATGGAGACGGCGCCGTAGAACAGGGCGCTCGATGGCGTCGGGCCCTCCATGGCGCGCGGCAGCCAACCCGAGAACGGGAGTTGCGCCGACTTGCCCATCGCCGACAGCAGAAAGAGCAGCGCGATGGCGGTGGACTGCGCGGCAGGAAGCGCGGCCGCGCCGCTGAACGCCGAGAAGCGGGCGGAGCCAAGCAGCTCGAAGGTGGTGACCGTCGCGATGAGCAGCCCCGCATCGGAGACGCGATAGGTGGCGAACGCGCGGATCGATGAGCGCACAGGCTCGGCGCGCTCGTGAAAGAAGCCGATGAAGAACGCCGACGAGATGCCGATCAACTCCCAGCCGGCGAAGAACAGTTCGAGCGCGCCAGCCAGTGCCACCAGCTGCGTGCCGGTGGCAAAGACACCGAGCAGCGTGAAGAAACGGACGAAGCCCGGTTCCTTGTGCAGGTAGGTGCGCGAGAATCGCGCGACCAGCGCCGTGAGAAACGCGGAGAACAGTGCGATGGTGATGGAGATGCCGTCCAGCAGCAGCACGGCCGGAATCACGAAGTCACCAATGCGAAGCCACGAACCGAACTCCACGTCGCCGCGAATGGGTGCGGCAAACCAACCCGCGTAGCCGGCGAGCACGATCAGTCCGCACACCACCGACGTGACCAGACCGGTGCCGACCAGCCGCGAAACGGCGCGTTCGGAGGGCGCGCGCTGCTGCAACAACACCAACCCGATGACCGCGGCAACACTGAGCAACGGCGCGAGAATTGCCAGCGCGAGTGCAGCGCGTACGAGATCGATCACGCGCGCACGACTCCGACAACTGCCGGTTCGGCGTGGTGACCGGGGCCCACCACCGACTCGGGCAGGGCGCTGCGAACCAGCGCCGGTTTCATGTGTGCACGCGTGCGCATGTGCCACTCCGGCGACTTCTCCACCACGGGAAGCAGCGTCGGAAGCGGCTCGTACGGAACGAAGCCACCGTCCTCGAAAACCATCATGGCGCCCGTCTCCGGATGCGCCGACACCAACTGCACCCAGCGATTCACCACCAGCTCAGCCACCTCGGCCTGTCGACCGGCGACCGTGAGCAGCGCTTCGGGCGTTGCGTCCACGATGATGAGCAAACGCATCGGCTCATGGATCTCCACCATCTGCCACGGCAATCCCGTGCGCAGGTCGCTCTGATGGCCGTTCATGACGCCGATGAGACCCGTCACGTTGTGCGGCAGCTTGGTGCCGCAGCCGAACGTTTCGTTGTCCACCGACGAGAAGTAGTACTCGAGACTGATGCCGGCGCCGACCGGGCCGACGGCAGCAAGAATTCGCTCCAGCACCTTGTCGTCCTGGTCCACGGCGGGGTCGTAACTGACCAGAAACGGGCGACGATCGAGATGCAGTCCTCGCGTCAGCGCGCGACGCCCGACGATACAGATGGAGTTGGTGCAATGCCCGTACTCCGGTCGCGGTTGTGCGAGGTGCGACGACCGCGCTTCCACATGTCGCAAGGCACTCTCGGGCGAGACAGTCAGTGGCGCGTCATCAAACCGACGGCTCCGCTCGCGCGCATTCTCGCGTCGCGCACGCTCGAGGGCTTCGTACGCCTCATCGAACGCCGCCGCAAACGACGAAGGCAACGCTTCGAGATCGTAGTAGCGCACACTGTCGTTGGCCGTGTCGTGCAGCGCGCCGACAAACCATGTGTCCGCGGGAATATCGATGCCACGACGACGCACCCCCTCGCGAACATCCGGCCGATTGGCCATGTCGGCGAAGAGTCGCGCATTGGCGCCACCACGCCGTCCACCGCAGGCTCCGCAGTCATGCGCCGATTCGTGCGGATTGTTGAGGCTCGTGGAGCCGTGACCGAGAAACACGATGACGGGCGCGAACTGACGCACCATCCCGAGGTTCACGAGCACGTTGGTGACGCGTTCCACGGACTCGTCGAGCGAGAAACCCACCGGCTTGCCGCCGTCGGAGAGCTGCGCATCGTTTGGCGCACGCATGGCGGACAGCCGCGTCGACGGCCGTGGCGACAGTCCGGACACGAGGCGTTCGCCAAAGAGCAACGAGGATCGTGGGGCGGCAATGCGCGCGAGCGTTTTCACGGCGGAGAGGGGGCCGAGCAGGAACGACATGCCCGCGCCGCCGACCAGCGTGCGAGATGCCGCGGCGGCGCGTCGTTCCACCGTGAGCCAGCGAGCGCGCAGGCGCGATTGCAAGGCGTGTCGGCCGAGCGCGGTGTAGACCGGCTGCTCGTGTACTTCGTGCTGGGGCGTGACGACCACGGGGCAATGCGCGGCGGGCTCCCGATCGTAGAGCCCGAGATAGTCGATTGCCACACCGAAGAATCCTGCCATCCCGAAGGTGATGTACGCGGGATGCTGTTCCTCGAGCGCGCGTCGAATCGACTCTTCGCGCTCGTCGATGCAGAAGACGAACTGCGCGCGGGGACGCGTGGTGGATGGCTCCACGGCGAGTGTGCGTCGCGCGGCCACCGCGTCGAGAATAATACGTCGGTACGTACGCTCGTACGCCTCCTGAAAGACGCGCCGGCGTGCGATGTCGGTGCAGGCGGCGCACTCCTGCCACAGCGTGGCGAGCGCGGCGTCGCTGAGGGCGGTCACTGCCGTGGCGGACATCCCCGCCGCGCGAGCCAGTCCCCACAACAGGGACGCATCAAGCGGGATTCCGCGCGGAGCGAGTGGTGGTATCGCCGTACGCAGCGTCGGCCAATCGACGGGCGCCTCCGCTTCATGACAGACGCGTGTGATCGCTCGTTTCTCCAGCAGCACCCGCACGGCAAGAAATTCGGCGAGCGTTGCCGGTGGGCCGTCGGGGTGCTCTTCGGGGTGTCGTTCGAGACGCGCGAACATGCCACTCCATCCCGGCAGCGCGAGCGCGGTGGCAAAGAGATATGGCTCGACGTCTTCGCCTGCGACGCCCAGGTCGTGCAACGCGGACCGAATGACCGTGAGCGCATCGACGGACTGCGCGGCGACCTTGCGCATGTCCGCTTCTGCACCGCGGCAATCGCGTGGCGCCGACGCGCCGTGCGCGTACCAATTGGTGACCGTCTTGAGAAATCCGTGCTCGCGTCCGGGGGCGACGGCATGCGCCTGCCCCTGATCCAGAAAGCCGGAACCGAGTCGGATCAGCTCACCGTGCACTGCGGTGTCCGTATCCGTGGCCTGTATCGCGACGAGCACATCGCGATGACGACGGAAGGTGCGCGTATCCGCGGGAGTGAATGCGGGGCCACGCGCGAGGCGCGCCACACAGGCAGCCCACAGCGCGAGATCTCGGCACTCGCGTGCCGTTCCGGTGCGAATGGTGAACTCCACCGCAGCCGCATCCGCCGTATCGCTCTCCGAGACCATGAGGTCGTACCAGAGCGCGGCGCGCGTGAGATCGGGAAGTACGCTTTCGCGTGCACGCTCCCCCAGGGCAACGTCGATCTCGTGTCGCACATCGCTGTCGGCGATACGACCGCTGGCGTGTGCCGCGCGAAACTGCTCGAGGTACAGATACGGCTTTGCACCGAGCTCCGCGGCGCCGGCCTGCACCCCCTCGTGAAAGGAGAGGTGCTGAAATGCGTGCAGCGTGTTGTGGTGAATGAACACGCCGATCGGCCCCTGATCGGGGAGCACCTCACGCGCCCGAGCGAGCGCCCGTTCCACCGGGTCTGCGGCCAGCGTGTGGTGCGCGTCCGACGACATCTAGTGCCCGCCGCCAGCCTTGGCGCTGGTCAGATCGATGCCGACCACCGTGACCTTGATGTTGCGGTGCTGTGCGTCCGCCACGAACGTCGCCAGCACTTCCTTCACGTCGTGATCGATGTACTCGCCGGTGCCATCAATGACAACCGCCTCGCCGTCATCCACCTCGTCGAGTGTCGAGACGATACCGGGCTTCGAGACGAAGGTACCGTCGCGACGGAATCGCATCTGCCAGATACCGGCCTCGTCGCGTACAGACACCACCGCGCGCTTGGAGTTTTCGTAGAGCACAAACGCGATGCCGACCACGATGCCGACGATCACGCCCTTGAGCAGGTCGAGCGCGAGCACCGCCGCAATGGTAATGGCGAAGGGGAGTAGCTGCGTGAGGCCAAGCTTCACCTGCGTCGTGAACAGCGCGGGCTTGCAGAGATTGAGACCGACCTGAATCAGCACTGCCGCGAGACAGGCGAGCGGGATCATGTTGAGCAACGACCCGGCGAAGATCACCGCGACCAGCAACAGCACGCCGTGTACCAGCGCGGACATGCGCTCACGACCGCCCGCCGCCACGTTCGCGCCGCTGCGCACGATCACGGCCGTCACCGGCAACCCGCCAAGGAAACCCGACACCGTGTTCGCGGCGCCCTGCGCCAACAGCTCGCGATCCGGTGGACTGTGCCGCTTGAGCGGATCCAGCCGATCGACGGCCTGCACTGACAGCAGCGTTTCGACGCTGGCGACGATCGCGATGGTGGCCGCAGCGACCCACACATCGGGCCTCACGAAGGCGGTGAAGTCAGGGCGGGGGAGTGCATCGTACAGCGCCGACACGCCGCCGAGCGGCACGTCCACGAAGTGACGCGCTTCGAGCGCCATCCCGGCGGTGCCGGCAAGCATGGTGGCCATCAGACTCGCCACCACCACGACAATCAGTGCCGGCGAGATGAGCTTGATGCGCGCCATCGGCGTGTGTTTCCAGCCGTAGAGAATGACGAGGGAGGCGGCGGCAATCGCGGCAGCACCGATGTTGAGCTGCGATGCGATGTCACCGATGCCTCCCGTCACGCCGAACGCGACGGGAATCTGCTTGTAGATGATGGTGATGCCGATCGCCGCGAGCATGCCTTTGATGACCGCCGAGGGCACGAGGGCGGCGAACCGTCCCGTGCGCAACACGCCAAGCAGGAACTGCAGCACGCCAGCGAGGATGACGGCCGTGAGGAACGGCGCGATGCCTCCGAGCTGCTCGACTTCGACCAGCACAATCGAAGTCAATCCCGCGGCCGGTCCAGTCACGGAGAGCGCCGACCGACTGATGAACGGGACGACGAGACCACCGACGATTCCGGCGATGAGCCCTGACACGGGTGGGAGTCCGCAGGCGATGGCGATGCCGAGGCAGAGCGGCAGCGCCACGAGAAACACCACCGCGCCGGCGACGATGTCCTCCTTGGGATGCCCGAACATGGACGGGTGATGATGCATGAACCTGGGGACGTAAAGAGCGTGCGGAAGCGAGTTGCTCGCGATCCCGGAGGCAGCGATTCGCAAACACGACGGGAGCGGGTCCGTCAGCTCAGCGGTGAAAAACTAACGGCGGGAAAGAAGTCCCGGACCTCAGCCCGCCCGATCCGACGACATCCGCTGCGCTTCACCCACTCTCGTCGTCGCCACGACGCCCCCTACCAGAACCGCCACGCCGGCAACTCGCTGCATCGCCTCGTCCTTCTCCGTCTGCGCGATCGCCAGGTTGCCAGAGTCGATGCGACCGCCGTAGCGACACGTGGCGGAGTAGAAAAGGCGCGGTCGAGTTCGCTTGCGCCGGACCAGTTTGGACCTAGGATATGGGCATTCAGTCGGACCGTGTACACCGCGGCACGGGCGGTGCCTTACTCTCGGAGCTGGGTAACATGATTCGCAACTATCTGTCGATCGCACTCGCGTCGTGCGCGCTCGCTGCCGCGCCATTGGCGGCCCAAGCGGTCGCCATTCCCGGCCTGTTCGTGACTGGTGTCGATGCAGCCGGCAATCGACTGCCCGCAGGGTCGGTCGATCCTCACTACTCCATCATCGCGCCGACCTTCGCGAACGCGATCGTGCTGAATGACGCGCCGGCCAATTGTCGTGGCGCCGGATCGTGGGTGAGTCCACCGGGACAGTCGTGCTGGATCTGGCAGAATGCGAACGGCCAGCCCACGAACATCACGCTCACTTTCCGCACGACGTTCAGTCTCGCCGGACTCGATCCGTTGAGTGCGTTCATCACCGGTACGTGGGCCACGGACAACACGGGTCTTGATATCCTCATCAACGGCGCGAGCACCGGCAACACGTCAAGTGGTTTCCAGGCACTGACCGCCTTCAATGTCAACTCCGGTTTCGTGGCGGGCGTGAACACGCTCGACTTTGTGGTCAACGATTTCGGCGTCGTCTCCGGATTCCTCGTGGGCAGCATCTCCGGCCGCGCGAACGTGGCCAACGTGGTGCCCGAGCCGTCTACCTGGGCACTGATGGGCGCCGGACTGCTCGCGCTCGGCGTTGTCGCACGTCGTCGGCGCACAACGTGATGATGTAGTCGCACGCGTCCGGCACACCGCACTCACGATCGGTCGACGAGCGGTCAGTCGGAGCCGAAACAGCGCAGCGGGTCCGTCATCTGGCGGGCCCGTTTTCCGTTCCGGCAAATCCCCTCCAGGCTTCCAGGCTTCCGTGGACATTGACTGTCCATCCCCTCGACAGCGGCAGCACTGCATGAACGCTTTGCACAGGTCCGTTTCCGGCGTCGCATCTGTTCCTCTCGGTGCCGAAGGCGGACGATGCTGGGCCTGCGTCTTTACCGAGTTGCTCGTGCGTCGAGTTGCGTTTCCACCGTTTGTTTCCCGTGACTGGCCTCGTGACTGATCTCTGGTCTGAAACTGAACTTGAACCGTGGCACCGTGCGCTTGATCGCTACGAATCGGTGATCGGGCGTCAGGACGTTGTCAAACTGCCGGCACTCGATGAGTGGTATCGCAACGAGCTCCCGCAATCCATCGTCGCGCGCACCCCGGCGCATCTGACGCTGACTGAGCTCGTGCGGTTGACCGAGTGGAAGATGGCGCGCGGTGTGTGGCGCGCGCCCAATCTCGTTCTCGTGCGTGGCAACCCGGAACAGACCGTCCAAGAGGTCAGCAGTACGGCGTTCGGCAGGATCCCCCATCCCACGCAGCCGATCGCGGAACTCGCCACGCTCGGCGGTGTCGGGCCGGCGACCGCATCGGCTGTCACCGCTGCACACGCGCCAACTCTGTACCCGTTCCTCGATGAGCTCGTGGCCGCGCAGGTGCCGTCGCTGGGCAAGGTCGCGTGGACGATGGGCTACTACGCTCGCTATGCGAGCGCACTGCGCGAGCGGGCAGCGCAACTCGACCACACGTGGACTCCGGTGATGGTCGAACGTGCGCTATGGGCACACGTGGGTGGCAAAACGGGCGCCCGCGAGTGATCGCCATCGAGAAGTGACGGAATTGCTTCGGAGCTGCGTACAAACCGTGATGTTCTCTGTTGGCCGTGCGCTGCCGGCCGCTCTTTGTCGCCGTTCTCTGTCAGCCGTTCTGCTCCACTCTCACACAGAACTCATGGCTCGACACTGTCGACAGCGAAAAGCGGGCCCCTCCGCGCCGCACGGGCTTGGGCTTTTCGCTGTCATGAGTCTTGAGCAACCAGTACCAGTGGAGCAATGAATGACGCTCGACCGTCACCCGAGACACGATGGCAATTCCGACTCAAGACTCACGCGCATGCGGTCGAGCCTCTTTTGTACTCGGATGTTCGCTCGGACACACCACGTCGACGCAAGCATGCCATGCTGCCCATACTCGGTTCCACCCGCAGCACCGCATTCGTCTCCACCGACGACAGTCCCTGTGGACAGTGCAAGTCCGACGAGGGGCTCGGCTTTGGCTTCGCCTACGCGTATCAGGCGTGCCGGGTGCGCGCGATCGCGACGGCGGCGCGCTTGCACATGCAGTCGCGACTGTCGATCAACCTTCTGCCCAACGCGATCTATCGACCGGACGTGTGCATCCGAACCACGCTCGAGGCAGCGCGGGCGCATGCGTTTCCGGTGGAGCGCATCATGTTCGAGACGATTGAGGGCGAACGCGTGGCCGACGGCAAGTGGTTCGCCGAGGTGCTGCGGGAGTACCAGCGCATCGGCTTTCTGACGGCCATCGACGATTTCGGTGCGGGCTTCGCCGGGCTGAATCTGCTGGCGGATTTCCAGCCCGACATCGTCAAGCTCGATATGGACCTCGTGCGGAACATCGACCAACGTCGCGCCGCGCAGTCCATCGTGAAGTCGGTGGTCCGCATGTGCCAGGAACTGCAGATCGAGATCATCGCGGAAGGCATCGAAACCGTTGACGAGCGGGCATGTCTGCAGGACTATGGCGTCCGACTGATGCAGGGCTATCTCTTTGGCAAGCCGTTGTTCGAAGCCTGTACCGATGCGAGCTCGATCTTTGGCACGCCACCTGACTCCCTCGGCTCGTCTGCCGGCAACCTCGATCACATCCCCGACGATCCGTTTGCCGGCGTGACGCCCCGTCAGCGTGACGCCCCGTCAGCGTGACGCCCCGTCAGCGTGACGCCCCGTCAGCGTGACGCCCCGTTAGCGTGAGAATGCGCGACAGCTCACGTCGGCCCGCTTCGCGAGTGCGATCGGTTGGTGCTACCGACGCGATCGGCCAGGATTGTCGCCTAACCAAACCGGGCGCACGCACCTAGCTTGCACTCAGCAGTTGCTGTTCTCCGAGGTACGACCAGCTCCGCCACCTGGGCGTGCCGATCGGCAATTCCTGTCATGTCCATGGAGCAGGTGCCAATGCCGATGTCCGAAGGGGCCCGCTTCCCGATCATCGGGATTGGTGCGTCCGCAGGCGGACTCGAAGCCCTGGAGCTCTTCCTGCGCGGTGTGCCGGCGTCGAGCGGCATGGCGTTCGTGATCGTGCAGCACCTCGATCCGACGCACACCACGCTGCTCGCCGAGCTGCTGCAGCGCGCCACGGCAATGCCGGTGCGTGAGGTCACGGACAACCTGCCGGTGCAGCCGGATCACGTGTACACGATCCCGCCAAACAAGGATCTCTCCATTCTGCGCGGCGTGCTGCATCTCCTGGAGCCCGCTGCGCGTCGCGGTTTGCGACTGCCCATCGACGCCTTTTTTCGTACGCTCGCCGCCGATATGGGCGCGCGCAGCACCGGCGTCATCCTCTCCGGCATGGGAACGGACGGCACGCTCGGTCTCAAGGCGATCCGCGAACAGTCCGGCGCGACGTTCGTGCAGGACCCCCTGACGGCAAAATTCGACGGGATGCCCAGCAGCGCGATTGCGGCGGGCTGGGCGGATGTGGTCGCGCCTGCGGAAACGCTGCCCGAGCGCATCCTGGCGTTCCGTCGCCTCGTGAAAGCCCCGGGCCGGTCGGCGCTAGTCGAGACTCCGGATGCCGAGGCCGTGCTCGACAAGGTGCTGATTCTCATTCGCGCGCAAACGGGCCACGACTTTTCGCAGTACAAGCGCAACACGTTGTACCGTCGCGTCGAGCGGCGCATGGCCATCCATCAGATCGACACGCTGCGCCACTACGTACGGTTCCTGCAGGAAAACCCGCAGGAGTGTGAGCTGCTCTTCAAGGAGATGCTCATCGGCGTGACGAGCTTCTTTCGCGATGCACGGGCATGGGAGACGTTGCAGTCGGAGGTAGTGACGTCACTGGTGCGCAAACACGACCCACAGCAGCCGATTCGCGCGTGGATCGCGGGGTGTGCCAGCGGAGAAGAGGCCTTCTCGCTCGCGATACTGCTTCGTGAGTCGATGGAACATTCGGTCGTCTCCAGCGCGCGCTCCATCCGAATCTTCGCCACGGATCTCGATCAGGATGCGATCGCCAAAGCCCGCACCGGTAGCTATCCTGCGGTAATCGCGCGTGACATCTCCCCGGAGAGACTGCAACGTTTCTTCGTCGCCACCACCGATGGATATAGGGTGACGAAGGTGGTGCGCGAATCCGTCACGTTCGCCCCGCACAACGTCACCGTCGATCCGCCTTTTACGAGGCTCGATCTGGTCAGCTGTCGCAATCTGCTCATCTACCTGACGCCGGTGCTGCAACAGCGCCTGATCCAGCTCTTTCACTACAGTCTCAATCCGAACGGGGTTCTCATGCTTGGGGACTCGGAGACGATCGGGCCAGCCACGCATCTTTTTGAACCGATCGAAGGGAAGGGGCGACTCTACCGCCGATTGGAGAGCGATGTTCGTTCAGCGCTCATCGATTTTCCGCACTCACAGTCACAGGGACGCACAGGTGCTCCAGTGAAGCGACCGAAGCCGGAGCAAGAGAGTCTGCCAACGGCAGCGGAACAGTTGCTGCTGCAACAGTGCGCGCCACCGGCGGTGATCGTCGATGCTGCGGGCGACATCGTGTACATCAACGGACGGACCGGCCGATATCTCGAACCGGCCGCCGGCAAGACCAATTGGAATGTGTTGGCCATGGCGCATGCGGGGCTGCAAGATGAGCTGCGCGGCGCATTCGCGGCGGCGAAGACACAGGAGGATCCGGTCGTGCGTCGGCCCGTCTTCATTGCCGGCAACGGTCGCGGACAGGCGATCGAGTTGCGTGTGCAGGCCATTCGCCAGCCCGGTGCGCTTCAGGGGCTCTTCCTGATGGTGTTTGTGGACATCGAGACCGTTCCGGTCGTCGCGCCCGTCGTCGTCGATGGAGTCGAGGCGGCCGCGGACCCGGCGATGGCGGACGCCCAGACGGCGTCGCTGGCGCAGGAACTGACGCAGGTGCGACGCGAATTGCAGCGCACGCGCGACGACTCGAGTTCGTCCGAAGAGGAACTCAACTCGGCGAACGAAGAGCTGCAGTCCACGAACGAGGAGCTGCCGTCCACCAATGAGGAGCTGACAACATCGAAGGAAGAAATGCAATCCATGAACGAGGAGCTCCAGACGCTCAATCATGAACTGCAAGCCCGTCTCGATGAGCTGGCACGCCTCAGCACGGACATCAAAAATCTGCTCGAGAACACGGAGATCGTCACCATCTTTCTCGATCGTGACCTCAACGTGCGCCTCTTCACCGCCGGATCGAATCGGATTTTCCGCCTGATCCCCAGCGATGTCGGTCGGCCGATCACCAACTTCGCATCTGGGCTGGACTATCCCGCGCTCGCCGCCGACGCGCGAGAGGTACTCAAGACCTTGATGCCGCACGAGCAGCAGGCACAGACGCCCGATGGCCAATGGTTTCAGGCGCGTATCATGCCGTATCGCACGCTCTCGAACACGGTTGATGGCGTGGCGATCACGTTTACGGATATCACGGCGTCCAAGACGCTGGAGCGGACGCTGCGGGAGACACAGGCCGGACTCGAACGCCATATCGGTGATCAGGCGATACTGCTTGAGCGCGCAACCAAGACTTCCGACAAGGACGGCGCGGCGTGACACGCATCGAACCTGGTCCCGACGATCTGCGGCGACGCGCCGAACGACGGCTCGCTGCTGCGGCAACAACGGCGGACGCGCTGCGGTCGCCCACCGAGATCGAACGACTGTTGCACGAGTTGCAGGTGCATCAGATCGAACTGGAAATGCAGAACGACGAGTTGCGGTACGTGCGCGACCAGGCCGAGTCGCTGCTGGCGCGCTACACCGAACTCTATGATTTCGCACCAACCGGATATGCGAGCTTCGACGCAGAAGGCAACGTCTTGCGTATCAACCTGATGGGATCGCGTCTGCTGGGCGCCGAGCGGTCGGCGCTCAACCATCGACCGTTCGCGCTCTTTCTCATGGCCGAGCATCGGCGCGACTTCGACGATTTGCTGCATCGTGCCTTCGGCGGCGAGGCTGCACCGTGGTGTGAAGTGTCGCCACGCGGCGATGCTTCGGCGGTCATCCGCGTCGAGGGAACGCTGGCAGCCGACACAAAGGAATTCCGCGCGGTCCTGCAGGATGTCACCGAGTCTCGAAAGGCGCTGGACGTCGCGCGACTGCACTCCGCGGCGTTGCATGCGGCGGCCAGCGCCATGTTCATCACCGACGTCACCGGCAAGATCGAATGGGTGAACGCAGCCTTCACCGCGCTCACGGGATACAGCGAAGGCGAGGCAGTCGGCCGCACGACGCGCGACTTGCTCTGGTCGGGCGTGCATGAGCCCGCCGTCTTCAAGAAGCTCTGGGAAACGGTGCTCGCTGGACGTGTCTGGCGCGGCGAACTCACCAACCGACGGAAGGACGGCACGCATTACCTGGAGGAGCGCGTCATCACGCCCTTCGCGGACGCACGCGGAAAGCTCGTGCACTTCATCGCCATGGGGTGTGACCTGACGGAGCAGCGTCTGCTCGAAGCGCAGGCGTTGCAGTCGCACAAGATGGAGACGGTCGGTCGTCTCGCCGGCGGGATCGCGCACGACTTCAACAATCTGCTCACGGTCATCAACGGCACCGTCGAACTCGCGCTGCTCGATGTTCCGCCCGAGGAGCCACTGCATCGCGACCTCGAGGAAGTGCGGAGCGCCGGCGCGCGCGCCGCACAACTCACGCGGCAACTGCTGGCGTTCAGTCGCAAGCAGGTCCTGAAGCTGGATGAGTTACACCTCGGCGGACTTGTCCTCGGCATCAAGGACATGTTGGGTCGATTGCTCGGCGAGCGGGTGGTGCTGGACATCGCTGTACGCGACGACGCGGGCATGGTGCGGGCGGACGCCGTGCAGATCGAACAGGTCATCCTCAATTTGTCGGTCAACGCCCGCGATGCGATGCCGGAGGGCGGAACATTGGCTATTGCGACCGACAGCGTGCAGATCGATGCACGCTTCGCGACGTTGCATCCAACCTTGCGGGAGGGTGCGTATGTGCGACTCACGATCCGCGATACGGGCATTGGCATGGACGAGGAGCTGCGTGTGCGCGCCTTCGAACCGTTCTTCACCACCAAGGCCGTGGGCACGGGTACCGGTCTCGGTCTCGCGATGGTATATGGCATCGTCACACAGAGTGGCGGCACCGTGCTGGTCGACAGCGAAGTAGGCAAGGGAACGACCTTTTCGATCTATCTTCCGCGCGTTGTCGCCAAGCCGATCGCACTCGAAGCCGCGCCCAGACCAATACGCGAACGGGGTAATGAGACCATTCTCGTCGTGGAAGACGAGGACGCTGTGCGTCGTGTGGCCGAACGCGTGCTGCGCCAGGCCGGGTATACGGTGCTGTCGGCAACTGGTGGACATGCGGCGCTCGACCTGCTGAGCACGTACACGGAGCCGGTGCATCTGCTGCTGTCGGACATCGTCATGCCGGGCATGGACGGATCGGAGCTGGCGGCGGCGCTGACACAGCTGCGTCCAGCGATGCGCGTCCTCTTCCTCTCTGGTTACGCGGATGAGGAACGGCTGTACGATCCGCGACTCGGTCGGAACGCAGCGTTCATCGGCAAGCCGTATACGCCGGCACAGCTCACGAGTCAGGTGCGGGAGGTACTCGACGCCTAGCGAAGCGCACCGTGGTCGCACCCCGCGTGGGTTCGCTCACCTCGGTGTCTGGTGCGTGCAGAGCTGTTCCATCTCCGCCCTCACGTTCACGGTCCACACAAAGACCTTGAGGCCGAGCCGGTGCGCTTCGGCGATGGCTTCGGGAGTCACGTTACCGGCGCTCGGCGACCAAGGGCGGCCACCGGCCGCGTGAATCGCGCGCGACACGGATCCGCGTGCTCGCCGCTCGAAAAGATGCGCTCGGCGTTGACGTTATTCAGTCCGTTGCGAGCATTTTCTGCTGCGCCGAAACAGGTTGGCCACCGAAACTGCGGATGTCCGTTTCCTTGCGGAATGAGTATGACAGTTCGTACGTGGTACGCTCCGAATGCGCGAGCGTGAGCTTGGTAAAGAGCAGGTGCGAACGGAACGATGACGTGAACGTCCCGGCCGCTGCCTGAAATTCCTGCGTCACGGACGCTGGCAGGTTGGCCGGAATGGCACCAAAGGTGACCGTATTCTGCCGATCCTGAATGTTCGTTTCGTACGACGTAAAGAGAAACAGTCTGTCCTTGATCAGCGTTCCGTTTGCCTGATGCGTTGGATCGTGAAGAGCGAATCTGCCACGGTGGTCACGAGGAGCGGACGAGGGACCCGTCCGACAGCGATCAGTCACCGACGCGCTGCCGAAGACGTATGGAGGCACTATCCATACACACCATCGCCCTTCACTCTCCCGACATGCGCATTCGTAAGGCAACCGTAGCCGACATCCCGACCATCGCTCACCACCGGGCGCAGACGTTTCGCGACACGCCGCTCGCGTCAAACACAAACGCCCGAGTGCATCGGCACCCGGGCGTTCGTTGTGGTCAATCGCACTGCAGCGCTTACGCTGCTTCGTCCATCAGCATTGACGCCTGATACCTGGCCTCGCTGCTCACCGCGGGCTTCTGTCCGCTGAGCACCTTGTACCACTCGAGGAACGACGCACCGAGGATCAGCACGACCGAGATCAGGAAGAACGCCGCCACCACCGTGTCGAGTCGGTCGTTGAAGATGATGCGTCGCGCCGCATCGACCGACTTGATGCTGGCCGGCAACGAGCCGCTGGCAATCTGCGCCTCGATCAGGCGCGCATGCGACAGGAAGCCGAGTTTCGGATCGGCGGAGAAGATCTTCGTCAGCCCCGCCGTGGAGGTGACGATGGCGAGCCACGTCATCGGAAGGATGGTGATCCACGCATACTGCGCCTTCTTCATCTTGATGATGATCGTCGTGCCGACGCAGAGCGCGACCGTGGCGAGCAGTTGATTGGAAATACCGAACAGCGGCCACAGCGAATTGATGCCGCCGAGTGGATCGGTCACGCCTTGATAGAGGAAGTAGCCCCAGGCGGAAACGAACATCGCGCTCGTCAGCACCACCGCCGGATACCACGACACGCGACCGAGCGGCTTGTAGATGTTGCCGAGCAGGTCTTGCAGCATGAAGCGTCCCACGCGCGTGCCGGCATCGAGCGTGGTGAGAATGAACAGCGCTTCGAACATGATGGCGAAGTGGTACCAGAGCGCCATCGAGCTTTCGCCGCCGATCGCCTGGGAGAACAGATGCGCCATGCCGACGGCCAGACTCGGTGCGCCGCCCGTACGCGACAACAATGACGTTTCCCCGACCTGACGTGCGAGCGTTTCCAGTTCGCTCGCCGAGATGGCGGTAAAGAAGCCCCAGTTGTTGATGACGTCTGCCGCGCTGGCTGCTGTCGTACCAATCACGGCGGCCGGCGAATTGATCGCGAAGTAGACGCCCGGCGTGAGCACGCAGGCGGCGATCAGTGCCATCGTCGCCACGAGCGACTCGGTGAGCATCGCGCCGTAGCCGATGAAACGGGCATCGGGTTCGCGCTTGAGCAGCTTGGGCGTGGTGCCGGAGGAGATCAGTGCATGGAAGCCCGAGATGGCACCGCACGCGATGGTGACGAAGACGAACGGGAACAGCTTGCCCGCGAACACCGGACCGGTGCCATCGATGAACGGCGTCACGGCCGGCATTTCCATCGGCGGCAGCACGAACAGAATGCCAACGGCAAGTGCGAGCACGACCGCAATCTTCACAAAGGCGCTGAGGTAGTCGCGCGGTGCGAGCAATAGCCACACGGGTAACACCGACGCGGCGAAGCCATAGATCATGATCGACCAGGCGAGTGTCGTGCCGCTCAGCGTAAACATGGGAGCGAGCGTTGCCGACTCCGATACCCACTTGCCGGCGTAGAGCGAGAGCACGAGCAGGATGAGACCGAGCGCCGTGGCTTCGAGCACGCGATGCGGTCGCAGCCAGCGCAGGTACACGCCCATCAGCATGGCGATCGGAATCGTCAGGCCGATCGTGACCACGCCCCATGGACTGTCGCGCAACGCGTTGACGACGATCAGTGCCAGCACCGAAATCAGGATGATCATGATGCCGAGAATCGAAACGAGTGCCGTCGCACCCGCCACCGTACCGATTTCCTCCTTCGCCATCTGGCCGAGCGACTTGCCATCGCGACGAATCGACGAGGCGAGAATCACGAAGTCCTGCACCGCGCCACCGAGTGCGACACCGACGATGATCCAGAGCGCGCCGGGGAGAAATCCGAACTGTGCCGCGAGTGTCGGACCAACGAGCGGGCCCGGGCCGGCAATGGCGGCGAAGTGGTGGCCGAACACGATCCACTTGTTCGTCGGCACATAGTCCCGACCGTCATCCAATCGTTCGGCCGGCGTCGCGCGCGTGGCATCGAGCTCGAAGATCTTGTGCGAGATGATACGGCTATAAAAGCGATACGCGATGAGATAGCTGCAGATGGCCGCGGTGAGGAGCCACGCGGCGCTGATTTTTTCGCCGCGCGTGAACGCGACAACGGCGATGGCACCCGCGCCGAGCAGAGCGACGGCGAGCCAGGGGAGGAAGCGGAGCAGACGAGAGGTCACGGATGGCGGGAGAGCGGGCAGGAGGTCTCGGTGGAAGGGTTTCTCGCTCCTGTGCGCAGCTCTGTCAATAGCCGAAGATGACGAGTCTGCACATGCCGCTTCACCCCGACGCCTCACGCGACGACATTTACGACATGGCCATTCCTGTGACACTCATCCCTGGTGACGGCATCGGGCCGTCCATCGCCGATGCGACCGTGCGCATCCTCGCCGCTTCGGGCGCCGACATCGAGTGGGACCGGCAGGTTGCCGGTATGGCGGGCGTGGCCCGTTGGAACGACCCCATCCCCGATGTGACACTCGACTCCATCAAGCGCACCCGTCTTGCGCTCAAGGGTCCACTGGAGACGCCAGTGGGTGAAGGGTTCAGATCGATCAATGTGGCGTTACGAAAGACATTCGACCTGTACGCGAACGTTCGCCCCGCGCACACGATCATCCCAGGTCGATTCGACAACGTGGACATCGTGCTGGTGCGTGAAAACACCGAAGGGCTCTACATCGGTGTCGAGCACTACGTGAAGATCGGGGATGACCCGCGGGCCGCGGCAGAATCGGTGGCGATCATCACGCGTGTGGGTTCCGAGCGTATTGTGCGCTACGCGTTCGAGTATGCGCTGGCCAACAACCGCCAGAAGGTCACGCTCGTCCACAAGGCCAACATCCTCAAGTTCTCGCAGGGGTTGTTCCTGGATGTCGGCCGCATGGTGGCGCGTGAATACGAAGGGCGGGTGCAGTTCGAGGAGCGCATCATCGATGCCATGGCCATGCATCTGGTCATGCGCCCCGAGTCGTTCGACGTGGTGGTGACGACGAATCTCTTTGGCGATATCCTGTCGGACGAGATTTCGGGGCTCGTGGGTGGACTCGGCCTCGCGCCGGGCGCGAACATCGGCGCAACCGCGGCGATCTTCGAAGCCGTGCATGGAACCGCGCCTGATATCGCGGGCAAGAACATCGCGAATCCAGGCGCGCTGGTGCTCGCCGCCTGCATGATGCTCGAGCACATCGGCGATCAGACGCGTGGGCACCGCATTCGCGAGGCGCTGGAGGGGACGTTGCGCGAAGGGAAGGTGCTCACGCGCGATCTGGGCGGCACGGCCTCGACCGACGATTTCACCAACGCCGTCATCGCCCGCCTCGGCTGAGTCGCAGATGAGCAGCATCGGTTTTACGGCATGAGTGGACGCGTGGTTCGCGTCCTGCACCTGTCGGATATTCACTGCGGCCGCACGTTCGTGCCGCAACACATCGCCGCCGCGGAACAACTCGCGGCGGCGATGTCGTTCAATGCCATCGTCATTTCCGGCGATCTGTCGCAACGCGCCCGTGCGCAGGAATTTCGCGAGGCGCGTGTCGTGCTCGATCGCTTCGCGCGCCTCGCGCCGATCATCACCGTACCGGGGAATCACGACACCGCGTGGTGGCGCGCGCCGTTTGGAATGGGCGATGCCTCGCGCCTGCACGAAGATTGGCGGGCGCTGATTCAGCCGGACACGGAGCCCACGCTGCGCGTACCTGGAGTCTCCGTGGTCGGGCTCAACTCGGCCGCGGGGATGCTGCCGCGCGCGATCACGTGGTATCCGCGCCACTGGCGTGTGAAAGGTGCGCTCACCAACGCGCAGTTGGCCGATGCGCGCGCGCGATTGGCCGCGAGTCCGGCGGGCGATCTGCGCGTGCTGGTGCTGCATCACAACATCGTGCGTGGCCGACTGTCGAATCGATGGGGGCTCACGCGACCGCAGCACGTACTCGAGCTCATCGCCGCCAGCGGCGCAGACGTGGTCTGCGCTGGACACGACCACGAGGAGCGTGCGGAGCTGGTGCAGCGCGCGGGCGGCTCGGTGGTGTCGAGTACGGCCAATACGCTGGCGTCACGAGCGCGTGGACATCGCAAGAGTGCGCTGACGGTGCTTGAAGCGACCGATGAGACGATCACGCTGACGGTGTGGAGTTATGACGAGGCGAGTGCGCGTTTTTTGGCGGGAGCGGTTTTCAGCGTTCCGCGCATGAAGCGTGCGGAGAGGGCAGAGTAGCGTCTTCAGCGTCGCCACCCCTGACTCTTGCGCTACCGCAAACTGCAACCCGATCATCCGACACCCGCGGGCCCCGTGTGAGGATGTCGCGGTAGCGCGAGGGTTGTCGGTACTGCGAGCGCGCTGAACTGACGTTGTGGTGTTGCGCGACGGCCCGAAGATCACGGCACGGGGGCGGCAGGTGTCGGATGGTCGGTGGTCGGGTCACGGTAGCGCAAGGGTTCCGGGTGGCTCGCGAACGACCACTTGCGCTGCGAACTGGAGCATGTATCTTAGGACTGAGATACTAACGCCTCCACCTGAGGCAAGGAGCAGCTTTATGAGGAACCCCAATGGCATTCTCGGTCTCCACCACGTCACGCTGGTGGCCAGCAATGCCCAGCGCACGGCCGACTTCTACACCCGCGTACTCGGTCTTCGCCTGATCAAGACCACCGTCAATTTCGACGACCCGGGCAGCTACCATCTGTACTTCGCTGACGGCGTCGGGAGCGCCGGCACCGTGATCACGTTTTTCGAATGGCCGAGGGCGCCGCGCGGACGCGTGGGCATCGGTGGGACGCACCATGTCGCCCTGCGGGTGGCCGATGGCGATGGATTGCTGCGCTGGAAGCGCCGCCTCACCGATCTGGGCATCCGCGTCAACGGCCCCTTCGATCGGCTGTACTTCACCTCCATCTACTTCCGTGATCCGGACGGCGTGATTCTCGAAATCGCGACGGAAGGCCCGGGCATGTTGACGGACGAATCAGGCATTGCAATCCCGCAACGCACCCCGCCCGCCGAGCTGGTGCGCGGGGGACGTGACGAAGCCGCGATCGCTGAAGTCACGTGGCCCGAGCCGGTGACCGCGATCGATGAGGGGATGACGTTGGTGCGTGGCATGCACCACCTGACCGCAATGACGGCGAACGTGGAACGCACCGACGAGTTCCTGCGCGGCGTGCTCGGCATGTCGCTGGTGAAGAAGACGGAAAACTTCGACGATCCGGGAACGAGGCATTGGTCGTGGGGAAGCGCCGATGCGCGTCCAGGCACGCTGATCACATACCTCGAGAAGGATCCCGCGCGCGAGCGACGTTCGACGATGGGCACGGGGCAGGGACATCACTATGCGCTGGCCGTGGCGAACGAGGCGACGCAGCTCGAGTTTCGTCAGCGGCTGCTCGATGCGCGATTGCCCGTGTCGGAGGTGCTCGATCGGACCTACTTCAAGAGCATCTACACGCGGGACCCCGATGGACACATCGTGGAACTGGCAACGATGGGCCCCGGATTTCTTATTGACGAACCGGTGGAGACGGCGGGAACCGCGCTGCGTCTGCCGCCGTGGCTGGAAGCGCATCGGCCGGAGATCGCGGCGCATCTCGAGCCGATCGACTACGCACCGTGGCCGAATGATGGCTCGCACCCGCTACCTGATGTGCTGAGCGCGGTCGGACGGGGTGTGCCCGCGAGCGACGAGGCCGAGGGAGGCGCGTGGTGACGACGGACATGAACAACCCGCAGACGGCGACGCCGTCTCCCGCGACGCAGCCCGCGATGCCGCACGCCGCGATGCCGCACGCCGCGATGCCGCACGCCGCGATGCCGCACGCCGCGATGCCGCACGCCGCGATGCCGATGCTGCGCGCGGGGGCCGCGTTGAGTGGCGCGTCGTATGCGGTCGTGCTGGTGCACGGGCGGGGTGGTTCTCCGGAATCGATGGTGCCGCTGGCCCTTGCCGCCGGTGCGTCGGACGGTGCGATCCTCGCGCCGCGCGCCGCAGACGGTTCCTGGTATCCCGCTCGATTTCTGGCGCCGGTACGTCAGAACGAGCCATGGTTGTCGTCGGCGCTCGAGGCGGTCGATGCCGCCGTGCAGGTGGCAGTGGATGCGGGCATTCCGCGTGCGCATATCGTGCTCAGCGGTTTTTCACAGGGCGCGTGTCTGTCGCTCGAGTACGCGGCGCGTCATCCGGCGCGCTACGGTGCGGTGGCCGGTCTGGCCGGTGCGCTGATCGGAGAGGATGGGAGCGTACGCGTCCTGGATGCGGCGCTGGCGGGTACCCCGGTGCTTCTTGCCTGCGGCGATCGGGATGCGCACATCCCGGAGGCACGCGTACGTTCGTCGGGCGAGTCGTTTCGCCTGGCCGGTGCGACCACCGACGTGCGGGTGTACGCGGGGCTGGGCCACGAGATCATCGAAGATCAGGTCGAGGCGCTGCGCACATTGATCGAGGTCGTGCGTGGTGCGACGTAGCCACTCCCCATTTGCCATGCGGAAAGACAATCTTCGCTGCGATGCGATTCTCGTGGCTGACGCAACTTGGGTTCGACTTCGATACGCCGGCCGCGAGGCCGTCCGCGGGCGCGTCGACATCGGTGGCGGCATCGGTGGCGGCATCGGAGGCGGCATCGGCGGCGGCGGCGGGATTGATGGGCGGCGCGGGCACGCGCACTCCCGAACCCGTGGCGCCGGTCGGCGCCGCGCCGTCGACCATGGGCGTGCTGCCAATTGCCCCGCTGCCCGTTGTTGCCCCGCTGCCTATGCTCTTCGCCGAGCCGACGCGGCCGCCGCAGGCCCCGGAGTTCAATCGCGACCGGCCCTCGCGCGGACGGACCGCAACGCGTGCGCGCACGGCCGTGCTCTTCTCGCGGCTGCAGGAGCTTGGGCTTCGCGGTGTCGAAGCGCTGGTGCTCATTCGTACGCGCACGGTCATGGTCTCGCTGATCGGGCGAACCTTGCGCGTGCACGAGGGCTATGCCGACGCGCCCGAGCCGGTGCTGCAGGCGATCATCACCTTCGCGATGGCGCGCCACAAGGCCGCGCGCGCGGTGGCCAAGGAAGCGATCCTTTCGCACGATGTGGAACGCGCGCCCGCGATTCGGCGCGTCGAGCCAGCGCGCCCTGGTGACCTCGCCATCATCGCGCAGCTTTGCGAGGCGCATCGTGCGCTGAATGCGCAATGGTTTGATGGCGCACTCGGCGTGCTGCCGATCCGGCTCTCCGGCCGCATGGCCACACGACTCGGCCACTTCGATCCTGGCAGCCGGCACACCCCGTCGGAGATCGTCATGTCGCGCACCCATGTGGTGCGACATGGATGGCGGGAGGCGATGCACACACTGCTGCACGAGATGGTGCATCAGTGGCAACACGAAACGGGCACCACGGTGGATCACGGGCCCGGCTTTCGTGCGAAGTGTCGCGAAGTGGGCATCACTCCGGCCGCCAGGCGCGATGTGACTCCGCTGGAGCGGAAGCACCGCGCGACGGGGTAGGCTCCGCGCGATCGACCCGCGCGCTGCAGTTTGAGTTGCTGAGCACTTCGGCTCCGAAGACTGAAAACTGAGAACAGCGGGGTGTCACACTGTGAGGCAATCGCGCAGAGCGCGCGGCACGGATGCCTGAGGGTGCGCGCGTTTCCAGGATTTGACGCACCGCTGTTCTGAGTTGTGAGTCTTCCGCGTTCGGTTCCCAGAAGCGCGGAACTGCGGTGCTTCGACGGCAAGTACGGTTGGTCGTCGGGCGCAGCGAGGCACACTACGCCCGATGAGTGCCGTACTACGGCGTTTGCGTGGTCGAGCGGGTGGCAATGCGGAGCTGCGTGCCTTCGGAGATCGCCGTCAACCCGGTGAAGCCGGCGTACACGTTGAACGAGTAGAGCGTCGAGACTCCGGCCACGAGACCCCAGCTGTTGTTGAAGCCGGCGACTCCGCTCAGGTCCGGTATCTCGGCGTCGAAGGTGGACGATGCGAGTCCGGCAAAGGCGCGCGAGGTGGTGATGCTCCATTCGCGTTGATTCGCCTGCCCGTACACGACGTCCATGAAGTCACCGTACTCACCCTGCCACGAGCCTTGCACACGAATGCGGGCGTACGGCGCGGTCGCAACGGTGGTGTAGGTCGGCACACTGGCCGCCGCGCCGAGCGTCACTGTGCGCGCCGCAAGATCGCGATTGTACTGGAAGATGGAGCGCGAGTTGATGTTGGAACCGCCCAGCAGCGTCGACGCGAAAACGGTGGTGATGTGGTAGTCGCCCGCCTGCGTGAGCGTGGCTGGCACACCCAGCATGGTGAGAGGACTCGTCTGCGTTGCCGACAGGTTGAAGAAGCTGCCGGACGCACCGTTGGCCGTCTGGAACGTGGTGAAGCCCTGCAGCGTCTCCCCGGCAACGTTGTTCACGGTGACGCTTGCCGAGGCGGGATTGACGGCTTCACTGGCGCCGAAGTCGATCGTCGCGCCGAGTGATCCGCCGGCGGGCGGGTTGATATTGCGACGGATGATGACCTTGTCCACCGTCTGCGAGAACGTCTGCACGTTGAAGGCGGTGTTTCGCGTGGCAATCAGGTCGGTGGTCCCATCGGTGGCGTTCGTGATGCTGAACGCTCCGTTCGCCTGTACAGTCGCGCTTCCGGTGCCCACCGAGATCGTGGCCGACTGGCCGGCGGCAAGTCCGGCCACCACACCGGTCACTGTCTTCGTCGCCGGATTGGTGAGGCACTGCGCGCTGGCCACATTCGGGAACTCCGACGCCGCGTAGTTGAGCACCGTCACCTGGGCGCCGCCATTCGGGTCGGGTTGCGCAAAGGCTACCTGGCCAACCGACTGGTTGAGTGAGAAGCTGAAGGTGTTGTTGGACGGCGACAGAGCGGTCCAGGCGCCCGAGGTCCCACTGCGATAGGCGAAGAATGTCGGCAGCGAGTTCTGTGCGCAGAAACGGAACGCGATGTTGCCACCACCCCCGGTGTTTCCGGCCGTAACGGTGAGTGAGAGCGTCGTCGTCACATCCGCGAGTCCGGTGAACTGTCCGCGCACCACGAGCGCGTACGTGCCGGTTGGCGTGGTCGCCCCAACCGCAATGCCGAGCGAAGACTGCGTGCCCGTCGCCACAGCGGGCGTGAACGTACCCGCGGCGCCTGTGGGGAGCCCTGTGACAGTCAGGTTGACCGCCCCAGTGAATCCGCCCGCGCGCGCAATATTGAGGGTGCTGAGGCCTGTCTGTCCTTGCACAACCGACAGGGTTGCTGGCACCGAGGAGAGTGCGTAGTTGCCCTGGGACACGGCGGTGACCGTAAGTGCAAAGGACGTCGTGGCCGAAACCGCGCCCGAGGTCGCGCGCACCACCAGCGTGGATGTACCGGGCGCTGCCGTACCGCTCGCACTCAGCACCAACTGCGATCCGGCGCCCGTGGCAGGATTCGGCGTGAAGACACCCGTCACGCCGGTTGGCGCACCTTCGAGCGCCAGCGTGAGATCACCGGTCAGTCCGCCGGTGCGTGTGAGCACGAGACCGATGGCGGCGGTCGACGATCCTTGTGACAACGACTGCGCGCCGATCGTCGCGATGGTCACGCCAGGGCCCGCACCGACCGTGAGCGTGAGCGCCGTAGTGCGATCGCTGAGCGCCGTGAAGCCCGAGAGTTGCCCCTGGCCGAGTACGGAGAGGTTATACGTGCCCGGAGTGACGGCCGCCGTGGAGCTGATGGTCAGCGTCGATGCGTTGGTGTTGGTCGGATTCGGCGCGAACACGCCGGTCACTCCAGTCGGTGCGCCAACCAGCGAGAACGTGACGTTGCCGGTGAATCCACCGCTGCGCGTCAGTGCGATCGCACTGGTGCCGCTCTGGCCTGCGGCGAGCGAGAGCGCCGCTGGGGTGGCGGTGATCGAGAAGTCCTGCTGCGTTGCGGCGGTGATGGTGAGCGCAACCGTGGCCGTTTGCGCGGTGACGCCCGTGCCCGCCGCAGTCACCACGATCGGGGAGGTGCCCACCGGCGCATTCGCCGCGACCGTCAGCGTCAGGGTGCTCGTGGTGATGCCAGCGCCAAGCGATGCCGGAGCAAAGGCGGCCGTGACTCCAGTGGGGAGCCCAGCCGCCGTCAGATTAACTGCGCCGGCGAAGCCACCCGCACGCGTGATCGTGAGTGGAACGGTGGCCGTCGTGCCCTGGATGACAGAGACGGCGCTGCTTCCGGCTGCGAGGGTGATGCTGGGAGTCGCGCCCGCGCTGATGGTGAGCGTATAAACGGCGGTGGCCGCCGCGACTCCGCTGCCAGTCGCACGAACGGTGATGGAGGACGTGCCGGCAGCGGTACCAGCCGCGACGTTCAGTGACAACGTCGATGTGGCTGCGCTGCCAACCAACTGGGTCGCCGCGATCGCAGCCGTCACGCCGGCCGGCACACTCTCCGCGCTCAGCGCGACAATGCCGGTGAAGCCAACGCGATTGAGCACGATGCTGGTGCTGGTGGAGCCGCCAGCGATCACGGTGCCGGCGGCCGGCGACAGGACGAGGCCGATGCTCTGGTTCGTCGGAGGCGTGACGCCGTCATCACCTCCACTGGAGCACGCAGCAAGAATCAGTGGAAGGCTGGCCAGCATCAACAGGCTACGCATCGGTTCCTCGACGTAAAAAGGTACTGGAGAATTGCGGGGTGAGTTGCAGGGGTCACCGCGCAAGTTGTGTGCTCGGTGTACACGGGGATGCACGATGCACGGTGTCAATCGGGAAATCCCTTCACGTTCGCGTACCGAGCGGAGTGGCTACATTTCCCGTTGTCTCCCTTCGAATCCTCTACTGAAAGGTTCCCCGTTCATGGCGACCGACCTGCTGACCGCTGCTGCGATTCCGGCCCTGCCTTCCGTGGATCTGACCGCGCACGCGTCCGACTTATTCAACATCGATGCCGCGCTGACGGAAGAAGAGCGTGTGATTCGCGACACCATCCGCGCGTTCGTCGACGAGAAGATCCTGCCGATCATCGGCACCTGCTACGTCGAAGGCCGTTTCCCCAAGGAACTGATCCCCGAACTCGCCGAGCTGGGTGTGCTTGGCGCGTCGCTGCCCGAAGAGTACGGTTGCGCTGGTCTCTCAAGCGTCGCGTACGGCCTCATCATGCAGGAGCTCGAGCGCGGTGACTCGGGGATCCGCTCGTTCGCGTCCGTGCAGGGCGCGCTCGTCATGTATCCGATCTTCGCCTTCGGCTCGGAGGAACAGAAGCATCACTATCTGCCCAAGTTGGCGAAGGCCGAGCTGATCGGTTGCTTCGGACTCACCGAGCCCGACTTCGGCTCGAACCCGTCCGGGATGATCACGCGGGCGCGGCAGCAGGCCGATGGCAGCTGGATCATCAACGGCGCCAAGATGTGGATCACCAACGGCTCGATGGCCGATATCGCGATCATCTGGGCCAAAACGGGTGACAGCACCGAAGACACCTCAATTCGTGGCTTCATTGTCGATACCAAAACCCCCGGCTTCACCGCCCGCGATCAGAAGGGAAAGCTGTCGTTGCGTGCGAGCGATACGTCGGAGCTTGTGCTTGCCGATGTGCACGTACCCGCCGATGCCCTGCTGCCACTGTCAGGTGGCCTCAAGAGCCCGCTGATGTGCCTGACGCAGGCGCGATTCGGCATCTCGTGGGGCGTGCTTGGTGCAGCCTTGGCCTGCTTCGAGGAGGCCGTGTCGTATGCCAAGTCCCGCGTGATGTTCGACCGGCCGATCGGTGGATTTCAGATCCAGCAGGTGCGCCTCGCCGACATGCTCACCGAAATCGTGAAGGGGCAGCTGGTGGCGCTGCATCTGGGACGTCTCAAGGACGCGGGCAACTTCACGCCGACGCAGGTCTCGCTCGCCAAGCGCAACAACGTGGACATTGCGACCAATATCGCGCGCGAAACGCGTCGTCTGCTCGGCGGCAACGGGATTCTCGCCGAGTACGGCGCGCTGCGACATATGGCCAATCTCGAGAGTGTGTACACGTACGAAGGGACGCACGACGTGCACTCGCTCATTCTCGGTCAGGCCATCACGGGTTTGAGCGCATTCAAGTAGCGCTGGTGGTGGCGTTCGCATGAACGCCGAGCTTTCGCGGCACACGCCTGCTTCGCAACACGCGCGGCAGGCGTTTCGCGTCGGAGGGGTGCTGAGTGCACGCGTTCAGGGTACTGCACGCCCGCGTTGGCGTACCGTGATCGCGAGAGAGGCTGCGATCGATGCTCCTTTCGCGGCGCTGTATCCGCATGGACGACGCTGCCCTTTCACACCGGAGTCGTCAAGCATGACGATCGGCCAAAACCCGACGGTGGCGTCACATTGCCCGCACCTTCGCGTGGGCCTAGCTTCCGGCGTTACCCCATACCTTATGCCCTTTCTGACGGAGCGACCGCGGTGAAGATTGCCGTGTGCATCAAGCGCGTCCCGGTGATGGAAGTGAAGTTCGTCATCGCCGCTGACGGCTCCCGCGTTGAAGACGCGGGTCTCAAGTACGACGTCAACGATTTCGACCTGTGGGCGGTGGAAGCCGCACTGCAGTTGAAGGAAAAAGCCGGCGCCGGCGAGGTGACGGTCATCTCGCTTGGCCCTGACGCTGCGCAGGAGCAGATCCGTAAGACGTTGGCGATGGGCGCCGACAGGGGTGTGCTGCTCAAGAGCGATGCCCCGACGCACGATGGTCTCGCGGTGGCGCGCGCACTCGCGGCAGAACTCAAGGATGGCGGCTATGACCTCATCCTGTTCGGTCGCATCTCGATCGACACGATGAATCAGATGACGGGGCCGATGGTTGCCGAGCTGCTCGACCTGCCGTGCGTCACCAACGTGTTCAAGTTGGAGATCGGCGGTGGCAAGGGAACCGCCGAACGCGCGCTCGACGGCGCCATCGAAGTGGTGGAGTTCCCCACGCCGGCGTTGCTCACCATCGACGATGGTCTCAACAAGGAACGCCTGCCGTCGCTCAAGGGCATCATGGCCGCCAAGAAGAAGCCGCTCGATGTGAAGCCGGCGCAGCTTGGCGCTGTGAACGTGGCCGTTCGCAAGTACGAACTGCCGCCCGAGCGCGCGGCGGGTCGCATTCTTGGCGACAGTGCCGCTGCCGTGCCCGAACTCGTGCGACTTCTCCAGACTGAAGCAAAGGTGCTCTGAGCCATGGCCAACGTTCTCGTTTTCGCAGAAACGCGCGGCGGTGAGCTGCGCAAGGTGGCCCTCGAAGCAGTGACGGCAGCGCGTAAGCTGGCCGAACTCTCGGGCGGTGGCAGCGTGCACGCAGTACTGGCCGGCGCCGCTGGCGTGTCGGGCAAGGCGGGTGCACTCGCCGAGCATGGTGCGGACAGTGTGCTGGTGCTCGAAGACGCGGGCTTCACGCAGTACAATCCCGAAGCGCTCGCGGCGACACTGGCGCAGAAATTGGGCGGCGGTACGTACGCGTACGCGCTGTTCAGTGCAACGGCGCAAGGGCGCGATCTGTCGCCACGTGTGGCCGCGAAACTTGGCACGGGCCTCATTGCCGACGCGACTGGTTTTGTGCTCGACGGCAGCACCATCGTCGCGCAGCATCCGATCAACAACGGCAAGGTGATTGCAACGCTCGCGTCAGGGGCGGCACCGTCGATCATTTCCGTACGTCCGGCGGCGTTTCAGCCAACGGTCGATGCGAAGCCGCTGGTCACCGAGAGCATCACGTCGGCGACGGATCCGGGTGCGTCGCGCGTGAAGGTGACCGAGTTGCGTACCGGCGGTTCCGGGAAGCTCGATCTGGGCGATGCGCCGGTGATCGTGGCCGGTGGTCGCGGCCTCAAGGCGCCGGAGAATTTCAAGCTCTGCGACGATCTCGCCGACGCGTTCGGCAATGCGGCGGTCGGTGCCACGCGCGCGGTGACCGACGAAGGGTGGCGTCCGCACTCCGACCAGATTGGGCAGACGGGACGCAACGTGAGCCCGAATCTCTATATCGCCGTTGGCATCTCGGGCGCCATTCAGCACCTCGCCGGCATGCGGACGGCGCGCACGATCGTGGCCATCAACAAGGACAAGGATGCCCCCATCTTCAAGATCGCCGACTACGGCATCGTGGGCGATGTGTTCGAGGTGATGCCGGCGTTGACCGCCGCGGTGAAGGCCGCGAAGGCACAGGGCTGATCGACGCATGACGCTGTCCAACGGAATTTTCGCCGTCATTCTCGTTGTCGCGCTCGGCGTCTTCGCCCGCAGCGCGAAACGGCTGGTCCGCTGGCTGAAAATCGGCATGCCCGAAGTGCGCACCGATCATCCCGACGTGCGCACGAAGAACTTCCTGCTCATCGGACTCGCGCAGACCAAGATTCTGCGCGATCCGATTGGCGGCATGATGCATGCGCTCGTGTTCTGGGGCTTCTGCGTGCTCGGTTTGGGTACGCTCGAGATCATGATTCAGGGATTGGTGACGGGATTTTCGTACGACTGGATCCTGCCACGATTGCTGTTCATTCCGTACGTGGTGTCGCAGGAGCTGTTCGCGGTGTTCGTGCTGTTGCCGGTGGCGTTCCTGCTGTATCGGCGACTGGTGATCAAGCCGGCGCGTTTCAGCGGCGATCCGGTGCACGGTGGCGACGCGGTATTCATCCTGAGCATGATCGCCGCGCTCATGCTGTCGCTGCTCTTGCTGTTTGCGATGGACATTCGCGCGGGCGCGCCGGCCGACGGCCACGTGCTGTCGGCCATGCTGGCGTCGGCGTTCAGCGGAGTGTCGCCCGAAACGGCGCACACGATTGCGCGCGTCTCGTGGTGGTTTCATGCGATCCTGATTCTGTACTTCCTGAATCACCTGCCGGGTTCGAAGCACCTGCACGTGCTGACGTCGCTGATCAACGTGTGGTTCTCCAACACCAGCGGGCCAGGCACCGTTGGCGCGATGCGTCCGATGGATCTCGAAGCCGAGAACGCCGAGCAGTTTGGTGCATCGGATGTGGAGCACCTGAGCTGGAAGAACCTGCTCGACGGCTACTCGTGCACCGAGTGTGGCCGATGCACGGCGTCGTGTCCGGCCAGCATCACCGGC
>Ga0163144_10000982_pt1 | contig 67595 bp, 69 predicted proteins | sample OliLak19BULKMAT1_FD_123175 | JGI IMG/M metagenome (GOLD analysis project Ga0163144, IMG submission 123175) | Freshwater microbial mat bacterial communities from Lake Vanda, McMurdo Dry Valleys, Antarctica - Oligotrophic Lake LV.19.BULKMAT1 | ecosystem: Environmental > Aquatic > Freshwater >...
GGCTGATGAAAAACTCCGTTCTCCATCAGCCTGCTGCCTTCGCGCTCCCCGGGGGCGACCTGCGGTCGCTATTTTCCCCGGGAAACGCGAAGGGAGCTTTTTATCCAGGGGGGCAGACGCCCCTCTGTAACCCCCCGCAGGCTGCTTTTTCAGCAGCCTGCTAGCCGCCGAATGCGTCGACCTGGCGCCGAGAGGGAACCGTGCTGCGCAATGATCTGGCGCTCTATGACCGCCATGCTGCCGACTGGTGGGATGCCACCCACCCGTTCTCGCGCAGTCTGCACAGCATCAACGGCCACCGCCTGACCCAGGTGCAGACGCGTTGGCGCGACCGCTTGCCGGGCGCCCTGGTGCTCGATCTCGGCTGCGGCGGCGGGCTGATGGCCGAACCGCTGGCGCGCGCCGGTGCGCAGGTGCTCGGCGTCGACCTCAGCCTGGAGAGCCTGCGCGCGGCGGTCGCGCACCGCGGCGCTGACGGGCCACGCTACTTGCGTGGGGATGTGCGCCGGCCGCCGTTCGCCTCCGGTTGCGCCGACCTGGTGCTGTGCGCCGATGTGGTCGAGCACGTCGACGGCTGGCAGCAGATCATCACCGCGGTCGCCGCCCTGCTCCGTCCGGGAGGCGAGTGCTACATCAACACCATCAATCGCACCTTCCGTGCGCGCTGGTTGGCTGTCCACCTCATCGAAGGTCTGGGCCTGGTACCGCGGGGGACGCACGACCCGGCGCGCTTCGTCACCCCGGCCGAGATCACCGCCACCGCCGCCAACTGCGGTCTGGTGGTCGACGCCTGGGTCGGCCAACGTCTGCGCCTGTGGCGGACGCTGCGCACCTGGACGGTCTGTGTCCACGACGGGCCGAGCATGGCCTTGGGCTACAGCGCCTGGCTGCGCAAGCCCGGCAACTGAGCCGGGAAATCCGCCAGTCCGCGTTGCAAGCCCGTGCGGTAATGAGCGGATAAGAGATCATACGGCGGTCACCAGTCACCAGTCACCAGTCACCTCTCGGCACTGACGTCGGCACTTTCGCCGCGCCCCGTTGCCGCACCACCCCGCCTCCAGGAGCACCCCATGTTGATCAAGACCACGCTGCTGCTTACCGCGCTGACGCTGGGCGTCTCCGCCTACGCCGGCGAGGGCGATGCTGCGCCCGCCGGCGATGGCGTCGCCAAGCCTGCCGGCGAAGGCGACGGCAAGAAGGGTCGCGGCAGCATGATCGCCCGCATCGACACCAATGGCGACAAGGCCTTGTCGGCGGATGAGATCAAGGCCATCAAGCAGGAGCGCCTGCGCGAGTTCATCCTCAAGCTCGACGCCAACCAGGACGGCGCTGTCGATGCCGAGGAATTGAAGGGCCTCGACAAGCTCCGCGAGGACGCAGCCAAGGGCAAGGGCAAGGGCAAGGGCAAAGGCGACGGCGACAAGGGCAAGGAAGCTGGCGATGCGCCCAAGCCCGAAGGCGACGCGAAGTAGGCCACCCGCATACGGGGAATCGGGTCCGCCCGATTACCGGTGGGAAGGGACAAGGCCGATCAGTGAAACCCCTGGTCGGCCTTGTCGTTTGAGCCCTCTCGGCGCTGCGCGCCCGCTCGCGGCGGTGCGCACGCCCTGGCATCCACGGCATCGCGGTTGAACGTCTCTGCTCGACCCCATGGTGCCGTCATGGCCGAGATTCCGTGTGCCCCCGCGTCACGCCTGCTGACCTGGGACTTCCCGCTGCCGCGTACCCATACCGGGGTGCTGCTCGGCAACGGTACCCAGGGGTTGATGGTGTGGGGCGACGAGCGGTTGCATATCACCGTCGGCCGCGCCGGCTTCTGGGATCATCGCGGCGGCAACCAGTTCGCGTCGCGCACCACCTACGCCGAAGTGCGCCGCCTGCTCGAAGCGGGCGATCACGCCAGCCTGCGTCAGGTCTTCGCCCGACCGGATCGGCACCCTGATCGCCCGGAGCGTCCGACCCAGATCGGCTGCGGCCGGCTCGAACTTGCGAGCGCAGGCTGGCGGCCGGTGCGCGCCACGCTCGACAGCGGACGCGCCGTCTTGCGCGTGGAATGGCGGGACGTTAGCGGCGCCCCCGCAGCCTGCACCATCCGCCAGGCCATGGACGCGGAACTGGCCTGGATCGACGTCGACGCGGCTCTATCCGACGGCTTGGCCATCGCGCAGGTCCCGACCTGGCATTTCGTCGGTGCCCGCCTGGCACAGGTCGGTGTACGACCGCCGATCGTCGACAGCGCCGACGACCACGGCGGCTTCTGCCAGGAACTGCCAGAGGACGCGCCGTGCGCGCTGGCCTGGCGGCGCCGCGGCCAGCGCTTGACGCTGACCACCGCACTGGGCGCCGATGCCCGCGCGCGCGCGCGCGCGCAGGCCGATGGCGCCGACTGCGCTGCCGCCGCCGATCGCGCTGAGGCCTGGTGGCTGGCGTATCGGCGCGACCTGCCCACGGTCGAACTCCCTGATGCCGCCTTGCAGCACGCCTGGGACTACGGCGTCTACAAGCAGGCCGGCCTGACCACGCCGGGCGCGGTGGCAGCGTCGCTGCAAGGGCCGTGGCTGGAGGAGTACCAGCTGCCGCCATGGTCCTGTGACTACCATTTCAACATCAACGTGCAGATGGTCTATTGGCCCTGCCTGGCCACCAACCGGCTCGGTCATTTCCAGCCGCTGTGGGATCTGCTGGCGGGATGGATGCCGCGCCTGCGCGAGAACGCGCGGCATTTCTTCGCCGCCGACGATGCGCTCATGCTGCCGCACGCCGTCGACGATCGCTGTGCCGCGGTCGGAGCGTTCTGGACCGGGATGATCGATCAGGCCTGCGCCGCCTGGATGGCGCAGATGGCGTGGCTGCATTACCGCTACGCCATGGACGTCGCGGTGCTGCGCGAGATCGCCTGGCCGCTGCTGACCGGCGCCTTCAACGGCTACTGGGCGATGCTGCAGGAGATCACCGAGGGCGGCCGGACACGGCTGTCGCTGCCGGTCAGCATCTCGCCCGAGTTCCGCGGCGATGCTCCCGATGCCTGGGGCCGCGACGCCAGCTTCCAGCTTGCCGCGCTGCATTTCCTCGCCGCCACGCTGCCACGTGCGGCCGCCATCCTCGGCCGGTCCGCTGATCTGCGCTGGGCGCGCGTCACCGCCGAACTGCCGCCCTACAGCCTGGTCCCGGCGGGTGCCAGCGGCACTCCACCGGCGCAGCGCATCGCCTTGTGGCAGGGCCAGGATCTCGACGAATCCCATCGCCATCACAGCCACCTCGGCGGCATCTATCCCTTCGCCACCGTCGATCCCGCCCATCCCGTCCATGCCGCCGTGGTCAGCGCCAGTCTGCAGCACTGGGTGCGCACCGGCGCCGGCGCCTGGAGCGGCTGGTGCGTGCCGTGGGCGGCGATCATCGACGCCCGTTGCGGACGCGGCGATGCCGCCGTGGCCTGGCTGCACTGGTGGCGTGACGCCTTCACCAACGTCGGTCACGGCACCCTGCACGACGCCGATTTCCCAGGCGCCAGCGTGATCTTCGCCGGCAACCAGGAGATCATGCAGATGGACGCCGGCATGGGTGCGGTCACCGCCATCGCCGAGCTGCTGGTGCAGTGCCGCGGCGACACCATCGCGGTGCTCCCCGCTCTGCCGCAGCGCTGGCGGCGGCTGCGTTTCGATGGCGTGCGCACCGAGGGCGCCTTCCTGATCGGCGCCAGCGTCGATGACGGTCGGGTCGAGGAGGTGCGCGTGCACAGCCTGGCCGGCGGTCCGCTGCTTCTGGCGCACGGGCTGGGCGGGCGGTATGCCGTCGACGGCGCGCCGGCATCGGGCGCACTCCTCCTCGCTTCCACCCGGCCCGGTCAGCGGCTGGTGCTGCGCCGGCTCTGACCGCTTCACACGATTCCACGAAAGTTCCTCATGCCCCTGCCCGCCATCGGTTCGACCCCCACCTGGCCCCCCGGACTCACCAACCAGGACGGCGCCCCGGTCGATCTGGCCAAGCACCGCGGCACGCACGTGGTGCTCTACTTCTATCCCAAGGACGACACTCCGGGCTGCACCACCGAGGCGTGCAACTTCCGGGATAACCGCGGTGGCATCGATGCCGAGATCTATGGCGTCAGCCTCGACGACGCGGCCAGCCATCGCACGTTCCGCGACAAATTCGCGCTGAATTTCCCGCTGATCGTCGATTCTGGCAAGGCGCTGGCCATGCTCTGCGGCGCCGTTGAGAACGCTGCCGATGTCTACGCCCGACGGGTGACCGTCCTGCTCGGGCCCGACGGCAAGGTCAAGGCGACGTGGTCCAAGGTCGATCCCAAGCAGCACTGGGCTGAGGTGGTCAAGGCGATCGAGGGCTGACCGGAGGAGTCGCGCCACCTGCGGAACCCACGTGCCCCTCCATCACGAGATCGAACTGAAGTGGGCGGTGGACGCCGACGGCCATCGCCAACTGGGTATGCGGCTCGCCGGACTGCTCGGGCCGCCGCGCCTGCTGGCGCAGCGCAACCGCTTCTTCGACACCGCCGATCGCCGGCTGCGCGCCGCCGGGCGCAACCTGCGCCTGCGCGACGAGGGCGGCCGCACGCTGCTGACGCTCAAACGCCGGCTGCCTGACGATCTCACCCGGCCGCACGACCTGCATCGCCACGAGGAATGGGAACAGTGGCTCGATGCCCAGGGGGACGCGCTGCCGCTGGTGGGCGACCTGCCGCTGTCCGCGGAAGTGCGCGCGTTGCTGGCCGGCTCGGCGCTGGAGCTGGTCGGCGGCTTCGTCAATCGTCGCGCGGAATTCCACGCCGGCGCTGACCTGCTCTGCCTGGACGAGAGCGACTTCCTCGGTCGGCGCACTGACTACGAACTCGAGATCGAGACCAGCGATCCGGCCAGCGCTGCTCGGCGCTGGACGTCCCAGTTGGCGGATTGGGGGATCGTCAAGCGCGCGCAGCCGTTGACCAAGTTCGCCCGGCTGCTGGCGCTGATCGGCGATCAGGAGATTCCGCCAGCCGCTCCGCCCAAAGGGGGCTGATGGCTATCAGCCATCCGCTGATCATCGGCTCAGAACTCCGGGTTCCTGCGCATCGTGAACGGATAGCTGGTGGCGATGGCGGTGACCATGGTCGAGGTCTTCCATCCCTGCTGCGCCACCGCGGCGGTCACCGCATCGATGGCGCAGTCGTCGTAGTATTCCAGGCCGCGACCGAGGGCGTAGATCAGCATGCGTTCGGTCATGGTGCGCGCGAACGCGGGGCGGCGGGCGAGCAGCACCTGCTTCAGCGCCGCCGGACCGTCGAAACGTTCACCGCTGGGCAGCAGGCCGGAAGCGTCGATCGCCAGGCCGTCCCGGCGCTCCTGCCAGCGGCCGATGGCATCGAAATTCTCCAGTGCAAAACCGAGCGGATCCATCTTGGCGTGGCAGTTGGCGCACTCCGGATTCTTGCGGTGCAGTTCCAGCATCGCGCGCAGCGAGGTCGTCGCGCCGGCGGCCTTGGACTCCTCCAGCGCCGGCACCATCGGCGGCGGTGGGGGCGGTGGCGCGCCGAGGATGGCGCCGAGCAGGTAGTTGCCGCGGCGCGGGATGTTGGTGCGCGTCGGATCGGACGTGACAGTCAGCACCGCCGCCATGGTCACCATACCGCCGCGACGATGGTCGTTCAGCGTCACCCGGCGCATCTGCGGCCCCTTCACTCCGGTGATGCCGTAGTGGAGCGCCAGTTCCTCATTCAGCCAAGTATAGTCGGCAGCGATGAGGTCGGTGATCGGGCGGTCCTGGCGGATGATCTCGCCGGCGAAAAGCGTGGCCTCCTCCGCCATCGCGGTGCGCAGCGAGTCGGTGAACTCGGGGAAGCGCTGGCGGTCGGGACGGTGGGTTTCGAGCGCGCTGACCTGCAACCACTGGCCGATGAAATGCTCGGCCAGCGCCCGGCTGCGCGGATCCGCGAGCATCCGCCGCACCTGTGCCTCGATCACCGGCTTCTGCGTCAGCCGCCCATCAGCCGCCAATCCCAGCAGCTCGTCGTCGGGCGGTGACGACCACAGGAAATAGCTCAGCCGGGACGCGAGATCATGCGCACGCACCGGATAGGCCGCCGCCGCTTTGGGGTCGCCATCCTCGATGCGCACCAGGAACCGTGGCGAGATCAGCACCGCCAGCAGCGCCGGTCGCAGGGCCTCGGCGAAGGGCAGGTTGGGGGTGCGCACGCGCGCGCGGTCGAATAGCGTCAGCAGGCGATCGAGGTGGGCGCCATCGACTGGTTTGCGGTAGGCGCGGGTGGCGAAGCGGCTGATCGCTGCGCGCGCCGCCGGGCGGTCACCGGGGCCGGGGGGCGGGCCGGTCACCCGCGCCAGCGCGCGGGGATCGCGTGCCAGTTCAGCGAGCAGCTTCTGCGCCGCCTCGAAATACTGTCCGGCCAGTTCCGGCGACATGGCCAGGGCCTCGCCGATGTTGTCGAAGCCGAAGCCGATGCCGTCGGCGGTGAAGGCGCTGGTGGCCGACGTCGCATCGATGCCGAGCAGATCGCGGACCGAGTTCTCGTACTCGCGACGGTTGAGCCGGCGCGCCAGCGGCCGGCCGGGATCATTGACCTGCGCGCAGTCGATGGTCGCCACGGTGCCTTCGATGAAGGCCAGGAGTTTGCGCCGATCGTCATCGACCAGGATCGGTTTGGCGTCCTCGGGCGGCATCTCGCCCTGGCGCATCACCTGGATGGCGGTCAGCCAGTTCTTGCGGTGTTCGAGCATCAGGCGCGGATTGGCGTCGCGCTTGAGATCGATGCCGCCCTTGGCCTTGTCGGCGTTGTGGCAACGGAAGCAGTGCTTGGACAACAGCGGTTCGATCTCGCGATCGAACGAGGTGGGTTTGGCCGCGCCGGCGTCGGGCTTGGCGTCCTTGGGCTTGGTCGCCGGTTCGCCAGCGACCAGTGACCAACAGCTGGCGCAGACGATGGCGAGCAGGAGCCGGATCACGCGAGCGACAGCCGCCCGGTGCTGTCACCGAACTGTTCGATCGGCAGTCCAGCGCGCGCCAGCATCTCCAGGAAGAGATTGCATAGCGGCGTCTTGTCGGGGCAGGCGAGATGGCGCCCACCGCTCAGCGTCTTACCGGCGCCGCCGGCGAGCAGGATCGGCAGATTGTCGTGGTTGTGCTTGTTGCCGTCGCTGATGCCCGAGCCGTAGAGGATGAGCGCATGGTCGAGCAGGGTGCCGTCGCCTTCCGGCACCTTCTTCAGGCGGTCGAGGAAGCGCGCGAACAGGGTGATGTGGTGGGTGTTGATCCTGGTCAACTGGTCGAGGTTCTCGGGCTTGTTGAGATGGTGCGAGGTGGAGTGGTGCGAACCCGGCGCGCCGATCTCGGGATAGGCGCGGCCCGATTTTTCCATCCCGAACATGAACGATGCCACCCGCGTGGAGTCGCTCTGGAAGGCGAGCACCAGGATGTCGAGCATGAGGTCGACATGATCGGCGTAGACCTTGGGAATGCCCTTGCCGGCGGGGAAGGTCGGCTCGACCAGTTCGCGGCCGGCGACCGCCACGGTCTTGCCTTCGGTGGCGGCGAGACGCCGTTCGACGCCGCGCAGACCTTCGAGGTATTCCTCCAGCTTGCCGCGATCGGCGCTGCCCAGGCGGACGCGCAAGGCCTTGGCGTCGTCGCGCACCAGGTCGAGCACGCTGGCTTCCATGGTGTCGGAGGATGGCTGCCCGGGCTTCGCGGCTGCGCCGCCGGTCCAGTTCGCTGGCTGGGGCGCACGGCCGCGGAAGAGCCGCTGGTAGAGGTCCTTGGGGTTGGTCTCCAGCGCGACCGGTGTGGTCGAGTTGCGCCACGACAGGTGCGAGAGGTAGGTGCCGCTGAAGCCGTGATCGCCGCGGTGGCCGGGTTCGATGCCGAGGGCGAGCGCGTCGATCGGCGTCTGCTCGCCGATCTTTGCAGCCGCGACCTGATCGATCGACGGCCCCGCCACCTCGGGCACTTCGGAGGGCTTGCACTTGGCGCCGATCAGGAAGGCGCCGCCGGTCGGCTCGTGGGAGGCGACGTTGTGCTTGCAGGGGTTGGAGTTCAGGTTGGAGAGCACCAGCACCTGGGAACGCACGGCAGCCAATGGTTTGAGGATGGGCGGCAGGTCGAATCCGGAGCCGGTCGTGGTCGGCTTCCAGTTCGCCATCACCACCCCGTTGGGCACGTAGAAGAAACCCAGTCGCACCGGCGGCTTGCCACCCGGCTTGACCGGCTCGATCGCCTCCAGCCAGGGCAGCGCCAGGGTCGCCCCCAGTCCACGCAGGACGGTGCGGCGAGAGATCGGCCAAGTGGGCATGATCGGCTCCGGAGTGCTGGCGGGATGATACGGACCAGACGCAGGGATGTTATGCGGTTGTTTCCTCGTCATACCCAGGCTCGGGGCCTCGTCGCGTAGCGATGGGGCGGGCGCCGAGTGGCGTTGGGCGGATAAAATGGGCGAAGCCCATCCGCCCACGGTCTCGCAGCCGCGCGGCGAGACCGAGCCGCGACAAAGCCCGCGGGGGCAGGCCCGCAGGGCCGCGGGGGCGGAAGCCCCTGAGCAGTCAGCCGGCCGCGCCAGCAGCCTGATACCTGCTTCCGCCGTGGGTCACGCGGATGATAGTCCGCACCCGGAACGCTCCTGACGTGACCGACGAACCCCGCGCCCAGTTAGCCGCCCTCGCCGCCACCGCCTGCCAGCACGCCCGCGAACGGCACGGTGAGCGGCTTGCCGTCAGCGCCGCTGATGCCGCGGTGGTCGACCGCATCCTCGACCGCGAGGCCGGCGCGGCGGACGTCGACATGCTGGGCGTCTGCTACGGCGCCTGGCTGGGAGAGGTGGGCGTGCGCGATTTCGCGGCGGCCTGGACCGGTCTGTCCGAGCCAGCCGCTCCGCGACTGCGCCTGGGCGCGGTCGTGGTCAGCCCCATCGATGCGATCGCCCGCCGCCTGCGCGGAGTGGCGGACTCGCCATCGGTGACCGCCATCCTCGTCCGTTTCGGCGCCTGGGCGACCGCGCCGGTCGGGCCGGACCACGCTGAGATCCTGGCCAGCAACCGCGCGGCCTGGACGGCGCTGGCCAGCGATCCGCGTTTCATCGGTGACGGACTGCCTGCCGACGACTCCGGGCTTGATCCCTGGCTGCGCGCCGAGGGCGTTGCCGGCAAGGACGTGCTCTGCCTCGCTGCCGGCGGCGGACGCCACGCCCCGCTGCTCGCCGCCGCCGGGGCGCGGGTGACCGTGGTCGATTGGTGCGACGCCCAGCTCGCGCACGATCGCCGCGCCGCGGCTGCCGGCGCGGCGATCAGCGTGGTCACGGCCTCGCTCGATGATCTGTCGGTATTGCCGGCGCAGGCCTTCGACGTGGCGCTGCAGCCGGTGGCAGCGTGCTACCTGCGCGACCTGACGCCTGCCCATGCCGAAGTCGCCCGCGTATTGCGGCCGGGAGGGTTGTTCGTGGTCCAGCACAAGCAGCCAGCGACGTTACAGGTGACGGCGTCCGGCACGGACCTCCCCCTCCAACTGCCCTACGTCGATGGCCTGGCACTGCCGGCGATCACCGGCGTCGCCCATCGCGAAGCCGATGCGGCGGAGTTCCTGCACACCCTCGATGCCCTCCTCGGCGGCCTCTGCCGCGCCGGCTTCGTCATCGAGGACGTCAACGAACCGCTGCTCGCTGACGCCTTGGCCGCGGTCGGTTCGGCCGGCCATCGCGCCGTGGTGCTGCCGCCGTATCTCAAGATCAAGGCGCGCCGGCGGTGAGATCGGGAAGCGGTCCGGCCTGGCCGGGCGTATGCGGGGACACGCATCAGCGTCGCGGTACCGACGGCCCGGCCCGGCCATGGCCGACTGCTAAACGCGGCAGTTGGGCCACGATGCAAGGCGGCGACAGAGGGAGATTCCTGGTGGAACGACCGACGGAGCCAACGCGGCAGCGTGGCCCAAATGCCGCGTTGCGGCCTAAACGCGGCAGTTGGGCCACGATGCAAGGCGGCGACAGAGGGAGATTCCTGGTGGAACGACCGACGGAGCCAACGCGGCAGCGTGGCCCAAATGCCGCGTTTAGGCTGTTCAGCCAGCCGTCGGCGGTATGCCCGGTCCGGCCAGCCGGCGGTAGTAGGCGCGCACCAGGACATTGGTCGGCGCGATCAGCACGGTCATGCGGATGGTGCGATGGACGTCGGCGCGGCTGATCTTCACTTTGTGGCCGGGGTCGAGCAGTCGGGGATCGCTGGCGGCCAGGCGCAGCGTGCGCACGGCGAAGAACAGCGGGGTCAGGCAGAACAGGCGGATGCGATACTGGCTGCGCGGCAGCGCCAGGCAGTAGGCGAGGGCGTCGTCGAGGTGGCTGCGCGCCTTGGCGATCAGCCGGCGCATGACCGCGGCGGCGCGTTCGCGTTGGCCGGGGTCGAGCAGGTCCTCGGGCGCCAGGCCGGCGTAGGCGCAGAGCTGGCGCGGGACGAAGCTCCAACCACGGCTGCGGTCGTCGGCGACGTCCTTGATGATGTTGGTGAGCTGGAGTCCGAGGCCGAACGAGGTCGACAGCGATTTCAGCCGCTGGTAATGCCGTGGGGTGACCCGGCGATGATGCAGGCGGAACAGCTCGGTGAGCAGGTGACCGACGGTGCCGGCGACGTAATAGCAGTAGCGATCGAGTTCCTCCAGCGACGCGAGGGCATCGAGCCCACCCGGACGCGCCTGGCGGTGGCGGCTGGCGAATTCGGCCATGCCGTCGCACATCTCCTGCACCCAGGGCCGGATCGCCGCGCGCTGCGCCGCCGGCAGGCGACGGAAGGCGCCGAGCACGCGATCGGCATCGCGGGCGAGTTCCTCGTCGGGCGTGCGGGCGTTGGCGAAGACGTTGGCCAGCGCCGCGGCGTCACCGCCGTTGTCGTCGAGACCGCTGCGGAAGCTGGCAAGCAGGCGTTCCTTGTCCGCCACCGCCAGGTCGGCGGTGTCCTCGATGGTGTCGGCGACGCGGCAGAGCAGGTAGGCGAGCAGCACGGGATGAGCGAGCCCGGCGGGGAGCAGGCGGATGCAGGCGGCGAACGTGCGCGACACCAGCGGCAGCATGCGCGTGCACCAGGCGTCGTCGGCGCGGGCAGTTGCGGAGTGGGCGATCATCGCCCGCCTCCCGGCGGCACCGGCGTCCGCCCCGCCTTGTCCGGCGGCCACAAGGCGGGGCCGTTGAGCACGCGCACGGCCGTCAGTTCGAGCTGCATGCCGCCCTCGGCCGTGCGCATCAGGTAGACGGTGCCGTGCTGGTCGCACCACAGCGTCGACTGCGGCTTGCCGTCGACCTGGACCGCCACTTCGAGCACCGCCACCGACTGCCGGCCGGCCGGCACCGTGGTCGCCTGTTCGACGGTGTAGACGGCGGTGGCCAGCGTCGGCCGCAGAGCGGTGGCATCGAAGGCGAGTTGGCGGGCGGTGAAGCGGTCGCCGACGCGCAGGCCCGGCGGCAGGCAGGGGATGAGGCTCAGGCCCTGCACCTGATCGGCACCGGGAACGGCGAAGTCGCGTGCGAAGGGCGTGCCGAGACCGTCGACCTCGATGCGGCCGGACAGGCCGCCCGGTCCGGTGCTGGCGCGCACCACCGCCTGCATGGCGAGGAAGTTGAGACTGCCGTCGACGGCGATCAGGCGGTAGCGGTCATCGAAGGTGGCGCCGGCGCGCAGGCTGAGCAGGTGCGCCTGGCCGACGCGCGGCTCGCCGTCCGGAAGTCCGGCGAGGGCGAGCACCGGCACCGGCAGCTCGTCGAGGTCGAGCGCGGAATCGATGCGGAAACGGGTGTCGTCCTGCTGCACGGTGAGATCGCCACGGCCGATCACCCGCCGGCTGGCGGTGAGGACGCGGTAGGTGAAGGCGCGTTCGAGATGGACGGCAAGCAGGGCGGCGAGATCGCGGCGTTCGACCAGCCCGAGACCGGGCAGGGCGTAGCGGGCGACATGCCAGCCATAGAAGCCGAGCCAGCCCAACACCACCGCCACCCGCACGACGCCGCCCAGGCCGATGCGCAGCGCCATCACGGCACCTGGAAAGTGACCGACACGCGGCGGTCGAAGATGGCGCCCTCGGCGTCGCGCACGAGGTCGTAGTGCAGTTCGAGTCGGCCGTCGACCATGCTGCGCGACAGTTCGAATGACCACCCATCGACGTCGGCGCCGCCCGCGAAGAAGGTAAGCGTGGCGTCGAGGCGGTAGCGGTCGCCGATCAGGCGGATCCCCGGCCGGTACTGGATCTCGCGATCGTCGAGCAGGGGGCCGCCGACCAGGCCGGTGGCTGCGCTCAGCACCACCCGCGGGTGGACCGACCAGCTCAGCGAGGTGTCGAGCCGGCGGAAGGCTTCCGCTTCGAAGTCGTAGAGCACGTCGGCCAGGCCGGACAGGCCCGGCCAGGGCGCGCCGGTGGCGGTGAAGGCGACGTCGTACAACGTCGAATCGCCTTCGCTGACGGTGCCATCAAGATCGGCGAAGGCGCGGTCGCGCTGGCGCAGCGCCCAGCGGGCGGTGAGGGCGGCCTGGAAAAGCGCGCGGCTGCGGCCGACGCTGGTGGTCAATCCGGTGACCAGGAAGCGCTTGTCCTCATCGAGGATCTCGCGGCTGTCGCCGAAGCCGTACACGGTGAGGTCATCGCCGTAACCGTCGGTGATCGCCTGCACGCCGACGCGCGGCGTGACGATGTGGAGGAGATCGCCGAACCGGCCGGTGAAGCGCAGGCGCAGACCGGCGTCGGCAGTGGCGACGGAGCGGCTCTCGTCATCGATCGCCGTACCGGCGATCTCGCCATCACTGTAGCCCAGCCCGCGCATGCCCGCACTGGCGTCGGCGGCGAAGCCGCCGGACCACCGCACGGCGGCCAGCGTAGCCGATCCGGTCATCCGCGTCGCCGAGGTGGCGGCGAGCGGTTCATCGAGGCGCTCGGCCCACAGGTCGCTGCGCAGGTGCAGCGGCCCGGCCAGCGCGGTGTCGGGCAGCACCGCCTGCGCGCCCCACAGGCGTTCGGTGGTGGGTAGCTCAGCGTTGCTGCGGCGCTCGGTGTCGAGCACCACGGTGACGGCGGGCACACCCCAGGCGGCGGTGAGCCCGCGACGGGCGAGTGGCCGGCCGCTGAGGTCGCCGCGCAGGTAATCGGCGCGGAAACGTTCGTCGGGCACACCGCCGATCGAACTGGCGTCAGGTCCTGGGGTCTCGATCCAGCGGCCATAGATGGCGCCGCCGGGCACGCGCACCTGCTGTTCGGCGTCGATGACGCGCTGGTCGCGCTCTTCGATGACGACGCCGTCGACGTTGGCGATGCTTTCCGGCTTGATGGCGAACCAGTCGAAGCGGCCGCTGCCACCGATGCGGTTGCCCAGCCAGCTCAGCCGCCACGCCGAACCGGCGCCAAAGCCGGTGCCGGCAGTGGTGTAGTGGTCGACGCGGCCGTAGACGCTGGAACGCACGCCGGCCACCTCGGGCAGTCCGCTGCCGATCCAGCCGCGCACGTAATTTCCAAGGCGGTCGCTGCGGCCGTACTCGAAGCGCGTCCACGGATAGTCGAGGCGGAAATCGCGGTAGAGGTACGGCACCCACAGCAGTGGTACGCCGATCACGCGGACGGTCGGGCCGACCACGGCGACGCCTTCGGCCTGGCGCGCTGGACCCTCGCGATCCAACGCCGGTTTGTCGCGCAGCTCGACGCGGATGCGCCGCGCCGAAACGCCCAGGAAGCCGCCATGGCGGGCACTCGAACGCACGCCTTCGAAGACCAGCGCATCGCGGTCGAAGGTGAGCTTGTCGGCGACGATCGGCAGATCGCCCTTGGGCGTCTGCACCACCGCGTCGACCTGCCAGGCTTCGCCGGCCTCGCTGGCGAAGCCGAAACCGAGACGGTCAGCGCGCAGGCGCATCTGCTCGTTGGCCAGGACCACGTTGCCCATGACGTAGACCGACTTGCCGACCTCGTCCCACAAGGCGGCGTCGCCCATGACCTGATGCTGCTCGCTGCGCGCGACGAAGCCCTGGTCGAACCAGCCGATCAGCCGCCCATCGATGCGTTCGAGCCGCAGATTCGGGCCGTGGACGGTGACCGCGACGGTCTCGCCTGCGCTGAGGCCGGCGGCGGCGAGGGTGGCGGCGATCAGTCGTGAGCAGGTTGACGCAGCGCGCGGTGGGCGCGCCAGCGGGGCGCGGTCGCAGGGGGCGAGCGTCCGGGAAGGCGCGTCGGTGGCGCGCTGGCGGACCGATCGGCGGTGGGCGCTACGGTTCGCTGCGGTTCGGCGCGGCACGGGGGCAGGATGCGTGCACCGGCCGCAGGGGCAATGCCGTCGCTGTCCGGCTCAACCTTTCGGGTAGCCGACCAGATCAGTCGGGGTCAGCGTGCCCTTCAGCTCGCGCGCCTTAAGGTCGCGGGCATCGCTGCGCGCCAAGGGGCCGATGCGTTGGCCGAGGACGGTGATGAAGAAGGTGCGCTCGGGTTCGCTGGCGACGGCTGCCACGGCCGGGATGACCGGCGTCGCCAGCGGTGTCGGGGCGGCTGCCGGCGACTCGGCGGCCGGTGCCGGATCAGCCAGAGCGGCGGCCGAGGTCGGGGTCATGGCCTCCGCATCAGCGGAGCCGACGCGGATGGTCACCGGGCGCACGCGGCCGACCCGCGGGGCCGGCAACGGAGGAGGCTCTGGCAGCGGAGCCTGGGCGGCGATCGCGCGCCTGACCTCGGCGGCGTCCTCGGGATTGGGGGCCAGGGCGCTGGTCTTGGTCAGCGCCTCGCTGGCGGGTTCGGGTTCCCAGGGATGCGAGTCGAGTTCGCTTTCCGACGGCGATTTCGCCTGGTCTTCGTCGGGCATGTCCTCCTGGACCACGCTCGACTTGTCGGGGACGGGGGTGATGAACCGGGCGGGTTCCGAGGCGGCCAGTTTGGGACGGACGGCTGAACCGGCAGCCGGCGCATGGGCGGCCATGGCGGCGCCGTTGGCGGTCGCACCTGCTGCGGACTGGGCCGCTGCCGGCACCGCGGCGGCCAGGCCGGATTCGTCTTCAGACGCATCGGAATCGACGATGTCGACGGCCAGCAGACGCGACTGGCCGATCTCGATCACCCCGCCCTTGCGCAGGGGGACGGTGCCGACGATCTGTTCGCCATCGAGCTTGCAGCCGTTGGTGCTGAGCAGGTCCTCGACCCGCCAGCCGTCGCCGACGTACTCGACCGCACAGTGCTTGCGGCTGAGCTTGAGGTCGAGGATGCGCACCTCGCACGACGAACCGCGGCCGATGTTGAACTTGCGACCCGGCTTGAGGTGGTAGGTGTCCATCTCGCCATCCGGCCGCTGGTGCTGCAATCGCAGGATCATGCCGCGCGCTCCCGGGCCGGACCCTAGGAGCGTGACCAGCGGCAGGCAAGCCCGGCCGGCGCAACCTGTGGCGGCTGTGAGGCATGCGGCATGCGAACTGACGGGGGCGGAGCGTGGATCTGGGCCCGGGAGGCGTCCGTGGCCGGCGTTATCCCGCGGTCGCGGCGATGAAGCTGGCTTACGCGCCCGCTCATGATTCCATCGTCACTCCATGGCTATGCGTCTCGACATCGTCTTCCCGCGTCCGCTGTCGCGTGCTGACCGTCTGGCCGTGCTGTTGGCCGTGGCCGGACTGGCCAAGAGCGACCGCGTGCGCTTCGTGCGTGGGGATTGGCAGGCGGTGATCACCGGCGAAGGCCTGGCCATCGCCAGCGTGCGCGACGCCCTGGCCGAAGCCGGACTCGCCGTCGAGTCGATCGCCACCAGCCTGGACGAAGGCGAGGATCGGCTGCTCGACGACCGCGCCGACGTGGCGGGTCCGGAACGGGTGCGGCCGTTGGGGCGTGGGAGCGCGTGACGGATGGCCAACGGGTGGACTCTGGTCATCGCCCCCTTGTTCGGGATGGCGCAGCTCGGTGCAGTGGTGACCGGGTTCTACTTGCCGATCACCGCATCCCTGTGCCTTCGCGAGCACGGTTTCGCTTGGCACCGGTTGGCCATTCTCGTAGCCGCCCTCTTCAGCGATGCCGCTGCCGCTCTTCTGTTCATGGCGTTCGCGGATGGCCGGATGTTGCCAGATCTCAGAGATCTCAGCCGCGACCAGATGCTAACGATGGCCGCAATGACTGTTGGCCTGCTGGCGTCGGTTGATTGTTACCTGGCGGTCATGTTGTTCGTGCTGCGCCGGAGATGGTCGGTCCAGTGCCCAGCCACGGTGCTCGGGCTGCTCGTTCTCGGGGTCGGCCTCTCGTCCGTGGCCGCAATGATCCTGTTCGATCTACATTGATCAGCCGAGCCGATCGTGTGCGCTGCGGGACGTCTACCGTCCCGCAGCCTGCCACGGGATCGTCGCCACCAGGCGGTCGCAGACGTAGCGGGTGAACTGGGCGGGACTCTGCAGGGCGACGGTCCAGCCCGAGAGGTTGGGATTGGCGTAGCCGATGGAGTGCTCGTACCAGCGGCGCAGGTCGCGCTGGACGTCGTCGCGACGGCCATCGAAGTGGCCGGTGGCGCTCCACAGCACTTGGCCGTCGCGGCAGCTCACCAGGTGGCAGGTCAGGCCGATGGCGATGGGGTCGAAGCTGTCGAACTGCTCGACCCGGCCGAGCAGCACGGCGTCGACGTTGAGGCGGTCGCGCAGCCCGAGGAGCTGCGCGGTGGTGATCGAGTTGACCGAGAACACGTCGCCGGGCAGGAGATCGGCGATGCTGTCGCGGCTGACCGCCACCACTTCGTGGCTGCCAAGTTCGCGCAGTGACGCGGTCATCGCCGGATTGACCGTCCATGCCGAGCGGCCGATGCGTTCGGCGCTGGCGAAGGGCAGCACCGCCACCCGCTGCGCGGCGGTGGCCGCCGGCGTGGTGTGGTATGAGAACGTCGGGCCGGGTCCGGACTCGCGCTCGAAACAGCCGCTCAGCGCGAGCAGCCCCAGCGCTGCCGCCAGCGCAACCGTACCCGCCGGCGAGGCGGCCTGTGGACCCGCGGACCTGCGGATCTTCGCACCTGTGGGACGGCTGGTGGTCATGGCGCGCTCCCGCTGGCGGCTTTGAGTTCGAGAACCTGCGTCCGCGTCTGCTGCTGGAGATCCGTCAACGCCTGCGCCTCGCCGGCCGGCAGCTTGAGCACCTGGGCGGCGAGCAGGTAGTACAGGCGTTCGGCGCGCAGGCGCATCAGCTCGCTGGTGGCGAACTGCTCTTTGACCACGTTGATGACGCGGGTGCGGTCGGCGAGTTCCTGCTGGGCGGTCTCCAGGCTGTCGTGGGCATGCTTCAGCACGTCGACGCGCTCGCCGAGCTGATCGCCGCGCACCACCGACGAACTGAGCTGCTGGCGCAGGTCGGCGATGACGCGGTCCTTGGCCGCGATGGCGGTGCGTGCTCCCTCGCCTTCGGCTTCCAGCCGGCGGACGCGTTCGAGCAGCGATTCGTTGCCGTTGTCGACGCGCAGGCTGGCACCGGCGCGATAGGCGCCACGGCCACGGCCGAGGTTGGCTTCGAGTGCGGCGATCTTCTGTTCGAGGTCGGCGACGCGGCGGTCGACCACCTCGCCGTGCGCCGGGGTCGGCGGTGGCGGGGTGGGGGCCAGAGGCTCATCGACGGCGCTGATGATGGCGACGATGCTGGCCAGGACGACGACGCGGCACCGGTTCACGGCGTCTCCAGTGCCCGCGGCTGCGCGGGCTGGCTGGCGAGATGCTGGCGCAAGCGCCCTTGCAGATCGCGGAGGTCCTCGGGATTGAGCACGCGCAGCACGCGCGCCGAGAGGTCGTACCAGGTGCGCTCGGCTTCAAGCCGCGCGAGTTCCTGGGCGGAGCGTTCCTCGACCGTGCGTTTGAGATCGGCCTGGGCTCCGGCCAGCTCGCGAGCCAGACGCGCGTTCTCGCCCTGGCTGTCGGTGAGGCGGGCAGTGGCTGCGCGCAGGCTGGCGATCTCGGCACTGGCGGTCTCGGCCTGGCGCTGTGCGGCGCTGAGCGCACCGGCCTGCTCACCGGCGTGCGCCTGGCTGCGCGCCAGCTCTGCGGACAGGCGGTTGAGGCGGTCGAGCATGGTCTCATTGCGGTTGGGGTCGTTGGTCAGCACTGGCGGCGGCGTGGCGTCGCCGGAGATGCGCGCCGCCAGTTCGGCGATGCGGCGGTCGAGCACCTGACGGGTCTCGACCTCGGCGCGCAGACCGCTGCGATACTGCTCCTCACGACGCGCCACCTCGGCGAGGAGCTGGTCATGGCGCTGCTGCTGGCGTTGCAGTTCGCGCGCCATCACCTCGATCTGCACGCGCGACTGGTCGCGTTCGGCGAGGGCGTCACGCAGCTTGCCGTCGCGCTGGGTGCGGTCGCTGGCGATCGCCGCCTTGACCTCATCGGCCTTGGTGTTGGCGGCGGTGGCGAGGTCGATGCGGTGCTGGGCCGCCAGGCCGGCGAGCGCGCGCTCGGTCTGGGCGCGCGCTTCGCTGTCGCTGGCGCGCTGACGCTCGGCGACCTCGGCCAGCTCGCGGCGGTGGCGCTGGTCGAGCTGTGCGAGTTCGCGTTGGAAGTGGGCGCGCAGTTGGCCGAAGCGCGCCTCGTCAGCGGTCTCGCTGTCGGGCGCTGGGGAGGGGATGATGCTGGCCGGCGGCGTCGGCGCGATCACCGCGGCCACCGCCGGCGTGACCGGCTTCGCTGCGCTGGTGGCGGCAGGGGGGGCGGGCACGTCGCTGCCGCTGGTGGCGAGGTCGATGACCGGGCGGACGCGATCACCGACCAGCAGCGGGCTGGTGCGATCGGTCAGACCGATGAGGCGGGCGATGCAGCGGTTCGATCCGACCAGTTCGGTGATTTGCAGCATGCCGGCGAGAGCACGGCCATCGCCGCCGTCGCGGTAGACGCGCAGCAGGGTGCCCAGTTCGTAACCATGGCCGGAGCCGACGCCGAGTTCGGCCAGGATCTGGCCGTTGATCTCGCTCAGGGTCAGCACCTCGGCGCGGGCCGGAGCGGTCGCTGGTGGCGGATCGCTGCGCGTCGGCGGCGCCGGAGGCACCGCGACGCTGCGTGAGCCGGTGCAGGCCGGGAGCAGGGCGAGGGCGGCGATCGTGGCGACCAGGTGGCGAAGCACGGGCATGGTGGTCTCCGACGGCAGAACGCATGTCGCGTGCCAGGTATAAGGCGGGTCTTTGCTGGCTCAGCGCGGGCGGCGCGATGCGATTTCCACTGCCCCTGTGGTGAATGGCGACGGCACGGGGAAAGGGGGCATGGGGCGACGGCAACGGGTCAGGGGCTGACCGCTATCCCCGATGGCCGATCCCGGCACGTCCCTCCCTTCCCCACTGACCAACGCTCCATACACCACGCCCCCGCACGGAGAATCGCATGCGCGCGCTCGTCTTTCCTGGCCAGGGAGCCCAATACGTGGGCATGGCCGGCGATCTGGCCCAGGCCTTCCCGGCTGCCCGTCGGCTGGCGGAGCAGGCCGACGCGGCGCTTGGTCTGCCGCTCTCCCGGTTGATGAGCGAAGGCCCCGAGGCCGAGCTGACCCGCACCGATGTGAGCCAGCCCGCCATCCTGGTGGCCAGCGTGATGGCGCTGACCGTGCTGCGCGACCACCTGGCGGCCAAGGGCCAGCCACTGGAATTCGTCGCCACCGGCGGTCTCAGCCTGGGCGAGTACACCGCCCTGGTCGCGGCCGGGGCGCTGGATTTCGTCGACGCGGTACGGCTGGTGCGGCTGCGCGGCGAAGCGATGCAGGCTGCGGCCGAGGCGGTGCCCAGCGGCATGGTGGCGCTGATCGGCGCCGACGAGGCGACGGCGCAGAAGCTCTGCGCGATGGCCGCCGAAGGCGAGGTGCTGCAAGTCGCCAATCTCAATGCCACCGGCCAGGTGGTGATCTCGGGCGCCAAGGCCGCCTGCGAACGCGCCGTCGCCCGCGCCAAAGATGTCGGACTGCGCAAGGCCATCCCGCTGGCCGTCGCCGGCGCCTTCCACAGCGCGCTCATGGCTCCAGCGGCGTCGCGCCTGCGCGCGGCCCTCGCCGCCACCGCTTTCCGGGATCCGCAGGTTCCGGTCTACGCCAACGTCGACGCCACGCCGGTCACCCGCGCCGGCGATTTCGCCGAGCGCCTCGTGCGCCAACTCACCGAACCGGTGCGCTGGGCCGCCTGCACCCAGGCCATGCAGCAGACCGGCATCAACGAGTTCTGGGAACTCGGGCCAGGCAAGTTGCTGTCCGGCATGATCAGTCGCACGCTGACCGGGGCGACCATGCGCAACCTGGACAAGGCGGGGGACGTGGCCGGGTTCTGACGGAGCGACGGTCAGCCATCGGCTCCAGTCAGGGTCAGATCGTCTGGCTCAGGAATCCGCCATCGACCACGACGTCGCTGCCGGTGACGAACGACGCGGCGCGGCTGGCCAGGAAGACGGCAGCGCCGACCAGTTCCTCGGGTTTGCCGAAGCGGCCCATGGGCGTGTGGTCGAAGATCTGCTTGCCGCGCGCAGTGGGGGTGCCGTCCTCGTTGAACAGCAGGCGGCGATTCTGCTCACCAGGGAAGAAGCCAGGGGTGATCGCATTCACCCGCACCCCGGAGCGTGCCCATTCGCGGGCGAGAAATCTGGTCATGCTCACCACCGCGGCCTTGGCCGCGCTGTAGGCCACCACCCGGGACAGCGGCAGGTGCGCCGACACCGATCCGATGTTGATGATCGACCCACCGCCGCGCTTGATCATGCCTGGTCCGAAAACCTGGCAGGGCAGCAGCACGCCGCCGACCAGGTTGAGATCGTAGTTGGCCATCCAGTCGGCCAGGGCGATGTCCTCGAACTTCTTGTCGCCGACCACGGTGACGCGCGGGTCGTTGCCGCCGGCGGCGTTGATCAGCACGCTGGGCTCGCCGATCTGCGTGGTGATCACCTGGGCGGCGGCGGCGAGGCTGGCGCGATCCTTGGCATCGCACGCGACGTAGAGCGCTTTGCCGCCGGCTTCGCGGATGGCATGGGCGCGCGCCTCGCCCTTCTCGGCGCTGCGTCCGAGCACCGCGATGTGCGCGCCGGCCTCGGCCAGGCCCTGGGCGATGGCGCCACCGAGCACGCCGGTGCCGCCGACCACGACTGCGATGTCCTGACTGAGATCGAAGAGGCGCATGGGATTCTCCCGGGGGCGCGGATGGTCGGGAGCTGGTGCGGGCAGTCAATTCCTGGCGCGTCCGTATGCTACCGCACCAGATTCCGCGCCCGCTCCTCGACCGTGAATCCGGCGCTGCGCAGGCGTGCGACCAGCGTCGCCCGATCGCTGTCCCCGGCAGTGCAGCGCAGCACCGTGCCCGCGGCGTACGCCACCAGGGCGACCAGGCGCAGGTGGCGGTACTCGACGGCGGCCTGGTCCGGCACCTGGCCCCACTCGTCCTGCCAGGCGACGATCACCAGGACGACACCGCGACGATGGGCCTCGTCGATGAAGACGGCGGGGTCGGATGTCTCCCAGCTTGCCATTGGCGGCTGGCAGCATCCCTCTACAGTCCGCGCTGACCAGCGGCACATGCAGGCGACACCAGCAACCAGCACCCCCGAGCGCTCGCCAGGCGACGAGTCTCCGTCCGCTGACGGCGCTTCGCGCATCTTCGATCCGCAGCTCGCGGAAGCCGCCCGCAGCCTCGGTCGCTGCCGCCGCCTGCTGGTGCTCACCGGCGCCGGAACCAGCGCCGACGCCGGCGTACCGACCTTTCGTGGCGATGGCGGATTGTGGCGGGAGCACCGCACCGAGGAGCTCGCCAGCGTCGACGGATTCCGGCGTCAGGGCGACGTGGTCTGGGAGTGGTACCGCGAACGCCGCCTGGTGATCGCGTCCAGCGCGCCGCATCCCGGCCAGCGCACCCTCGCCCTGCTGCAACGCCACCTGCCCAGCCCGGCGCGTGTCCTGATGGCGACCACCAACGAGGATGACCTGCTCGAACGTGCCGGTGTGCAGGGCGTGCTGCACCTGCATGGTGCCCTGTTCGATACTGCCTGCGCCGCCGGCTGCGGTTGGCGCGCGCGCGACGACCAGGACAACAGCATGAGCCTGATGCCCTGTCCGCGCTGCGGGGCGCCCACGCGGCCGGGCTCGGTGTGGTACGGCGAGGCGCTGCCGCGCGCACCGCTCCAGGCCATCGCCGCCTTCGATGCCGACGGCTGCCTGCTGGTCGGTTCGTCCTGTCTGGTGCAGCCGGCCGCCGCCATCCCGCCCGAGATGGCCATGGCCGGCCTGCCGGTGGTCGAGATCAACGCCACCGAAACGCCATTCTCCAGCGTCGCCACGTGCAGCCTGCGCGGCACCGCCAAGGATCTGCTGCCTGGCCTGGTCGATCTGCTGACCTCGCAGACCGTGCAGGATCAGCGGCGACGGCTGACCTGATCACCGCGCTGGTGGCAGCACCGTCGAGCGAGACGCACGGGATTTCGCATTCCGGAGGCTACGCTGCGGCCATGCCGGGCGATCTGAACACGCGCTTTGCGTCAGCCGCGGCCAAGCTGCTGCCCGCCGATGGCGCGCTCCTGCTCCTGGCGGTCAGCGGCGGCGCCGACAGCCTGGCGCTGTGGGATCTGGTGGCGTCGTCCGGGCGTTGGCGGACGGCGATCTACCACCTCGATCACGGTCTGCGCGCTGAGGCCAGTGCCGATGCCGTGCTGGTCCGCCAGCGCGCCGACCACTATGCCGCGCGTGGGGGTGCCCCGGTCGAGCTGGCGATCGAGGCTGCCGAGCTGCCGGTGCTGGCTCGGCGCTGGCGCTGCGGTCTCGAAGCCGCTGGTCGCCGTCATCGCTATGCCCGGCTGACGGCGGTGGCGCGTGAGATCGGCGCGGCGGCGGTGCTCACCGGCCACCACCGCGACGATCAGGCCGAGACCGTGCTGCTGAACCTGCTGCGCGGCGCCGGGCCGGTCGGCCTGGCCGGCATCGCACGTAAGCGCAGCCTCCCGGGCGGAGTGGCGCTGGTGCGCCCGCTGCTCGACTTCGATCGCGTCGATCTGCGCGCGCACCTGCTGGCGCAGGGCCTGGAGTGGAACGAGGACGCCTCGAACGCCGACCAGCGCCTGCGCCGCAATTTCATCCGTCACCGGGTGCTGCCGACCTTCGCGTCAGCGTTTCCCGGTTTCGCTGGCGATCTCGCCGCGCTTGCCGAGCGCCAGTCGGTCAGCCTGGCCGCCGACGAGGCGCAGGTGGCGCAGCTCTGGGACGCCGCGGTGTCGGCGGATCAGGTGACCCTGGCGGGCGTGCTCGCGGTCGCTCCGGCGCTGCGGCTGCTGTTCTGGCGGCGCCTGTCCGGTTTTCTCGGTCTGGGTTTCGATCGCCCGCGGCTCTGCGAACTGGACCGCCTCGCCCGCGCTGCACCAGGCAAGCGGCTTGAACTCGGCGACCGCCTGTTCCTGCGCCGTCGCCACGCCTTGACCTGGGAAGCGGCGCGGCCGCGCGGTACGCCGCTCGCGCTGGAACTGGCCGGCCCCGGCCGCTATCGGCGTGGCGGGGAACAACTCGAACTCGCGGTCGGCGATGCCCCGCCTGAGCCGCGCACGCCGCGTGGAGAGGTGTGGATCGATGCCGACAACCTGCGCTGGCCGCTGGTGTGGCGGCTGCCGCGCAGCGGCGAGCGTTGGCGGGCGCTGGGCTGTCCGGGCCGTCAGACCGTGGCCAAGTTCCTCAGCGGTCGCGGCGTGCCCAGCCGGCTGCGTCCGCTGACCGCAGTGGTGGCGGATGGCGAGGGCATCCTGTGGATCCCCGGTCATGGCGTCGCCGAACGCGCGCGGCTGCGCCCGGCCAGCGTGCGCGCCCTGCACGGTCGGCTGCTGCGGTTGAGTTCCGTCGGCGCGTCCTGACCATCGCGCGCCATGCCGCACCCCGACACCACCGCCGTCATCCTCGCTGCCGGCCAGGGCACGCGCATGGGCTCGGATCTGGCCAAGGTCCTGCATCCGCTCGCAGGCCGTCCGCTGGTCACCCACGTCCTCGACACCTGCCGCGCGCTCGACGTCGGTCACAGCGTCGTGGTGGTCGGCTGGCAGCGCGCCGCGGTGGAGGCGGCGACGCGGCCCTACGCCGCCACCTGCGTCGTGCAGGACCGCCAGCTCGGCACCGGCCATGCCGTGCTCTGCGCCGAGGCCGCGGTGCGCGGCGGCACCGTGCTGGTGCTGTGCGGCGACTGCCCGATGACGCCGCCGGCGCTGCTTGATGCCGTCCTCGCCAAGCACGCCAGCAGCGCTGCCGCCTGCACCGGCATCGCCGCCCGTCTCCCCGATCCGGGACGCTACGGCCGCATGGTCACCGATGCGACCGGACGCCTGCGCCGCATCGTCGAATACAAGGACGCCAGCGAGGCCGAACGCGCGATCGACCTGATCAACTCCGGCATCTACGCCTTCCGCGCCGTCGATCTCTTCCGCTGCCTGCACCGCGTGCGTCCGGACAACGCCCAGGGCGAGTACTACCTCACCGACGTCGTCGGCATGCTGGTCAGCGAGGGCTCCCAAGTCGAACTGGTGGTCACCGAGGACGCGGCGGCGGTGATGGGCATCAACACCCAGCAGGAACTGGCCGAAGCCGAGCGGCTGTATCTGCGCCGGTCCAGGATGGCCTGACGCTACGACCGGCTTGCGAGGCGCGAGGGGGCCGCCCGCTTACCGCGAGGTGCCTGGTTGTCAGGGCACGGCGCCATTCCTAGCCTGCGCCACCACCAGGAGCCCCCATGCCCAGCGTCGCCATCGTCTACCACTCCGGCTACGGCCATACCAAGCGCCTCGCCGAGGCGGTCGCTCGCGGGGCCAAGTCGGTCGCCGGCACCACCGTGAAATTCCTGTCTGTCGACGAGGTCGACGCCAATTGGGACGCGCTGAACGCGGCCGACGCGATGATCTTCGGCTGCCCGACCTACATGGGTTCGGTGTCGGCGCCGTTCAAGGCGTTCATGGATAAGACCGGCCGGCAATGGATGCAGCAGAGCTGGAAGGACAAACTGGCCGCGGGCTTCACCAATTCCGGTGGCCTGTCCGGCGACAAGTTCAACACGCTCGTCCAGTTGTCGACTCTCGCCGCGCAGCACGGCATGATCTGGATCTCGCTCGGCGTGTTGCCTGATCCGGTGAGCGGGATCAACCGCATCTCGGCCTCACTGGGCGCGATGGCGCAGTCCGCGATGCAATCGAGCGCCGAGAACGAGCCGCCCGAGGCCGACTGCAAGACCGGCGAATTCCTCGGCAAGCGGGTTGCTGAAGCGGCGGCACGTTGGCAGCGTGGCAAAGGCTAGCCATGGACCTGCCGCCCATCGGCATCCTCGGTGCCGGCAACGTCGGGACGACGCTCGGCCGGCGTTTCGCCGCGCTCGGCCACGGCGTCTTCTACGGCGTGCGCGACACCCAGGGAATCAAGACCACTGCGGCGCTCGCCGGCCACCCCGGCATGGCGGCGGCAGTGGCTCCGGGAGAACTGTCGGAGCAGGCTCGGATCATCGTCCTGACCGTTCCCGGTGACGCGGTGGTCGCCGCGGTCGGCGAACTCGGGCCGCTTGATGGGACCATCCTGATCGACGCCACCAATCCCATCCTGCCCCATCTCGCCGGACTGGCGGTGGGCACCACCGATTCCGGTGGGGAGCAGGTGCAACGGGCGGCGCCGCGGGCGCGGGTGGTCAAGGCGTTCAACACCATCGGCGTCGAGGTCATGGCCGAGCCGCGCTTTGCCGACGGCATTGCCGCGCTGCCGCTGTGCGGCGACGATGCACAGGCCAAGGCCGCGGTGATGGAGCTGGCGCGATCGCTCGGCTTCGCACCGATCGACAGCGGACCGTTGCGCGTGGCGCGCTACCTCGAACCGTGGGCGATGATCTGGATCACGCTGGCCTATCAGGCGGGGCTCGGGCGCCGGTTCGCGTTCGGGCTGTTACGCTGAACGCAGGTGCGCAGTAGGGTGCCGGCGTGAGCCCGGTCACCCATGGCCTGATCAGTTGGCTGCTGGCCACCAGCGGCTGCCGCGAACGCCGCGATCGCCTCGTGGTCACCATGGCCGGTCTCGCGGCGGATCTCGACGGCCTGGGCATCGTCGCCGAGTTGGCCACCGCCGGCAGCGCGCGACCGCTGCCCTGGTATTCCGAGTACCACCATTGGCTCGGCCACGGCTTGCCGGCGGCAGTGGCGATCGCGGCGCTTGCGGCCGCTGCCGGCCGTCAGCGCTGGCTGGCAGGGGGGCTGGCGCTGGTCGCGGCGCATCTCCATCTCCTCTGCGATCTGCTGGGTTCGCGCGGGCCGGACGGTCACCAATGGCCGATCTGGTACCTGGCGCCGCTGCGCCGCGACTGGGCGCTGATCTGGTCCGGGCAGTGGCCCTTGGCGAGCTGGCAGAATCTGGCGATCACGGTGCTCGCGCTGGCGGTCGCACTGTGGCTGGCCATCCGTCAGGGACGTTCGCCGATCGAACTGGTGTCGCTGCGCGCCGACGCGGCGGTGGTCGGGGCGTTGCGGCGGCGGTTCGCGCCGGGGTGAGTCGAGGCGATCCTCGGGGGAGTGGCTGTGATCCCTGTGGCTCGCACCGCGCAGGACCGTCATCCCGGTCATCCCTCGCCGTCATTCCCCGCCCTCCGGCCCTACGCCCTTTCGCGACAAACCGTGCCCTATAGGCTGCCGCCCCTCAAACCAGCCAGCCCGGAGCCTCCATGGCCATCAAGGTCCACTACGAGAAGACTGCCAAGATCGATCCCATCAAAGGCAGCACCGTCGCCGTCATCGGCTATGGCAGCCAGGGCCATGCCCATGCCCAGAATCTGCGCGACAGCGGCATCTCCGTGCTGGTCGGCAACCACAACACCACCAGCGCGAACGCCAAGCTGGCGCTCAGCCACGGCTTCGAGGTGGTGCCGCCGGCCGAGGCGGTCTCACGCGCCGACATCGTCATGTGCCTGGTGCCGGATGAGTTCCTGCCCGACGTCTATGCCGCCGACATCGCGCCGAATCTGCGGCCCGGCATGATGCTGATGGTCGCGCACGGCTTCAATATCCACTTCGGTTTCGTCAAGCCGCCCAAGCACATCGACGTGACCATGATCGCGCCCAAGGGTCCGGGCCACACCGTGCGCAGCGAGTACCTCAAGGGCGGCGGCGTGCCGTCGCTGGTGGCGGTGGCGCAGGATGCGACCAAGAAGGCGCTCAAGCGCGCGCTCGCGTACGGCAACGCCATCGGCGGCGCCCGCGCCGGCATCATCGAGACCACCTTCAAGGACGAGACCGAGACCGATCTCTTCGGCGAGCAGGCGGTGCTCTGCGGCGGTCTCACCGCCCTGGTTAAGGCCGGCTTCGAGACCCTGACCAAAGCCGGCTATCCGCCCGAGATGGCCTACTTCGAATGCCTGCACGAAGTGAAGCTGATCGTCGACCTGATGTACCAGGGTGGCATCAGCTACATGCGCTACTCGATCTCGAACACCGCCGAGTACGGCGACTACACCATCGGTCCGAAGATCATCACCGCCCAGACCAAGAAGGTGATGGCCAAGACGCTCAAGGACATCCAGTCCGGCAAGTTCGCCAAGGCCTTCCGCGCCGAGTGCAAGAAGGGCAAGCCGAACATGAACAAACTGCGCAAGTCCGAGGCCAACCACCCGATCGAGCAGGTCGGCCGCAAGCTGCGCAAGATGATGACCTGGATCGACTCGAAGGAGACGAGGAAGTAGATCACGCGGCTATGGCGGAATTGGCAGACGCGCTGGGTTTAGGTCCCAGTGGGGCAACCCGTACAGGTTCGAGTCCTGTTAGCCGCACTCATCGAGTCCTGCCCCGCCTGATTCGTGTCGCGAAGGGGGCAGCGCCGCCTCTCGCATCGGTGCTCGACGCTTCGCGTCTGCGCTCCGATGCTGCCGGCGTGTCTGCGTGGGGCCCTGCCCACGCAGCCGTGCAGGCGCATTCGTTGGGGGCGCGAGCCTGCGCCGAGCGCCCCCAACATAAGCCTGGGTTTAGGTCCCAGTGGGGCAACCCGTACAGGTTCGAGTCCTGTTAGCCGCACTCAGAGGCTGGCCACGAATCGTTCGTCGCGCGCAGAACGGTTCGGGCCCAGCCGGTGGGGGTGCGGGGTGCGCCCCGCTTCTCTGATCACGAGAGGTTTCAAAGCGGCAGCTATCCGGCGCGTTCGCGCCGGACGTGCCGGTCATCCGTCACGGTCGCCGTCGTCGGCGACTTGCGGGAGCGGCTGCCCGAGACGATCGCATGGTGTCACGATGGGCTGCGCCCGCGGTTCGTGCCCACGTTAGCACCTCGACCTGCCTCGCTAGTTCCCTGCCTGCATGGGGGGCAGCAGGCATCCAGAGCCCGCAGAGCCGGCGTCGACCCAGGGCTCATGTCCTGGGCTACGGTCTGCCGCCCGCTCCGCGGGCTCAACTATTCCGCCGTCTGCTTCACGATCGAGAACGTGACTGCGTTGCCCTTGTCGTTGTAGGTCAGTTCCTTGGCCATACGGGTGATGAGCTGGAAGCCGAGTCCGCCGAAGCCGCCGGCCTGGTAGCGCTCGCGGGCGGCGCTCGCGACGTCCTTGCTGCGCACGCCGTCGAGTACCGTCTTGTGGTCGAAGCCCGAGCCCTCGTCCTCGATGACGAGTTGGATGCGGTCGTCGAGGTCGCGGTAGCGGATGACCACCTTGCGGCTCTCGTCGTACTTGTGGCCGTGACGATGGGCGTTGAGGATCAGTTCCTTGGCGCAGGTCATGAAGGATTCGACCTGCTCCTCGACCATGTTGCTCTGCTTGACCAGGCGGGTGAGGAAAACCTGGGCCTGCTCGATGAAGCGATCCTTGCTCGGGATGCTGAAGCTGAGCGCGGCGCGTTTGACCGGATCCTTGGTGATCAGGTAGAAGAGATCCTCGCGGGCGAAGTCGTGGACCTCTTCCGCCACGTTCTTCTCCATGTCGGCCATGAGCTGGTCGAGCCGCAGCGACGTCGAACTGACCATGGACGCGTTGATGATCTTGAGCGTGAGGGGCCCGACGGTGACCAGGTCGTTGTGCCGCAGTTCGCAGCGCATCACGTCCTTGCCGTTGACGTAGAGACGGCCCTTCTCGTTGGCCAGTTCGACCATGGGGTGCCCGTTGGGGCCATCGTAGAAGCGCACGTGGATGTCCTGCAGACCATCGTGCTGGGCGCGCACCGTGCAGCCCGCGCCGCTGCCGATGGTCAGACCATCCTTGAAGGTGAAGCGCTTGCCTTTGAAGGCGGTGTTCATCACCTCCAGCTTGATCATCGTCTGCGGATCCTTGTTGCAGCGGGTCGAAGCACCGTGCTGGCCTGCCGTTGCGCGTCGGGTTGTACCGACCCCGGGGACGGCGGCAACCCGCCCTTTGCCAGGTCTCCCCCGGGTGGCGGACGCGCCGTGCTTGCAGCAGGCCTGGGCCGCGGCACCGTTCCCCACCCCGATGAGCACCAACACCCTTTTCGACAAGGTCTGGGACGCCCACACCGTGCGCGTACTGGCCAGCGGCCAGAGCCAGCTCTTCATCGGGCTGCACCTGATCCATGAGGTGACCAGCCCGCAGGCCTTCGCCATGCTGCGCGAGCGCAATCTCGTCGTCGCCTTCCCCGAACGCACCCTCGCCACGGTCGACCACATCGTCCCAACCGCCGACCAGGCACGGCCCTTCGCCGACAGCCAGGCCGAGGAGATGATGGTCCACATCGAGCGCAACTGCCGCGAGGCCGGCATCCGCCTGTACCAGCCCGGCTCGGGCAAGCAGGGGGTGGTGCACATCATCGCGCCGGAGCAGGGGCTGACCCAGCCCGGCATGACCGTGGCCTGCGGCGACAGCCACACCGCCACCCACGGCGCCTTCGGGGCCATCGCCTTCGGCATCGGTACCAGTCAGGTGCGCGACGTGCTCGCCACCGGCACCCTGGCCATGGGTCGGCTCAAGGTCCGTCGCATCCAGATCGACGGTGTGCGCCGGCCCGGCGTCTACGCCAAGGATCTGATCCTGCACGTGCTGCGTACGCTCAGCGCCAAGGGCGGCGTCGGCTACGCCTACGAATTCAACGGCCCGGCCATCCATGCGCTGTCCATGGAGGAGCGCATGACGGTGTGCAACATGGCCATCGAGGGCGGCGCCCGCTGCGGCTACATCAATCCCGACCAGGTGACCTTCGACTACCTCAAGGGTCGCGAGCATGCGCCGACCGGCGCCGCCTGGGACAAGGCCGTGACCTGGTGGCGGAGCATGGCCTCCGGCGCCGACGCCACCTACGACGACATCAAGACCTTCGATGCCGGCACCATCGCACCGACCGTGACCTGGGGCATCTCGCCCGATCACGGCGTCGGCATCGACGAGGCGATTCCGGCCAAGGACGCCTTCGCCGCTGAGGAATGGCCCACCATCGATGAGGCCTACGCCTACATGGACCTCAAGCCCGGCCAGCCGATCAAGGGCGTGCCCATCGACGTCGCCTTCATCGGATCGTGCACCAATGGCCGGATCAGCGACCTGCGCGAGGCGGCGCGGGTGATCACCGCCCATGGCGGCCAGGTGGCGAAGACGGTCAGGGCCTTCATCGTGCCCGGCAGCGAAGCGGTGAAGGCCGCCGCCGAGGCCGAAGGGCTGCACCAGGTGTTCACCCGTCACGGCTTCGAATGGCGCCAGGCCGGCTGTTCGATGTGCCTGGCGATGAACCCGGACAAGCTGCAAGGCCGACAGATCTCGGCGAGTTCGTCCAACCGCAACTTCAAGGGGCGCCAGGGCTCACCCACCGGCCGGACGCTGCTGATGTCGCCGGCGATGGTCGCGCTGGCAGCGCTCGAAGGCCGGGTTGCGGATGTGCGCGACGTGCTGGGACGCGCCGCGTCCGCGAAAGTGTGAACCGATGAGCAGGATCCTCTCCGTCACTGGTCGCGGCGTCCCCTTGCGCGGCAACGACATCGACACCGACCGCATCATCCCGGCGCGCTTCCTGCGCTGCGTGACCTTCGACGGCCTTGGCGAGCACGTCTTCGCCGATGACCGCAAGCAGCTCGGCGCCCAGGGCAGGCTGCACACCTTCGATGACCCGCGTTTCGTCGGCGGCGAGATCCTGGTGGTGGGCTCGAACTTCGGTTGCGGTTCGTCGCGTGAGCACGCCCCGCAGGCGCTCGCCAAGTGGGGCATCCGGGCCATCGTCGGCGTGTCGTTCTCCGAGATCTTCTTCGGCAACACCGTGGCCATGGGTCTGCCCTGCCTGTGCATCGGCGTCGCCGACGCCGATCAGTTGCAATCCGCCATCGAAGCCAGCCCGCAGGTGTCGGTCACCATCGACATCGAACACTGCGAGGTGCGCTGGAACGGCGGCAAGAAGGCCCCGGCCACCATTCCTGATGGAGCCCGCAAGCAGTTCGTCACCGGCCGCTGGGACGCCACCGGCGAGCTTTTCGACGGCCTGGATCTGGTGCGGGCGACGGCGGGAAAGCTGCCGTACGTGCGGGCGTTCGGCTGATTGCCGCAGGTGAGAGGCTGAGAGGCCGCCGAGATGAACGTGCGCGCTGGCGCGGCTCGTGTCCTGACAAGGCACGGCTGACCGCTACCGTGTCCCCATGCCCGTCGAGGGACTGCCCGACCCCGCCCTGCACCGGCTCTGCCGGCGCTGCGGCACGTGGTACCACCTGCATGAAGGCTCGACCGACTGGCCGCCGGTCACCGGGTTGATCTCGTTCATCCAGGTGCGCAGCGGTCAACTGCTGGAACGCACCGAACGCATGCAGTTCCGCTGCCGTGGCTGCTTCGACGAACAGGCGCGCAAGTCCAAGAGCGGTCGACGTTCGCTGCTGATCGGCCTGATCATGCTGGCGCTGATCGTTGCCACCTGCTGGTGGCTCGGGGTGTTCGATGAATTGGAGAAGATGCTGCGGCAGGGGATGCAGCAGCAGCGACCTCGGCGGTGAGCCTCGTGTCTACGCCACCCCGAACACCGCCGCGCGCTTCAACTTCGAAAGCGCCGCTGGGATATCGATCTCCTTCGGGCAGGCCTCCAGGCAGTTGAAGATGGTGTGGCAGCGCCACACGCCGTTGGTGCCGTTCACCGCCTCCAGGCGCTTGCCGCCGGCCTCGTCGCGGGTGTCGCCGACGAAGCGCCAGGCTTTGACCAGGGCGGCCGGGCCGAGGTAGCTCTCGTTTTTCCAGTAACTGGGGCACGCCGACGTGCAGCAGCCGCAGAGGATGCACTTGGCCGGATCGTCGATGCGCTCCTGTTCGCTGGGCGACTGCTTGCGCTCCTTGGCCGGCTTCGGGCTGTCGTTGACGAACCACGGGATGACCGCGCGCAGGTTGCGGTAGAAGTGCTCCATATCGACGACCAGATCCTTGAGCACCGCGAAGCCCTTGAGCGGCTGCACCAGGATGACGTCGCTGGCGATGTCCTTGACCAGGGTCTTGCAGGCCAGGCGCGAGGCGCCCTGGATGGTCATGCCGCACGAGCCGCAGATGGCGTGCCCGCACGACCGGCGATACGACAGCGAACCGTCCTGTTCCCACTTGATGCGGTTGAGCGCGGTGAGGATGCGCTCCATCGGATCGCACTCGAGGCGGAAGTCCTGATACTCCGGCTCGGTGTGCTTGGCCGGATCGTAGCGCTGGATGCGGAAAGTTTTGGTGACGGTGGGCATGGTTTACGGCGCCTTCTCCGTTTGCACCTTGATGGGGAATACGCCCAACATCCGCCAGCGCTCCCCGATACGGATGACCACTGCGATGCCTGCGACGTACTGCGCGTGGAGTCGCATCAGTACTTCCTTTCCTTCGGCTTCATCTTCTCCACCAGTCCCGGCTCCCAGCCGTCCTCGGGATGCTCATGCATCAGGTAGACGCCGCGGTATTCGAGGCGGATCGAGCCGTCGGCTGCGAGGTAGGCGAAGGTGTGCTTCAGCCAGTTGGCGTCGTCGCGGGCGATCTTCTTCAGTTGGCCATCCGCCGACATCGCCTGGCGTTCGTGGGCGCCGCGGCTCTCCACGCGCGCGCGCGCGCCTTCGATCTGGGCCAGGCTGTAGTCGAGCATGTAGCCGACTTCCATGGCCTCCATGAGGTCGCTGTTGAACACCGCGCCCTTGTCATCGACAGCGAGGTTTTTCGCGCGCTCGCGCAGGGCGAGGACGTCGGCGCGGGCCTGGTCCATCGACTCGGTGGTGCGGATGACCGCGCAGTTGGTCATCATGGTCTCGGACAGCAGCCGGCGCAGTTCGCCCGAGCGCTCCTTGCCGGTCGAGGCCTTGAGCCGGGCCAACTCGCTGGTCAGGGGCTTTTCGGCGTCGTCGTGCAGTTCGCCGAGCTTGATGGCGTCGACGTTCTTGGCGACGTGCAGGCCGACACGGCGGCCGTAGACGACTAGGTCGAGCAGCGAATTGGTGCCCAGGCGATTGGCACCGTGCACCGACACGCAGGCGCATTCGCCGGCGGCGTAGAGCCCTTCGACGATGCCATCAGCGTGGTCGCGGCGGACGCGGCCGTCCTTGTCGGTGGGGATGCCGCCCATGATGTAGTGGCAGGTCGGCATCACCGGCACGGGTTGTTCCCACGGTTTGATCCCGAGGTAGGTTGAGGCGAAATCGCAGATCTCGGGCAGCTTCTTGAGCAGCGTCGCCTTGGACAGGTGCTGCAGATTCAGCAGCAGATAGTCCTCGGCGCAGATGCGGCCGGTCTTGTTGATGCCGCGGCCTTCGAGCATCTCCTTGTACATGCACTGCGAGATCATGTCGCGCGGCGCCAGGTCCTTCACCGTCGGCGCGTAGCGCTCCATGAAGCGTTCATTGTTGCAGTTGGTGAGGTAGCCGCCCTCGCCGCGCGCGCCCTCGGTGACCAGGATGCCGAGCACCGCCAGGCCGGTGGGATGGAACTGCACGAATTCCATGTCTTCCAGCGGCAGACCCTGGCGCAGGCAGATCCCGAAAGCGTCGCCGGTGTTGGCCTGGCAGTTCGAGGTCACCGCGTAGTTGCGGCCCGAGCCGCCGGTGGCGATGACCACCACCTTGGCATGCACGGTGTGGATCTCGCCGGAGACGATGTCGTAGGCGACGACGCCGAGCACCTTGGACTTGTCCGGCGACAGCAGCAGATCGAGGACCTGGAACTCGGAATAGAAATTCACCTTCTGCTTCACGCACTGCTCGTAGAGCGTGTGCAGGATGACGTGGCCGGTGCGGTCGGCGCTGTAGCAGGCGCGGCGCACGGGTTTTTCTCCGAAATTCCTGGTATGGCCGCCGAACGGGCGCTGGGCGATCTTGCCTTCCTTGGTGCGGCTGAAGGGCACGCCGAGATGTTCGAGTTCGTAGATCGTCTGCGGCGCATCGAAGGTCAGGATGTGCTGCGCGTCCTGATCGCCGAGGTAGTCGCCGCCCTTGACGGTGTCGAAGAAATGCCAGAGCGGGTGGTCCTCCTCCTCGTTGCCGAGCGCGGCGCCGATGCCGCCCTGGGCGGCGCCGGTGTGGCTGCGGGTGGGGAAGAGCTTGGACATCACCGCTACATCGGCCTTGGTCGACGACCAGTACGCGGCGTAGAGCCCGGCCGCTCCCGAGCCGACGATGACGACGTCGTGGGAGATGATCATGGGTGAGGCTGGGACGAGGCCGGACGGCGCGTGGGCATGATCTCCGACCCAGCCTCGGAGGGGGCGAACGTCCGATCGCGCGTGGAGACGTGTGGATCGGGCATGGACGTCTCGACTCTCAGTGCAGGTCGTTGGCGCGGTAGGAGGGGACGTTGGCGCCGCCGATGCGGCCGAGCACATCCGTGGCGGCTGTGTCGCCGGCGCGCTTGCGCCGCAAGGCATCGGCCTCGCGCACGCGCAGCGCCCACACCGCGAATTCGTAGGTGCTGCTGAAGATCTCCTCGCGGTCGCGACGTTCGGGCGGTGTCGGACCTTCGCTGACCCGGGCCAGGGCCCATTCATCGAAAACCTTGCCACGTACGGCAGCGCTGGCCGCGACCGGTACGCCCGCAGCAGGAAGCGGGGCCTTCTCGCTGCGACCGACGTGATGGGCCAAGTAGTGCAGCAGCATGGGCAGTTCGCGTTCCTCGGCTCCGAAGTCGTAGCGCTTGACGCCGCTGATGCCCGGTGGGCTGCCGCGCGTCTCGCCAAGCGGCAGCCCGTTGACGGCGTAGAACTCCTTCACCTCGCCCAGCGGCCGCGGCGTGACCACGTTGATGATCCCACGACCGCCCCAGAACGCGGCCAGGGTCCACAGCGCCACTTCGCAGAGCACACGTGGCAGCGGTCGCGGATTGTAGTCGCGCAGGATGCCGACCACGCCGTTGATGCCGTGGTACAGGGCCAAGGCGATGAAGAGGACGTAGTAGCCCTGCCAATACGGGCTGTTGAAGCGTGCGGCCACGGTCAGGCCGGTCGACACCGCGTCGGTGGTGAAGTGCTGCAAGCCGAAGTGTCCGAAGGCCAGTCCGATCAGCAGCAGCGCGCTGACCCGCTGCATGATCCATTGGCCGCTGCCGGTGCGCGTCGAGACGTACGGCGTGCCCATCAGCGGGCTCCGCTGAAGAAGGGCTGCACGTTGCTGTGCAGGATCAGCGGGATGGCGCCGAGGACGAACAGCACCGCGGTCAGCACCGCCAGTCCCCAGAACAGCCGCTTATGCCAGTGCGTACCGGTGGAGGTGAAATCGACGAGCAGGATGCGCAGACCATTGAGACCGTGGAACAGCAGTGCCGCGAACAGCGCCAGCTCACCGAGCTTGAAGTCGGTCTCCTGGAAGCGCCGCACCAGCACGTCATAGGAACGCGGATCCGCGTGGCTGGCCTCGGTGATGGAATGGATGTGGAAGAACAGGTAGACGAGCAGCGCCAACCCGGAGACGCGGTGGAGGACGTAGGCCAGGCTGCCGGTGAAGTAGCGGTACGCCCCGCCGACCCCGAAGGGCACCCAGTTGCGCAGCGCGCCGTGCGTGCGGTCAGGCTCGATCACGAGGTGGCTCGTGGGCAGGCGCGACGCGACCGCGGCTGGCGGCAGGGTGGAGCGATCAAAAGGGGACTCCAGGCGGACAGACGGAGGACACGGCGCATGGTGGGAAGCCGTCGCACCGATGACGGGACTCAGGCGCAGTCTGGTCGCCGCCATGTCGGCTGCGCATGCATGCGATGAACGCGGTGGGGGGCAAGACCGAGGGATGCAGGAGGGTCATCGTCCTTCCTCACCAGCTTGGGGGAGACCGCTGACGCCCGGAGAGACATCCGGCCTTTGTCCCGCGGACGAATCCGCGGTACGTTCACCCTACGGTGGTTGCGCTCAACGACATTGATGCCCCGACCGACGCGCGCACCGCCCGCCTGGCGCAGGAGATCGGCCTCGCCGTGCTCGCCGTCTTGCGCCGCCTGCACCAGGAGGAGGGTCTGGCGGCCGGGCTTGCCGCGCTCCTTGCTACGAAATCGCGGGCTGAGATCGCTTCGGCGCTGCCCGATAGGGCGCTCACTGCGGCCTTGGCGCCGGAGGCGGCCGCCGCCGAGCTGCCCGACATGGCCCTCACCGCGGCCTTGGCTCCGGCCGCCGCCGCCGCACCGCTGTCGCCGCCGCGTGCTGCCTGGGAGCCGGCCGTCGGCGACCACGTCGGCACCTTCATCGTGGTCGCTCCGCTCGATCGCAGCGGGAACCGCCAGCGCCTGCGCGGCCGCGACCTGCGCACCAAGGCCGAGGTGGTCCTGCACGTCTTCGACCGCGACATCTGCACCGACCTCGCCGGATTCACGCGCTGGCAACTTCGGCTCGATCGGCTCTGCGCGCTCCAGCACCAGCACCTGGTCGGGGTCCTCGCTCATGGCATCCATGCCGGCCATCCCTGGGTGGCCAGCGAGTCGGTTCCGGGACGCACGCTGGCCGATCTGGCCGCACGCGGCGGCTCCCTGCCTGAGGCCGACGTCCTGCGCCTGACCGAGCAGGTGGCGCAGGGGGTGCTCCACCTGCATGACCGCTCGCTTTGGCTTCCCGGACAACTTGTTCCCGAGGCGGTGGTGCTGGCGTTGACCGGCAATGCCGAGATCGCCGAAGATGGCACCCATGAGGGGGCCAAGCTCGCCGGCTACTTCCTGCCGCCGGCGGCGGCGCCGGTCACGTTGCGCTACAGCGCCCCCGAAAGCACCGCCACCACCAGCGTGGCCGGCGACATCTACGCGCTTGGCGCCATCCTCCATCACCTGCTCACCGGGACGCCACCGGCGGCGGGCTGGACCGACGCCGGCGGTCCGGCCAGTACCGTCGGTTTGCTCGCGGGACGCCACCCGCAGACCGTGCGGGTGCTGGCGCTGACCTTGGCGCAAGATCCCGTCCAGCGCTTCCTGACCTATCAGGGGTTCCTGGTCGCCTGCCGCAAGGCGGCGGAGGCGGTGAGCGGCGGTGAACGCAAGTCAATCCGCATCCTGCGCCGTGGGCTCGACCGCGACGCGCTCAGCCGCGCGCGCGACGTCAGCGAGGCCGGCCTGGCGATCGCGCCTGAGCTGGCGGATCTTCCCGAGCCTGCTGAGACACCATCGGTCGGCCGCGACGACCCGGCGCCAACGGGCGCGCCGATCGAGCAGGTCACCACCCGCATCATCGCCAGGTACCTGGCCTCGCGTCTTGAGGCGCGCGCCCCATCCGCCGGCACCCGGCCGCGTCTGGTGGTCGAGGCCTGGGATGGCTCCGGGTTGCGCCGCAGCCAACTGCCTCCCCCCGGCTCGGGCATCTCGCCGCCGCCGCGCCCGGCGCCGGTCCCTGACGAGGGCGAACGTCTGCGCGAGATCTCGACTCGCATCGTGCGCCAGCATCGCCAGCGGCGTGCGCGCGCGGCGATACCTGTTCGGGAATCCCCGCCGGGACGGCGGCGTCGCGTCGTCCGGCATCGCTCACCCGGCCCGCTGCCCAGCGCCGCGCCGTCGCCCGGCTCGGTGCGGCGCTGGAGCATGGCCGAGCCGATGCGGACGCTGTTCGGCAGCCGCTATCCCGGTTGGCGCTACGTCATGCTGGTGTTCGCGCTCAGCCTGGGCTGCGGAATCGTCCTGGCCAAATTGCTGATGGCGGCGTTTGTGCGCCCGGAGTGAGGTGCGGGCGGGCGCCGATCACTGCGCTTGTGCCCGCGGACGAGGCGCGGACGGTGCGCTCGCAGGGCCCATAGCTCAAAGGTCAGAGCAGGCGACTCATAATCGCTCGGTTGCAGGTTCGAGTCCTGCTGGGCCCATTTTCAGTTGGGGGCGCTCGACGCGGCTCGCGCCCTCAACGAACGGGCCCTTGGCCCTGCCCCCTGCGAAGGCAGGGGAGGGGGCGAGACTGGCTGCGCCGGTTTGACTGCGCCGATGGCGGCGGTTCGTGCTGGGCCCACCATCATGACCCGCCGCGTCCGCCCTGGACAACAGAGGCGGACACTAAGGCTCCTCAGCCGGAGTCCGCCATGGTGCGCACCACCCTGCTCGCCGTGCTCATCGCCATGCTCAGCGCCGCCGAACGTCCCGATCCCCTCGATGTCGCCAGCGTCACACCGTCGGCCACCGGTCTGCTGGTGACCCGGGTGTTCGAAGGTGGTGAGGCGGCACGCGTCGGCCTGTCGCGTGGCGACATCGTCACCAGCTACGCCGGGACGCTCGTGCGCTCGATCGAGGAACTGGCCGCCGCCGTCGCGGCTGTCCAGGGTGCCGAGGCGAAGGTCGGGTACGTGCATGACGGCAGGCCGGTCGAAATCACGGTCAAGGCCGGCAAGTTGGGCGTCGGCGGCCGGAAGGCCGAGGCCGGAGTGGCGATCGTCCTGGTGCCGCCCTCCACCGGCGCCAAGCCCGATTTTGCCGCTCTCGCAAAGGGGCCGCAGGAGCACTGGTATGCCTTCACCATCGGCGGGAAGAAGGTGGGCCTGGAGTGGCAGCGCGTCTCCCGCGCCGGGGATCAGGTGAGCTTCGCCAGCGAGGTGTGCTTCGACGGCGAACCGCAGTGGAGCCTGCAACAGTTCGTCGAGGAGAACACGCTCGCCATCGGACCGCACCTCGCCCCGCTGCGCCTGCGGCACGCCTTTCCGCTCGGCGACTGGGTGGCCACAGCGCAGGCCGTGGATCGGGACGGCCGCCGGCTGTGGTCGCTCGTCGTCATCGACGAGGGCAAAGAGAAGGCGGCGGAGTCGTCCGAGCTGCCGGCCGGGGCGCTGCCCGATTACGTCGCCGGCCAGCTTCCGGCCTTTCTGCCACGCCAGGCAGGCGCCTGCCTGCACTACCGCATGCTGATGGCCCATAGCGCCGCCACCCACGGTTTGCACGCCATCGTTGCCGGTGACGAGGAGGAGATCGCGGTCGGCGCGGTTCGGCTGCGCGCCCGCCGTTACGAGCAGCGCAGCGCCGGCGGAGCGGGCCGCGTGACCTGGGTCGCTGATGACGTGATCGTGCGCCAGGACTACGGCAACGACACCGTCGCCTACCTCACCACCCGCGATGAGGCGCTGCGCGGGTTGGACCAGCGCTTCAAGCTCCAACTCGCCAAGTAGCAGGCGCCGCTGCCGCGGGAGAGCGGCACCAGGGGCACAGGTTCACCAGCGCGCCCCGATCAGCGCGCCCCAGGCCAGGCCGCCGGCGTCGCGGTCGGTGCCGAGCAGTTCCACCGGGGCGTGGCTCCAGGTCAGCAACAGGCCGATGTCCAGCCGTCGCCACACCGTCGCGCCGATCGCCAGCGACACCCACAGGCCCGGGGCGATGTCGTCGTCGTCCTGCTTCACTCCCGCCGATTCGACTTCGACGTAGCCGTCGACCAGGCTGGCGCCGCCGGCGACGGCCACCCAGGCTGGGCCCAGGGGCAGGGTGGCGCGGCCGCCGATCTGGAGTTCCCAGGTCTCGGCCCAGGTCTCGACGCCGCCCTGATCGGTTTCGGAGAACGATCCGATCAGGCCGATGCACGGCCGCAGCCACCAGCCGCGCGGCGCCAGGTCGCCGATCGCCCCGAAGGCGACGTGGTTGTCGTCAGGATCCCAATCATCGCCGTCGAGGTGCTTGGCGCCGAGAAAGGCGTGCAACGAGCCTTCGAGCGGACCGTCCAGCCCGGCGGCTGCGGCCGGTGCCGCCAGGGCGAGCGCGGCAAGGAGGGGGGTGAGCGGATGTCGCATGTGGGCTCCTGCCAGCGCTGTCGCGGCAGGCAGTGCGCACCATGCCTGCCCAAGCGGGGGAGCAATCGCCTGGCTCGTTGGCGGGAGTGTCGGCGTGGCAGCAGGTTGCGTCCACCGGCATGCGGTGTTCAGATCCGCCACCCCGGGGTAAGGTCTTCACGTGACCACGCCTGTCCCCGGCCCCGCCGAGCTGATCCAGCGCTTCGTCGCCGACCGCGGCCACTACTACGGCTTCCTGCGCCTGCTCTCCGGCGACGACCTGGTCGCCGAGGAACTGTTCCAGGAACTCAGCCTGGCGGTCATCGAAGGCGTCGGCCGCTTTCGCAGCGACGGCGACCTCGGCAAATGGGTGCGCGGCATCGCCCGCAATCTCTGGCGCAAGCATCGCGCCCGCCGTCACCGCGACGCCCGCGTGGTACCGCTGCTGGACGAGCGCATCGCCGAGCGCCTGACCGCGGTCTACGACGAGCGCGACGCCGCCGAGGAGGAGGCGCAGGTCGCTGCCGCCCGCCACCTCGGCCGCTGCCTGGAAGCGCTCGGTGAACGCCAGCGCACCCTGCTCGCCGCGCGCTACCACCAGCGACGCAGCTCGCAGGACATCGCGGCGGAACGCGGCATGACCCCGGCCTCGGTCGACTCGACGCTCTACCGCTTGCGCGGGCTGCTGCTCGACTGCATCCGTCGTAGCGGCGGGCTGCCGGCATGAGCGATCTGCCCGAGCCGGAGATCGACCGCCTTTTCGCTGCCTGGCTCGACCGCCGGCTCGACGAGGCGGGTGCGCAGCGGCTGCTGGCGTTGCTCGACGATCCATCGGCACGGCGGCGCTGGCGCGAACTGAGCGATCTCGACGGTTGGCTGGCCGAGCGGCACGGGATGCCAACCGTGCGACGGCGCTGGCCTGGCCGGGTGCTGTTCGTCGCCGGTCTGGCCGCGGCGGCGGTGTTGGCGGTGGTCATCCTGCGTCCCACCTCGCCGCCGTCGATCGCCGTGGTGGCAGCGATCGAGGGCGACGTCCAGCGCCTCTACGGCGGACAGACCACGCTGACCGTGGGTGCGGAACTGCCGGCCGGGGCGCAGGTGCTGCTCGCTGACGGCGCCCGTGCGCAGCTGCGTGTCGGCGGCGCCATCATCGATCTGCTTGGCGGCAGCCGGCTGACCCTGCCGGCCATCGCCGCTGGCGACATCGCCCTGCACGCCGGCCGCATCCACGTGCAGGTCGATCCGGCCGCGGCGATCAAGCCGGGCGTCGTAACCGCGCACGCCCTCATCAAGGTCACCGGCACGCGCTTCACCGTCGCCGTCGATGCCTTCGGCTCCGACCTGCTGGTCGACGAGGGCACGGTCAATCTGACCGCCGCCGGCGTGACCCGGGCCGTGCCCGCCGGCAGCCGAACCCGCGTGATACCGGGCCAGACCGCGTTGCTGGCGCCGATCGGCAGCGGGCTGCGCGGCACCTACTTCGCCGGCATGGACTTCGCCACGCCGCTGTTCACCCGCGACGATCCCACCGTTGATCTCGACTGGACCGACGCCGGGCCCGGACAGGGCGCGCCGACCACTTTCTACAGCGTGCGCTGGACCGGCACGGTGACCGCGTTGTCCGGCGGCGAGTGGACGTTCATCGCCACCGCCGACGACGGCGTCCGGGTGTGGATCGAAGAGCGCCTGGTCATCGACCGTGTGCGCATCGGCGGTGCGGTGACCACCAGCGGCACCGCCACCCTGGTTGCAGGCCGTGCCCACCGCATCCGCATCGACTATTCCCAGCACATCCAATGGGCCACCCTGCGGCTGCAGTGGGAAGGTCCCGGCCAAGCGCGCTGCGTGGTGCCGACCGCGGCGTTCCACCCTTCCGAGCACCCATGACCGACCGCGCCCGTGTCCTCGCCCTCGTCCTGCTGTCCGTCGCCGGTGCCGCTGCCGGTGAGGCGGCCCGGCTCGACATCGCCGCGGATGAGCGCATCGCGCTGATCGGCGACAGCCTGTTTGAGGTCGACCGCAGCCTCGGCCACCTTGAGCTGCGCCTTCAGCGCGCCGCGCCTGAACGCGCGCGCACCCTGCGCAACCTCGGGTGCAGCGGCGACCAGGTCGACTCCCGCGCCCGGCTCAACGGCATGCGCGGGCTGATCGCCAACCTCGAAGAGTTCAAGCCGACCACGGTCATCATCCACTACGGAGCCAACGACGCCGCCGCCGGCGCTGCCGGCGTCGACACCTTCACCGCCGGGCTGACCACGCTGCTCGGCGAGGTGCGCAAGCACGCCAAGCAGGTGCTGGTGCTGGTGCCGCGTCTGCCGCCCGAGGCCACCGCTTACGGCGACACGCTGCGCCGCGTGGCCGGCGCCGGCGCGATCACACCCTGGGCGACCGCCCCCGCCGCACCTGTCGCCGGCGCGCTCCCGGTGCTGCTCGACGAGTCGGCGGCGATCGCCGCGGCGATGGCGGTCGAACGCGCGCTCGGCCTGTCGGCACCGGCGTGGAGCGTACGCGTCGAGGGCGGTGCCGGCCGTGGTGAGGACGCCATCGTCGCCGAGGTCGCCGTCACCCCAGCAGCCGTGCGCTTCACCGCCACCGCCACCGTCCTGCCCGACGAGGCCGCGACCGGCACGCTCACCGTCATCGGCCTCGCCGCTGGCCGCTGGTCGGTGCGCATCGACGGAGCCGAGGCGGTGGTCGCCGACGCCGCCGATCTCGCCAAGGGCCTGCGCCTGGTCATCTCGCCCGATCGCGCCCAGGCCGGCGAGCTGCGCCGCGCCATCGTCGCCAAGAACCAGCTCTTCAGCCGCCAGTGGCACCCGCAGAACACCCATGTCGCCAGCGTGAAGTACATCAAGGCCGACTTCGCCAACTACGATTCGCTGATCACCGCCCAGGATCACCGCATCGACGGCCTGCGCCTGCCGATCGCCCGCCGCTTCGAACTCACGCCGGTCAGGAACTGATCATGCGCCGCGCCATCGTCGCTTTCTCTCTGCTGCCGCTGCTCGCCGCCGGCGATGCCGGCTTCACTGATCCCAGGATCGAACAGGGCTCGTTCGAGGTGGCGCCGGGCTGGACGGTCGAACTGGTGGCGCGCGAGCCGGTCATCGCCAATCCGATCCAGATGGACTTCGACGACCGCGGCCGGCTGTGGGTGGTGTGCGCTCCTGGCTATCCGCACCACTATTCCAACCAGGCCACCGACGACCGCATCGTCATCCTCGAAGACCAGGACGGCGACGGCGTGCGCGAGACCAGCACGGTCTTCGCCGATGGCCTGCGCGTGCCCACCGGCCTGGCGCTGGGCTACGGCGGCGCCTTTGTCGGCCATGGCCGCGACCTGCTCCATCTCGTCGACAGTGACGGCGACGGCCGCGCCGACCAGCGCCGCGTCATCGCCACCGGCTTCGGTCTCGAAGACAGCCACCAAACCATCAACACCTTCCGCTGGGGCGTCGACGGTCGGCTCTACTTCCACCAGGGCCTGTGGATCAATTCCTGGGTCGAAACGCTGTACGGACCGCGCGAGATGAAGGGGGGCGGCGTCTGGCAGCTGCATGCGCCCAGCGGCCGGCTTGAGGTCTACGACCGCAGCCTCAAGCAGGCCAACCACTGGGGCCACGCCATCGACGCCTGGGGAGACGATCTCATCACCGCCGCCTGGACCACCGGCCACTTCGATCTGGTGTGGCCGCTGTGCGCGGCCGGCGAGCGCTACCGCGTGCCGATGCAGGTCGGCTCCGGCCGCCAGTGCGGCGCCGAGTTCCTGGCTGGCGCGACCATGCCAGCGGACATGCAGGGCCAGGTGGTGAGCAGCCTGTTCCTGACCAACACGGTGTCGCGCTACACCGTCGCCGAGAAGGGGGGGAGTTTCACGCTCAGCGACGCCGGGACGCTGATCAAGGCCAAGGACAAGCATTTCCGCGCCATCGATCTACGCATCGGCCCGGACGGCGCGCTCTACATCGCCGATCTCTACCAGGAGGTCATCCAGCACATCCAGGTGATGTTCACCGACCCGCGCCGCGACCACGTCCACGGCCGCATCTGGCGACTGCGGCCCACCGATCGGCCGTTGCAGAAGGTGGTGTCACTGCACGGCCTGCCGGTCGCGGACCTGCTCACCCGCCTGGGCGAGGACGCGCCGTGGCCGAAGCAGATGGCGCGCCGGCTGCTCGCCGAACGCCCGCAGGCCGAGGTGATGGCCGGCCTTGATCGCTGGCTGGCCGGTCTCCGCCGCGACGAGTCGGCGGATCGCGCCCGCGTCGAGGGCCTGTGGCTGTGCGTCGCCCACGACACCCCGCGCCGTGATCTTGCCGAACGTCTGCTATCCAGCCCGGTGCCGCGTGCCCGCGCCGCCGCCGCGCGCGCGCTCGGCCTGTGGACGCAGACCATGCCCGAGGCGCCGGCGCTGCTCGCCAAGGCCGCTGGCGATGAGCATCCGCGCGTGCGCCTGCGCGCGGTGCTTGGGCTGATGCAGTGCCACGACCTCGCCGCGGTGAAGGCGGTGGCCGCCGCCGCCGCCAAGGAGCACGACGGCCTGCTCGACGCCGCCCTGCGCGAGGCCTTCGTGCGCCTGAAACCGGTGTGGCAGCCGGCGCTCGGCAAGGGCTTCGAGTTCCCGTCACCCGAGGTGCGCACCTTCGCCGAGAGCGCCGAGAAGATGCCGGCCGCGCCGGCGAAGAAGCAGTAGGGCGGGAAGGTCGCGCCGGGAGGGTCGAGCCCCAGCTCGACCATGCCTTGGTTGGCGCTGACGTGCGTCGACGGCATCCTCGAACGAGGAGCTGGTGCTCGCGGCTCCCGGCGGCCACCGCCTTGATCGGACGCGGCCTACAATCCCGGCGTCAGCGACCCGCGCACCGCCGCTGGTACGCCCGGCAGTCGCAGGACGCCCGACCAGGAGGCGTTCTTGCTGGGCAGCCCTGGCAGGTCGCGTTCCTCGCTGGCAGCCAGCGTTCCCAGACGCACGGGCACGGCGCCGGCATCGAGTCTGACCGTCACCTGTTCGATGCTGCCGGCAGTGGTGTTGCGCAGGCGCGGCTTGGCACGATCGGGAACTGCCACGCCATAGCCGGCGGCGCCAGCGAGCGGCGCGTCCGTGATCGGCAGCACGGCGGTGATCACCCCGATGCCGAACACCGGCACCTGATCGAGATCGTGTTTCTGATCGAGTGTGCCGCGCGGCGGTACGGCGGCGACGACCTTGTGTTCGTGCTCCTGCAATTGGCGGCAGCGATCATCGAGCAGACGGATGGTCTGCACCAGGCCGGTGGCCGGTCGACCGCCGATGTTCCACAACGTCCACGACAGCGACAACCGTTTGCCCGACGGGTCCCAGTCCTGGGCGGCGACCACCACGAACGGCGCGTCGGCGAGCGCGCTTTCCGGGATGGGCAGCATGGCCTTGCTGGCAGCGACGAAGCGCTCAGCGCCGCCCTTCCATTCGACATCGATGCGCCAACCCGTGAAGTTCGGCCAGTTCTGCCGCTGGGTCAGTTCGCGTTTCTCGCCGGCAGCGAGATCGTCGATGCCTTTCCACTCGCCTTCCGCTGCGGTGACGTCGGGCTTGGCCAGCGTGGCCACGCGCCAACGCACGTTCTTCAGCGCCGCCGATCCGGCATGCAGGACGCAGTCGAACTGATGGAAGGGCTTGAGTGCGATGTCGGCACGGCCACCGCCAAGTGCCACATACGACAGGCCGGGCCGCTCGCCACGCGGCGCCGCCAGCGCCAGGCAGTAGTTGGCGAAGGCGTCGTTGGCATGCACCTTGGCCGGATCGCCTTGTGGCAGTGGCGACTTCTGCGGAGCCGGAGCCGGGGGCTTGGGCGTCGTCGGCGGAGTTTTGCCGCCGCCCTGAGCCGCAGCGATGCCGACGACGAACACGCTGCTCAGGCCGAGCGCACGACAGCAGTGAAGCAGGCTTGAACGGATCGACGGCATCGTCGCGATGATGCCGGTCCGGCGCTTGGCTGGCAAGCTGACGGGCACCACATCACACGCGGAGATGCCGACGTGATAACCACGTTCAACAGCAGGACTCACCTGGATTCCGGCGTCCTCAGCGTCGCTGTGCAGCCGACGGATGCCCCACCTTCACGCGCTGCATGCCTATGCGGATCAGGTATCGCGGACTGGCGTCGTGGTCATGCGCGGTCACGCGGTCGCGCCCGAGCATGCCGACCAGGAGTCGCCATGCGCGTCTGGATCGAAGAAGGCTGCCTGCCCTGCAACGCCTGCGAGGCGGTGGTGCCGGAGGTGTTCGCTATCCCCGAGGCGGAGGCGCTGATCCTTGGGACGGCGCGTGCCGATGGCGTGACCGGCGACAACCGGGTGGCGCGCTCGCCGCTCATCATCGCGGTCGACCGTCAGCTGATCGAGGAGGCCGCCGAGGGCTGCCCGGTGCAGGTGATCAGATGGTTGATGGAATGAGGCGGTCGTCTCGAAAGGCGAGGCGACCGCGATCGCTGACGGATGCTGCGCATGCCGGCAGGCGCACCCTGCCGGCATGTCGGTAGTGACCGCGTCAGCCCTTGCCGCTCTTCTGATGGATGCCGAGGATCCGCCGCAACTGTTCCTTGTCGGGCTTGGCGCCGGCAAAGTCGTCGAAGGCCTTTTTGGCCGGGGTGATCAGGTGCTTGCGGATGAACGGCGCGCCCTCGGCAGCGCCCTGTTCGGGATCCTTGAAGCAGCACTCCCACTCGATCGTCGCCCAGCCCTGGTAACCGTGCTTGGTCAACGCGGTGAAGATGCGCGACCAGTCGACTTGACCGTCGCCGGTCGAACGGAAGCGCCCGGCGCGATCCTTCCAGTTCTGATAGCCGCCGTAGACGCCGGTGCGGCCGTTGGGACGGAACTCGGCGTCCTTGACGTGGAAGCACCGGATGCGGTCGTGGTAGAGCTCGATGTATTCGCAGTAGTCGAGCTGCTGCAGGACGAAATGGCTGGGGTCGAAGAGGATGCAGGCGCGCGAATGGCCATCGAGCTTGTCGAGCAGCATCTCGAAGGTGGCGCCGTCATGCACGTCCTCGCCGGGGTGGACCTCCCACGCGACATCGACGCCGTTGTCGTCGAAGACGTCGAGGATGGGTGCCCAGCGCCGAGCCAGTTCGGTGAAGCCTTCGTCGACGAGACCGGCCGGACGCTGCGGCCACGGGTACATGGTGTGCCAGAGCAGGGCGCCGGTGAACGACGGCATGGCCTTGCAGCCGAGATTCTTCGAGGCCTTGGCGCACAGCTTGACCTGTTCGATCGCCCATTCCGTGCGCGCCTGCGGCTTGCCGTGCACCGCTTTGGGCGCGAAGCCGTCGAACTGCTCGTCATAGGCGGGATGCACCGCCACCAGTTGGCCTTGAAGGTGCGTCGACAGCTCGCTGATGGCGACGCCGTTCTCGTTGGCGATGCCCTTCAACTCGTCGCAGTAGCCCTTGGACTCGGCGGCCTTCTTCAGATCCATGCAGCGCGCGTCCCAAGACGGCACCTGCACGCCGACGTAGCCGAGCGAACCCGCCCACTTGGTGATCGACTTCCAGTTGTTGAAGGGTTCGACGTCGCCCATGAACTGGGCCAGGAAGATGCCAGGCGCCTTGATCCCGGTCTGGTCATTCAGCGTGGCGAGGGGATGGCCGTCCTTGGGGGAGGCGGTCTTGGGCGTGATCTTGGTGGTCTTGCTCATGGTTTCCTCGTGCGTGGTTTGGCGGGTCGGCTCAGGCCGAGATCCCGGCGTTCTTGCCCTTGATCCGGCCGCTGCTCGGCGCCACCGCCGGGCCGGCGAAGGTTTGCGAATGCGGCACCTTCACCCACTTGCGGGACTTGGCCGACTGCTGGGCGGATTCGAGGATTTCCTGAGTGGCGACGCCGTCGGCGAAGTCGGGGCGGAACGACTTGCCCGACTTCAGCGCATGCAGGAAGTCGTAGAGGGTGTTGGTGAAGGTGTGCTCGTAGCCGATGACGTGGCCGTCGGGCCAATAATTGCCGGCGTAGGGATGGGCGGCGCCGTTCATGCACATGATGGTGCGGAAGCCCTGGGTGCGCGGCTCGTCGTCGTAGCTGAAGAATTCGAGTTCGTTCATGCGCTCGAAATTCCACACCAGCGAACCACGAGTGCCGTTGATCTCGATGCGGTTCCAGTTCTTGCGGCCGGCGGCGACGCGGGTCGCCTCGAAGCTGGCCACGGCGCCGTTGGATAGGCGGGCGAGAAAGAGGAAGGCGTCGTCGACGTCGACCTTGCCCATGGCCTTGCCATCGGGTTTGCGGCGCTCCTTGATGAAGGTCTCCTCCATGCCGCTGACCTCGGTGAACTCGAGGCCGGTGAGGAAGCGGGTCATGTCGATGAGGTGGGCGTTGAGATCGCCGTGCGCGCCCGAGCCGCACACCGACGCGTCATGCCGCCACAGCCACGGGCAGGAATCGTCGGTCAGCCAGTCCTGGAGATAGACCGCGCGCACCTGCTGGATCTTGCCGAGCTTGCCATCAGCGATGAGCTGCGCCGCGGTCATCGCCGCCGGACAGCGCCGATAGCTGTGCCAGAGCAGCGTCTTGACGCCGGCCTTCTGCGCAGCGGCGGCCATCAGACGCGATTCCTTCACGGTCAGCGCCAATGGCTTCTCGCAGAGCACGTGCTTGCCGGCTTTGAGCGCCTTCATCGCCAGCTCGAAGTGGCTGTCGTTGGGAGTGCCGATGTCGATCAGGTCGATGTCGGGGCGATTGATCACCCAGTCCGCATCGGTCGAACTTTCCGACCAGCCCCAGGTCTTGGCGGCTTCCTGAAGCGGGCCGGCGGTACGGCCGACCAGCACCGCACGCTCGACCTGATACGGGCAGTCCGCGAAAAAGCGGTTGACCTGCTGGTAGGCGTTGGAGTGGGCGCGGCCCATGAACGCGTAACCGATCAGGGCGACCTTGAGGGTGGGCTTCGTGGCCATGGAGTCTCTTACGGAAAGTGCGTGGCGGAGGGGACCTGTAGAGTGAAAGCGCTTTCAGACAAGGACATTCCCCGTGACCGGCTCGGCAGGACGTCAATCAACCGGGAAAACGCCGTCGTCCACGGGTTGCCGGGACGCGCGGGTCGCCACCCGCGACCCAGGAACACGGCCGGCGCTTCCGTCAACGCTCACTCCTTGGCGCGATTCGGCTGCAGCGGCCGGTCAGCCCAGTACCACACCGTCACCACCGGACCGTCGTGGTCCTCGGACTGGCTGATGTTGATCAGGTTGGGATGGCCGACGCTGGTCGCGAAGACGGCGGCCTCGTCGAGGGTGTCGTCCCAGGTGTCGAAGTCTTCGGTGCGGAAGATCTGGTAGTGGACTTGCATGGCGGTGCGGCTCCGGGTCAGGCCAGGTCTTCAAGACGGGTACGGATCTGCGTCACCGCCTCGGTCGCGGCGATGCGTACCTGCGCGGTGGTGTCGCGGTCGCGCAGGGTGACGGTGCCGTCGGTCAGCGTCTGACCGTCGACGGTGATGCACCACGGGGTGCCGATCTCGTCGTGCTTGGAATAGCGCTTACCGATCGAGGCCTTCTCGTCGTACTTGGCGTGCACGCCGGCCTTGAGCAGCGCGCCAATGATCTCGCGCGCCTTTTCCGGCATGCCGTCCTTCTTCACCAGCGGCAGCACGGCGCATTTGATCGGCGCCAGGCGCGGGTGCAGCTTCAGCACGACGCGCGTCTCGACGCCGCCCTCGGCGGTGCGGCGCTCCTCCTCGTGGTAGGCGTCGATCAGGTAGACGAGCAGACCGCGGGTGGCGCCGGCGGCGGGTTCGATGACGTAGGGCTTGTACTTCCAGGGTTTCTGGCCGGTTTTCGGATCAGCCTTTTCCTGGTCGACGTACTGAAGCACGGTGCCGCTGTGCTTCTCGTGCTGGGTGAGGTCGTAGTCGGTGCGGCTGGCGATGCCTTCGAGTTCGCCCCAGCCCCACGGATAGAGGTATTCGACGTCGTAGCAGTCGTCGGCGTAGAACGCCATCTCGTCCTTGGCGTGCTGGCGGAATTTGAAGTGGTCTTTGTAGTTGGCGAACTTCTGCCACCACGCCATGCGCGCGTCTTTCCAATACGTCATCCACTCCTTCTGCGTGCCCGGCTCGCAGAAGAACTCCATCTCCATCTGCTCGAACTCGCAGGAGCGGAAGATGAAGTGCTCGATGGTGATCTCGTTGCGGAAGCTCTTGCCCTGCTGCGCGATGCCGAAGGGCGGCTTCAGGCCCGTCGAGTCGAGCACGTTCTTGAACTGCACGAACATGGCCTGGGCGGTTTCGGGGCGGAGGTAGGCCAGCGATGAGGAGGTAGTCTTCTCGACTATCTGGCGCAGGGCATGCGAAAGGACATTTAATAAAAGCTGATGAATAGGAGGGGCTAGCCCGTCAGCAATTCCTGCTGCTTCGGCTTCGATCTTCGCAAAGTTATCAAATTCATCGATGATGGCACGTGATGTCTTGTCATCCTGTGGAAGGCGGCTTTTAAGAAATGCGTCTCTGGCTGCCGGGGTGTAACAAAGCATTAAATCGGCGATGAATCGTGAAACCTCCTGCATCGGGTCCACCGCCCCGAGTGCGGTCCGGAACATCAGGTTGAACTGCTTTTCCTCGCTCAGAAACGGACTGCCGAAACTCGGCGCCACATACCCGCGCCACGTCCACGTCTTGGTCGCTGTCGTCGCGCCCTTGGGAATGAAACCGAACTCCGTCGCGCTGATCGCCCGCAGTCCGGTCAGCACGTTCGCATCGCGCTCCAAGACCACCCCGAACCGCTTCTCAATCTGCTCCGCCCACTCCTTCGCCACGCCCTTGTCCGGGCAGGTGATCGGCAGTTCATCCCCCACATTCGGGCGCGGCGCCTTGTCCGCGCGGAAGCGCTCCTTCGACACCAGATCATCGACCAGCGGATCGCTGAAGCCGGCGGCGTGGCCGGAGGCGCGCCAGACGTCGGGGTGCATGATGATCGAGGCGTCGAGGCCGACCACGTTCTCGCGCGTGGTCACCATCTCGCGCCACCACTCCGCCATCAGGTTGCGCTTCAGTTCGGCGCCCATCGGGCCGTAGTCGTAGGCGCTCTTCAACCCGCCGTAGATCTCCGAGGACTGGAACACGAAGCCGCGGCGCTTGCACAGCGAGACGATCTTCTTCATCAGGTCGGCCGGCCGCTGGGGGGCGGTGGCCTCGGGCGACGACGCGGACATCGGGACTCCTCAGGCGGGGCGTGAGGGTAGCGAATCTCCCCGCGCGGCAAGGCGGGGTGCGCGGCGTGGGGTCAGCCGCTGGCGGGACGCGTGGACCTGCGCATGCGGCCAGTCGGGCGTGGGATGGTGGAGACGTGACCTGGCACGCGCCGACGCGGACCAGGCGGTGTGCGATCCCGGCTGACCGGCGGCGCCTACTGGGCCAACGTCAACGTCAGGAAACCCTCATACAGTTCGAGTTCCTGCATCTCGTCGAACAGCCCCGCGATGGCGCGTTCGATGCGCACGCTGTCGAGTTCAAGGCGGGCGAGGGCCTCGGGGTCGATCGCCTCGACGTAGGCGTCGCGGCCGGCGCAGAAGCCGCAGCCGATGACCAGATTGCGGGCGACGTGGACCAGACAGGCGAGGTCGGCGTGCGGTTCGGCCTGGAACGGCCGACGGTGGTGGCGGATCACCGTCGCGGCAAGCGCGGGGAGTTTCCAGGCGCGCGCCAGCAGGGTGCCGAGTTCGCACGGATCGGCGCCCAGTTCCTCTTTGAGCAGCGCGGCGAAGGGGCCGTCGCCGCGTTCGAGGCGGACGACGGCGGCCTCGTATTCGGTCGGGAAGACGACCAGGGCGACGATGGTGCCGAGGTCGTGGATCAGCCCGATGACGTGCAGCGCCTCGCGTTCCAGATTGAGTCGTGCGGCCGGCGGGCTGTGGCGGGCGAGGATGCGGCACATGGTGCCGCAGGCGTTGCCGAGCGACCACAGGCCGGCCGCGGTCTTGCGCGCGCCGTCGGGCAGCGGCTGCACATCGCGCATGAGTCCGCGCAGGGATTCCAGGCCGATGACCATCACCGCCGACGAAAGCTGGAGCTGATCGCCACCCGAGGCGGCGTTGGTGCGGCCGAGCAGCAGGGCGCTGACGAACGGGTCGGAGCATACGGTGGCGGTCACCACCGCCGCCGGCGCGCCCGAGGCGATCATGCGGTCGATGCGGGTGATGGTGCGCGGGAAGCTCATCGCCGGAACGGTCACCAGCTTGGCGGCGATGGTGGAGAGCGGGATCACGAGCGTCTCACCACTTCCTTCTCGATCATCGATTCGATCACGCCCATGCCGGGCTGGCCGCGGCAGCGGCTGAAGCGCTCGCGCAACTGGCGCAACCGCTCCGCGAAGCCGAGCAGGCTGGGTGCCGGCAACGGCCGACCACGGACGTGGATGCGCTTGATGCCGCGGTTCATCAGCTTGGTGATCAGGCTGTCGCTCAGCGTGGTGCCGGCCGGACACAGGTTGACGCGGTTGGGCATGGCCACCGGTCGCGACAGCACCATGCCCGGAGCGGCCTGGGTCAGCAGGATGCGCTGCTCCTCATCGTTGGAGTCGGCCATTCGATACATAGGTAGCTCGGGTCTGGGCGCGGGGCAAGGGAGGGGGAGTGACGCGATCGCAGGGCTCGCAGGGGGAGAGGTGCCGCGCAACCTGGTGGCCGGTGATGGCCTCGCACCGCGAACCACCTCCCTCCCTTCGTTCCCGTCGCTCCCGCTTCGCTCCACCACCATCCAATGGCACGCCTCGTGCCCCATCCCGGCATGCCGCGATCCGTTCCCCGACGACTGTGGATGGTCACCGCTGCGATGTCGCGGATGACAACGCTGGCGCTGGTGTCACTGCTGACCGTCGGACTCACAGCGGTGGAACCGGCAGCTCGTGCAACCGATCCCTTCGTCAGTGACGCGGACTGGAATCGCGGTGCCAGCGGAGCGGTGACCGCGCCGACCGCGGCGTCGGGCGCGGCGATGGTGCAGATGCTCCTCGCGCTGGCGGTCGTCCTCGGCCTGGCCTGGGGTGGCGCCAAGCTGGTCAAGAAGATCGGCGTCCGCGCGATCATGCCGGGCCGTGGCCGCCACCTCGATGTGATCGAGACGGTTCCACTCGGCTTCAAGCGCGCGCTCAGCGTGGTGCGCCTCGGCGATCATGTCCTGGTGGTCGGCCAGTCCGAACTGGGTCTGTGCCACCTCGCCACCTTGCCGGCCACGGCCTTGTCGGCAGCGCCGGAAGCACCAGCCGCAGTGCTGGCGAAGGCAGCGCCGGAAGGCGCAACGTCAGCGCCCATCGACGGCCGTTTCCGCGCCGCGCTCGCCGCCGTGCTCGGTCGCCGTCCGCCGCCGGCCAGTGGCGCGGCTGAGGATCCGACGGTGGAAGGTGGAACGCGGTGATCCGCGCCCTGCTGGTGTTCTGCTGCCTGTTCACCGCCCATGCCGGTGACGCGTATGGCGCGCGCACCGCCGGTGCGCTGCCTTCGGCGGCGCCGACGGCGGGTGACGTTTCCGGTGCTGCGGCCAGCGCAGCACCGGCCAGTGCGACGCCGGCTCCGACGGTGATCCCCGGCCCCGGCGGCCTGACCATCTCGGTGCAGCCCGGCGATCACAAGAGCACCAGCACGGCGGTGACGCTGCTGCTGGTCATCACCGCGCTCGCGGTCGCGCCCGCCTTCCTGATGATGATGACCAGCTTCACGCGCATCATCATCGTGCTCGGCTTCGTCCGGCGCGCGCTCGGCACCCAGACCCTGCCGCCCAATCAGGTCATGCTCGGCCTGGCGCTGTTCCTCTCGCTGTTCGTCATGGGTCCGACGCTGAAGAAGATCAACGATCGCGCTCTTCAGCCCTACCTGACCGAGCAGATCAGCCAGGCCGACGCCGTGGAGCGCGCCAAGGTCGAGACCCGGGAGTTCCTGCTCAAGCACACGCGCAAGGGCGATCTCGCGCTGTTCATCCACCTCGCTCGCGAGGAGCGGCCGAAAAGCGCCGCCGACGTCTCGTTCACCACCCTGGTGCCGGCATTCATCACCTCGGAACTGAAGACCGCCTTCCAGATGGGGTTCGTGATCTTCCTGCCCTTCCTGGTCATCGATCTGGTGATCAGCGCCATCCTCATGGCCATGGGCATGATGATGCTGCCACCCGCGGTGGTGTCGCTGCCGTTCAAAATCCTGCTGTTTGTCCTGGTCGACGGTTGGGTGCTGTTGATGCAGGGACTAGTGCGGTCGTATGGGTAACGAACGGACGTACGGACGTTCGGACGTTCGGCTCGCACTCCGCACTCTGCATCCAGCATTCGCCGATCGAATCACCGAACGACCGAACGTCCGTACGCCTGACCCGTACGTCTGACCAACGCCTAACCGGACGATCCCCATGCCCATCGACGTCCTGATCGAAGCCCTAAAAGGGATGCTCTTCATGAGCGTCATCCTGTCCTTGCCGGTGCTGGCGGTGGCGCTGATCATCGGCTTCGGTGTCGGCCTGCTCCAGGCGGTCACCTCGATCCAGGAACAGACGCTGGCCTTCGTCCCCAAGCTGCTCGCGATCGTGGCAGTGCTGTTCCTGCTCGGCCCGTGGATGGCGCGCACGCTGGTCGCCTACAGCTCCGAGCTGATCGGCGGCATCGCCCGCTTCGGACAGCTTTGAAACGGGGCCAGGGTCCCTAGCTAGTTCCCCATGTCCGATCTCGTCAACCTCTTCCAGTTCCTGCCCATCGTCGCCCTGGTCTTCGCACGGGTCGCGGCGCTGTTCGTGGCCGGGCCGGTGATCGGTGGCGTGTACATCCCCTTGCAGGCCAAAGCGCTGCTCGCCCTGGCGGTGACGTTGATCCTGGTGCCTCTGCAACTGCGTGGAGCGCCGGAGGTCCCGCTCGACCTCGCCTTCATCGCCATGCTGGTGAAGGAGATCATGGTCGGGCTCTCGCTCGGATTCTTCCTCAGCCTTTTCTACCAGGCCGTGCGCTTCGCCGGCGACCTCGCCAACCGGCATGCCGGCTTCGCTGCCGGCGAGTACTTCAACCCCGATCTCGAAGACATCGCCACCCCGATCGGCGACATGGCCTATGTGGCGATCACCCTGCTGTTCTTCCTCACCGACGCGCACCACTACTTCTTCGCCGCGTTGGCGCGCAGCTATCAGGTGGTGCCGCTCGCCAGTTGGGCGCTGTCCGGCAGCTACACCGCCGCGCTCGGTTCCGGCCTGCAACAGATGTCGGTCATCGCCCTGGCGCTGAGCTTTCCGGTGCTGGCCGTGATCATGGCCATCACCGTCGCCGAGGGCGTGCTGGTCCGCGCCATCCCGCAGATCAACGTCATGCACTTCAGCTTCACCGTGAAGATCCTGGTCGCCTTGTTGGTGCTGCACGCCGGCATGCCCGCCGCGGTGGCCTTCATGGGCGTGGTGCTGGAGACGATGCGCGAGGCGGGGATTGCCGTGCTGCCGACGTTCCGGGGGTGACGGGAAACGGTTTGCCCTCACCGCTTCACCCGTCCCGCTTTCACTCCATTCGCTCCCGCTTCGCCCCCCACACGCCCTGCGCCACCAGAGCCGCTGTGGCTAACGGTCCCCAGCCGCGATTGGCCGCGGGATTGGCCGGGCTGGGATGCGGAATGGTGGCGATGCGCACGGCCGGCGCCGTGGTGGCGAGGGCGTTGGCGGCGCGTTTGGCGGCGAAGACGCCGACCCCGACCAGCCACTGCGGGGACAGTGCTGCGATCAGGCGCTGGAGATGGCGGTCGCAGGCCGCCTCGACCAGGGCGCGCTCGCTGGCCGGCAACTGGTCAGGGGTGTGGTTGCGACCGCTGTCCTCCATGAACACCAGCGGGCAGTAGTTGGCGACGAAGTGGTCGGCGAAGAAGGCATCGGCATCGGGGAAGCGCTCGGCGAACAATCCCCACAGCCGCTTGCCGCTGGGTTCGCTGCGCGGACAGGCCAGCCCCAGCACCGGACGCTTGGGATGCACGCGCGCGGGGGCGCCGATGGCGGCGTCCAGGCGCAGCCAGTCGCGCACGGCGGCGATCTCACCGAAGGGGATGCCGGTCTGCGCCATGCCGAACGGGCCGGGATTCATCCCCAGGAACACCACGCGCTTGGACCCCTGTCCGTAGCGGCGCAGGTAGGCCTCGTGCATCGGCCAGGCGTAGTCGAGGGGTTGGTAGACGTGGCTGACCGGCGCCGTGAAGACGGCGCCGGAAAGTTCCGCGACCAGGTCGCGCGCGGCGTCGACCAGCGTCACTTGCGCAGGTCGACGCAGACCGCTTCCTTGACGCTGCGGCAGTAGACGCGGCCGTCAGCGATCACCGGCATGGTCCAGCACTTGCCCGTCAGCACCTGGGCGCGCGCGACCTCCTCGTAGGCCTTGGGGCTGGCCTTGACCAGGACCAGCTCGCCGAAATCGGTCATCACCATCAGGTTGCCATCGACGAAGATCAGCCCGCCCTGCCCGAAGCCGGATTTCGACCACACTTCCTTGCCGGTCGCCACCTCGACGCACTTCAGCGGCTCGCTCTTGTACTCCTTGAAACCGAACATGCCGTAGACGTGGCCGTCGTGGTGGACGGGCGTGGTCCAGTGGCAGATGGTCTTGCCCGGAGTGCGCCACAGCTCACTCGATTTTCCACCGGCGACGCGGTAGGCGCCGCCACCGACGCCGTACCCGGCCGAGCAGAACACCGCTTCGCCAGCGACCACCGGCGACGCCGCGGTCGAGGTCGAGAACGGGAACGACTGCCGCCACACCACGGCGCCGGCACCGTCGACGGACAGCAGGCCGGATTGGGTGAAGAAGATCAGTTGGCGCTGGCCACCGAGGGTGGCGGGCGTGGCGGTGGCATGGGTGATCTTGTCATCGTACTTGGCCCAGGCGAGATTCCCGGTGACCTTGTCGAAGGCCATGATCGCCTTGCCCGATCCGCCGCCGGCGACCACCACCACGCCACCCTCGACGATCGGCGAGGCGGCGTTGCCCCACTGCTTGATGCCAGGAGCGGTGAGCTGCCCGCTGTGGTCGGTGGCGAGATCGTGCTGCCACACCACCTTGCCGGTGGCGGCATCGAGGCAGCTCAGCATCAGGTAGGTGCCCAGGCAGTAGACGCGGTCGCCATCGACGAAGGGCGTCGAGCGCGGACCGTTGCCGCCGGCGCCTTCGAAGATGGTCTTGCCGAGGGTGGTGCCCCACGCCTCCTGGCCGCTGGCGGCATCGAGGCACACGCAGGCCTCCTGCTTGTCGCGCTCGACCATCACGAAGGCCTTGCCTTTGGCGATGGAGATGGCGCCGAATCCTTCGCCGAGCTTGCTGCGCCAGATCTGCTTCGGCCCACCCGCCGGCCAGGTGGTGAGGATGCCGGTCTCAGCGGAGCGCTGGTCGTGGGTCGGGCCGCGGTAGTTCGGCCAGTCGGCGGCTGACAGCGCGGCGAGGCAGGCGAAGAGGGCGAGCAGTCGCATGGGGACTCCGTGGATGGCGCCACCATGGACTCCCGGGCTGAGACGGAAGTGAGGGATCTGCCGGTGAACCGCTGCGCGATCACACAAAGCTCCGGTCGAGGCGCACTATCCGTCGGTCGCGGGAGCGGCTGCACAGCGACGGGATGTGCAGCGGGTGGGATACCGTCTTGCGATGAACGTCCAGGTCTTGCCGGTTGGACACCTTCGCCACTATGCCGGCCATGCTCGCCCGCTGCGCCGCCATGGTCCTGATCATCGCTGCGGCCCTGCCGCTGGCCGGCGCCGCGCTGACCATGGACGACTGCTACGGTCGCTGGGAGGTCGACCTGGCCGCCATCGACTGGTCGACGGTGAAACTCGACGGGGATCCCGCTGCCGCCAAGGCCGAGCTGATCAGGCAGTGGCAGGGTTTCGCGATCGTGATGACGCCGCGCATCTTCCGCGCCGAGCTCGGCGGTGAGCCGGTCATCGGCCTGTGGCGTCTGGACGGCGCCGGCGAAGGCACCGCCACCCTGGTGGTGCAGGCCAAAGGTGGCGCCGAGCAGCGCCGTCGGCTGCGTCTGGTCGCAGGCACGTTGCAGCTCGACGATCTGCCGTGGAAACTGCCATTCCGCAAGGCCACGGCCAAATAAAGTGCGCCGGCGTCGCCGTCGAGGCGACGTCGACGTCCCACGCGGCGTGCTGACCGAGGCGCAATTGCTTTGCCGCGGCAGCGCCGCAGTCTGCGCGCCATCGACGGAGGTCGATTGGGACACGTGACCTGCCTGCTGAGTGAGATCGCCGTCACCGGCCACGACGCCCAGCAGTGGGCCGATGCGCTGCCGGCGTCACCGTCCGCGATCGACGCACTGGTCCTGGACTGCGAGGCGAGCCCGCTGCCGATCGGCCTGGTCGCGGCGCTGCCGCTCATCGACGGTCGTCTGCGTGCAGCCGGGGTCGCGTTTCGCCTGACCGGCCTGAACCGCGCCGCGCAACTGGTGGTGCATCTGGCCGGCCGCAGCGGGCTGATCAGCGATGCCCGCAGCGAAGACCGCGACCTCGCCGCCGGTGCCTGGCCGCTGGCGTTGCTCTGCGGCGAACGCGGCCGCCTGGTGGTCGAGGTGCGCCGCGACGCCGGTCAGAATCCGTGGCTGACGTCGCCAGAGATCCACGACTGGCTGGACGGCATCGTCCTGTCCACGCTGGCCATCGACCTCGGCCGACTGGAACAGATCAATTCGATGCTGGTGGCCTGGCTCCTGCAATTGGCGCAGCGCCTGCGCCCGGCACCCATTGAAGCCTTCGCCATCGCTCCCCAGGTGCTGATCCAGCTCAAGCAGCTGCGCGTCGACCAGATGATGACCCTGCGCAAGGCGTGAACGCCGGCGCTGGACACACACCCGGTCGCCAGCACAGCCACCAACGTCCCCGGCCATGGCGCCCGCGACGCGTCCTCCCCTTGCCAGGGGGATGGGCCCACTACCCTGCCGCGAGTTTGCCCGGAGCCAGCCCGCCGGGTGCCTGAGAGCACATGCCCAAGCGTACCGACCTGCGCACCATCCTGATCATCGGCTCTGGTCCGATCGTCATCGGCCAGGCCTGCGAATTCGACTATTCCGGTACCCAGGCGTGCAAGGCGCTGCGCGAGGAAGGCTACCGCATCGTCCTCGTGAACTCGAATCCGGCGACGATAATGACCGACCCGGAGATGGCCGACGCCACCTACATCGAACCGATCACTCCCGAAGCGGTGCGCAAGATCATCATCCGCGAGCGTCCGGACGCCATCCTGCCCACCCTGGGCGGCCAGACCGCGCTCAACACCGCCATGGCGCTGGCCGAGAACGGCACCCTCGCCGAGTTCAAGGTCGAGATGATCGGCGCCAACGCCCAGGTCATCCGCAACGCCGAGAGCCGCGAGGACTTCGCCCGCATCATCAAGAATCTCGGCTTGGGCATGGCGCGCGCGGTCATGGTCAGCACCTGGGAGGAGGCCCTCGCCGCGCGCGACACCATCAGCCTTCCCTGCATGATCCGTCCGTCGTTCACCATGGGCGGCTCGGGTGGCGGCCTGGTGACCACGGCGCAGCAGTTCGAGACCATCGCCCGCCGCGGCCTCTCGCTGTCGCGCACCTCGCAGCTCTCGATCGAGGAATCGCTCTACGGCTGGAAGGAGTTCGAACTCGAGGTGATGCGCGACCGCAAGGACAACGTCGTCATCGTCTGCTCGATCGAGAATCTCGACCCGATGGGCATCCACACCGGCGATTCGATCACGGTGGCGCCGATCCAGACGCTCACCGATCGCGAATACCAGCGCATGCGCGATGCCGCGCTGGCGATCATCCGCGCCGTCGGCGTCGAGACCGGCGGCTCGAACATCCAGTTCGCCACTGATCCGGCCAGCGGCCGCATGGTGGTGATCGAGATGAATCCACGGGTGTCGCGCTCGTCGGCGCTGGCCTCCAAGGCCACCGGCTTCCCGATCGCCAAGATCGCGGCCAAGCTCGCCTGCGGCTACTGCCTGGACGAGATCCGCAACGACATCACCCGCGTGACCCCGGCCTGCTTCGAACCGACCATCGACTACGTGGTCACCAAGATCCCGCGCTTCGCCTTCGAGAAGTTCAGCGAGGCCGACGACACCCTCGGCTACCAGATGAAATCGGTGGGCGAGGTCATGGCCATCGGTCGCACCTTCCGCGAGTCGCTGCAGAAGGCGCTGCGCGGCCTGGAGAACGGCGCCACCGGTCTGGGCCCGCGCAGTCCGACCGACTACGACGATCCGGCGCGCAAGGACGATTACCTGCGCGAGATCACCCGGCCGACCCAGAACCGCCTGTTCCAGATCCGCCATGCCATGCAGGCCGGGGCCAGCGATGACGCGATCTGTGCCGCCACCCACATCGACCCCTGGTTCGTCCGTCACCTGCGCGCCATCGTCGAGCACGAAGCCCGCCTCGACCACCTCGGCATGAACGCGTGCAGCGCCGACGAGCTGCGCGCGGCCAAACGCGATGGCTTCAGCGACCGCCAGCTCGCCATCCTGTGGGACACCAGCGAGGACGCGGTGCGCGAGCGGCGGTGGAAGCAGGGCATCCGCCCGGTGTTCAAGCTGGTCGACACCTGCGCCGGCGAGTTCAGCGCTTACACGCCGTACTACTACTCGACCTACGATGTCGAGACCGAGGCGCCGACCCCGACCAGGCCGGCGATCATGATCCTCGGCGGCGGACCCAACCGCATCGGCCAGGGCATCGAGTTCGACTACTGCTGCTGCCACGCCTCCTACGCGCTGCGCGAGGCCGGCTTCCAGACCATCATGGTGAACTCGAATCCCGAGACGGTGTCCACCGACTATGACACCTCGGATTTCCTGTTCTTCGAACCGCTGACCACCGAGGACGTGCTTGAGATCCACGCGGTGATGAAACCGCAGGGCGTGATCGTGCAGTTCGGCGGGCAGACGCCGCTGAATCTCGCGCTCGGGCTCGAACGCGCCGGGGTGTGCATCGTCGGCACCTCGCCGGCGAGCATCAACCTGGCCAACGATCGCGAACAGTTCAAACGCGTGCTCGAACAACTGCGTTTCCTGCAACCGGCCAACGGCATCGCGCGCTCGGTCGCCGAGGCGGTGCACGACGCCGAACGCCTGGGCTATCCGGTGGTGGTGCGGCCCAGCTTCGTACTCGGCGGGCGCGCCATGGAGATCGTCTACCACGCCAAGGACCTCCAGCATTTCGTCGCCAAGGCCATCGACGCCTTCCCCGGCGCGCCGATCCTCATCGACAAGTACCTTGAAAACGCCGTTGAAGTCGACGTCGACGCGGTTTGCGACGCCGAACGCACGGTGGTCGGCGGCATCCTCGAACACATCGAGGAGGCCGGCGTGCACAGCGGCGATGCCGCCTGCGTCATTCCCAGCTATTCGCTGTCGGACCGCATCAAGGAGCGCATGCGCGAAATCACCACCGGCCTGGCGCGACATCTCCAGGTGCGCGGGCTGATGAACGTGCAGTTCGCCATCCGCAATGAGGAGGTCTATCTCCTGGAGGTGAATCCGCGCGCGTCGCGCACCGTGCCCTTCGTCAGCAAGGCCACCGGCCTGCCGCTGGCCAAGATCGCGGCGCTGATCCAGGCCGGCAAGACGCTGCGTGAGCTTGGCGTGGTCGAGCGCGGCGATCCGGCGCATTTCTCGGTGAAGGAATCGGTCTTCCCCTTCAACAAGTTCCCCGGCGTCGACACCGTGCTTGGACCGGAGATGAAATCGACCGGCGAGGTGATGGGCATCGCGCCGACCTTCGGCGAGGCGTTCTACAAGGCGCAGCTCGGCGCTGGCAACGCGGTCAAGCTGACCGGCCAGGTGTTCATCAGCGTGCGCGACAACGACAAGCGCCTGGTCATCCTGCTCGCCCAGGCCATCGCCGACCTCGGCTTCGAGATCCTGACCACGCACGGCACCGGCCAGGTGCTTGAACGCAGCGGCATCCCGGCGCGCGTGCTCAACAAGGTCAAGGATGGTGGCGACACCGTGCTCAACCACCTGCGCGAGGTCGCCTTCGTCATCAACACGCCGAATCGCCGCGGCGGGCAGAGCGACGAGGGTCGCATCCGTTCCGCCTGCGCGGTCGCGGCCACGCCCTACTTCACCACCCTGTCCAGCGCCGCCGCGCTGGTCAGCGCACTCAAGCAGCAGAAGCGCTGCGACTACACCGTCCGCCCCTTGCAGGACCTGCTGCCTGACCGTGGCGTCTGGCGACCCGCGACCGGGGCGCAGGCGTGACCATACCCGAGCTGGCGGTCCGCATCGTCTCGGCGCTGCCCGCCGCCGAGCGCAGTGGACCGCCGGACATCCTGTCGGGGATCTTCGGCATCGCGTTGCTCATGCTCTCGCCGTTGGTCGGCGCCGTGGTCCTCGGCCTGCTCCAACTCGGCGTCTACCGCCTGCTCGTCCGCCTGGGCTGGGTGAAGCCGGAAGCGGTGCCGTTCTTCTTCGTGCTCATGCTGCGCGGCATGATGCTCGCCCTGGCGCTGATCGCGGCGGTGGTGTTCTGGCTGCGCTTCGTCGAGGGACGGCCGGGATTCCAGCCGCCCGGATGATGCGTCCTGACGACAACAGCGGTTGCCGAGCCGCGACCAGAGCCTAAACGGTCACCCTGGAATCTGACCTGATGGTCGCGGCCTGGCCGCGCTGCTGCTGTTGCTGCGGGGGCACGCGGCCTCCAAACCTCTGCCAATGCCCCCCGAACAGCAGCGGGTGGCAATGGCGTCCCAGGGAGTCGTCGATGGGCAATCTCCAAGCGGGCATGCTGCTGCTCTATGTCCTGCTTCCTGCCGCCATCGGCGCTGGCCTGGGCGCTGTGATCGCCAAATCGAAGAACCAGGAGATCATCGTCGGCGTGATGCTCGGTGGCTTCCTCGGCTGCTTTGGCTGGATCATTCTGCTCTGCCTGCCCTCGCAGCCCAAGGCGAGCACGTCACGTCGACGCCGACCGGGAACCGGTCGAGGCGGTACTGGCCGCGTCGCTGGCGGCCGGCCGGGCACGTCGAAGTCATTCCGCAACCGACGCTGAGCGGTCGGTCAGAAGATGCCGAGATCGTCGGGATCGCGGATGGCGGCGGCATCCTTGAAATCGCGCACCACGCGCAGCGCGTAGTCGATCGCCTGATCCGGTTCGGCGGCGTCGTGGGCGATGGCGTGGAGCTTGCCGGCGTCGACGTCGGCGTGGTTGCGCGAGGAAAGAATCTCGAAATCGAGCGCATCCTGCTTGGCCCGGAGTTTCGGCCGGCGGGGATTGCGCGACGCCAGGTGTTTCATCACCAGCAGCATCTCGATGGTCGGCACCCACAACTGCTGCCCGTCGAGGGTGACCGGGACGGCATTGGCGAAGGCGGTGCGCCACAAGGCATACGACGTGGTGGTGAGGACATCGATGCGTTCCTGACCCTTGCCGTCGACCAGGCGTTTGGCGTTGCCGTAGTCGGTGATGGTCAGTCCGAAGTGCGCTGCCAGCAGCGGCGCGACCACGGCCTGGGCATCGGAGATGATGTCGACGTCCTTGGTCAGCCGGGCGTGCCGGTAGGCCGCCAAGGCGTGACCACCGATGAGGACGACTCGGTGGCATCCAGCCAGGGCCTTGGCCACTGCGCTCGGTGAGATCGCGTCCGGGTCGTACATGGTCATCAGCGACTCCACCTCGTGAATGCCGGTTTCCGCTCGCGCGGACAGCGCGGTCAGCGCTGACCGCGCGTCAGGGCGGCCAGGGGGTCTGCTCACAGCGCCACCACCGCGTCGATCTCGACCCGACCGCCCTTCGGCAGCGCCGCGACCTGGACCGTGGCGCGAGCCGGGAAAGGGGTCTCGAAAAATCCCTGGTAGGCGGTGTTGACGGCGGCGAATTCGCCGAGGTCGACGACGTACACGGTCAGCCGCAGCGCCTTGGTCAGCGCGGTTCCGGCCTCGCGGCAGATGCAGTCGAGATTGCGCAGCGCCTGTTCGGTCTGCGCCACGGTGCCCGCGCGCAGTTCGCCGGTGGCGGGATCGAGACCGAGCTGCCCGGAGCACCACAACAGACCGTCGTGGCGCACCGCCTGACTGTAGGGGCCGATGGCGGCGGGGGCGTCGGGCGTGTTCACGGTGGTGGCCATGCGCGGGATCATGGCGGCGAGCGTCACGCGCGCAGCCCTGATCCGCCCGCGGAGCTGCGGACCTGAGTTCTCCACAGCCTTTCCCCGCAGTCGCAGCACCCTACCATGCGCGCGATCATGAACGTGCGACCCGGTCCCAACGACGATTGCTGGTGCGGAAGCGGCCGGAAATACAAGAAGTGCCACCAGGCACGCGACCTCGTGGCCGAGTTGGGCGGTGGGGTGCGCACCCTGGCCGCGTCGCCGAGGGCGGCCGCACTGGCGGGCGCACTGGCTGGTGCGCCCACGGTGCGGCCGGGCACGATCACCCCGATGAGCAGCGTTCCCGCCCACATCCCGCGTCCGGAATATGCCGACAGCGGCCGGCCGCGCCGCCGCAACGCCAACGATCGCAGCAACGTCATCAAAACCCCAGAGCAGATCGTCCGAATGCGTCGCGCCTGCGCCGCGGCGCGCGAAGTCCTCGAAGTGATCAAAGCGGCGGTGCGGCCGGGTATCACTACCGACGCGATCGATGCCATCTGCCACCAGGCCTACATCGACCGCGGTGGGTACCCGTCGACGCTCAACTACCACCGTTATCCCAAGTCGCTGTGCACCTCGGTCAACGAGGTGATCTGCCACGGCATCCCCGACAACCGGCCGCTGGTCGACGGCGACATCGTCAACCTCGACGTCACCATCTTCCTCGACGGCGTGCACGGCGACCTCTCGGAGACCGTCCTGGTCGGCAACGTTGATACCGCCTCACGCGACCTCGTGCGGGTGACCCACGAATGCCTGATGCGCGGCATCGCCACCGTGCGTCCGGGCTCGGCGCTGCGCGAGATCGGCCGCGCCATCCAGTCCCACGCCCATGCCCACGGCTATGGCGTGGTGCGCGCCTTCGTCGGCCACGGCATCGGCGACCAGTTCCACATGTGGCCACAGGTCCCCCACTACTTCGACCTGCGCACCGAGGGCGAGTGCCAGCCAGGGATGACCTTCACCATCGAGCCGATGATCAACCAGGGCGTGCCCAACCACGTGGTGTGGGACGACCAATGGACGGCGGTCACCGCCGACCTCAAGCGCAGCGCCCAGTTCGAGCACACTGTGCTGGTGACCGGACGCGGGGTGGAGATCCTGACGCTGCCGAAGGGGGAGGCGCAGCCGTTTGAAGGTTGAGAAGTTGAGAGGTTGAGAGGTTGAGAAGCAGATGAGGTCTCTCCCAACCGCTCCACCTCTGAACCTTGATACTTCACCATCTCCGCGCGCCCCTTTCTCCGCGCGCGCCGTCCGTACCTTCCCGCCATGCCCCTGCCCGCCGACCACGACGTCATCCTCGAATCGCTTCACGACGACCTGCGCGCACGGCTGACCGCGCTCAACGACCTGTACCATCCCGTCTATCCAGCCGACCCCGCGCGCATCGCCGAAGTCGAAGGTCTGGTACAGGAGCAGCGCGCGGCGATCGCGGCACGGCGTGCCGAGCTGGGTGGCGAATCCTCCCGGACACGAGCGCCAACCGCCGCCGCCGTGCCTGGCACCGGTCCGACGCCGATGCCGGCGGCACCACCGCTGTCGACCGCCTCGCCCAAGAGCTGAGCCGACGGCGTGCGCGAATTCGATCTGATCGCCGCCCTGCGCTCTCGCGTGCGCGATCCGGAAGGCGTGCTCGGCATCGGTGACGACTGCTGCGCGTGGTCGCCGCATGGGCGCACCTGTCTGAGCGTCGACGCCATCGTCGAAGGCCGCCATTTCACCGCCCATGACGATCCCCGCCTTATCGGTAGCAAGGCTGCCGGAGCGGCGCTGTCCGATCTCGCGGCGATGGGCGCCCGGCCGGTGGGCGCGGTGGTGACGCTGGTCTGCCCGTCGCGCTGGGATGGCTTGGCGGTGATGGACGGCGTGATCACCGGTCTCGAACGCCACGGCTGTCCGCTGCTGGGCGGCGACACCTCCGGTGGCGAGGAACTGGTGGTGTCGGTGACGGTGTGGGGCGAAGAGACCAGCGGCCGCCTGCTGCTGCGCAGCGGTGGACGGCCCGGTGATCTGCTGGTGGTCAGCGGACCCTTGGGCGGTTCGCTGGCGTCGGGTCGCCACCTGCGCGTCGAACCGCGCTTGGCCGAAGGCCAGTGGCTGGCCGGTTGCGCCTACGTGCACGCGGCCATGGATCTGAGCGACGGCCTCGCCGGCGATGCGCCCAAGCTCGCCAGCGCTTCCTCGTGCGGCTGTCTGCTGCTGCCCGCGCAGGTTCCGGTGCATGACGATGTGCCGACGATGTCCGACAGCGTGCGCGCCGCCTGCTGCGACGGCGAGGACTTCGAACTGCTCGTGGCCATCGCCCCGGAGCATTGGCCGGAGCTGCAACTGGCCTGGCCGTTTCCGCGACCGCTGGCCGTGGTCGGCTGGCTGATCGATCAACCCGGGGCCTTCGTCGAGGACCGCGCTGGCCGCATGGTCCCGCTGCCTTGGTTGGGGTACGAGCACCACTGATCTCGACGGCGGTCGCAACTCCGTTCCAGGTCGTCTCATAGGGCTCTCATCGGTGACCGGTATGGTTCCGTCCGACGCCGTACGTCGGACGCGGCGTCGACCTTTCCCGTCCGACACCAACGACAACCAGCCTTACCGGCTCAAGGATTCCACCATGCGTTACCTCTCCATCGTCGCCCTCCTCGCCGCCGCCGGCTTCATCGCCGCCGTCGACGTCGCCAAGTACGACACCAACAAGGATGGCGCCCTCTCCGCCGAAGAGATCAAGGCCATCGCCGACGAGGCCGACAAGAAGGCCATCGCCGCCCTCGACGCGAACAAGGACGGCGCCGTCTCGGCCGAAGAGGCCAAGGCCGCCGCCCCCGCGAAGTAAGTCGCTCGACGACATCGGCGCGCCGCCCGGAGACCCCGGGCGGCGCGCCTGTTTCCAGACCACGCTGGTCGGCCTGCGCGGCGCGTTGTCTTCGGCCGTATCCTTCCGGTGCTGGACCGGCGGCCGCTACGCATGCCCGCCATCCCGTGCGGTGCCAGCCCACCCCGTAGCTGGTCGGTGGTCTTCTCCGGATCACCCGAGGTTCCCATTTTTCCTTTCAAACCCCGCCTGCTGTGCGCCGCCGTCGTGCTGGTGTCGTGCGCCGCCGGCGAGGCTCCGTCGTCGTCGCCCACGCTGCTCGGCAACACCCGCTGCATCGATGGACACGCCGTCGATGCCGCCCTTGAGGCGGTGCTCATCCGCCTGCCCGACGGCCGCGCGTTCCTGGTCGCGGTCGCTTCGCGTGAGAATTCCGAGATCCTCCGCCGTCTCGAACCGGTCGCCGCGATGCGTGCAGTGATCGCGCGCAACCGCGCTCTCGCCGAACGCGTGCGCCTGCCCGCCAGCGACTGATCCCGGCAGGTACCTCGTCCCGCTCCAGTTCCATCCCAATGCTCCTGCACTTCCAAGTTGCGGCCTAAACGCGGCAGTTGGGCCACGATGCAAGGCGGCGACGGAGGGAGATTCCTGATGGAACGACCGACGGAGCCAACGCCGCAGCGTGGCCCAATGGTGCGGCCTAAACGCGGCAGTTGGGCCACGCTGCAAGGCGGCGACGGAGGGA
>Ga0163144_10000983_pt1 | contig 67559 bp, 57 predicted proteins | sample OliLak19BULKMAT1_FD_123175 | JGI IMG/M metagenome (GOLD analysis project Ga0163144, IMG submission 123175) | Freshwater microbial mat bacterial communities from Lake Vanda, McMurdo Dry Valleys, Antarctica - Oligotrophic Lake LV.19.BULKMAT1 | ecosystem: Environmental > Aquatic > Freshwater >...
GGTGCTGCCACCATCGCCCCCAACTCCTCCTGCGCTGCCGCTGTCTCCGCAGCTTGCCGTCAAGACGAGCGCGAGAACCGAACAGCGGAATCCCGTTGTCACCCGTGAGTGCTGCATTTCAGGTTTCATCGTCCGACCGGTTCGGGAAGTGGTGTGAGCCGCTCGAAAACGTAAGCACCGGCCGTTGCGCCCCAGACTTGTTGGTCGGCGCTGTCGTACCCGCGGTCCCACGACTCGATTCGATCCTCGAAGAGCTTGACCTCGCTCGTCGCGTAGGTGGCGCCGTTCAGATCGCTGAGGCATTCCTTACCTGGTGTGCTGCCCTCGAAGTGGTCGCTGACCCAGGTGAGCTCGACCTGGCAACCTTCGCGCTCGAGGAGATCCGCTGGCGTGGCTTGATCTCCTGTCCCATCGCAAAAGCCGCTGAACGCGTCCGGGGAAGTGAACTCCCACACCTGCGAGACCGCTTGCGTGGCGGGGTCGTCGCCTTCGGTCACCACGTAGACGCGTTGTCGGTAGGGTGCTCCCGGAACACCGCCCTCGATCACCGATTGCTCGATGTGAAGTGTCCGAGCGCCGAGCTTCTGCAGCTCGATCGGGCAAGTCAGTAGATCGATGGCGAAGTAGGCAGGGTCTTCCTCGGACTGCAACGTCGAGTCGAAGTGGCCAGTCAGAAACCGAAAAGCCTTGGCAGCTGCGGTTTCACTGGCCGCGCCGCCAGTGCCGCCAGCGCCTCCTTGCTCTGCCCCGCCGCCGCCGAGGGAGTCGCCACCGGATCCGCCGGCTCCTCCGCTAGCGGTGCTGTCACCGCAACCGAGAGCGAGAAGGGACACCGCGCTGCAGCTGAGCCAGGACTTCATCTGGGTTTCTCCTCGACACACCGTTTCCTGATGACTCTCCTTTGCTTCGATCACCGGTGCGAGGCAAGCTGGTCCTCACCGTCGGCGGCTAGACGCGGTTCATTCGTCGCGCACGCGTCCGTCGCCAGGCGCTCACCGGGCTGCATGCAGACATGTTCGGTATTTGGCCCTATTGTACCCTCAGCATGACGGAGACCGCCCCCCCTGATCGGCCCTGCGTGGTCGTCGGCGGGGGTAGCGGCTTCATCGGGCTCGAGCTGGGCGCCAAGCTCGCTTCGCGCTTCGAGGTGGTGGGCCTCTCCCGCTCCGAGCACGCGTCCGACGCAAGCTTCCGAGAATGGCGGAAAGCCGATCTGTTCAACCTGCGCGAGGCCGAAGAGGCGCTTAACGGCGCGCGGTTCGCGATCTATCTCGTCCACAGCATGCTGCCGTCGGCGCGGCTGACCCAGGCGTCGTTCGAAGACCTCGATCTCATCTGCGCCGACAACTTCGCGCGCGCCGCCAAGCGCGCGGGGGTGGAGCAGATCGTCTATCTCGGCGGTCTTCTGCCGCAGACCGAGGAGCTCTCGCCGCACCTCGCGAGCCGGCTCGAAGTCGAGAAGACCCTCGGCCGCTACGGCGTCCCGGTGACGACGTTGCGCGCTGGGCTGGTGATCGGCGGCGGCGGCTCCTCGTTCGAGATCCTGACGCGGCTCGTGCGAAGGCTCCCGGCGATGGTCGTGCCCAAGTGGACACTCACGCGCATGCAGCCCGTCGCGGTCGACGACGTCATCGCGCTGCTCTCCTACGTCGTAGGCAGGCGCGAGTGCTACGGCGAGACCTACGACGTCGGGGCGCCCGAGGCGATCGACTATCGAACGCTGATGACGATGTGCGCCGAAATCCTGGAGCTTGATCGACCCATGATACCAGTCCCGCTCTTCACGCCGGGCCTTTCGCGTCTGTGGGTCTCCTTGGTGACGGGCGCACCCAAGGCGCTGGTGGCCCCGCTCGTCGAGAGCCTGCGCCACGAAATGGTCGCGCGAGATCTCCGTCTCTCCGAGCAGGCGGGCCTCGCGCCCATGCCGATCCGTGCCGCGATGCTGAAGGCGCTCGCGAAGAAGGAGACGAAGTCGAAGTCGAAGGCGAAGGCGCCCAAGCAGGTGACGACGCACGAGGCGCCGCCGTCGCTCGTCCGTTCCGTGCAGCGGATGCGCCTGCCCGAAGGGCGGGATGCGGAGTGGGCCGCGCACGAGTACACGCGGTGGCTGCCGAACGCGCTACGTGGGCTCGTTCGCGTCGAGGTCGACGTGAACCGTGATTGCCGCTTCGTGGTCCTGCTGATCGGCATTCCCTTGCTCGTGCTCACCTACGCTCCACATCGCAGCACGGCGGACCGCCAGCTCTTCTACGTGACGGGTGGGGTGCTCTCGCGTGAGAAGCAGCGCGGGCGCTTCGAGCTCCGCCAGGTCCTCGACGGGCGCACGATGATGACCGCCATCCACGACTTCGCGCCGCGGCTTCCGTGGTTCGTGTACGTGCACTCGCAGGCGCGCTTTCACGCATGGGTAATGGCGGCCTTCCGCCGTCACCTCGCGCATGCGTCCAGCGCTGCGCCAACCGTCGGTGCGCCGTCCCGCGAGCCACTTCAGCGGACGCCGTAGCTCTCGATCCCTCGCGACGTCTTCATTTCCGGGCCCCGAGCTCCACCGAGCTGCGAGGAGCTGCCGCGCGCGTTGGTGGTGGGGCGCCTACGCACGATGACTTCGGCAGTGAGCAGGTTGACGAGGAAGGGCTGATGGGGCGTCATCCTGGCCAACAAGCAGCCGCTCTGGCGCCGAGAAGCTCGAGCGTTAGAAGCGACCGCTCAACCAGGCCGAGCCCAAGCCGACGCCGAACGAAACGTCGTCGCTCTTCTTGTCGTCCTTGGTAGCGAGGCCGGCGACGAACAAACCTGTCCCCAGCGCCGCGAGGCCGCCGCCAACCGCGAACGATACCTGCGAGCCCAGCAGCTTGCCGCGCCCGGAGTCGATCGTCTCGGCGCTGCCGCTCGGGCATTGCCTTCGGTCGGGGCCGCAGATCGTGTCGAGATTGTCAGCGTCGCCCTTCGCCAAGAAGAACAGGCTGGCGCCGACACCCACGCCCGCCAACCCGACGACGCCGATGACAGCGCCGGAGATGATCAACGCCTTGGAATCGACTGTCGATGTCGGAGGCGGCGGCGGCAACTGCGGCGGCGGCAACTGCGGCGGCGGCAACTGCGGCGGCGGCTCCGCCGATAGCTCGATGTTCTTTTTCTCGCCGGCGACGAGCGCAGCGACCACTGTTGCCTTCGGGACGCCGCCTTCCAACAGCTCGATCTGCACGGTCGCCGGAAGAAACGGGCGCTCTTCATTGAGCGCCATCGTGACGGTGCCCACGCGCACGCTGTGTTTCTGCGGGTCGCCGCCCTTCGCCGTCACGCGTACGAGCGTGACCTTCTTCTCGACCTCTGCGCGTAGCGTCTTCGCCTTGTCAGCCGTCGCGGCGTAGCGCTCGCTGCCTTTGGCTTCTTCTTCAGTGACCACGAGCTCGTGGTGCGCGCGCAAGAGCTCGCCCATTTCGATCAGTGCGCGCGACATCATCAGGTGCGCGTTCGGGCTCTTCACCACGTCGTACGATTGTTTGAACGACTTCAGCGCATCCTCGAGCTTCTTCAGCTCGAACAGCTTCGCGCCCTTCTCGTAGTGGGCCTGTGCCTCTCGCTTCTGCAGCTCGGTGGCCTGCGCAATGCCGACACCTTGCGCGTTGGCAGAGAGCTCAATCGACCCAACCAGGGCAGCCAGAGAGAGGGAGAGCAGCAGTCGAGACCAAGAGCCGGCGAGCATCGGCGACGAGCATAACCCAAAGCGCTGCGGCAAATCAGCGGCGCCACCGAAACGGCTCGCGCGCTGCGCGTGAAAGGGTGTAGCCTTTTCTCGCCCACATGGCGAAAACGGGCTCGGAACCCTCGACGGGAACCAAGAACAGCTTCGACGGCGATGAGTCGACCGAAGTGATGTCGGTACCTCTCGTTCCTGCTGCAGCAGCAGCCGTTGCCGACGTCCCTCAAGACGTCGAAGAAAAAGACAAGAAGTACGTCGCGCCGCGGGTGATTCCGGCCGCGGCGGTGCCCGAGAAGCAAGACGGCGCCAAGGTCGTCCTCAACATCCCCGACGCAAAACCGAACCGCCCACGTGGGTCGATAGGGGCGCCGCCTGTCCCGCCCCGCAGCAACATCGAGGCGAGCCGACAGCGAAGCAGCGACGCTGGCGAGGCAAGGGTCGAAGGCGACAAGCCCGCCGTGGCCGAGGTTCGCGCTCGCCGCCGCGCCGCCACCGTCAAGATCGAGCGGCCGAATCTAGGCGCGCTCAGCGCCGTTCCCGCAGACAGCATCGACGTCTCAATAGACGACGAATTCGAGCCGCCCCCTCCGCTCGACTCGCCCGGAAGCGCCGCCGCGGGCGGTTTTGCAGCGCCATCCGTCGGCGGCTTACCCACCTCGAGCAACAGTGCGGGCGCCCTCGTGCAGGCAGTACCGGCCGTGGGGTTTTCTCCTCCCGATGCAATCGCAAGCGCACCGCAGATCAATCGGTCTCGACCAAGCGGTGGGCTCGAGACACCGCCGACCGCGTTACCGATTCGCGAGCCCCCGCGCGCTGAAAAGTCGCGCTTGCCTTGGCTATTGGGCGGAGCACTGACGATCGGCGCGGCGGCCGCTGGTGTCTTCGTGGCGACCCGGCAGCCCGACGAGCTCGCCAACCAGTCCGCGGGAAACAGCAGTGCCTCTCAAGCCGCAGCAACCGGCATCGCAACCGCCGAGACAGCGCCCAAAGAGACGAGCGCTGTGCAAGCTGCGACGACGACCGCCCCCGAGCCGAGCACGGCACCGACGTCCGCGACCAGCGTTGCGGTGGTGACGACGCCCCGCCAGCAGCCGCAGACGCCCACAGCGACCGTTGGTAAGACCGTCGCCACGCCACCGCCTTCTGATCTGGGGGTGCCCCCCAGACCCCCGGTGTACACAGCGCCGCGTCCGACAGCGACAGTGCCGCGCCCCCCGCCGAAGAAGACCACCGACTTCATTCCCAGCGGGATCTGAGCGAGTCTCCGCGTCGCATGACGCCCCCTCGATTGGCTCCGCAAGGAGTTGCTCCGCAAGCGGCTCCGCAAGGAGTTGCTCCGCCCACGAGATCTGCCCCCGATGTTGGCGTTTCGACCTCCGGTCGAAACCGCCTCGCCCGCGAGACGAGCCCGTACCTGCTTCAGCACGCGAACAATCCCGTCGACTGGTACGCGTGGGGAAGCGAAGCGCTCGATCGCGCCAAACGCGAGCACAAGCCCATCTTTCTGAGTATCGGCTACTCGGCTTGCCACTGGTGTCACGTGATGGAGCGCGAGAGCTTCGAAGACGATGCGGTCGCCAAAGCGCTGAACGAGAGCTTCATCGCCATCAAAGTCGACCGCGAAGAGCGCCCCGATATCGACGCCATGTACATGACCGCGACCGTCGCCATGAGCGGCAGCGGCGGCTGGCCGATGAGCGTGTTCTTGGCGCCCGATGGCCGACCGTTCTTCGCAGGAACCTATTTTCCCAAGGAGAACAAGTACGGGCGCCCCGGCTTCTTGATGTTGCTCGCGCGCATCGCAGAGCTCTGGAAGAAAGACGCGAACGAGCTGATGGAGCAAGCCGACGAGCTCACCTCGGCCGTACGCGCAGAAGCCGCTGCCAGCGAGCCGCGACCTGTCGACGCGGCGGCTGAGGGAGCGGCAGCCGCGCAGCTCTGCAAGACGTTCGACCCTGTATGGGGCGGCTTCGGCGGCGCACCGAAGTTTCCCGCGCCCTTCTCGCTCTCGCTGCTACTTCGCCACGCCGCGCAAACCAGCGATGCGGCAGCGCTCGGGGCGGTCACCACCACCCTCGACCGCATGGCGCGTGGCGGCATCTACGACCACGTCGGTGGTGGCTTTGCCCGCTACTCCACAGACGCGAAGTGGCATGTGCCGCACTTCGAGAAGATGCTGTACGACAATGCAGAGCTCGCTCACGTCTTCACCGAGGCCTTTCAACAGACCGGCGAGGCTCGCTTCGCGACGACCGCGAAAGAGACGCTCGATTACGTCCTTCGCGAGATGCAAGGCGAGCACGGCGGCTACTTCAGCGCGACCGACGCCGACAGCGAAGGAGTCGAAGGAAAGTTCTTCGTGTGGCCCAAGGACGAGCTCCTCGAGCTGCTCCCGGCAGACGAAGCAGAAGCGGTGATCGAGAGCTTCGACGTTAGCGACAAGGGCAACTGGGAAGGCTCCAACATCTTATGGGCGCCGAGGCCTTTTGCCGACTCGGCCAAGGCGATGGGCATCGAGGAGAGTGAATTGATGGCGCGGCTACAGCGCGCCAAAAGCGCGCTGTACGCCGCGCGTAAGAAGCGCGTACCGCCGCTCCTGGACGACAAAGTACTGGTGTCATGGAATGGCCTCATGATCCGCGCGATGGCGTACGCCGGTCGCGTCTTCGGAGAGCCCAAGTACGTGGCCAGCGCAGAGCGCGCTGCGGCGATGATCAAAGCGACGATCTCCCGACCGGATCGCGGCCTCTTGCGCACCTTCCGCGAGGGCAAAGCGCATATCGATGCCTTTCTGGAGGACTACGCCTTTCTCGCCGACGCGCTGGTCGATTTGTACGAGGCCAGCGGCAACCACGCGCACCTGTCGGAGGCGCTGCGCCTGTGTGAGCGAGCCATCCTCGATTTCTCCGGCGAGCCTGGTCAGGGCTTCTACACGACGGCGAAAGGCAACGACGAGCTCGTCGTGCGCATGCGGGAGAGCAGCGACAATGCGACGCCGAGCCCCAATGCCGTGCTCGCGCGCGCGTTGGTGCGCCTCGCGACTCACTTTGGTCGCGACGACTTGCGCGCGATCGCCAGCGATGCCATTCGCGCCCATGGCAGCTCGATCGCGAAGATTCCGCGAGCGTTCTGCACATCACTGGACGTGGCGATGCGCCTGCTCACACCCGCCGTGGAGGTCGCGCTGGTCGGCTCGCCGGGTGACCCAAAGCTCAGAGAGCTCGAGCGCGCGCTGGCAGAGGTGTATCTGCCCTGGCTGGTGATCGCGCGTCGCGACCCGGCAGCTGCGCGCTCGCCGCACCCCTTGCTCGACGGCAAGACGCTCGTCGAGGGCGACGCGGCAGCCTACGTGTGCCGTGACTTCAGCTGCGCGGCCCCCGTCACCAGCGCCGATGCGCTGCGACGCGAGCTCGAGGCGGCCAGAGCGAGCGCACGCAGCGATCAACGAGGCTTCCTCGCGGGCCCACGCGTCGACGGGCACGCAACGCCCAACGCGACCCAAAAATTCACCGCCAACGAGTCGCCACGCGAGCTCCGTGACCTCTCGGTAAACCCGATGGCTGTGCTGGTCGGCAGCTATCGCGAACAAGACGCGCGCCTGGTCACCGAAGCCGCCATCGTCAGCAAACGCAACTTGATTGCCTTCGATGCGCAACGGGCGACAGCCGTCGGCGACGCGCTGGCAGCTGTGGTCAAAGCCGGCACGACCCGCGAGGCGCTGGTGCTGGTCGCCATCTTGAGCGACGCCAGTGATGCCAGAGGCGCCGCCGAGCGCATGGCCCAAAACGCGCGTGTCGAAGCGCTCGACGTCGTCCTCGTTCCGATCGGCGGAGACGCAGCGCTCGAGGCGCAGGCGATCGCCGATCTCGCTGCGTCCAGCGCCGTGCGGCGCGTCGGCGTGTACTTCGACGGCCCCATCGGCGCCGCCGAAGCCGCCGCGATCGACGCCCTCTCCAAGGACATTTCGGTGGTCGCCGCGCCGCTCAACGTGTTCGAAGGCGACCTCGCGATGCCAGCCAAGATCGCCCAATCGGGGCGCGCCTTCCTCGCGCTGCGACCGCTGGAGGTAGCGTTCGGGCCCCACGTCGCGCATCTCGTCGAGGCTTCGCCGCCTCCGGTCGAGCCGACCAAGCCAGTGCCGCTCATCTCGGCGTTGAACGAGCTCGGCCGGCTGGAAGAAGAGTACCGGCGCACGATCGCGGTGCATCTACGCGGCACCTCCGACGATCTCGATCCCAACGAGCTTCTGCGCTGGTCGGACGAGCTCGCCAAGGCCGACCGTGTGCTCGACGAGCCGCTCGAGGTCGACGCCTTCATCGCACAGTCGGTGACCCCTGCCCTCAGCGCGCAGTGGGGTGCCCTCGGTGCCCTCGGCGGAGAGCTCGCGCCGCTGGTCGAGTCCTTGCGTGAGCGCTACCTCGAGACGCTCGGTATCGCCTTGAAGAGCCTCGCCCGAAAGGTGATCGGCAGGCAAGCCGCGCTCAGCAAGATGTTCGCCGACGCCATCTCCGGCGGCAACACCAAGCAGCTGGCCGAGCGCGCGCTCGGTGGTGCGCTCACCAGCGGCGTGTCCGCCGCGCTGGTGATGACGCGTGTGTCGTCACAGCTCGCGGCGCTAGCCGGCTTCACGCTGATCGACGCGGCTTCGATCGACGCCGCGCGGCGGATCGCGCTCCCGGCGACGCCATGACGATGGACGACTTGGCCACGGACTTCTTCGATCGTCACCCCGAGCTTTCGCTCGGGGCGATCGGCGCCGGTGACAACGCGAGGGCGCTCGACCTCGAGCCGTTCGGGCAAAAGGCGACCTTCTACCCGGCCGAGCAGCACCCTGATCTGGTGGCGCTGTATCGAGAGGCGAATGCGCTCGCGTTTCCAGGCGAGCTCACCCTCCCCGGCTGGGTGCTCAGCGATTTGTACCTGTTGCCAGGAGCGATCGGCCTGCTCACCTGCGAGGCTCGCGTGCTCGACGTGCCGGTACGCAAACGGCTCAATTTGCGGCCAGACGATCGCGCGATCGCGGCCGCCTACCTCGGCGCACCCACGCTTCACCCGCGCGCTTTCATCGGCGTGTCGCTGCTCAGCTTGGTCCCGCGTATCGTCGCTGGCGCCTGGGTCAAGGCGCTGACGTTGCGCATGCTCGGCGCAAAACGCCTACGAGGCGTCGCGCAGTGGCAAAACCCGAGCGTGCGCGTGCACACCCGCATGGGCCCGTTGCGCGTGGTCTCGTCGGTGCCCGGCACGCACGAGTTCAAGGCCAAGAGCTTCGTGTACGAGAGCGACCTCTCGAACGAAACCGGCTGGACGTCCGCTATGTCGCGGCGCAGCGAGATGCGCATCGACGCTCGCATCCAAGGCGCCGATCATGAAGCGCTTGGCCGCGTGCTGGCGCGGGCCGAAGGCGGAGAGCGCGTCATGGTCGTCCCGCCGGGTCTCGACGCATCGGGCCGTGTGCTGCTCGCGTTTGGCTGACAAGCCCGCTGCCACCTGGCTGGCCCACATTGCAGGCACGCAATGCCGCGCCGCCTGATCTTGCAAGAGCGCATGTCGCGCGTCCGGGGAGATTGCATCGCTGTTCCTTCGAAAACGAGAATTGACGCTTTTTGCGTTCAATGACGCCTTTGGCCCGAGATTCGCTTGGTGATCACTTTGGGGCAAACGGCCTATGATGCAGCGCAAACCAATCGAGCTGAGCGAGCTGATCGACGAGGACGACGAGGTCGCCTCGCAGTTCCACTGTGTCGAGTGTGGCGTTTCGTCTCCCCCGACGCGCACCTCCCACACGCTGATCAGCGCCAAACATGGCTGGCGTCTGAGCCGAATGAAACAAGCAGACGGCAGCTACCTCCACGAGTGGCGCTGCCTGGCGTGCTTCAAGGCTCAAAAAGACAAGGCACCCAAGACTTGATCAGAGGCGCTTGGCCGTGATCGCCAGAGCGGCGAGCAGCGCCAGCGCGCCGGGCGGCACCAGCAAGACGAGCGCGCCAGGGTCTGCGCCTTGGGCAGAGATCGCGCCCAGCCCGAAGCCGAGCGGCACCAGCGCGAGCGACACCAACATCGCGACCGACGACAGCGGCGTGCATGCGTGCGGATACGCCTTCGCAGTCAGCCCGAAGACGACGTTGACCACCGAGAGCAGCGTGCCGTGTGCGTGTGCGAGCCGCAGCATCAACCTGCGCGTCTCGTGCTCCACATCGAGGTAGCCGCCCACCTTGAACGCGTGCAGGGCCTCCAGCGCGACCCCGAGCAGCACGAACAGCGCGAGCGCCGCGTAGCCTGTGCGCACGTGTCGACGCCCGATGTCGACTGCTGGCTGGTTCACGGCTTCGGGGTCAATCACAGCAGTCGGCCACTGCTCACTCAGTCCGGCAGAAGTCGATGATTGGCCACCTGATGCTCGATCACTGTCGGCGCGACCATGAACTCCTCCGCGATCTCGTCGATGCGATCCTCGTCCAGTCCGTCCCGGATCCGCGCGCGTATCGCGACCGATGGTGCGAGCAGCTCGGCCGCGAACGCGCGGCTCGCCGCTTGAAGGCGCGTCCCAGCCGAAGTGATCAGGCGTGGACCATTGGAGGTTGCGTGCGAAAGAAGGGCGAACAGCCCCCGTGCAACGAGGAAGCGCTCGGACCTGAGCTTTGCCGGGCGAGTCAAGAGACGCGGGCTTCCTTGCGAGAAGCCAATCGCCGCTTTCAGATTCGTGTGCAGCGGCGTCCACTGCGCCCGTGACGCATGTAGTCCCTCACAACCCAGCGAGCCAAGCGCTGCGTCCCAATCGAGGGGCTCGGCGGGCTGCCCGATGTGGCTCCGGACTGCTCGAGCCAAGGCATACCCTTCCTCGTGTGCGCGACCATTGCCGGAGGGTCTTGGAAGAGAAGCACCGGGCACCCCAGCTTCGAGCCCGGAGGCCGTCACCTCGTCGGCAAGGAGCGAGACGGAGGAGGCGAGAAATGCTGTACGAACGGCGGCGTCAAGAAGATCGCCCCGGGTCGGCGGGGGAAGCTTGTCCAGCTCCCCCATCAGAACGACCTCCAAATTCGGCGAAACTTGATCGCAATCGTACGCGTCGAGGCCCATCTGAGCTGCTCGTTTGCAAAGCTCGAGCTCGGCTTTGGTGGTCGCTGTGATCGCCATCCAATCCGCGCGCAGCGCAGACAAATCTGGGTGATCTAAATCCCGAGCCCGCTCGAGAATGAGGTCAACGAACTCGGTGAACGCGCGCTCTACCGCCCCGGGCTCAAGCTCGGCATAGCCGCCTGCAACGAAGCTGACAGGGCGCCGCGAAGGAAGCGGATCATCCGCGCGCCACTCGACGATCATGTGGTCATCATCGCGAAGAGCTGAAGATCCGGAAGACTTGTCCCTTCTCGCGCGGTGACGAGCGAATGGCGGCGCAGCCAGGCCGGGTGGGCACGAAATGCCGGCGCACACTCGGACAGCACGAACCAGTAGTTCCGAACGATCCACTCCGCGAGCACGAACATCGGCCCGTACACCCCCGTGCGCGTTCCGCCGGTGCGCGAGTCGAGCACGGTGGTGACCACGCTGTCACCGACCGCAAGCTCAAGCCGAGCCCACGTTCGGGCGAGCACCGGGTGCGTGACTCCTGGAGCCTCGTCCCACTCGACGCGAAATTTGATGCCGTGCATCTAGGCCATGCCCTCGAAAAGGCCCAGCGGATCGTCGGGTAGCTCCTCTGCGGTGATCGGGTAGGCCTTGTACTGGCCGAGCTCCTGGTTCACCAGACGCGCTTCGTAGAGCTGGCCATCGAGATTGCCCCACACATGGTTCGGGAACCTTCCAACAAAGGAGCTCGTACGTCGCGCCCGAATCGCCGCCCGCAGCGCTTCGGTTGGGGCTTCGAAGGTTGCGTAGCGCGGGTCACAACGAGACGCGTCGCTGCGGAGCCGCGCTGGGCGGGCGGGGCTCGGGTGGTCCTTGTGCTCCGGGCTTCCGATGTAGGAGACCAACGCGGCCACCGCGTCGGCCTCCACTTCGGGAGGCCAGGATTCGACGCGCTTGGGCTTTACCTGCCTGCCGTGCCTCACAGTGCAGCAACGATAACCTGGACACGCTCGGGGCGCACAAGTGAACGCTCCAACGAGCGTGGCAGTCCCGCACCGCCCAGGTGACGTGTCACTCGGCGATCGTGATCGGGCGGTCGTCTCGCCGCGCGAGCTCGGCTTGCAAGCGAGCGTAGTCGAGCACGCCGCTCGGGTGCACGAGCTCGCTACGATCAGCATGACGCCTGCTATTCCAGGTGGAGAGCACGGCGTCTCGAATCGTCAGACGCGTGCTCCGCGGCGCCAGAAAGTCATATTCACCGGGCGAAAGTGCGCCTTGCTCGACGAGGCCGCGCCCCGCAACGAACCTCACCGCAGCGTACGGATCATCGAGCAGCGTCGCGAGCAGCGGCGTTTGAAAATCGCTACCGCTGGTGGCGATGGCTTCTTTCGAGACGAGCTCGTTGGCTGCAATGACACGACTTGCAGCGTCGCCAGAGAGCGCGAGCTTCACGACGAACGCGAGATCTTCTGGCGGCAGCGCGATGTTGGTCTCGATACCCCAGCCCTTTTCGAGCGCGGCCGCTGTCCAGCCGAGCGTGCGATCGACGTGGCAGAGATTGCAAGCCGGCGGCCGACCCGTCGCGACCGCGATCTCGACGTTCGGCGAATCGACGCGATGCGATCGCTGAGAACGGTACAGGGCGTAGGAGATGCGCGGCATGTGGCAGCCGTAACAAGACGCGCCAACAGAGCCTTCTTCGTGTCGGGTGTGCAGAGCGCTCGCCTCTGCTTCGTGGCAAGAGGCGCACACCTCGCCGGTGATGGCCTCCGGCTTCAGCTGATCGTTGGGGTCTTTGCCGTGCAGCTGATGACAGTCGACACAGCCGAGCTTGCGCTCCCCCTCCCCGTTCACGAAACACGACGAGCGCGCGAGGCCGTTGTATTCGCGCCCGCCCACGCGAATCGTGCCGTCGCCCCAGAACAGGCTTTCGCTGGTCTCCAGCGCCTGTGGCTGGAGCACGATGCGGCTCTCTGCCAAATCATCGCCCGCCGAGTAAGACGCGGCATAGCCATGCGACCACCACGCTTCTTCGTCGCGAGGAATGGCATACGAGTGACATTGACCGCAGAGCTCGGTCGAACGCTGCTTGTCGAGCTTCTGGGGGTTCTTGATGTGGGTGTTGCGCTCTCCTGGTTCACGCGCCGCATAGCGCGCGAATGGATCGCGGTAGCGGTCCGCATGAGGGCCACCGGGGCCGTGACACGATTCGCACGCGATGCCGAGCTCGACCGCCTGCGTCTCGAACACATCGCGCTCTGGATCATGCCGAGGCTCGGCAGCGGTCGCGTGACACACGAGGCAATTGGAATTCCAGCGAACCCTTGCATCCGGTTGATCCGGCGGCTGCAAGAAGACGTCGTGACGCGGAATGAAGCGTTCGGCTTCGATGTGCCAAACGAAAGGCGCCGCGCGCAGCTCGCCATCGCGCCCGCCCTTCACCCAATATGCCTGATAGTGGTGCGAGCCAGTGGTAAGCACGGCTTCGCGCTCGATCATGGTCGAGAGCGCCTCTGGATCCGGCATGCGGATCGTCAGCTTGCCGCCCTCGTGTGTCGCCTGCACGAAGCCGCCCGCGACCTCGATCTGGTGCTGACCGACTGGCATCGCGATCGCCTTCCCGCGGGCGACTTGTGTCATCGACGAATGAAAGCTCGCGTCCCAACTGGCGTGTTCGCTCGGGTGACAGGTCTTGCAAGCACCGGAGCCGACGAACAACCCACGGCCTGTCGTGCGCGGCAGCCCAACCGGTACGTTCTCTGTGACTGGCAGCAAGAAACCGAGCATTGGTGCGGCGCAGATGGCCCCTGCGAGCGCGTAGCGACCTCGTTCGCCGCGCGCGTGCCTCACCACGGCCCACGCCGCGATGAATGCCAACACGAGCGCGAGCCACATCGGTCAGAATTCCAGGCAGATCTTGCCGAAGTGAGCGCCAGACGCGAGGTACTCGAGCGCGCTGGCAACGCTCGTCCACGAAAAAACGCGGTCGACGACAGGCTCGATGCGCAGGGTCTCGTACGCGCGAATCATCCGCTGGCTCGCCTCCTTGTGACCGACGAAGACGCCTTGCAAGCGCAGGTTGCGCATCAAGATCGGCAGCACGTTCACCTCGCTCACAGCCGCGCTCAGCACGCCGATGACTGCAATGGTGCCGCCCGTTCGCACAGCGCGCAGTGACTCGCTCAATGTGCCGGCGCCCCCCACTTCGACGACGAAGTCAGCGCCGCGTTCGGCGGTCAGGCGCAGCACTTCGCGGCCCCACTGCGGCGTCGTTTTGTAGTTGATCAGGCGATCGGCGCCCAGCGCTTGAGCGCGCGCCAGCTTTACGTCGCTCGAGCTCGTCACAATCACGCGTGCGCCCATCGTCTTCGCGATCTGCAGCGCTGCGATGGATACGCCGCCGGTGCCCTGCACCACCACGGTCTGCCCCGTGGTGAGGCCGCCTTGCTCGACGAGCGCGCTCCACGCCGTCACGGCGGCGCACGGCAACGTTGCCGCGGCGATCGCGCTCATGCCGGACGGCACTCGCACCACGCTGTCTGCAGGCACGATCATGCGTTCGCGCAGCACCCCGTCGAGCGGGCCACCCAACGTCGTCGCGAGCTTCTCTTTGGTCGGCTCGCCTGCGAGATAGCCTTGCGCGAAGATGGGGCTGACGCGCTCACCGAGCGCGAAGCTCTGCACCCCCTCGCCGAGCTCGGTGATCTCACCGACCCCGTCGGACAACGGGATGAAAGGCAGCGGCTGGCGCGGGTTGTACTGCCCCCGCACCATCAGCAAATCGCGGTAGTTGATGCTCGCCGCCCGCATGCGGATGGCGATCTCGCCCCGCCGCGGCGGCAAATCTTCGCGGTCGACCAGGGTGAGCGACTCGAGCCCGAACTTGCCGACGACGGCGATCGCGCGACTCATCGATGCCGATCAGTGGCTGATGATCACGGTGTAAGCGCCCGTGGGACCGCTCGGCGCGTCGACCCAAACGAAGCGGGTCTCGCCTGCGCCCACCGTGAAGTTGAGCTGCGAATCGTTGCCGGGGGGGTTGTCGCAGTCGACCTCGCTCGCGCTGTTGTTGCAGTTGGTGCGGGCGTGGGCGACCGTGTTGAACACGCTCGACTGGATGTCGACGGTGTACATGCCGGCGTCTTTGAAGGTGACCTGGTAGACCGAGTCGTTGCCATTGCCGGCGCCGCCGCAGCCGAACGCGCTGCTGTCGGTGCTCAAGCTCGCCGTCGAGCCGGAGAGCACGACCGGCGCTGAACCTTCGACCGTGACCAGGGCCGGGTCCGGGCAGCCGCCACCGCGTGAGAGATCGAGGTGCAGCTCGTAATTGCCGGACGCGAGATCGGCTCCGTCCACGACGATGAAGAGTGTGCTGCCCGCCGAAACCCAGTTGCTGACGACCTCGCCCGCGCCTGCGCCCGCGTCGTTGTCGTGGCAGCCGAGGTCGGAGCCCGCCGCCGAGCAGGTGCTTCGCGCGTACAGCACCGTATCGAATGCAGTGCCGTCGGCGTCGAGCCAGGCCGTGACGAACCCGTCTTGGGTGGTGGTGACGGCGTAGACGACCTCGGGACCGGTCCCGTTGGGGCAGCCCGCCCCGGGCGTGTACTGGGCGGCCGCGCCGACGGTGGTCCCGTTGAAGACGGGGCCGGTGGTCATGGTGCTGAGCGTGACGGGTGTGGCCCCGTCGCAGGGGTCGAGCTCGTTGTCGCACGCCGCGCTGCAGCCATCGCCGCTGGAGACGTTGCCGTCGTCGCATTGCTCGCCCGGCTCGGGCAGCCCATTGCCGCAGACAGCCTGACAGCTGCTCGCGTCGAGGTCGCAAAAGCCGTTGCAGCTCAAACCACCGGGGTTGAGATACCCGAAATCCTGGCAGTTGGAGCCGCCGAGGCTTGCGCCGTCGCACGCCTCGCCCGGCTCGACCACGCCATTGCCGCAGAACATCATGCTGCTCGACGAACTCGTCGGCGACTCGCCGCCTTGCGACGTGGTGCTGCCCCCTCGCGGATCGGCTCCGCCGTTTGGGGATGAGGCACCCACCGAAGAGAAGCCACCAGACGGAGAGAAACCGCCAGACGGAGAGAAGCCGCCGCTACTGCCCCCGGTCGGCGAGCCGTCGTCGTCGATGATTCGCACTTCGCTGCAAGCGAAGAGGCCGAGCGAACCACAGACACAAGCAACCGTCAGCGCCCTCCTAAAAATCATCTCGAAACCGAGCTTAGCAGGGTGCTGAAAAAGTCGACGTCATGGTGCTGGAGGGCGTTGGTGCCATCATTAGCTCCCCCAAGCCCCCCTCACTGGGTGAGGGGGGAGACTTCAGAAACAGCAGCAAAAAGGCTTCCAGATGCACTCTTGGCCCCCCTCACTTGTCAGGGGGGTGGGGGGAGAAATTGCAGCCGCAATGGTGCATGTGGCGGCGCGGTTCCTTTTTCAGCACCTTGCTGGACCCGACGCTTGCAGGCAGATAGAGCGCACACGGCGGCACACGCATGGGTGCCGCCGTCGTGGCCGAGACCGTGCGCGCTTACTTCTTTGCGGTCGGCGTCGCGGACTTGGCCGGCGCTGCCGAGCCTGCGGCCGCGGAGCCCGAAGCGGGAGCGGCAGCAGCGGGGGCCATCATCGCCGCCATCTTCGCGGACGCGGCGCCGATGGCGGCCTTGTGAGCGGGCTCTTGGCCGCACTTCGTAATGGGGGCCATCAGGCCGGTGCTGGCCGTGTTGTTCGCCTCCATGATCGGCTTCGACTGCTCGGGCGTGAGCTTCGCTTCTTCAGCCTTGTAGGCTTGCACCGTCTTCGCGTTGTTCTTGTCGGCGACGAAGGCAGTGAGCCCCGCCGAGATCTTCTTACAGTCGCCGTTGGCGGCGCCGATGTCGCCGCTCAGCTTGGCGAGCAAGGCCTGGTAGGGCGGCTGCACCTTGGTGAACGACTCCGGCAGCGGAGGCGGCGCGGGCGGGGCGGCGGCGGTCGAAGTCTCGGCCGCGCTGGGGGGCGGCTCGGGCATGTCTGACGCAGCCGTCGCTGTGGCCGTCGCTTCAGCGGTGGCGGATGCTTCGGGGTTGGCTGCGTCGCTGCCGGACGAGCTGGCGCAACCGAAGGCGCCGAGCGCCGCGAGGACGAGGAGGGAGCTGATCTTTCGCATGCCCCTCGGACGCACGAACGCGCCGGATCGGCTCACGATCCGGCGCGCCAACTGAAACTGCGAAGGACCTGGAATTACTGAATGAGGTTGACGTTGACGATGCCTTCGATCGAGGGACCCGTGTAGAAGTCCTCGACCCGGCGCATGTCGCCCTTTGCCACTGCAAACGCGACCGCTGCGCCGGCAGACGCCGTCATGTCGGCGCTCGAGCCGTTGGCCACCGTGTCGCCGGTGGTGGGGTCGAACACGTCGGTGTTGCCGTTGGCCTTCACGCCGCCGAACCAGCCGGTCTTCACGTAGCCGTTGCCCATCACGTAGATCCAGTTGGAGTCGTTGGGGGTGCCATCGGGCCAGCCGCTCTTGTCGCGCGGATCTTTGGGGGTGTCGCCGTGAACGGTCATGACGACCGAGTCGGAGAGCGGGCGCGCGCTGCACGACGGATCGTCATACGACGCCAAGTCGCCCATGAAAGCCTCCAAGATTTTGCTGGTCGCCGCGACCGTATCGCGCAAGTTGTTCATATCGCCGAAGGCGCCATGAGGGTCGTCGTTGAACGCCGGCACGATCACCGATTGCGTCAGGTTCAGCTTGAACGCCTTGGCGGAGATGATGCAGGCCCGCGCGAGCTCCGAGAGCTTGTTCGGGGTGCCGCCGTCGATGCCGTAGCGCGTGAGATCAGCCGGGTTCACTTGCAGCGACGCCGCCAAGTTTTGGCCGAGGAAGCTCGCCGCTTGTTTGCCGATACGCAGACCGCGAAGCTGCGTCGGGCGAGCCGACGCCTTGTTCAAACCGAGCAGCGCCTTGTAATAAGCGTCATACACGGCGGCGTCTTCCGGCAGCTCGAGGATCTGCCGTGAAGCCGCGCTGTTGAAGAGCTCGACCATGCCATCGGCGTTGCCCACGGTGGTAGGCGTCGGCGAGCCGGGAGCGGCCCCGAAGTTTATCGGGTTGATACCGATGACCGGCAACAGCGACGGCGTCGTGCGCTGAATTGCGGCGCACACAGCCAACATGTTCTGGTTGTTACCGACCTGCGCGGCAGCTGCCGGCGTGTCGGTGTGCGTCTGGTTGTTGCCCGCCATGAAGCCGGTAACGCGCTTCGACTTGTCGTAGTCGCGCCACGGTGATTCGGGCGCGTAGGTGAACGGTTTGTCGGTGTCGGTCGCCGACTGTGTCTCGCCAAACGCGTGGAAGGCGAAGTTCGGGTTGTTGCTGGCGGCGATCTCGATGTGCGGCCAGATCAGCTGGAACCACGCGAAACCGCCGGTGCCCGCCACGATGTGGAAAGACTTGTTGGTGTCGGCGCAGCCGGCCTCGTCGGCCATCGCAACGCCACCCGCGTCGCCCAATACTTCCATGTAGCGGACGCGGTCGACCGCCAAGAGGGCGCCTGCGGCAGACGCCCAGCGCAGGAAGCGGCGACGAGATTGGCCCCGGAGATTCTTCAAGGTGTCGTTCGACATGGTCGTAGTCCTCGTCACTCGCAGGAATGGGCAGCGGAGAGCAATGCGCCGACGGCGATGTTCTTGCTGATGTCGGGCGTCGAGCCGCTCTTCAACAGGTTGTTGCAAATGGCGATGTGCTCGGCAGTCGCCGGACGACCGATCAAGCAGCTGACCGCGTCGTCGTTGCAGGTCGGGTTCGCGGGGTCGGACTCGTCGAACATCGACGGGCCCACGCCGGCCACTTGGCACTGGGCCAGATTCGGCATCGCGGCGATGATTTCGGGGGCTGCTTGCACGAAGATGTCGAACGTCTTGGCCGCGCCGGCCGCCGTCCACACGATGTCCTCGCCGGTACGAGCCCCGTAGTTGGATTGACCGAGGGCGGTGCCGCCGCCGCCGAGCAACTGACCTGCGCTCGGCGGGTCGCTCTCGGCGTCGAGATCGACACCGAAGTCGGTGAGGATGTTGCGGAGCGCAGTGATCTGCAGCTTCTGACAGGAGTGAAGGCGAGCGCGGGTGTCGGGCGAGCCCTCTTCAGCGTGCTGCAGCGCGATCTCGTACGGGTCGCGGTAGTCGTTCTCGTGGTCGAAGGTCGTGTCTTCGCCGCCGACGCTGTCTTCCGGCTTGTTGCCGGGCTTGTCGATCGCGTCGCCGATCGTGTCGTCGTCTTCTTTGTCGTGGTTGTCGTCGAGATCGACGTGGCCGGGTTGCTCGGCACAGCCTGCGAGCGTGAAGCCGAGGGCCAAGAAGAGAGCGCTGAGGAGCTTTAGGGAGGTCTTCATGGTCGTTCTCCTCAAAAGCTCACGAAGTCTTCGCTGAGCAGCATGCCGCGAAGTGTTTCTTTGAGGTCTTGCCCGTCGTCGAAGCTTTCGACATGGCTCTGGATCACGCCGTAAGGCACGGTGGCGAGGTCGGTCACGATGTCTTCTTTGGACATCGCGAAGTTCCACATGCGGGCCACCACACACTCGGCGACTAGCGGGTCCAGAGCCAGCGCTTGGCCGTAGTCGGCCAGCGTGGTGACCGGCGTGCCCAGCTTCCATGCCAGGGTCTCGCCGGCGGGCAGCCAGTGCGACAGCTCGGTCGGGATCGGCTCCGGCGCGATAGGCGTCATCACGGAGATCGAGTCTTGCCACATCCCATCGGCGTCGAAGTTTCCGAAGATGGGCGCGATGTGGTTCAGCGTCGTGTGGCAGTTGGCGCACACGACCGACTGTGTATCGAGGAACGGGATCGGGTCGTTGGCGATCGACTCGAACGGCCAGGGCGAGGTGAAGTCTTTGCCGTCGACCTGTGTCGGCGCATCGGCGACCTCGGCGGGCATCTTGGCGCAGTAGAACGTCTCTTGAATCCAGCGCACGCGGCGGAAGGCCATGTTGCCGTAGAACTGACGCTGCACTGCAGGGTCGGTCAACACGCCGGCCTGCACAGGGGCGCCGCTCTGGCAGTCGCCGTCGGCGAAGGTGCCGGCGTCGGTGTCGATCGTCGGGCAGTTGCCGGTGGTGGCGGTGAACAGCTCGCTGAAGGGACGGCCTTCTGCCATCAGCTTGGCGGCAAAGGTCGGCGCCGTGTCGAGATCGCCGCCACCCATGCGCATCGTGTCGCGCCAGAGCTTCAGCATGCGAACGTTGAACTGCGGGTCACCGAGCAGTCGATCGATCTCGATCTCGTAAGCGGCTGCCTTGTCGTCGGCGTTCTGAACCGCGCGGATCTGCTCGAGAGTGGGGAGGCGCCGCGTGAGCTTCAGGGAAGCCGTGCGCAATGCCTCGTTGTAGTCGACCTCACGAGCGGCCAACGCCGGGTCGACTTCGGGCTCGCCGCCACCAGCGCCGTCGCCACCGTTGCCGCTGTTGTTGCCGGCGCCGTCCGACCCGTCTTCGCCGTCGTTGTCGCCATCGCCCAGGTCGGTCGAGCCAGGCGCTTCACAGGCGGCCAGAGCAAACGATAGTGGCAACAGCCAAAGGAGTTTTTTCTTCATTGGGTTTCCGTCAACCGACTACTCGGCGTTGATCCACACGGTCACGTCGTCTTTGAAGTCGTTCCACATGCTGGCATCGCCGCCGAATTTGAAGGGGTGCGAGGCGTTGCCGTCAGGGTCAGTCGTAACGAAGAGTTGGCTGTTCGCGGGCGTGCCGAGGTTCACCCGGTTTTTCACTTGGGCGCAGGTCAACGCGGAATTCGTCTGCAAGTCGCTCATGTCGACGGCGCCGGTCGCGCCAGCGTCGTTGCCGCCGTGACAGCCGACGCAGCGTGCCTGAAGGGTCGGCGCGACGTTGTCGTCGAACTCGCCGACTGCGGTGCAGCCGCCAGCGACAACGCCACCGCCGCCGCCGCCAGTGCCCATCATCGCCGAGTGCGGCTCTGCTAGCTCGAAGCCGAGACCGAGCTTGGCCTCAGCCTGCCAGTTGGTGAGGATGACGATACCCACACCCATCGGGTCGGCAGTGTTTTCGTCGAAGCGCTGATCGAGATCGCCGAAGCTGTCGACAGGGTCCGCCGAGCCGTCTTCGCCCTTGGGATACACGGCGAAGACGGGGTGCACCAAGTGGACGCCGGTCGCAGCTGTGGTGAACACCTGAATGTTGGCGAGCTTCAGGCTGTTTTCCGTGAGCTCTTCAGCGGTGAACGCGATGGCGACGCCCTCGAGCGCGTTGTCGAGCGGCGACAGGTAGATCACGTTGAGCCCGAGTATTGGTGTGATCGGGTCGATCGATTGGCCGTCGTCGATTGGATTGGAGATGTTGGCAGCCTCGGCTGCGAGCCACTCGCGGACGCGGTCTTGGAAGTCGCCTTCGACGGCGTCGATGTTGGTGCCGGTGTGGCCGTTGCCATCGACCGAGTAGGTGACGAGCAGGCTGTCTTCGGCGGTAGGCACCACGATGCCGGGCCATGACAAGATGCTCTCGTAACGATCTGGACCAGCCAAGAACGGTGTATCGGCGATGCCGCCGGGCTCGTGGCACTCGCCGCAGTTGGCGACGAGCTCTGCCTCGAGCGCGCCGAACAGCTCTGCACCATTGTCGATGAACGCGCCGCCCGCGCCACCGTCTGCAGACCCACCACCGGTGCCGCCGGTGCCGAGCGTGAACGGAGGGTCTTCAGTGCAGCCACTGGTCACCGAGATGGAGGCGCTCAGCGCACCCAACGCCATCGCGGCGAACAAGCTGAAGGACGCACCACGCAAAGTCACTGACGCCCACGTGCACCCGGCATGCCAACCCATTGGAGGTCACAGCGGGGGGAACAGCGATTCACCTTCTTGTGCAAGGCATCGGAAACTGGGGAAAGACCTTGTGACATCGGCGCGATGCGGCCTGGTACGCAGCCCCTCGCAAGCATGGAGCCGGATGTGTGCTTAACCGGTGGGTGGATCCGTACCTATCCACGGCGATGATGTAGGTGTTGCCGCGTCTCGCCTCTCCTCGGTGCTGTCGCGCCGGCTTCGTCTTCGCTCACTTCGGCCAGCGCCTCGCTCAACGTGCGCTCATCCGCGTCCTCGGTCAGGCAGCCTGGCGCGACGCGAACACCAAGGCGCGCAGCGCTCCCCTTCGGGGACAGCACCCGCGCACGTGTCGGCGTTTACCGAGCCAAGCCCACTCGATGGCGTCGGCACCGACCCACACGCGGGTCTTCCAGATCAGCGAGAGCGCGTGTAGCCAGCCTGGGATCGCGAGCATCAGCGCGACGACTGGCGGCGCAGACGAGCCGTCACCCCGCCAGAGAAACCAGGCCGCCACCGCGAGCACGGCTGCGATCAAGCTCATACGCGCCGTGTCTGCCCAAGCCGGCGCGAACGTCGCGACCCGGGAGGCCATCACCAGATCACCTTGTCCGAGTGCAACGCTGCGCGTGCGAATTCAGCCAGGATCCGGTTGCGCAGAGGCAGCGTCTGCGGCAGCAAGCAGTCAGCGACGAGGCCGCTCGCCCGTCGCCATTGCGATCATGGCACCCTCGTCCTCGTACGTCGGCTCTACCTGTCCGAGTGCATCGATCACGCGACCGCCGCAGTGCGGGCGACAGCATCGACCAGTGCACGCGCGCCGCCATAGCCCTCGCGGCTGCTTGCGGTACGGGTGCAGCCGTGAGCGACGTCGAGCAGCGCACATATCGATGGACGCAATGGTCGCTCAGTGGCGAACTGCGGCCCTTCCACCGAGACCAACGCGCCCTCTCGGCCCTGCTCCGTCACGCCGCCCCGAACGAAACCCCGTACCCGCCGACGCTGAAGGCGGGCTTGTTCAACAAGCATTTTAACGCCGGTCTTCGGTCCGCTCGCTACCCGAGCGCTCCTCGCCGCCGCGAAAACGTTGTTTCGTTGGGCCGCAGCTCTACAACTTCTGTGTATCGGGCAACTTGGTCAGGGCCTTATCGAAGCTGCCGAGAGGCTTGTGGCCCGCCCTTCGCGCCACCTCCAGGACGAGGCAATCGGAAAAACCAAGAGCGGGTCGTGCGACGAAATGCGCGAGCGCAGCCTCGACCGTCTCGGAGTCCTGGAGGACGAGGGTGTCGTGCTCGAGGAGCATCTCGATGGAGCGTGCCAGCGAGGCTGGCGGGCGTGCGTAGACGGAGTCGAGCACCCACATCGCCTCGACAAGGACGAGGTGGGAAATCCACGCACCAGGCGCAACGAAGGCCTCGGCGGGGGCGGCCTGCTTGGGATTGTCGCCGGTGAGGAGGCGAACCAGAACGTTCGTATCAAGCGCTCGCACGACGCCTCATGCGGTCGCGAATGCCCTGTTTGAGGTCGTCGAGCGACTTCCGCGCGGGCGGGCCGTCCGGAAACAACGCCAACCGGATGTCCTGGAGCGAGAAGCGGCCGGAGCGGCGGACCACGACGGCGTCTCCCTCGATCTCCCAGTCGATGGTGGAGCCTGGCGCGAGACCAAGGCGCTTCCGAACCTCGGCGGGAACGGAGACTTGGCCCTGGGCAGTGATCCGGGATTGCGCGAGCCTCATCTTCGCAGCGTACCGCGGTAATGGGGTTGAGCAAGCCCAAAGCTGGTGTGTCAGCCCAACGTACCGGCGTTAGCCGGGAAGGCCAGATCGAGCGATGTGAAGCTCACTCACCATTGCTCAATTGCGATCGTTCAACCCGCCCCGTCCTGTGAAGTGACGGCCCCGTACTTCCATGTCGTATTCACGCTGCCGGCCGAGCTCCGACGGCGCGTGCGCTCGCAGCAGACGAAGCTCCTCTCGGTGCTGTAGCGGGTGCAGCAGATCGTCGAGGGTGACGGGCGGGCGAACGAGCGCGGTGCCGAGCGCTGAAGCCACGCTGTGTTCTCATGCCCAACACCATGAAGCGACGCAGGCCGCATCGCAGGTACTCCTCGATTTCGCGCACGACGAGCTCAGAATCGGCCAACGACAGAGGCGCCCACGCTGCCTGGATCAGCCCACGGGAGCACCGCCACAGGGATCGGATCCGCGGTGAGCCCAACCACGAGCCCGGCCACGCCGACTCCGGCAGCCACTAGGCCGGACGCTCCCAGGCCTACGAACAGGCCGAAACCACGGACCTCGCGATCGTAGGTTTCCGCCACCGGGGCCCCGGGGCGGCAAGCGTTGCGACGCTCGCCTCCACAGGTGTCGTCCAACTCGTTGCCCGCGGCGATGCTGTCCACGAGGAACCCAACCGAGGCGCCCATTAGCGCCACGCCCGCGCCTCCGACAACGATCGCCCAAACCGGCAACTCGGGTTCCTTCGTTTCCGGCGAGGGAGGAGGAGGCTTCGGCGGCGGTGGTTTCGAGGGCGATGGCCGCGGGATGGGAATGAGCTTCAGCACGACAACCGAACGATCGCCAGTGGCCTTGACCACGGTCGACGCGGAGAACGGATGATGATCGGGCGCCGTCGCCGCGACATCGTGTGTCCCCGGATCGACGTACAGCGTCTGCCCCCATTGCTCATCGGGCAGGGGCTCTCCGTCCAGGGTCACGGTCAGACCCTCCGGTCGGTCGGCCCCAGTCGGCGCCTCGATGACAAGCTCGGAGAGGGTCTTCGCCAGCTGGTCCCGGTGGAGCTGAGCCGCCTGGACTGCCTCGCTGAACTCCGCCGCCTCAGCGTATCGGATGGCCAAGTCGAACTCTCTCCAGGCCGTGGCCGTCTTGCCCTGGCGCCGATGGCACTCCGCAAGATTGAGCAGCGTGTCGCCTCGTCTGCGGAGGAAGTAGCTGTTCTTCAGCACGGTGCACCCCTGGTCGAGCGTTGCCGGCCTGGACATGAGCAGGCGGCCTTCGTCGAGGAGCTTGGCGGCCTCTGTCCAATCGGCAGGCTCATCGGCGTGAACGGCGCGGGCACTCAGGGTCAGCCCCAGGAGCATGAGAGCGATCGATGCGCGAAGGTTCACTTGGGGGGCTTCGGTTGGTAGATGGGCCAAGGTTCGAACGGGTTCTTGGGGCGAACGACGGGCACGCTGGGGCGCGGGGCCGTCATCGACGCCGATGCAGATGCAGACGCAGACGCAGATGGGCTCGTTGTTGGGGCCGGGGCGACCGGGGCCGGCTGAGTTGCTGGTGGCAGCGGACCTCGCGGCGCCGCTCTTGCGCTTGCTTTGCTGGCGGGGAGGCTCGCGGGCGGCGCGGCCGGACTCGGTTTCGCTTCCTCGAGCTTGGCCACGTCGGCCACGGTCACCAAGTACCAATCCATCGATGCGAGTGGCTGATAGGTCACCACCACGTCGCGACCGTCGCGCTTGGTCGCCAAGTAGCCGCTCTCCCCGCGCGCGATCGCTGCTCTAACCTCTTCGTTCGCAAGCGTCTCCGGCTCTCTGTCGCTTTCGTCCTTGGCGTTCTGAGCAAGGACCCTGCCGGTCCTGTCCACGAGCACCGACGCCTCCACCTGCTCGGAGCTCGCGGCGAGCGCAGCCGCGATTGCACGCCCGGCATCGATCTCGAAGTGCACCACACCCAGCGGACTCCCGTCTCGGGCGTGGATCGTCGTGGCACACGTGAGGAGCATCGTCTGGTCACCCGCGGGCGCTGGTGGTCCCCAAACGACACCCCGCTCGCGCTTCGCACGTTGATAGAGCGGCTGGCCGCGGAGCTCGGCGCTCGCAGCGAGACCGCTCATTCCCGGGTAGGCAGCGCCGAGGCCGTTCTCCAAGGTAAATCCGATGCGCCGAATGGGCGCTCCGGATTTCGCAAGCGCTTCGAGCTGGGCAGCCTGAGGCAGGCGCTGTTCGTCCTCTCCGAGGCTATCGATCATCGTGCGCGGCAGCGCCATCCCGAGGACCTGAAGGGCGCCGAAGCTCGACGCCGTCTGGGCCGCGTCGGCGTCAGGCGCGCGGGCCGCAACCAGCCAATCGAAGCTGACACGCTTGCCATAGAAGGCCGAATCGACGAGGCCGTCGAGCGCGGCGTCGCCCACTTCGAACCGCTCCTGGGTCAATGGGTCGAGCGGCGGGACGTCTCCCTTCTCCAACAGGATGCCAGCAGCCCCGGCCAGTCGCTGCAACGACTCTTGGTAGCCCGCCAAGGCAGCGTCGAGCTGTTGCGCCCGCGTGGAGGAGTCAGCCTGAACCTCGACCAGCCGGACTTCACGGTTCCGCTGCTCCGCGAGCGCCACTTGGTTGTAGGCCCAGACCCCGCCGGCGGCCGCCACGCCGAGGAGAAACGTCCCGGCCAAGAGCCCAATCGCGAGCATTCGATGCGCGCTGAGCCAACGACCCAATCGTCGCGGCAGCGTGTCCGGGAGCGCCTGCACTTCCTCGTTGTTCATGTAGCGCCGAACATCGGCCGCCATCTCGGCCACGGAGGCGTAGCGGTCCGCTGGGCGCAACTGGCATGCGCGGTCGACGATCGCCGTGAGCTCTCGCGGCACCTCGAGCATGGGCGCCTTCATCGGATTGCGCTTGCCTTGGAGCGAATTGACCAATGCCAACTCCACCGTCGTGCCGGCAATGGCGGGGCTCAGCGTGACGATCTCTTGCAGCACGAGCCCGAGCGCGTACTGGTCGCTTCGACCGTCGAGCTCGCTGTTATTGCCCGCTGCTTGTTCGGGCGACATGTAACCCGGTGTGCCGACCGTCGCCCCGACGCGCGTCCTATCCGGCTGCAGCGTGGCCGTGCTCTCGGCGATCGACTCGGCCGTCCGATCTTGGGTCGACCCTGCCGCGCCGATCTGCCTCGCAATGCCCCAATCGACGACATAGACCTCTTTGAATCGGCCGATCATGACATTGGATGGCTTCACGTCGCGATGAATCACGCCCCGGCTGTGCGCATAGGCGAGGGCGTCGCAGACCTTGACGAAGATCTCGAGGCGCGTTTGCATTGAGTGCTCGGCGTCGATGGGTTTGCCGGCGTCGACCAGCGCCGTCGTCTCCTGCAACAGGTGGTAGAGCTCCTTGCCCTGCACGAGCTTCATCGCATAGGACATCGACGCGTCCCGTTGCTCGAAGCCGTAGACTGGCACGATATGCGGGTGGTCCAGCTGGGCGGTGATCTGCATCTCACCGACGAAGCGGTGAAGCAGCGAGCTGTCTCGCGAGACCTGAGGAAGAAGTGACTTGAGCGCGACCGTTCGGCGCAAGACGGGGTCGCGCGCCAGGCTGACCTCCCCCATCGCGCCCTCACCGAGCTTGCTGATGATCTCGTAGCGCCCGCCCGCCACGGCGTGCGAATCGAAGGGCGGGTTGGTCTGCGGGATGCCAGTGACATCGACCGGACCGAGCACGTCGGCCAGGCTGCCCGGGGCTTCAATGTCGGCGTGTGATCGATTCGACAAGGTCACTCACTCCCCACTGCGCCGGGTGCTTCGCTCGTGGTGGCCCGCTCGGCTTGCCCGACGAAGGAGCTCACTGTTCGAAGCAGTACAGCCGAGCCACCGCGTCGCAGGGCGAGGGCGGCTTCGTTTCGGTCCACTCTTCCGTCACCAGGCTGAAGCTTCCGACCGTGGCCTCCGCGTCCTTGCCGGCCGAGGTCCACAGGCTGCAGTGTTTCCCACTCGGCAGTCCGAAAGGCGTCGTGCCCGTCCAGACGCTGGCGGGCTCGTCGGGCGGGTTCGAGGGCGTCAACATGTTCTCGGTGAGGTCGATCTGATTCTCGAGCATGACCTGGCCGCCGACGAGCACGGCCCAAGACGCCGCAACCACCCTGAAGTCCAGCAGCATGTAAGGGGCGTCGGGTATCGTGTTAAAGCGCTCCGAGGGCGAGCTCGAGTCCTCCTCCTCACTCAGCCACGCCGCCCAGGACCCGCCCAGCAGGGCCTCGTCGGCGAGCATTTGACACAGACCGTCCGCTTCCGTCACGCCTCCCACTTCGGATGCCGTCTTAGCGCCTTCGGTGACGAAGACGCGTCGTCCCTGAGCCTCACAGCCATCGTCGTCGAATCCAGTTTCATGCTCTGTGATGTTGACGAACCCGCTCTCACAGAACGACTTGCACACCCCTTCGATGCAGCGAGGGAGCTCGACACTCTTGTCGTGTACACACATCCGGCCGCACTCGCCGCAGTTGTCGACGTCGGTCTTCAGGTCTGGGCTGCAGCCGCCCATGCCGCCCATGCCGCCCCTCGGCCCAGTGAGGGTGGCGCCGCCTCCCCCGTTGTCCTGGCCGCCCGCGCTCGTTGTCGGGAGGCCATCGCCGCCCGCTCCGCCCGAGCCCGAATTCGCCAATGGCTCGACGCCTGGGCAGCCGGAGCAGAAGCACGCAAGGAGGGCAAGAAAGAAGCTTCCGCGAAGCTCAACAGATCCGCAGGCTATTGAAATTGGACTAAGCATGGCTCAGGTTAGCGTGCGCAGCTGCGATGGCGCAACACGCGGCCGTCAAATCGGTGAACGCGCCCGCTGATGGTTCCCGATCCCATCACCGCGCTCACCGAACAGCTGAAGACGATCTTTCGGCGCATCGTGGAGGCGGAGCACTGCGCGGGTTCGAGCTCGATCCTGTTCTCGTGAAGACCACACGTCACGAACGCAGCACGCGGGAAGCTTCCGCTGAAGGAGCCTCCCGCGTGCTCACGCAGTATTCAGGGGCAGATCGCGGAGGCCACGAGCACGCACGACCACGAAGTTTTCGGCGTGCTAGCCTGCAGGCATGTGGCGTCCAGTCGACGAGCCGTGGCAATACCGCCTGCTGGACGCCCTTCCGTCGAGCGTCGATGAAGCGCAGCTGAAGCGGGCGCTCGAGATGACGGTCAGCCAGCGGATCGATGCGATGTGTCGCCTGGTCTCAGCTGCTGAGCAGCTCCGCCGACCGCCGCTGGTGAAAGAAGGATGACTGACTTCGCTGCGCTGCTGCGGCGCCTGGCGCTCGCAGATGTCGAGTTCGTGGTGATTGGCGGGCTCGCGGTGCTGACGCACGGCCATGTGCGCGCCACGCTCGACCTCGACGTTTGCTACGCACGAACGCCCGAGAACCTGAAGCGACTCGAGCGCGCCCTCAGCCCGATACATCCGCGTCTGCGTGGCGCGCCGCCGGAGCTACCTTTCTTCTTCGATGAGCAGACGCTCCGAAACGGGCTGAACTTCACGCTGGTCACCGACGAGGGGGAGCTCGACCTACTCGGCGAGGTGACAGGCATCGGCGGTTATGGCGACATGGCGCTCACGGCCCTCGTCGTCGAAGCCTATGAGGTCTCCTTCAAGCTGATGGCCCTCGACGATCTCATCCGCGCGAAGGCCGCCGCCGGCCGCCCCAAAGACCTGATCGATCTTGAAGCGTTGCGCGCAATCGCAGCTCAGGGCAAACGCTGAGGGCGCTCGCTACGACTGGGCGAGCAGGCTTCGTCCGAGCCAAACACAGCGCCTGCCGACAAGGTGCAGGTGTACGGCGACGCCTCGTATGGAACGGCAGAGATCGTCGAGCACATCGAAGCCGCCAGCGCCGCACACGAGCAGCGGCGAAAGCTCGCCCGGACTACGCAGCCGGCCGAGGCGATGCGCAAGAGCTGCTAGCAGATCTGGAGCGATTGCAGATCGAGGCATTGGACAGCCTTGGAGACTGGGTCACTGCTCGCGCAGCCAAGGTCGCGCTAGACGCGATGCGCAAGATCGATCAAGCGCTCGCATTGCACGTTGGTCTCCTCCTCGCGTAGCTGGAAAACATCTTGGGTCACCGGCCTCTTCCGCGCGCTCGCACAGCCCGGCCCAGTGATCGTCGATGCCACCGGTGGTGTGTCCCGAGCACCGAGGTTGCGGCCGCGCTCGCACTTCGCGGGGATGGTCCAATGAGCACGCTCTGCGACGCAGACACCACCGCCGTGGCTCATCGGACAGGGCGGATGAGCGATTCATCGAGTAGCGGCGCCGCGCGATGCACGCGAGCAACGTCGAGGCGGTGGCGCCGATGTGGTCGCCGCCAAACCGATCCCTCATTGCGTCCAATAGTCAACGTTTGAGCCGTCGAGAGCCATACCCACGATTCTGCAGAGGCCATAGGAGAGATAGATGAGCGCCGAGACAACTGTGGCGGTGAACGCCAGGCGGTGCACGAAGGCGCCCGCGGCGACGAGCATTCCGATCGCGAGCAGCCCGCCCCGCGGAGACGTCGAGACTTGCACCAGGGCCATTCGACCGCCACGCAATCGGTCGTCTTGTGGCAACTCGACCAATCCGGATCGTCTATCTGAACCGCTTCGCGCCGGCCGGCCATGCTACGCTGCGCAATCCCACGATGGGTCAGTCAAGCGCACATCCGTATGTCTCGCTCGAGGACTTCCTCGTGGCCGAGGCCAGCGACGCAACGGGCGTGCGTCGCGAGTGGGTCGACGGTCATGTCTACGCCATGGCTGGCGCAACGCCGGAACATGGCCGACTCTGCGGCGCCGTCCTTGCGGAGTTGCGAGCCGCCCTTCGCGGCCAGTGCACGGTGCGGGACGGCTCCGTGGCGATTCACGTCCCCGCGACCAGGGCGGGCCTCCGGCCAGACGCGAGCGTTGTGTGTGGGCCGATCACGAAAACGGTGGTCGAAAAGAACGGTAAGTCCGCGGGCGAAGCGATCACCAACCCGTGCGTGCTCGTCGAAGTGCTTTCGGACTCGACGGAACGGGATGACCGGGGTTGGAAATTTCGCGACTACCGAACGCTTCCGTCGCTGGAGGAGTACGTTCTCGTGTCACAAGAGACGCGCCGAATCGAAGTCTTTCGGCGGTCGAACAAGTGGCAGTGCGAAGTGGTCGAATCCAACGAGATGTTCGACATTCACGGAGTCACACTCTCCGTCGACGCGATTTACGCGGAGTAGATAAACTCACCTGAAACCGACGCTTAGGGGCTCTGGACCCCCGCACCGACGAGCCGGGCGACCCGCTCTCGATCAGCGCCCCCTGAGCCAGCGATGTTGAGCACATGGTCGGCCTCGCTGTATGGCCGGCGGCACTTCAAGATCGGCAGACGAGTGTCGAGCGCGCGGACCAGCCCAGTCCCGTGTGCAAGTTGGTGCACCGCACCAATGCCGCCGCAGGAGATCGCTTCGATGCGATCGGCGACCTCATAGCGAATGGTCTCGGCCGCGAGCTCGATGCCGCGCGATCGCGGAGCTCGCCCACCCTCCACGGCTTTCAATCGTCGCGCGATCTTTTTCGCTTTGCTCCGCAGCCAGGTTTGTCGATGCTTCCTAATGAAAGGCTTTCGGGTGGCGGCGACCTTCGCTGATGACCAACATACGTGGCAGACCCGCGCCGCTCACGACGGCGCCTGTCACCGGCTTGCCCACGCGCGGCGCGAGCTTCATCTTGGAGCGCGTATCGCCTGTCGCGATATCGAGCAAAGTGAGCTGGCCTTCGATGGTCGGTTCGAACCGGTTGACGCGGCCGGCGCGATTCGACTGTTTCGCGCATGATGGTTCTGGTCAGCCGTGCGCGACTCATGATCCTGGGCATCACCGTCGCGCTGAGCGGGTGCGATGCACCGGGTAGCTCGCAACGCACATCGGCGGCGGTGACCGCGAGCGCGACGTCGACGAGTGCTGCTGCGACAACGATCGATCTGTCGCCGCTCGATGGGCTCACCTGGCAGAAGGCGCAGGTCCTGTTGAAGGCACGCGGGTGCGACTCGGGCACGAGCCGCGGACCCGGTCCGCGCGAGTTTCAGCTCGAGTGCACGATGGCGGAGGGCCAAAAACTCAAGATCGAATTCACGGAGTTCGATGAGAAGTGGAAGCGCGACGCGATGTTCTCGCGCCTCACGGAGGGCAAGGTCTTCGGCGAAAAGGGCTGGCAGCTCCTCGTCGTGTCGATCGAGCGCGACTGGAAGCTCGACCGCGCCGCATCCGAGGAATTGTTCGCTGCCATAGTCGCCGCGGGGCGCACCGAAGATCCGAACGCCGAGGTGAAGCCGAGCGGCGCCACGTGGGTGCTTCCGCGGTTGGAGAAGATCGGGACCAAGGTGGTGATCGCGCCGGGCCTCGTGAACCAGCTCGTCGAGGCAATGAAGACGAACGGCTATCCGGAGGCGCGGATCGTCACCGAGCGAGGCCGCGACACCGCCAACGAAAGGGACACCGGCATCATCCCGAACGCCAGCGTCGGAACGATCGAGGTGCGCCTCCACGTCGACTGCAAGGAGAAGCCTTCGGCCATCGCAACGAAGCCCAGCGACGCGGGGCCTGGCCAGGCGATCTACATCCACGAGCTGTGCTCGGTGCTCGCCTCCGTGAATGGTACGAACGGCGCGCCCGACAAGGCGCAGTCGGCCGCGCTGCTCGCGAAGGTCCTCGCGTCGCCCGAGCCGACGCCTTGACGCGGGCGCCGATCATGCGGCGACGACGGACGCGCAGTTGAGGAAGCTGCTGGGACAGATGACGAAGCACGGGCGTGTTGGACTCGCGGCGATGCGAGCTGGCGTGGATCGGAAGGCGGCGCGCAGGTACGTGCAGGGCGGCAATGCCGTGGGAGCTGGTTCAGCGCCGTGACTGGCGGACGCACGAGGACGGGTTCCTGGTGCACTGGCCAGAGCTGGAAGCGATGCTGACCGAGTGCTCTGTGAGGGGGCTTCGTCGAGCGCGACGACAACCTCCTCGCGTTCGAGTTGCCCGGCCGAGGCACGACGCGCGATCTTCGCTCGGCGGCGGAGCGATGGCATGATGGGAGCCATGCTCAGGCCGACCCTCGTCTTTCTCGCGTTCTCCGCTGCCGCCTGCACCGACCCTCCGGCGAAGAAGCCTTCGGCAACTGAACCGAGCAGCGACACACGCAGCGCGGAGGCAACGGCCGCTGAGAGTACGAGCCGACCGAGCAGCGCCGCACCAGCAGTCAGCGCGTCGACCTCAGCGTGGGTTGCGCCCCCGCTCGACAAGCCGCCCACCGGCGAGTCTTTCGGCGCCAAGGTGGACCGCACGGTGCAGTGCAGCGCCCTGATCGACACCATCAATGGCGGTGAGAAGGTCATGGATCAGGAGGCAAAGCTCGACGACCCCAAAGCGGTGGAGGCCCACGCGAAGGCGCTCGACACCTTCGCCAAAGCGATCGGAGATGTGGCGGTCAAAGATGTCCTGCTGTCGAAGCGCCAAGCCGAGTTCAAAGCGAACATCGTCGAGCTTGCGACCTTCCTCCGCGAGCTCGCAACCGGGACGATCGACTTCGCAAAAGTGACGATTCGCGCCGAGCAGATAGACACTCAGCGGAACTGGCTGGTTGAAACAATCAACGCCTACTGCGCCAGAACCTGAGCAGCCCCGGCCCTACTTCACCAGGGTGAGCCGCGCCGTCGCGGAGAAGGCCGCCACATGACCGCTCTCTTCAGCGGCATACACGTCACAGCGCTCATCTACCCGCAACAGATCCGGAATGATGTCCGTCTGGATTGCGCCGAGCAATGCGCCGTCCGACGGGCGCACCACGTGCACCGCTGCCTGCGGGACGAAAAGCGCGCCACTGCGGAGCACGGGCTCGAGCCGACGCGGTCGATCGCCGTCGAAGCCCTCCGAGAAGACATGCCGATAGCGCAGACTGCCGTCGGTCGCGTCGATCGCAACGAGCTCGCCTGATTCGCTATTCAGGATTACCACGTCGTCCACCACCACGGGCGATGCCACGCCCAGGCACACGTCTCGCGAGAAGACCCGCTCGCCTGTCTTCTTGTCGAAGGCCGCGATGCGGGTACCGCGGGCACCGAGCGACGCGATCAACACATTGTTCTTGGCGACCAACGGCGGGCCGATGAAGCGCGCTGGCTCCCTCATGGCGACGCTGAAGCGGGGCGCGCCCGACCATAGATCCAGGTGGCAAAGCCGGGCATCGCCCACGCCGGCAACGGCGCCTGCGAGCGCGAACAATGAATCGTCGGCGACGGTGGCTGCTTGGCCGAATCGCAAACGATCGCAATGGCGCCAGACCACGTTGCCGCCCACAACATCGATCGCGGTGAGGGCTTGTTCGCCGCTGGAGACGATCAGCAAGCGGCCAGCGCGCTTCAGACGCAACACACCCGCGCGCCGTGCGGCATAGCGCCACAGCACTTCGCCGGCCTCCAGATCGACACCCGCGAGGTGCCGGCGGCCTTCGCTGATGATCAACATACGTGGCAGACCCGCGCCGCTCACGACGGCGCCTGTCACCGGCGCGCCTACGCGCGGCGCGAGCTTCATCTTGGAGCGCGTATCGCCTGTCGCGATATCGAGCAGCGTGAGCTGGCCTTCGATGTCGAAGCGGGCGATGCCGCAGGGGGTGAGCACGCTGACACCTTTGCTCACCGCGCGATTCCACACGATGCGCCCGGTGTGGCGATCGAGACAGGACAGCTCGCGCAGCGAGCCGACCACGAAGGCGTCGCCACATTGAAAGGTCGAGCGCAGGTCGATCGCCGGCACCGCCGCGGTCCACTTGGGAGAGAAGCGCACACGCCCATGCGACATCGGCGCCGAGCTGTCCTTGCCCTCGTAGCGCGCGTAGGCGCGATAGCTCTCGGGCGAGCCGTTGATGACGGTGTCGTTGCGATCGACCTCGCGGGTCATCTCGCTTATCTCACGCAACATCGAGCGGAACTCGACCAGGCGCAGGTTGTGCGTCTGGCTGCGATCTCGGCGCACGATTGCGCGCGCCAGGCCGCGGCCAAAGTCGACGACGGCCCGCGCGAAGAGCCCCACGTCCAGCGACGGAAAGGTCCACGAGTCGGTGCGGCTGCCCGCATAACCGAGGGTGAGCGCGAGACGGCTCTCGCTGCCTTCGCGGCCGATCACACGCATGCCGACGGTAGCGCCGCCCACCTTCACTTTGCGCCACAGTGCACGACCGGTGCTGAGGGCTTCGAGCCCTTCAATGGCCAGCCGAGCGAGCTGCTCTGCCACCAAGAAGACATGCACGTCGACGAGCTCCCTGACGCTCTCGAATGCCGTGATGCGGAGGCGGCCGCGCGCGAGAAGGCCGAGCAAATCGGCGCGCAACACGGCGGGGCTCGTGCCCTGCGCCGCGGACGGGGCCGCGGCGCGCAACACGATTTCTCCAGACAGCGACAGCGGCAAGCCTTCGAGGGGCTCGATCACGACAGCGTCGGCTTCTTCACTCGGACTGGGGTCGAGTCGCAGCGCGCGCAGGCCGTGGACGGATCGCAAGGACTGCACCTCGACCGGGGTCGTCGCGATCGAGCCGAACACGCAGGCCGAAAGCGACGCGCGCGCCGCAGCGACACGCTCGGCTTCGCGGGCGCCACCGCGCTGCTCTCGTTCGGCGAGCTCGGCGGCCACCCGCTGCGCGAGCTCGACGCCGGAGAGCGGCCGTTCGAACACGTGCACCACTGGGAGCGCGCCGCCCGAGTACAAGCTCAGGAGGACGTGCGTGCCCGAACGCTCGAGCCCTATCTCGCATGGCTCGTCACCGAGGCGCACACGCACCGTCACGCGGCGGCGGTCACCGCGGTCCAAGTCGCGCAACGCATCCGCCAGATCGCAGAGCACGTTGGCACTGGGGAATCCTCCGTGCGGAATGAAGGACTGCGTTTGCGGCGACGTGCCTTGTGACCCATCCAGCATCGACAGCAGCATCTCGACACGTTCGGAGTGACCCTGATCGTTTCCGGCGGGCGCTCTTGAGATTCCGATCATCCGTGGAGAGGCATGTTAGGAAGGAGCTGTAACGGCTCTAAGTTTTCGGATCCGTTCGCCGCAGAGTGGACAATGCCTCTTGCCCGAGCTAGCGCCGACAGAGCCTCGAAAAGCCGAATCCCGCTCGCTGCGGCGCTCTTGGCAGCTGCAACTTCTTTGCTGCTCGGCGCAGTTTGTTGGGGGTTCACAGTCGACGATGCGCTGATCACTTGTCGCTATGCACACCACCTGGCGACAGGGCGCGGCTACGTCATGTCAGCGGGTGGGCCCAGCACCGATGGCGTCACCCCGCTCGGGTTTGCACACCTACTTTCGCTGTTCGCCGCCGGCGGAAGCGAACGGGCCCTGTTCGCGGCGAAGCTCCTCGGGCTGACAGTACACACCGGGGGCGCAGCGCTGCTTGCGTTCAGCATCGCCAAGATCGAAGCGCCCGTGCACAAGTGGGCGGGGCTCGCGATCTACTTCGCGGCGCTGCCTGTCTCGGCCTGGTCGGTCTCGGGCTTGGAGACCGGCTTCGTCGAAGGCCTGGTCGCGCTGGGGGCTTCGCTCCGGGTGCTCGGAAAGCTCGACCGTCTCGGCATCGCCCTCCTGGCGATCGCGGCCGGGCTTCGGCCCGAGCTCTTGCCGATGGTGGTGATCTTGAGCGTGCCGCGAGGCCAACACGACAGCGATCCGAGCTTCGGGCTGGCGGCGTTCGGACGGCTCGCCATGGCTTCCGCACCGTTCGTGCTGGTGGCGGTCACGAGAGCGCTGCTGTTCGGCCGCCCTGCCCCGCTCTCGGTGTTGGCGAAGCGCCCGGATCTGACGCTCGGCTTTCGCTATGCGCTCGCGTGTCTCTTGCTCACCGGCTTCGTCGCGCTGCTCGCGCCCATCGCCTGGCGCCGCGGCGCGCGCTTCACGCGTTGGCTTTCGCTCGCGCTGGTCGGACACACGCTCGCGATCGCATTTGCCGGTGGTGATTGGATGCCCATCTCGCGGCTGTTCGTACCGGCGATGCCCATCTTGGCCCTGGCTGTGGCTGGTCTCGCGGCGACCTCGCACGTGGCTTGGGCAGGGGGGCGTCTCGTACTGGCACTCGCAGGCGAGATCTTCGTATGGGTCAATCTCAGCTCCAAAATCATGCATGTCTCGCGGGACCGCGAAGCGTTGATCGCCGAATTGCGCGCGCCACTCGAGGGTCGCCGCGTGATCGCAGCGCTCGACATCGGCTTCGTCGGCGTGGCGGCACCCGACGCCAGCGTGGTCGACCTCGCAGGCGTGACGGATCCCGAGATCGCCATTTTGCCAGGTTCCCACACAGAAAAACAAATCCCGGATGGGCTGCTTCAAAGCCGGGGGGTCGATACGCTGGTCTTCGGCCTGAAAGAAGGCGCGGCCCTCGCCGACCCCTGGACGCACTCGAGCTTCGCGCGGGGCGTCGAGCGTTGGGTTGCCCTCGCGCCCGACCTCGATCAGCAATTCGAGCCGGTTTTCGTCAGCAGCGGACGTTTGAAGTACGTCGTCATCGTGAGGCACTCCAAGTAAGCTTCGTGGCAGCATGGGGATGTGCCCTACTTGCTCGCTGCGCTTCGAAGGCGGCGAGATCAACTGCCCGCACGACGGGACGACGCTGTTGCCCGACGAAATAGCGCCCAAGAGCGAGCCACCGCTGAGCGCAGGCGAGATGGTGGGCGAGTACCGCGTCGAAGGCCTGCTCGGTGAAGGTGGCTTCGGCAGCGTGTATGCGAGCCTGCACCCGCTGATCGGCAAACGCGCCGCGATCAAGGTGCTGAAGCGCGAGTTCTCCAGCAAGGCCGACATCGTGTCGCGCTTTTTGGCCGAGGCGCGCGCGGTCAATCAGATCCGCCACCGCAACATCATCGACATCTTCAGCTTCGGTGTGCTGCCGGACGGGCGGCATTACTACGTGATGGAGCTGCTCGACGGCGTGACCCTCGACCAGCACGTGAAATCGCGCGGCGGCCGCTTGCCGCTCGGCGAAGCGATCGGCATCTTGCGACCGCTGGCCCGCGCGCTCGGCGCGGCGCACGGGCACAACATCGCGCACCGCGATCTCAAGCCGGAGAACGTGTTTCTCACGCTGGACGAAGAAGGTCGACCGATCCCCAAGCTGCTCGACTTCGGCATCGCCAAGCTGGCCGGCGACATGGGCTCGCAGCACAAGACGCGCTCTGGCGTGCCGATGGGCACGCCTTCGTACATGTCGCCCGAACAGGTGCACGGCCGCACGGTCGACCACCGCACCGACATCTACGCGTTCGGCGTCGTCATCTTCGAGATCTTGACCGGTCGGCTGCCGTTCGAGGGCGTGTCTGTGATGGACGTCCTGATGAAACACGCGACCGCCCCGCCGCCCCGCATCAGCGAAGTCGCGCCCTGGGTGCCGCGAGAGATCGACGACGTGCTGCTCTCGATGATGGCCAAAGAGCCAAGCCAGCGACCGGACAGCATCCTCTCCGCCGTCGATCTGCTCACCCAAGCAGCGGCGCGCGCAGGCGTCGCTGAAGCAACTTCGCTGGCTCCGCTGAGCCGTGCCTCGGGACCGGGCGCGAAGACTCCGCTGATATTGCCCACACCATCCGCGTTCGATTTCGGCTCCAGTGCGACATTGGTCGCCCCGGATCAGGCCAAGACGTTCGCCGGCACCGAACACGATCGCCTCACGGCCCGCGCGAACAAACGTGTGTGGCTGCTCGGTGCGCTCGGCCTCGCCGTGTCGGCTGCAGCTGCAATCTATTTGTTCGTCGACAGCACGCGTGCCTCCGGCGTCGCTGCCACCTCCAGCTCATCGGCAAAAGAGCCAGCGGCCGTCGCGAGCGACACCGCGGCGCCGCTCGCGGCCGCAGCCAGCATGCAGGTCGCGCCGGCAACCTCGACCGAGCCGGCGAAAACGGAAGTGAAGCTCAAGCTGAAGGTCGTACCGCCCGACGCCGAGGTGTTCTTGGGCACGCAGAAGCTCGGGCTGGCGAGCAGCGAGCTGACGCTCCCTTTCGGGTCGAGCGAGATCTTGTTGGTGGTGAAGCGCCGCGGTTATTTGCCATCCGACTTGAAGGTGACGCCCGACCGAGACTTGGCCGAAGCCGTGGTGCTGAAGCCCGCAGCTGCCGCGAAAAAGGACTACAGCTTCGAATGACAGCCGTGTCGCGTGCGCTTTCGGCGCTCGTCTTGTGCCGCGCTGCCTTTCGGTTCGACCCGTGCCTTCGCACAAGAGCCGGACAAGCTCGCCAAGGCCAAGCTGATGTTCGAGGCCGGCGGCAAAGCCTACGATCGGGCGCAATACGACGTCGCATTGCAAGCGTTTCAGCAGGCGTACGAGCTCGTGCCCAAAGACGGCCTCTTGTTCTCGATCGCGCAGAGTCATCGGCGCCTGCACACCATCAACGGTGACGTTCGTCACCGCGACCAGGCGATCGCGGCGTATCGGCTGTATCTCGACCGCGTCAAGACTGGCGGCCGCGTAAGCGAGGCAGTGAAAGCGCTCGAAGAGCTGAGCGCCGGCGCACCCGCGCCCGCCGCCGCAGGCGCCGACCCGCCACCGCCGACCGTGCTGCCGGCGGAGAAGAAGACGCGCCTCTACGTATCTTCCAGCACCCCTGGGGTGCAGATTTCGATCGACGGCGGGCCCCTCTCCGAGCCGAACGCGACAGTGACCAAAGAAGTGACCGCCGGCAACCACAAGCTCCGCTTCACGGCTCCCGGCTACCTCGACAAGAACGTCGACGCGGATGCCCTGAAAGACGAGCTGGTTCCCGTGTCGCAAGATCTCGTCGAGAAGCCGGCCTTGCTCGCAGTCGAGACCAACAGCGGCGCAGAGATCAGCGTCGACGGGCGCTTCGTGGCCGAAGTCGGTGCAGGCGGCTCGTTTGCACTGCCCTCCGGCAAGCGCTTCATCGTGGCATCACTCTCGGGTCACCAAACCCGCTCGCAAACGGTCGAGCTCGAGCCGGGCAAGACGAGCAAGCTGCCGCTCGAGCTGTCGACCACCGTGCAGCGCGACGTCTCATTCGCGGTGTTGGGCGTGTCGGGAGCCGCGCTGATCGCGTCCGGTGTGCTCACCGGCATCGCGTTCGCCAAACAAGGCGAGGCAGAAGACATCCTCGAACAGCAGGGCGCGGGCAACATTCTGGACGAGGACATCACCACTTACGAGAAGGCCTCCAAGCAGCGCGATGCATTCGCGATCGCAGCGGGAAGCGTAGGCGCTGGCGCCGGTGTGCTCGCAATCGTCGGTCTCGGCATGTTGCTGATTGACCCACCGGAGCGCATCACAGCGCCGACCTCCGACAGCGAGCGACCGGACGCACCCATCACCAAAGACCCGTTCCGCGTCGAGCTGGAGGCAGCCGGGCTCGGGGTCGACGCCCAAGGGGTTTCCGCTTTTGCGCGACTTCGCTTCTGAAAGCCGAAAACATGCGACTTTTCGACAATTCTGGTCTCGTGTCACGCCTCTTCGCCGCGGCGGCGACCGTGTTCGCGATCGGGGCCTGCACGGATCTGCCGACCATCGAACGCGAGGTATGCGGCAATCACGTGATTGATTGGGGCGTCGGCGAAGAGTGCGACGGGCTCGTGCCGAAAGACGTGATGGCGGCCTGTCTGGCGGCGTACGGCGACGAGGCTGACTGCACGGTGCGCTGCGGCACCGCGAGCGAAGAGGGAGCCTGTCGCTACATCGCCGATGGCCAGGACACGCGTTGTCCTGTGGGCTACGCGCGCGGTGTCGACGACATCTGTCGCAGGCCGAGCGGGCAATTCGTCGAGCTACCATTCGCGAGAGTGAACAGCACCGCGCTCGACGGCACCATCGCCGACTTCGATGGCGATGGTTTGAACGACCTGTTTCTGGCGGGCAGCAACAACGACCTACCGAGCATCTCGTACTTCGACGCCGCCGGCAGCATCATCCAGACGACCCGCATCCCCGCGGTCAATGTCTCCGCCGGGTTCATCTCGGCGGACCGCGATCTGGACCCGGCCGCAGATCTGATCGTCGCGAACGGCCCTGCCCTCACGACCTTCCGAGGCGCAGAAGGCAGGCTGCTGCTGCAAAAGGCGTACGCGCCGTTCGTGAACCCGGTCGCCGGCGCGAAGCTCTACGCCATTCCGGTCGTGCCCGCCAACATGGCCGACGAAGGGGTTCCGCCAGGGTTCGACCGACCGATCGCCCGCACCGAGATGGGGAACGCGGTGGTCTACAGCGAGATCGATGCGGCCACGCTTCAGGTCGTCAAACACGCGACGCTCGCGTTCCCGAGTCTCGCGGGCGAGTCGATCAGCGAGCCGGTGTTCGCCAATTTGCTCGACGACGGCAACGACATGATGGCGTTTCCAGAAGGCGCAGAGGCGCCGCTCGAGATCGTCGAAGCCAGCAGCAGCGCCGTCTACATCGGCAAATTTCCGAGCGGCACGCAGCTGGCGACGATCATTCCGGCGCCGATGGGGGTGACGATCGAGCAGCTCTTGCCGGTGCTCGGCGGTCCCGAGCCGCAGGTTGCCGTTCGTACGCTGGAAGGCGGGCAGCGCAAGCTACGCCTGATCACGCCAGAGCAACCCGCCGAGCCGCCTGGCTTTTCGGCCCCCATTCCGCTCCCCGTGCTGAAGCCAGACGAGAAGGTGTTGTCGGTCGGCTATTTGAACGACGACAGCCTGTTCGACCTCGTGACCAGCGAAGGGGTCCGGTTTTTGGTGCCGAATCAAGACGTGCTCGAGCCGCTTCACTTTACCCCGCCATACATTTCCAACTTCGAGCCATTCGAGGAGGCGACGATCACGGATCTGAACCATGACGGTGCGCGGGAGATCGTCACGCTGTCGAAGAACGGTGACGTCGTGATGCTGCTACCCGCGACCAACTACACGTTCAACCCCGTTCCGATCAGCATCAACGGCAAGCCGCGCGAGCTCGTCACTGGTGACTTCGACGGCGACGGCTTCGACGACTTGTTGATCACGTCGGCCACTGCGTCGGGCTGTGACGTCGAAGACGACCTGTATCTGCTGTTCGGGAACGCTTCGGGTCTACCAGACGCACCCCAGCTGATCGGCAGCCTGCCCGGCATCGCGCGCGTCACTCCGATTCGCTTCTATTTCCCGTTTTTGCCGGACGGCGTCTCGGACATCACGATTCAGACGAAATGCGCCGCCGATGGCGAGCCTGGCGATTTCGTAGGCGTATTTTTCGGGAGCACGAGTCGCATCGTTTCGTCGCCGTTCAGCCCATACGCCGGAAAGTTCAGCTACAACCCGACGATAGAGCGCGTCACTACAGGCCAGATCGTGTCGCCCGATCTCGACGCTGCGCCCGACACGCACGAAGACGTGGCGCTGGTCGCCACACTTCAGCAAGAGGACGTCGACGACCCCTTCTACGAGCGAGAGCTGCGACTCGTGGTCGTCACAGGTGACGCCCAAATGACCGATACCGGTCAGGCGCTGCGACTCGTCGACGGCGTCGCCGAGGGGATTCGAGACGAGCGATCGCTGATCGACCACGTGCCTGCCGTGCGCGCAGGCCAGCTGTTCGAGGGGTCGCCTTCGGACGAGATCGTCGTGCTCTCCGCCTACAGCACCGACTCGGGTGCCAAGGTCACGCTGTGGGTCGCCGAGCTCGACGGCGGCGCTCTCACGAGCGCGTTCAGCGCCGACATCCAGGCGCCCGGGGTCGACGAATTCAGCTTTTCTCGGCTGAAGTTGTTCGACTTCGACGCAGACGGTGACCTCGACGTCGTCGCTCTGATCGTGCAGCAGCGTCCAGGGCCGGCTCGAGCCTGGCGAGCGCCCTGTTCATCAACGACGGCGCCACGTTGCAGCAGGCGCAGCTCGACACGAGCGAGCTCGTCGGCGGCCTCGCATACGACTTCGAGCAGCTGACTCCCGCCGACTGCGCGGGCCTGTCGGAGTGTGACGCGAGCCAGAGCTTCGTCGTGGGAACCACCACCAACGTCATCGCGTGCGCGGCTGGCACCACGCAGGGCTGCGCGCAGGCGGTGCCGGCTCAGCTCGCCGGCACGGTCTTCGTCGGCGATCTCGACGCAGACGGCCTGCAAGACCTGGCAGTCGTCGATTTGACCGGGCTCGTGGTCTTCCACCAGATCTCGCAAAGCGAAGCCCAAACGCAGGACTTCTAGTCCGCCTGCGCTGTTGCCGCCGTCTTCACAGAGGACTAGGGTCGACCGCTCTCGCCGGTATGCGCCGCAACACAGAAGAGCTCCGTTTGGGTTCACCGAAGAGCGTGGCGCATCGCGCCTACGCCGACGTCGAGCTCGAGTTCGAGGGCGGCAAAGTCGAGCGGCTTCCGCGAGCGCTGCTCGGCCAACACGCGACAATCGGCCGCACGCCTGGGCTCTCGCTGACGCTCGACCACGACACGGTCAGCCGAAAACACGCCGAGATCTTCTGCGACCCGTTCGGCCGCTGGTGGATCCGCGATTTGGGCAGCACCAACGGCACCAGCGTCAACGGCGAACGCGTGGCAGAGCGCGTGCTTCGCCCCGGCGATCGCGTCGGCATCGGCGACTACCGCCTGCGCTTCCAGGTCGGCAGCCTGCCTGAAGCGCGCATGGCCGGGACCTCGCTCGAGGACACCCTCGACGGCACCGCTGCGCCCAGCTGGATGCGCACGCTGCGCGACATCGAGCCGCCGCAACTGTCGGCGTCTCATCTCTCGACATTGATGGGCTACAGCCGCCGCTTGCTCGTGCTGGAGAACGGCCAAGAACGGCTCGACTCGCTGTGCGAGCTGTTGGTGACAGAAGAGTTCCACGCGCTCGTGGCGCTCATCGTGCGCATCAGCCCAGGTGACCCCAGCCGCATCCTGGCGGGCCCGCGCCGTCCAGCGCACCTGGCAGAAGATCCCCCGTACGTGTCGCGCACCGTGCTGCGTCAGGTGGTCGAGACCCAAGAGGCCGTGCTCGGCACCAATTTGCCGCAAGTGAACCCCGGGCTCGAGCTGACGATCAGCGCAGACGTGTCACCGCTCGCGACGATCGCAGTCCCGATCCACAAAGAAGAGGCGTTCACCGACGTTCTCTATTGCAACCTGCCCCCCCATTTCGGCCGCTCGGATTGGCTCGCGCTGGTTGCCCTCGCCGCAGAAGTGTTCTCGCAGTCGGAGCTGGCCTGGTCCGCGCGCCGACATGCCCAGCAACACGCTGCCATCGAACGCGAGCTGGAGACGGCGCGCCTCATTCAGCATGCGCTCGTCGACAACGCGCCATTCTACCCAGGCCTCGAGATCGCGATTGGCTTCGAGCCGTGCCGCTGGGTCGGTGGCGACTATGTCGACACGGTGAAGCTCGCCGATGGCCGCATTCTCGCGACCGTCGCCGACGTTTGCGGCAAAGGCTTGCAAGCCGCATTGGTGACTTTCTCGATCCACACGATGATTCGGGCGATGGCCGATTACGATCGCACCGTGCCGCAGATCCTCGAGCGGCTGAACCAGCACCTGTGCGACTACCTGCCGGACGACTCATTCGTGACGATGGTCTCCTTCGCGATCGACCCGCGCACCGGCGTGATCGAATACGTCAATGCCGGCCACCCGCCAGCATTCGTCTTCGACGAGCTCGGCGCCTTCAGGCCGCTCGGCTCCGCCGAAAACCCGGCCCTCGGCTTGACGGTGTGCACGTTCACGTCCCAGACCGACCGCATCAGCCCAGGCGAAGCCCTCTTGCTCTACACCGACGGCCTCACCGAGATGAAGAACGGCACCGGGCTGATGCTCGGGGGCGACCAGCTGGCCGCCAACTTCGCGCGCATTTACAAGGGCGTCTGCGCGGGAACAATCGATCAGGCCGGCGCCGGCTTGACGACCATGCTCGACAGCTACCGGGGGGACGAGTTTCCCGAAGACGACCGCGCCTTCTTGCTCGCCAGACGGTCGCTCACGACCTAGGTGCCTCAAGCTTGGGCTTCAGCTCGGCGATGAACTGGCAGAGGTCCTGAAGACCTTTCTCGGTTTGCGCAAAGCGTTGAGTCCTCGCCCTCCTGGAGCGCCGGCCCCGCGTCCGTGCCTGCGGACTCGATGTTGCTGGGTGCAAGGCTGTGCTATCTGGGGGCCATGAAGCTCGCCATTATCGGGTCGGGGTACGTGGGGCTCGTGGCCGGCGCTGGTTTCGCGGCGCTGGGAAATGACGTCGTCTGCGCGGACGTCGACAAGAGCAAGATCGACCTGCTCAACAGCGGGGGCGTCCCCATCTACGAGCCCGGCCTCGACACGCTGATCGAGCGCAACGTCAAAGCCCTCCGGCTGCGCTTCACGACCGACGTCGAGCAGGCAATCATCTACGCCGACGTGGTGTTCGTGGCGGTGGGTACGCCCATGGCAGCCGACGGCTCCGCCGATCTCAGCGCCGTGTTCGCGGTGGCCGAGACCTTCGGTCGCGTGATCGATCGCTACAAGGTGATTGTCGACAAGAGCACCGTTCCCGTCGGCACTGCCGACAAGGTGCACGAGATCATCTCCAAGCTGACGAAGGTGCCGTTCGCAGTCTGCTCCAACCCGGAATTTTTGAAAGAAGGCGCGGCTATCACCGATTTCATGAAGCCGGACCGCGTGGTGATCGGCAGCGACGACGAGCGCGCGCGCGAGCTGATGCACCAGCTGTACGAACCGTTCGTGCGCACGGCCGACCGCATCCAAATGATGGATCCGCGCTCCGCCGAGCTCACCAAATACGCAGCCAACGCCATGCTCGCAGTGCGAATCTCGTTCATGAACGATCTCGCCGTGCTCGCCGAGAAGGTGGGCGCGGACATCGAAGCGGTGCGCAAAGGTGTCGGCGCAGACACGCGCATCGGCAACAAATTCCTGTTTCCCGGCCCGGGCTACGGCGGCTCCTGCTTCCCGAAAGACTTGTCGGCGTTGGTGTTTCTCGCGGACAAGCTGAACCACGGGCTCGACGTCGTCAGAGCCGCCGAGGTGGTCAACAAGAAGCAGAAAAAAGTCCTCGGGCAGAAGCTCAAGAACCACTTCGGCGACATCAGAGGCAAGGTCGTCGGCGTTTGGGGTCTCGCCTTCAAACCCGAGACGGACGACATTCGCGAGTCACCTGCGCTGGTCTTGATCGACGACGTGCTGGCTGCCGGCGGCATCGTGAAGGTCAGCGACCCCGAAGCGATCGCCAACATCAAGGCCATCTACGGCGACAAGATCCAATACGCCGAGACGATGTACGCCGCTGCCGAAGGCGCAGACGCGCTGGTGCTGGTCACCGAGTGGCACTCGTTCCGCGCGCCCGACTTCGGCCGCCTCAAGTCGATCATGCGCACCCCCGCTCTGTTCGACGGCCGCAACATGTGGCCGGCAATCGAGCTGCGGAAGCTCGGCTTCCACTACGAGGGCATCGGCCGCCCGCTCGCCAAACCGGCCGTCGGCTAATCCGCGAGCATGATCTCGACGGGGCTGTCACCAGCTGCAGCGCGAAAGGCGTCAGGCCACAGGGCCACAGGCTTCAGGCCTCAGGCTTCAGCCAGAAAGAGAGCGAGAAAGCCAAGAAGCAGAGCGAGAAAGAGGCCGGCAACATCGCTCATCTGGGCTCTGGCTCTGCTCTGGCCGAAGCCTGAGGCCTGTGGCCTTCTGGCCGAGATTCACGCTCTCTGATTTAGAGCGCCGATCGGCGCTCTAAACCGTTGCCGTGGTGTCGGCGGCCTTTGCGCGTACGAAGCGCGCGAGGGCCGATATCGGCACGTGTGCAGGGCAGATTGCGTCCTTTTCGAGCAGCACGCTGTCCGGCACCAGCTCGAGCGCTGTGCTTGCCGCGTCGTAGTCCGGCATGCTGCGCGACGCAGAGAGCACGAAGCTCATGATGCCTTGGTAGCGCCCACCCGCAGCGCGGATGCGTTCGCCCTCGCCCAGATCGCAACGACCGCAGGCGAAGCAGCCGGAGAAGGTCTGCATCGCTTCGCGCTCGGCCGGGTCGACCGGGGGCAAGCGATCGGGGCCGTAGTTTTTGAGGAACAGCGGAAGCCCCGTCAGTACCCCGAACGCCCGTAGAAACAACACACGCACCAAGGCGACAGCCAACACGATCGCCGCCAGCGCGCGCCCCGAAGCAACGATTCGCTTCACCGTGGCCATCTCTCGGATGGCGTACCACGGCGCACGCGCGTCTCGAGGGAAGTTACGGTGCGCCTGGGCGTAACAACCGCACTGCTGATCGTCACACCGCCGAGTGTTACGCCTGTTACGGCGAGCTACCGGTCCCGTGTTACGCAAAAACTGCTGAAATAATGCAGTCAATGAACGGCACGCTCCCTGCTTAACGGCAGGCATGCTCACTGACACCGTCACCAACGGCCCCGCTTCTGCTTCTTCAGATGACCGTGCGGAGACTGAGCTGTTGAACGGACTGCTCAGCGGCAGCGACAAGGCTTGGCGCGAGTTTCACACGCGCTTCGATCGCCTCATCTATCGCTGCATCACCAAGGTGACCGGTCGCTTTTCGGCGGTGGTGAGCCAAGACGACATTCGCGAGATCTACGCGACGCTGATTGTGCAGATGCTGTCGAACGACATGCACAAGCTGCGAACCTTCGATGCGGCGCGCGGCAACCGCTTCTCCTCCTGGCTCGGTCTCCTGGCGATCAACGCCGCCTACGACTACCTCCGCGCCCTCCGCCGCGAGCCGAACCGCGCACCGATGGCAGAGGCCGAAGATCTTCGCAGCGAGCTGCCCAACCCCCACGAGCTTTGCGAGCGAGCCGAACGCGCCGAGCGTGTAACCATCGCGCTTCGCCAGTTCTCGGAGAAAGATCAGCAGTTCGTGGAGCTCTACTTCAAAGAGGGCCTGGAGCCCGAGAAGGTCGCCGAGCGCATGAACATCAGCGTCAAGACGGTCTACTCGAAGAAGCACAAGATCCAGTCGCGCCTCGAAACGTTGCTCGCGACCGCCGCCTGAACGCGAACTGGCACAAAGCCGCTCGAAAAACGTGTTAGACCCGAGGCATGTCGAGCCGCAGACATGCCCTCCCCCTCATCGTTCTCGCGACGTTGTTCGGGTGCGACATCACCAGCGACGGCAGCACCGGAGACCCCCGCAGCGAGCCTGTCGCCAACGAGCTCGGCAACGGGGTCCGCCTGCGAGAGGTGATTCCTGCTGCCGACTGGTACGACGCCACCAACATGGAGAGCGCAGGCTGCGGCCAGCCCAGCGACCGCTCGGTGCGCGCCACCGGCCAGGTCATTGTGGCAATCGATCGCTACGACGAGACCGGTGACGGCGCGCTCGGCAACATTTACATCCAAGACCTGTACGAAGGCGACGACGAGCCGCTGCCTTTCTCGGGCGTGACTGTGTTTGCGCCCTCGTTCACGCCACCCAATCTCCGCCTGTTCGAAGGGGACGTCGTCGACACCTTCGGCAACCTGATGGAGTTCATCGGACCGAGCTCGAGCCCGTTCGGCGAGTGCAAGACCTTGCCGGAGATCGGAGGCACCATGTCCTTCCGCTTCGATCATGGCCCGGCCCTGCCGCTCACGATCGTGAACAAGAACGGCGGCGCCGCCCGCTGGGACGGTATCATCGGCTACCAGAACGCACGGCAATACATGGGCATGCTGGTGCGCATCGAAGGCGTTATCGTTGTCGGCGAGCTCGATGACGACGGCAAGGGCCGGCTGACTGTAACGATGGACATGGGCGGGGGCATCGGGGCTCAAGATGCGATCAAGATCTCCAACGAGCTGTTCGACCTCGGCAACGCGGGCCCGGAGATAACGGACGGCACGATCTTCCAATCGGTGACAGGCGTCCTGACGTACTTCTACGGCTTCAAGCTGGCGCCGCGCTCGATCGAAGACTTCGAGATGTGAGACCGTGATCGGCTCAGCCAGAAGGCGCGCTGTCTGTCTGCTGATCGGCGCGCTCATCAGCGGTGTTGCGTGCGGCCCGTCCGAAGGCAGGCGCGCGCTGTCTTCGAACGCCCTCGGCGGGGGTGACACCAAGAGCCCGGTGAATCTCATCGAGTCGCCCGGCCATCCGACGATCGCAACACTGGTCCGCGATGGTGACCCGGTGGCCGTGGTTTCCTTGGTGCTTCACGCGCAAGGCGACACGGTCGCGCTGGTGGCGCTGGCCGAGATCGCCACGCAGCGCCTGCGAGACGGTGGCGTCGTGGCCGACAGTCGCGTCGATCGCGATGCCTTGTTCCTGGACGTCGCGCTTGGCGCCGAACCAAAGGCCACGCTGGTCGCGCTGCGCAGAGCAGTGGAGACGCCGTTCGCAGCCACGCCCGCACTGGCGGCGCGGGTGGCCGAGCGCATCGCCGATATTCCGGTCGAGAGTGGGCCCGCGGTGTCGGCGGTCAAGAGCTGCGCGGGGGCGCTGGGCGTCGCCAAGCCTTCTTCGCTGGACCCCGGGTCGGCAGCTGGCGCCACCCGCATCGAGAAGCTTCGCAGTACCGCTCTCAGCAGCGAAAACGTCGCCTTCGGCGTCGTGGGGCCAGAGCGCAGCGTGAGCGCCGCAGTCGACGTGTTGGTCGGCAGCGACAGCTGGCCGACTGCGCCTGCCACCGCGAACGATGCGTGGCAGCCGCTCAGCAGTGGCGTCTCGGTCGCGCCCGACCTCCCCTCGGGGATGGTGCGCTTCAGCGTCGCGGTTCAAGCGAACGATCCCGCCGCGGCCATCGCTGCCGCAGCCCGGCTCGGGCGCTCGCCTAGCTCGCTCGGTGCACACGCCGAGCGAGGCGGCTTCCGATTGACGCGCGTGAACGGCGTGGCGCGTCCGCGCGGCGCCTGTGTCAGCGCCGTGTTCGAAGGCAAAGTACCGAGCACCGGCGACGACGAAGGTCGCGAGATCGCTGATGCCGCTGTGCAGCTTTCACGGGCGGCCGCCCGCGAAGTGCGAGCCGAGCTCGCAGCCGGGGCAGGCCCGCTCGAAGCGGCGCGCCGCATCGCTGGTTCGGTCGATCCACACGATGCGGCTCGACTCGCTGCTTGGTGGGCGCTCAGCCGCCCGCTCGAGGGAGCCGCTCCGGAAGGCGGCGGCATGGCGACCGCGCTCGAGCTGGCCTCCGATGAACCCGAAGTGCTGCGTGCCAAGATCGAAAAATCGCTCGGGGTTCTGCTGCTAGAGAACGCTCGGGCTTTGCCCGAGGCGCCCAAGGTGCGTGGCAGGCTCGAGCGTGGCCAAGCCGAAACTTGGGTGCTCGTGGCGAACCCATGCGCCGCCGCCAGTGAAGCGCCTCATCGCTGGGGCGCTGCCGCGTTCGCTGCGCTGAGCGCTTCACAAAAGGCACAGGCTGCTGCGCGAGCGATCGACCCTTCTATCACCGTCGAGCCGTTCGTTTCTGCGCGCGGCGTCGGCTTTCTCGCACGTGCGCCTCGGCGCGAGGGAAAGGACCCTGCGCGGCTTGCGCACGACTTGGCAACCGCAGCTACCGCTGCCTTCTTCGTAGCTCCTCCGAGCGCTGACGACCTGCTATCGGCAGAGGGCGTTGCGCTCGAGCGCTTGCGCCAATCGTTCGGCCCCGCGGCCCCGGGTCTCGCAGAGCTGGGCGCGAAGATGGGTGAGCACCCGTCGGCGCTGGAGCCGCTGGGGCTGCCATTGCGCCTCGCTCGCTTCGATCCGTTGGATCTCGGCCGGAGGTTGCGGGCGACGGTCGATGGGCCCCTGGTGGTCACGCTGCTGGCCGAGAACGATGTCGAGAAAGAAGGGCGCGCCGCGGCCGAGGCTGTCGCACGTTTTACGGGCCCCGCTAGCAGCCCGATCTGCCCGCCGATCCCCGCGCCGACTGCCGGCCGCTCCGAAGTGCGCGAGCCTCGCAAAGGCCCATCACGCGTGTATTGGTTGTTCCGCGCAGAGGGGGCACCCAAGGCCCGTGCACTGAGCCGTGCCCTCGTGTCGCTGGTGGTCGGCCAGCCAGGGCCCGGCGTACGCGCGCAGGTCATCGAGGGTCGCGACCATATTTCAGTGCTGGTCGATGTCACGAGCCCCGACGACGACCTCGCGCGCGCTGAAAAGACGACTGCTGATCTGCTGCAGAAGCTCGCAGCGGGTGGCTTCGACGACGCCGCGCTCTCACGCGCGATCAGCGATGAAGTCAGCGCCGATCAAAAGGCGCTCGTCGACCCCCGCGAGCGGCTCGCTCGGTTGTTCACGGGCGACAGCGCAGACCCCCATGCTCCACTCGAGGTGGCCGAGCTGCGCGAATGGATCAAACGCACGGTGCGCGTCGAGCGCGCAGCCGTCGTCGTCTCCCGGCCGGAGTAGCGCTACTCCAAGTCGTAGGGGACGACCGTCGCGCTGGAGCCCGCGAGCGCTTCACGCAGCGGCGCGCCCGAATCGGCGTCCGTCGCGACGACTGCGACCACGAGATCGCCTTCCGGCATCCGCCGGGTGAGGGCGGCGTTCACGGCTTCTCGAGAGACATCCCGGACGCGCGCGAGATAGCCCGTGTGATAGCCCGACGGCAGATCGTAGAGCGCCTCCTCGAACGGCTGGTGCACGCGCTTTCGCGGGGTATCGATCTCGAATGCGTGCGATCGAGACAGGTAGCTCTTGGTGAAATCGACCTCTTCTTGCGAGAGGCCCTCTTTGCGAACTTGCGAGAGCAGCTCGATCTCGAGGGCGAGACACGCTGGCGCATCGACGGCGCTGGGCGCCGTCCACATGGTGAAGGCGTCACGATGACGATCGAAGCCGACGCGCGACGAGGCGCCGTAGGACCAACCGCGCTTGGCGCGGATCTCTTGCATCAACCGCGAGGTGAACGTGCCGCCGAAGGTCGTATTGCCCACCAGCCAGGCGATGTGATCTTCGTCCTCGGGATGGGTTCCGAGCCAACCGACGACCATCTGGGTCTGCGTGCGCTCGGGCTTGTCGACGATCACCAGACGACGACCCGCTGCCGGGCGTGCCTCGGGCACCTTGTCGGTCACCAGAGTGCCCTCCGACAGGCGCGAGAGCAGCCGCTCTGCCATCTCGTGGGCGCCCTTGTCGCTGACGTCGCCCGAGATGGCGACGACCGCGTTTTTCTTCGTGTAGTGCGCGCGATAAAACGAGTCGACGTCTGCGCGACCGATAGCCTCGAGCGACGCCAGCGAGCCTGCCACGCGCCTGCCGTACGGGTGGTTCACAAACAGGGTGCGACGAAACGCGCGCGCCGCCAACGTGCGGTCGCTCTCGCGCGACTCGATGAGCTCGGCTTGCGCCTCGCGCGCCAACCTGCCGAGCTCGATCTCGGGGAACGTCGGCGCACCCAAGAGCTTCTGCGCCAGATCGAGAAATGGATCGATTTGGCGAGCGATGACTTCCGCGTGAGCGGTGCTCGCGCTGGGCGATGCGTCGGCGCCGAACTCGCCTCCAAGCCGATCGATCGTGTCCTCGATCTCATCGGCGTCGAGCCCGTCACAGCCGCGACGCAACATGCGCGCGGTCATGCGGGCGAGCCCCTCTTTGCCCTCCGGATCGAAGGTCGAGCCGGAGCGAAAGCCCACCGCGATGGAGACGATCGGAATCTTCTTGGACGCTTCGACGAAGAGCTTCACGCTGCCACCTCTTCGGAGGCGTCGTCGCCCTCGTCGTCGTCTGCTTCCGGCGACGGATGCACCTCGATCACCGTGCGCGCGCTCTTGGACAAGAAGCGACGCGCCACCCGCAGCGCATCCGAGACGCTCACGCGGCGATATGCGTCGAGCTTGGTGAAGAGCGCGCCCGGCTCGCCCAGCACGGTCTCGTAGAAGCCGATCGTCTCTGCGCGGCCGCTGACGGCCTCGAGGCTCTGCAGCGTCGCCAGCTCGAGCCGGCTCTTCGCGCGATCGAGCTCTTCGACCGTGACAGGCGTCGCCCGCACCTTCTCGATTTCTTCATCGAAGATCACCTCCAGCTGTGCGCTGGTTACGCCCTCGCGCGCGACCAGCCCGATGTCGTACAGCGACGGGTCACGGAAGGTGCCGACCCAACCGCGCACCTCGGTCGCCAGCTCGAGCTCTTTCACCAGACGGCGGTGGAGTCGGCTCGAGCGACCGCCGAACAAAATCTCGTTCAAGATCACGAGCGGCGCATGATCGAAGTCGCCCAGTGAAGGGCCCTTGAAGCCGATCGCCAGGCGGTCGGTCATGGTGGGCTTTTCGACGACGACACGTCTCTCTTCGACTTGAGGCGGCTCGGGATGCACGTCTTCCGGAGGAATTTCGCTTCTGAGAAGCGGGCCGAACTGGTCCGCGATGACGCCCAGAATCGACTCCAAATCAACGTCCCCCACGAGCACCAGAGTGGCGTTGTTGGGTGCGTAGTAGGTGCGGTAAAAGTCCAGGCAGTCTTCTGGCGTGAAGCCCTGAATGTCTTCCATCCAGCCGATCGTGGGGATGCCGTAGGCGTGCTCTTTGTAGGCTTCGCGGTACAGAATTTCGCTCACCGCGCCATCGACGTCGTCGTCGACACGTTGTCTGCGCTCGTTGGCGACGACCTCTTTTTCGCTGGCGACCTGCTGCTCACGCAGCACGAGCTTGTGGAGCCGCACCGCCTCGAGGCGCAGACCGAGCGGCACTGCGTCGCGCGGCAAGTTCTGATGGTAGTAGGTCCAGTCGAGGAAGGTCGCAGCGTTGGTGTCGCCGCCCGCCTCTTCGAGCATGCGATCGAACGCGCCGTGCGCGTGCTCTTCGGTCTCGCCGAACATCAGGTGCTCGAACAGATGGCTGATACCCGTCTTGCCTGGCTTCTCGAAGCGCGAGCCGACGCGCATCCAGGTTTGCAGCGACACCACCGGCGCGCTCGCGTCGACTTCGATCAACACCATCAAGCCGTTCGGCAAGCTGAAGCGATCGAGGCGGATACCTTGGCCGAACGGGGTCGCGCCCAGGTAGCTGACGTGCTGCTCAGCAGGGCGCGACGCGTTGACCGAGTGAACAATGGCGGAGATCTGTTCCGGAGTGCTCATGATTTTTGCTTACTCGCTTTGCGCTTCGTGCGGATGCTGCGTAATGCCGCGCCAAGAACCAGCGCGAGCGTGAAGGCGACGCCGAATGCGCCGATGCGTCGCTCGCGTGCCGAGAGCGCGCAGCCACCGCCGACGAGGTCGACCTTCTCGACCACCGGCGGGTTGCCCGAGCCCGGCTCGACCCAGACGTGGCTGCTGAACGAAACGCCCTGCGCGCCGTCCCAGATTTCGAGCCGGTAGCGATGTGCGTCGCTGCCGGCGGGCGACGCGACGTCGAGCTCGAGCTCGGCCGGGTCGCCTTCGATCTCGATGTCTGCACCGCTCTCCCCGTTCGATACCCAACGCGCCGTGAGACCGGCGCCGCCCGTGACGGTCGCCTTGACCAAGACGCCCTCTACGCCGCCGTCTGCAGTAGAAAGCTCGATCATCGGATCGTCGGGTCCGCGCACCTTCACCACCGTGCGGCCGTCTCGAACACCCTGCTGGATGGCGGCGGTCGACAGCTCCGAGGCGAAGACCATCGTGCAAGGGGAGCCGATCGGCGTACCGAAGGCGCCGACATCGATGCCTGCCCGGTGATCGTCGCTACCGCCGACGGCGGCAATGTGGTGTCCCTTGGCGGCGTAGCTCTCCCAGAAGTCGAGCGAGCTCTGTAGAAACAGGCTCGAGCTGCCCGCAGTCGCGATCTCGATCGACGCGATCGCCGAGCCGTCGAGCTCGTGCTTCCACGCGCAGCCGATGCATGCGTCGCCGAGATCGAGCGTAGGGTGGTTGATCGAGAAGAGCGCGCCTTGATCCGCGAATGCGCTGACGGCGCCCTCGATCGTCACGCCGCCCACGCCAATCTTGTGATCGACGAACGCGGTGGCGCCGATGCCGTTCGCGTGGCCTGCGTAGGTGGTGTACTCGACGCCGGGCAGCAGCAAGAAGTCGCCCGCGCGCGATTGGGCGTCGTTCATGAAGTCGAGCTGCGACGTGGTGTTGTGGTCGGAGAGCTCGACGAAATCGAGACCCCTGCCCTTGGCGAACGTCACGATCTCGTCGATCGGCGGGCGAGCGTCGCCGCTCTCTTTCGAGTGAACGTGGAAGTCGCCAGCGTACCAACGCGGGCCTTGGGCGACCGCGCCGGGATCGACAAACGGCTCGCGCTCGGGCTGCGCGGGCAAGGTGGCGACGTCGCGCAGCGTCACCACAGCGTGATACGGCGCCGGGTCGGTCACGAGCTTTGCTTTGCCGATCACCAGGCGCCAGGTGCCGGGCGTGATCGGCCCCGTGAGATAGCTGCGCGACGCGGCGTTGGCGGTGACGACGATCGGTTCGCCGTTGCCACCACCCCAGCCGCGAAAGCCGGCAGTGTCATACAGGCCCCAATCGAGAATGTTCTCCTCCGATTGGTCATCGTGATCGATCTGCACCTCGGCCGTACCGGCGGGCACCTCGAAGTCGACGAAGACATGGTCGAGACCGTCGTCGACGACCGTGCCTTCGAGCGTGATGGACGAATCAGCGTGGGCGGCTCTCGCGAAGAGAACCGCTGAAGCGGCCAGGAGCGATACGACTCGTCGGGCTTTCACGTCGACTCGTGTTTACCACGAAGCTCGCTTGGTCAAGGGTTGGGTCTGCTGCGCTCGAGCTCCGAGAGCCGCCGCTCGTGATCGTCGATCTTCTCATCGATACGGCCACGAGCTGCGATCGCAACCTTGACGCCGCGAACCAGGATCACGAGCTGCTGCGCGAGATCGCGAAGGGCAGTCTCGATCACCTCGAAGCGAGCCATCGAGTGGTCTTGGAAGACGCGTTGCTGCTCCTGGAAGACGCGTTGCTGCTGGTTCGACTCGCGGAGCTCAGTCCGAATATCTCGGAGGATCTGGAGCGTCAAGTCGGCAGGCTCGTCGGACATCCGTGAGCGGAATAGCCGGTCACAGAACCACAAGCTCGGAAGCGGAGCGTGCGCCAAAGGCATGATTCATCGACACGACGACAAGACCGCAGCCGAGTGACCGAGGTCGATGCGGAGTGAGCCCGATGCCGAGCTCCGAGCCCAAGGGCTAGAGCGATCATGCCGATTAGCGAGGGCAAGAACTCTTCTTCACGGAGGTACGCAGCACCGCCTAGAGACATCCGATGGGTCAGAGTCGGACGCCTCTCACCTGTCAATCGATCTTCAAAATGGCCAAGAAGGCCTCTTGCGGGATCTCGACACTGCCAACCATCTTCATCCGCTTTTTGCCCTCTTTTTGCTTCTCGAGGAGCTTTCGCTTGCGGCTGATATCGCCGCCGTAACACTTGGCGGTGACATCTTTTCGCATGGCGCGCACGGTGGTGCGAGCGATGATCTTGGAGCCGATGGCGGCTTGAATCGCGACCTCGTATTGCTGACGGGGCACCAGCTCTTTCAATTTGTCGGCCAGGTCGCGACCGCGCGCGAAGCCCTTCTCCCGGTGAACGATCAGGCTGAGGGCGTCGAGCGGCTCGCCGTTCACCAGCATGTCGATGCGCACGAGATCGTCTCTGCGATAGCCGACGAGCTCGTAATCCATGGAGGCGTAGCCACGCGAAGCGGACTTGAGCTTGTCGTGAAAGTCGAACAGCACCTCGGCCAGCGGGATGTCGTAGGTGATGATCACGCGATCGGTGGAGGCGTATTGAATGCCCTTCTGTTCGCCGCGGCGCTCTTGGCACAGCGCCAACACAGTGCCGACATAGGAAGCGGGCACGTGAATGGTGAGCCGGAAGATGGGCTCTTCGATGCGCTCGATGCTGCCGACCGGCGGCAATTTGGCGGGGTTTTCGCAGAGCTTCATCTCGCCATCGCGCAAATACACGTGATAGACGACGCTCGGCGCGGTGGTGATGAGGTCGAGGTCGTACTCACGCTCGAGCCGCTCTTGGATGATCTCCATGTGGAGCAGTCCGAGGAAGCCGCAACGGAAGCCGAAGCCGAGCGCCTCTGACGTGTCCGGCTCGTAGGCGAACGAACCGTCGTTCATGCGCAGCTTGGAGAGCGCGTCACGCAGGTCTTCGTACTGCGCCGAGTCGGTCGGAAAGATGCCGGCGAAGACCATCGGCTTGACCTCTTTGAAGCCAGGCAGCGCCTCGGTCGACGGATGCACCGCGTCGGTCACCGTGTCGCCGATCTTGGTGTCGATGACAGTCTTGATGTTGGCGGCGATGAAGCCGACCTCGCCGGTCTTGATCTCGGTGAGCGCCGTGGGAAACGGCGTGAACACACCCATTTCGGTGATTTCGTAGTCGCGGCCGGTGGCCATGAAGCGCACTTTTTGGCCCTTCTTCAGGCTGCCATCGATGACGCGCACCATACAAACGGCGCCCCGGTAACTGTCGTACCAGCTGTCGAAGATGAGCGCTCGAGCGGTGCCATCGACGTTGCCCTTGGGCGGCGGCACGCGCTTCACCACGGCTTCGAGGATGTCCTTGATGCCGATACCGGTCTTGGCGCTGGCTGCGATCGCGTTGCTGCAATCGAGCCCGACGACGTCTTCGATCTGCTGCTTCGTCGCGTCGATGTCGGCGCTCGGCAGATCGATCTTGTTGAGGACAGGGATGATCTCGAGGTTGTTCTCCAGCGCGAGGAACACGTTCGCCAGCGTCTGGGCCTCGACACCCTGCGACGCGTCGACCACGAGCAGCGCGCCTTCACACGCTTGCAGGCTGCGCGAGACTTCGTAGTTGAAGTCGACGTGGCCTGGCGTGTCGATCAGGTGGATGAGGTAGGTCTCGCCGTCGTCGGCCTTGTAGTTCAGACGAACCGTCTGGGCCTTGATGGTGATGCCGCGCTCGCGCTCGATATCGAGCTTGTCGAGGAACTGCTCCTGCTTCTCGCGCTCGGCGAGGGCGCCGGTGGCGTCCAAGATGCGGTCGGCCAGCGTCGACTTTCCGTGATCGATGTGGGCGATGATCGAAAAGTTACGGATCTTGCTGAGGTCTGTAGCCATGGTGAAAACGAAGAGCGGCCCCCTCGGTACGACAGTCCGCAAGCGCTGTCTCTCGCTTTCACGGCGCTGCTAGCGCTTCGGCGGCGGAGGAGGTGGCGGGACGGAGTCGATCGGCTCACGAATGGTGTCGAGCGTGCCCTGCTGACCCACACCAACACTCTGCTGACCCACACCAACACTCTGCTGACCCACACCAACACTCTGCTGACCCACACCAACAGACAGCGTGCGCTGCACTTCGAGCGACATCTGCCCCGGCAGCATGTGGTTGTAGTGCTTCAGCATCATGTCGATGCCTTCGCGGATGTACACCGCGATGGGCACTTTGGTGCGGTCGTGCAGGAGCTTCAGGTGGTCGGCCTGCTCGGGCGTGATGTAGATGGTCGTCGAGACTTTCTTCCGCGACATGGAGATGCCCTGGGCGTGCGAGAAACTCGAGCTGCCAGCTCGCCTGTCGTTTGACACGGCACAGAATGACAACGCGTTACCCTAGATGCGGTCACGTGTGTTGTCAATCGGCGACGCGCGTTGCGGGGCCGGATCAAGGCAGGTAAGCTGCCGAGCGACATGGGCTTCTTTCACGCTTTTGGGGTGATTTTTCGGAAAACTCAGCCTCTCTGGGCGCTGAGGCCCGCGCTGTTGACGGCCTTGGCTGTCAGCAGCGGTGTCGGCTGTGGTGGCTCGGACGCCAAGTCAGCCAACAACGAGCGAAGCCGCGAGATTGTCCACGAGCCCTGCGATGTGGACGCTGGCTCGGCGCTGAAGACGGACGTCAACAACGACGGCAAGCCCGATATCGTCAAAGTGATGAGCGGCGGCAAAGAGGTGTGTCGCGCCATCGATCTGAACTTCGATGGCGTGAAAGACGCTTTCATCTACTACGACGAGACCGGCGCCGAGCGGCGACGCGAGTCCGATTTCGATCGAGACGGGCGTCCAGACGAGATCTCGGTGATGGAGCGTGGCGTGGTCGTGCGCAAAGAGCTCGAAACCAACTTCGATGCCAAGCTCGACACATGGGAAGAGTACCAAGGCGGTCGGCTGGCCAAGACCGAGCGAGACAGCGACGGCGACGGCGTGATCGACGAGTGGTGGGAGTTCAACCGACCCGATCAGCCAACTTGTGCAATCGTCGTATCAGACCGCAACGCCGATGGTCAGCCCGACCCCAACACCGCTGTCGACATGTGCGGCGAGGGCTACAAGGCGCCCACCGAACCCAAGGCCGATGCGACGGCAACGGCGACCGCGACCGGCACGGCCCCCGGCGCGTTCGGATCATCCGCGCCACCGCCCATGGCTCCAGTGTCTGCTTCCTCGGCGAGCGCTGCTGCCTCGGTGGCGGCAACTGGCTCGGCTTCGCAAGGAGTTGCGGTGCCCCCCACGTCCGCTTCAGCCAAGAAGTAACAGCATGAAAACAAGCCATCTCGTTCTTGCTCCGCTGGTTCTCGCCCCTCTGGCCCTCGGGCTCATGGGCTGCAGTACCACGCCGGAGAAAGCCTTCAACAGCCCGGCGCAAGAGGTGCAGCTGAAGCGCCTGGCTGACGGCTCGATCGACGATCAGTCGAAGTGCGAGTGGCGCAACCGACAAGATCGCGAGTCGATCGAGACGGCTGGCCCAGGCTCCGTGATGCCGAATGTTCGTCGCGTATTCGCGATCGTCGGCCAAGGAACGGATCGTCAACGCGTACTGATCTGTCGCGAGATCGACACCAACCTCGACGGCGCCAAAGACGTCGTCCGCAAGTTCAATGACAAGGGCGAGCGCTTGTTCGAAGAGTCGGACACCAACTACGACGGGAAGATCGACACCTGGCTGACCTTCGGCAAGAGCGGCCTCGCCGAAGCCAAGCTCGACAACAACTACGACGGCAATCCCGACGAGTGGAAGTTCTTCTCCGGCGGCAAGCTGACCCGCGCCCGACGCGACACGAACCACGACTCCAAACCCGACGTATGGGAGATGTACGGCCCGACGGGCATCCTCGAGCGCATGGGTGTCGACGTCGACGGGGACGAGCGGGTCGACCGCTGGGACTACGACACCGACATTCGCAAAGGCAAAGAGGCGGCAGCCAACAAGGAAGAAGCCGACGCGGCTCAAAAAGCCTCGGAGAAGCTGGAGGCGGAGCGCAAGGCAGGCGAGTACGCCACGGCCGAAGAAGGCGCTGACGGGGAGGCCGACAGCAAGACGAAGAAAAAGAAAGATCAGAAGCCTGCCGCCAAGAAGGCTAAAGAGCAGCCGAAGCCTGCCGACTAGCTCTCCCAGCAAGGGGCTTTATCGCAGTCGGCGCTTCGCTCGCTCATGAGAGAACGACTCCAGAAAATCATCGCCCAGGCCGGCATATCTTCGCGGCGCGCCGCTGAAGAGCTGATCACCACCGGTCGCGTTCGGGTGAACGGCAAGGTCGTCACCGAGCTCGGCACGCAGGCCGACTCGTACAACGACAAGGTCGAGGTCGACGGCAAGCGCCTCGTCGCCGAGAAGCTCGTCTACGCGGTGCTGCACAAGCCGAAGAACGTCGTCTCAACGATGAGCGACCCCGAGGGCCGCCCGACCGTGGCGGAGCTGTTGCGCCCGCTCGGCGCGCGCCTGTACCCGGTGGGCCGACTCGATTTCGCGACCAGCGGAGTGTTGCTCGCGACCAACGACGGCGACTTCTCCCAGGGTCTGCTGCACCCCAAAAAAGAGGTGCCCAAGATGTACGTTGTCAAAGTGCAGGGCCAGATGGAAGAGCCCGACCTCGACATCTGGCGCAACGGCATCGACCTGGAAGACGGCCGCACGCTGCCGGCCAAGGTTCGCTTTCTGCGCCACGAAGCCGAAAAGACGTGGTTCGAGATCACCATCAAAGAGGGCCGCAACCAGCAAATCCGCCGCATGGGCGAGGCCACTGGGTTCTTCGTGATGCGCCTGGCCAGGTTGAGCTTCGCCGGCATCGGGCACGTCGGGCTGCGTCCGGGACAGGCCCGTTCACTCACCGGCACCGAGCTCTCGGCGCTGAAAGATGCGTACGGCGTTCCGAAGAAGGTGCCGCACGACGTGCGCCTGCCGGACGCGCCGACAGCGCGACGCGACTCGCGTGGGCGGGCCGCTGCCGAACGCCGAGCGGTGGCAGGCGACGAGCGAGCAGCGCGCCGGGCCGCAGCTCCACCGGCAGACGCAGCGGCAGAGGCGCGCCCGCGACGTGGTCGGTCAGATCGCACCCCGCAGCCACGCGGGACCGAGGCTTTAGAGAAGCGCGGTTGGGTGGCTCATGCGACTGACGCAGCAGAGCGGCATGCTCGCAAGGCGCAGTCGGTCGGTACTGTCGACACGTACAAGCCGAAACATCCCAAGATCGAGCCGGCCGAGCGCAAGCGAGCCGGCAAGCCCGCGGCCGGCAAGCCGGCGGCTCGCAAGCCCGGCAGCAAGCGCCCCGACGAAACGCCCGACGCAAAGCCCCGACGTGGCAAAGGTCGTCGCTGACCGGGCCGTAACGGCTCGGCTCGAGTACACCCCCGAGCTCGACGGCCTCCGCGCGATCACCGTGCTCGCGGTGATCGCCTACCACGTGCCTGAAAGTCGAACGCTGGTTCGATCTGGTTTCATCGGCGTCGACGTGTTCTTCGCGCTGTCCGGCGCGCTGATCACGCGCCTACTTTTAGTCGAGCTCGACCAGAGCGGCAGAATCGCGCTGGGGCGTTTCTACATTCGAAGGCTGCGTCGCCTGTACCCGGGGCTCTTGGCGATGCTCACGTTCGTGGTCGTGAGTGCGGTCGTTCTGTACGACTCGGCCACGGTGATGCGCGTGCTCAAGAACGCCGTGATCGCCGGCCTGTATCTCGCGAGCTTCGTTCAACCCTATCAGCCGATGCCCAATCTCGGCCACATGTGGTCGCTCTCGATCGAGGAGGTGTTCTATCTCGTCTGGCCAGTCGCACTGTGGCTCTTGTTTCGCTCGAGCACGAGGGCCATTCTCGGCTTTCTTTTGGTCGTAGTGCTGGCCGTGTTTGGTTGGCGGGTGCATCTCTACCTGGAGGACTTCGCAACGGCGAGTCGCATCTACTTCGCCCTCGACACGCGCATCGATGCGCTCGCGTTCGGCTGCATCGCGGGGGTGCTGGTGCATACGGGTTGGGCCAAGCGGCGAAAGATCGCGCTCGTTTTCGCTGCGCCGATCGCTGCGCTCGCGCTCGCCGTGCTGGCTGTCACGGCCGATCGCGCAGCGGTCTGGTACGCCACCTGGGGCTACTCGTTGACCGGCACCTTGGCTGCCGTGCTCATCGCGCGCCTGTTCGTCGCCGAAGCACCAGCGCTGCGCGTTTGGCCGCTCATCTGGATCGGAAAGCGCTCGTATGGCTTCTACCTGTGGCATCTCCCTCTGATCGCGATGTCACCGGCGATGGGCCTACCCGCGATCGGTGGGCTCGCGATCGGCATCGCGCTCGCGTGTCTGTCGTACTCGTTCATCGAGAGCCCTTTGCGGGCTCACTGACTTGGCTGTTGCCGCCGCGCATGACCCAAAGGCGGGCGGGCACTGCGCGCGTGCGCGGTGCGGCTGCTCGTCGAGCGACTTGATCGATATTTGTGCCTGCGACTGCGGGGGCGAGACGATCACGGATATCGACGCCCTCAGCCTCGGTTGGCACTGCGACTCCGTCGAGGGCGAGACGTGTAGCGACGGGGGCGAAGTGTTCACGAGCTTCGTCACCACCGGTCACTACAAGCAGTGCGGACCGTGACCTCGCTTGTCTGTCCTACGCGCGGCGCACTGCTAGAATCGCAGCGATGTCCTTGCGCCACCTGTTGGTTCTCGCGCTGGCGAGCTGCGCGAGCTCGACGACGTCGAGCGACTCGATCCGTGAGCAAGCTGCGCTCACCGTCTCGGTGGCGCCGCCGACGCCAACCGCCAGTACGCCAGTCCAGACGGTGAAGGTGCGCACGCCTACCCCAATCAGCGCGCTCCGCGTGCCGACTGATGCGGTCTGTGTGCTCACCCTAGCGAACAAAGCGTGGACCCGCGCGCCAGCGTTCAGACTGAAGAACGACGGCCCATCATTTGCGGTGATACGCGCCCTCCAAAGAGCACGGGTTCACGTCCCGAATGATCCCGTCGGCACCGGTGTCGTGATGCAGGGCGAAGTGGGCCCGGTGAAAATCGCTGGCGTAGGCTTGGCTGCGGAGCTCCCCATCTTTCCCGAAAAGCGCGTGACCCTCGGCGGCATTTTCGTTCCGTACAACAGCACCAGTCTGCGCTTCGTCGGCGCCACTGCCGACTCGGTGCGCATCGCCGCGCCACGACCGCCCATCGAGCTCACGCACCTGCGTGTGCCGCTCGAAGCCGAAGTCCCGTGCAGCAGCGCAAGCCTCGATTGGGGCACAGAGAGACCCTCCGTCGGAGAGTCACTCGATCACGCCGTGCTCATCGGCGAGACCATCCCGCTCTCTGCGACAGCTCTGGGGGTGCCGCTGACCAACTTGTTGCCCACGCGCGATGGAAGTCGGCATGTGTCGATCTTGGAGCGCCAAGCATCGGCGGTGCGTATCAGCTGGGAGCTCCGAGATGGCTTCGTCACCGGCTGGGTAGCCAAGACTTCGGTGAAGTCCGCGAAAGCGCCAGATCAGGAAGCGTACGGCACAGGCAGCGGAAACACCCGTAAGCGCGGCGCAGCCCCGCGTGAAACGAAGTCGTGCGACCGCGAGCTGTCGCTCGGCGTCGTCCTCGACGGGGAAGCCATGATCGTAGGCACGATAGAGCCACAGGCGATTTTGGATCTCTTCGCCGTCGACGGCGAGCGCGTCGCCGTTCGAGTTCGCGACGCGGAGATAGGCATGAGTGATGGCGCGACGCTGTTCGTCAGCGCGAGTGAGATCCGCGACTGTACAGCTGTCAAACCAGCCGCAGCCCGATAATCGCTCAATCGCAGACGTCTTGATCTTCGTCGCCGCTGCAGCCGCTGAGCTCGGGGAACTCGCAAAGCTCATTCTCGCAGAAATTCTGGAAAACCCCGGTGGAGAAGAGCGTGTGGTTCTGGAGGCGCGCAGCGTCCAGCGCTCGCAGTTTGCCGTGCGGGTCCTCGCACACGAAGAAGGGCACGTTGCAGGTCGGCTCGGGCGGCAAGCCGAAGGCGTATTCGGTGTACACCGCAACGTCTTCGTCGATGCTGGCTGCCGTGACCTTCTCGAGCCCGAAGATGTCGCGGATACCGCTAGCGAGGTGTTTCGCGTTCATCGCGCGCGCCATCACATGACCACCGAAGGTCGTGACTTGGTGATCGCCAATCGCCGTCCGCATCAAGATACGGCGCCCCGCCGGTGAGCCAGGGAACGTGTTCTCGTACGCATACTTCGTGTAGCCGCTCGGCTCGACGCGATCCCACAACATCTGGAGCAGCCCCAAGAGGTGCTGCTGCGCGCGAGAATCCGGAAACTGCAGGCCAACGAGGGTAAAAAATGGGGTGAAGTCGACGCTGCGATTCAAGAGCAGGTTGTACGGCTGACCCATCACTTCGAGCACGCTGCGCTCGATGTCGGTCGACAGCGCCATCGTCACGCCACCTTGAATGCCGCCTTGGCTGATGCCCCAGTAGTAGCGGCGCGACCCGTCGAGCAGCGCGCCGTATTCGGGATCGGCAGTCATGCGCTGGCTCATCATGCGCATCACCAACAAATTGTTCAGGAAACCCTGATGCAGCCGATCGTACATGTGGGTGAGACCGTCGATCTTGCCGCCTACCAGCTGCTCGATGATCCACTCCGAGTCCTCGGCCATGCCCACGAGCCGCGTCGAGAAGATCGCGTAGCCGTAGGTGTTGCAGAAGGTGCGAAAGTGCTCGCTTTCGATCTGGTCGTCGTCACCGAACAGACCGTGGCCGTGCTGCAGCAGGGCAACAGGCTCGTCCGCCGCGATGTTGGGGATCAACAGCTCGAACTCGATGTCGTAGAGCGGCGTGTCCGGGTTGGGCTCGGGCATGCCGTCGTCGCCGAACAGCAGCGTCGCGCCCACCTCCGGCTGATCGAGATAGAGCGGCATCTGCATCAGGCCTTTGATGCGGAACATGATGTTGGCGGGATCGAGATCGCTGTCGACGCTCGTGATCGTGTAGGTCGGCCCCTCTTCGCCGGTGATCTCCAGCGCCTCATCCCGCATGTGAAGCAGCCAGCCGGTGTTGCTGTCGCGGCTCGCTGTCGTGAAGTCCCATGCGAGGAGGAGATTGTCGCGTGGCACGGCTGCCGCCTCAAGTGCGCCAAAAATCTCACCGTAAAGAGCGCGCCGTGCTTCGATCGACGAATGGGTGGAGGGGGTGTCGTCGCGCAGCGAAGCGAAGGCAGGGCTCGGCGTGATGGCTGTGCCGGCGGCATCGACGAGCCCGCGAATGGCGACCAGGTAGCGAGCACCGTCGCGCAGCGGCACCGCTGGGTGGATCAGCAGTGAAGGCTGCTCGTCGAACTGTTTGCTCTTGTCGAGCTCGCTCCAGTGCGCAACGCGCTCGCCCGTTTCGAAATCCAGGATCACCGTGAGCGCGTCGTCTTCCAGAGAGGCACCGATATCCGAAACGCCCGGCAGCCCCGCCGCGGTGGCACCGGGAAACTCGGTGACGAGGGCGGAGCTGGCGGAGAAGCCGTCCGATTTGGCCCAAGGCGTCGGGTCCTGCTCGTGACCGTCCTTGCCCTTGGGCAAGCCGCCCGTCTTGAACGCGACACGTTTGCCCGTGGGCGTCTCTGCGTCGTCGACCGCGTAAACGTCGGAGGGAAACGGAAACCCGCAGAAGCTCGGCACCAGCGGATCACAGGCGAGCGGAAACGATTCGTCGGCCTGCCCGCCACCGCCTCCTGCTCCCCCGGCCCCGCCTTGCCCCACCAGAAGCTCACCGCCACAAGCAGTCAGCAGAATGAATGAAGCGATCAGATAGTTTCGAGTCATGGGCTTCGGCTCCAGGGGTCAGCGTGCTCTCAATTTCGCGACGCAACTCCTTGCGGAGCCAATCAAATCTGAGCGAAACGACCGCTGCGGAAGGACGCTTCGAGCAGCTGGCTAACGCGTGCTTCGAGCTCACGCGCCCGCGCATCAGGGATGGTGGCGAGGGCAGCTTTGATCTCGCCGAGCGCCTTCAGCTGACTGAAGAGCTGCACGTCGCCGAGCGCTGAAGCCCCGGTGAGCACTTGGCGGATACGATCGACCTCGCCGGCGAGCGCCTCGACACCGATCCCCAGCGCGCCGACGCGGCGACGATCCGGGTGCTCGCGATAGAACGCCTCCAAGACAGGCTGCACGATGCCGTCCAGGATATCGGCCTGATCTTCGTTGTTCCAGATGTGCTTCAGCACGAAGAAATCGGATGCGTCGGCGGCCGCGCGCCCGTCGAGAAAGGCGCTGGCAGCGAACAGCTTCAGCATTTTCACGACACGCCGATCCGACAGGGAAATGCCCTCAGCGCGCACCTGAAACACGAGCCCCTTGTAGGCGCCCAGGAAGGCGTCGCTGAAATTCATGCGCCGTCCGAACGACTTGCCCATGTCGGCGAGCTCTCGCGCGCTGAGCACCGGCTCTACCACCGTGCCGCTCATCTGCTTCACTTCGTGGGCGATGCCGCGCTGAAGCAGCTCGGAAAAGTGGTACGCCTCGAGATTGTCCGAGCGCACCCTGAGTAGAAAGCGGTCGAAGATGGCGTTCAACGTCTCGTCGCCAGGCACCTCGTTGGACGCCGCAAAGACGCTGATCAGCGGACACTTCAGCACCTGGCCGCCGCTCGTGTATGTGCGCTCGTTCAACAGGGTGAGTAGCGCGTTCAAAATGGCGCTGTTGGACTTGAAGACCTCGTCGAGGAAGACCACCTCGGCCTCGGGCAACATGCCGGCGGTGTTGCGGCGATACTTGCCTTCCCGGAACGCGGCGATGTCGACCGGGCCGAAGATCTCGTTCGGCTCGGTGAAGCGCGTGAGCAGATACTCGAAGTAGCGGGCTTGCATCAGCTCGGCCAGGGAGCGGATCAGCGCGCTCTTGGCGGTACCGGGCGGGCCCAGCAGCACGCAGTGCTCGCCCGCCACGATGGCGATCAAGAGCAGACGGATGATCTCGTCTTTGCCTAGAAACTGCTGCTCGAGCGAGGTTGCAGCCAGGCGCAGCCGATCGCTGACCGAAGCGTCCTTTTGCAAAGCAAGCTCAAGCTATTGCCCTCGGCCCGACGTCGCAATAGCTTCCTTCTATCGAGGGGCATCGTGAATCAACGCGCGCATCCGACCGTTCGTCCCTATGCCCTCGCGCTCGGCGTCATGCCTCGCCGCGGCGTCGTCGATCGCTTGTCATTTTTGGGGCCCGCGCTCGCGCAGGATCTGGCGGCGGCTTTGCTGCTCGACAGCCTCGGTGCGCTGTCCACTTTTCCGGTGCGCCATCGCGTCGTGTTCACCGACGGCGACGACGCCGTCACGCGCCAAACGCGTTTGCCTGCGACCTGGCGTGAGCTTTCGCAGCGGGGCGCGGGGCCCGTCGAGCGCATCAGCTCGGCGTTCGACGACCTCGGGGGCCTCGGCGCCGAAGCCATTTTGCTGGCTTCGGCAGACGGCCCGATGATGCCGCTCGGCCAGATGTTCGACGGCATCATGTGGCTGCTCCCCAAAAAGCGAACGCTCGTCGGCGGGCTCGAGGGCGGCGGTCTCTACGCGTTCGGCGCCGCCGAAAAGCCGCCGTTTCTCAGCGCGATCGACCAACCGGTCGGGCTCGGTTCACCTGGCGGTGAACCTGAAGCGCAAGACGCGGAAGACATCATGGCCAAGGCGTCAGAAGCCGCTGGCCACGAAGTACAGCGCCTGCCCCGGTCCTATCGTGTCGACAGCGTCGACACCTTGCGGCGCCTCAAGCGAGAGATCGCGGAGGGCATGTTCGCGCCGCAGTGTCGCAAGCTGTTCGAGCGCCCCGAGCTGGCGCTTTAGGAGCGGATTCAGATTTCACAGAAAACACCAGAATCGGAGCGGGAGAAGGGATTCGAACCCTCGACGTCAACCTTGGCAAGGTTGCACTCTACCACTGAGTTACTCCCGCAGCGGCGCGCGGAAACATAGTCGCACCGCGATCCCAGTCAAGCGGATTCTCCTGCCGGCTCTGTAAACGCCAAGCTGGCGTGGCTCACGATCGACCCTTCTTGGGGGTCGACGTGCTGCGTGTACGAGAGCAGCTCGCCCCCCGACACCGGCCGCTCTTCGAGCAGCCGCAACAGGGTGTAGAGCGGACCCGTGCCACATACCCGACGCGAGCCGACGTCTTCGCGTACGTGACTGAAGAAGCCCGCGGCGTCGCGCGTGGTGAGCCGCTCGAGCGAGGCGGCATCGCGAGCCGCGAGCCGGGCCCGTCCGCGGGCGTCGAGTGGTTTCGGGTCGCCGAAGCGCGGTCCGACGTGCGCTAGATCGGCGCCAGCCA
>Ga0163144_10000984_pt1 | contig 67495 bp, 58 predicted proteins | sample OliLak19BULKMAT1_FD_123175 | JGI IMG/M metagenome (GOLD analysis project Ga0163144, IMG submission 123175) | Freshwater microbial mat bacterial communities from Lake Vanda, McMurdo Dry Valleys, Antarctica - Oligotrophic Lake LV.19.BULKMAT1 | ecosystem: Environmental > Aquatic > Freshwater >...
TGAACGACGCCCCGTCCGTCACCTCGAGCACCATCGGCAGCTGCCCGGCACCGGCGAAGCGCGCCTTCGGCACGAGCACGAAGACCATCGTCGTCCCCTGCTCGCCCGGGGCTACCTGCACGGGATTCTGGGGCGCGATGAACTGCGCATCTGCCGGCGCCGTGAGCCGGAGCGTGAAGTCGCGCGTCGTTCCGGCCCGATTCTCGACTTTCACCTTCACCTGATTGGCGATCAGGCCGCCCGCTTCCTCCACGAACGGTGCCGCTTGGCCGCCGCGGAGCAGCGTCACTTCCGCATCGACCCGATGCAGCAGCTGCCAGACCAGGAGGCCGCCTGTGATCAGCATCGCGGCCGGATAGAGCACCGTCCGCACGCGCACCAGCGCGTACGGCTTGCCCTCCAATGCCTCCTGCGAGCTGTAGCGGATCAGACCGGGCGGCTTCCCCACCTTTTCCATGATCGTGTCGCACGCATCGATGCACTGCGTGCAGTGCACGCATTCGAGCTGCAACCCGTCCCGGATGTCGATGCCGGTGGGGCAGGTCGTCACGCACGCTTTGCAATCGATGCAGTCGCCCAGCCCCGTGCGCCCCGTATCGTGGCCGCGTGGCTCACCACGGTGGAGATCGTAGGTCACGATCAGCGACTGCCGATCGAGCAGCGCCGACTGCAGACGGCCATACGGGCATGCCACCAGGCAGGTCTGCTCGCGGAAGTAGGCGAAGTTGAACATGATGAGGCCGGTGGTGATCGCCATCACGGCGAACGGCATCGGATGCTCGGCCGGCGAAAGCTGCACCCACGCGCGCAAGCGATCGACCCCGACGAAGTAGGCGAGGTTGGTATGGGCCAGCACCACGGCGATGAGCAGGTAGATCCCGTACTTGGCGAGGCGTCGCGGGTGGAGCTGCCCCCGCGCACCGAGCGTGTCGAGCCGCCGCGATCCGGATGGGCCGCCCTCGGTCCAGCGTTCAATTGGTCGGAAGAGGAACTCCAGCCAGACGGTCTGCGGACACGCCCACCCGCACCAGACGCGGCCGAAGAGCGCCGTGAACAGGAAGATGCCGATGAAGATGCTGAGCACCAGCAGCAGCAGGAGGAGCGTCTCCGTCGGCAGGAAGGTGGTCCCCGCGAACGTGAACTGCCGGCGGATGACGTCGAAGAAGAGGAACGGCTTGCCGTTCACCCGGATGTGCGGGATCGCCAGGAACGCGGCGATGAGCAGATAGGCCGTGATGCGCCGACGATCGGCCCACTTCCCCGGCGAGAAGCGCGGCCGCAGCCAGCGGCGCGTCCCGTCCACGTTGAGCGTGGCGAGCACCCGCTCCTTCGGCACCGCATGCGCGCCGCCACCGCTCATGCGCCGTCCTTCTCCTTCGACGAACCGTCATCGCTGTCGACCTGCACGCCTTGTGGTTCCTTGCCGCCCAGCACCTCATCATCCTCGAGACTGTGCACATAGGCGAGGACATCCAGCAGTTCCTCGGGCTGCAGCAGCTTGCCCCAGGCTGGCATCCCCTTGGCGAGTACGCCGGCATCGATCGTCGTGTAGACCTCGGGCGGGGTGGCCCCGTGCATCCAGTAGTCGTCGGTGAGATTGGGTCCGATGAGGCCACCGCCATCCGCCCGGTGGCAGGCGGCGCAATTCTTCGAATAGACGGCCTTGCCGCGTGCGTCCCGCGACCGATCGGCGGCCGCGGCCAGCAGGGTCGTCGGGTCGATGCCCTGTTGCACCGGATGCGCCCGCAGGAATGCCGCCTGCTCCGCGGCGTACTCCGCCTCCCGTCCCTGCCCGGCAAGTGCACGCGTGGGTTCCAGCCAGTACACGAGCGAAAAGAGGATCGATGCGTAGAGGCCCCAGAGCCACCACTTCGGCATCGGGTTGTCGTACTCCTCGATCCCGTCGTAGCAGTGGCCCGTCAGGCGATCGTCGCCCGGCGCAGGAGGCTCGTTCGGGTCGGTCGACATCAGCGGGGGCCCTCCGGGCGCGCGGGCAGTTCGGTGGGATCCGCCTCGAGCGGCAGACGGGCTGCCGCCTCGTACGAATGCCGCGCCGACGAGAAGTAGAGCCGCCAGACGACGGCGAGAAAGACGCCGAAGAAGAGCAGCAGCGCGATCTGTGCGTAGCCCGCCAGACCGGCGTGCCCCATGATGTCGCTCAGTTTCATGTCAATGTTCCTCCGGCCGCGCGCCGGCGCTCGCCGTCTGCGTCGGCACCTTGCGGATGTCGGTGCCCAGACGCTGCAGGTACGCCGTCAGCGCCAGGATTTCCTTGGTCTCGAGTCCGGCCGGGCCGCCCTGCGCCACCACGCCCGCCGCAATGGCGCGGGCCTGCGCTCGCGCCTGTTCGGCGGCCTTCCCGATCGAGGCGCCGTACGGCACGCCGAGCATCGCCATCACCCCCACGCGCGTCTCGATGCCGTCGAAGTCGATGTCGTGCCGCAGCAGATGCGCGTACGGCGGCATGATCGACTTGGGGTTGATCGACTGCGGCTTTTCCATGTGGCGCACGTGCCAGAGATCGGGATACTTCCCGCCTTGGCGGGCCAGATCCGGCCCGATGCGGCGCGACCCCCACAGGAACGGATGGTCGTAGACGAACTCGCCCGGCTTCGAGTACTCGCCGTAGCGCTCCGTCTCGTGGCGGAACGGCCGGATCATCTGCGAGTGGCAATTGAAGCACCCCTCGCGGATGTAGATGTCCCGGCCCGCCAGCTCGAGCGGCGTGTACGGCGTCACCGACGCGATGGTCGGCACGTTGCTGCGGATGAGAAACGTCGGCAGAATCTCGAAGAGCGAGGCCACGACCACCGCCACCGTCGTCATGACGGTGAAGACGAGAGGCAAACCCTCCCAATTGCGGTGCCAGCGCGCGGCCGTGAAGCGGGCCCAGACGCTGGTGCCCACCGGCAGCACGGGCTCCGGCACATGCCGCGCAAGCGGAGCGGCCAGCACCACCGGGACGTCGTACGTCGCCGGCCGGCGCTTCCAGGTCATCACGAGATTCCAGACCATCACCAGCAGACCGACGATGTACAGTCCGCCGCCGATGACGCGCGTCCAGTACATCGGCAGGAGCTTCGCCACCGTCTCGACGAAATCCGGATACTGCAGGCGGCCCGTCGTGTCGAACGCGCGCCACATCAGGCCCTGCGTCACACCAGCGGCGTAGATCGCGACGACATAGAGCAGCAGGCCGAATGTCGCGATCCAGAAGTGCGTTTCCGCCGCTTTGCGGCTGTACAACGGCGCCTGAAAGAGCCGCGGCGCCAGCCAGTAGATCATGCCGAAGGTGAGAAAACCATTCCATCCGAGCGCAGCCGTGTGCACATGCGCGATGATCCAGTCGGTGTAGTGCGCCAGGGCGCTGACCGTCTTGATCGAGAGCATCGGCCCCTCGAACGTCGACATGCCGTACGCCGTGATGCCCACCACGAAGAACTTCAGAATCGGATCGTCCACGACCTTCTGCCACGCACCACGCAGCGTGAGCAGCCCGTTGACCATACCACCCCACGAGGGCATCCAGAGCATGACGCTGAACAACATGCCAAGCGTGGAGGCCCACTCCGGCAGTGCGGTGTAATGCAGGTGGTGCGGCCCCGCCCAGATGTACATGAAGACGAGCGACCAGAAATGCAGGATCGAGAGGCGATAACTGAACACCGGCCGGTCGGCAGCCTTCGGCAGGAAGTAGTACATGAGGCCCAGGAACGGCGTCGTCAGGAAGAAGGCGACGGCGTTGTGGCCGTACCACCATTGCATGAAGGCGTCCTGCACGCCGGCGTAGATCGAATAGCTCTTGAACGGAGCGGCAGGCAGGCTGAGGTTGTTGAAGATGTGCAGGATCGCCACGGTGACGATGCTGGCGATGTAGAACCAGAGCGCGACGTAGAGATGCCGCTCCCGCCGCCGCGCGATCGTCCCGAAGAAGTTGATGCCGAATGCCACCCAGACCACGGCGATCGCGATATCCATCGGCCACTCGAGTTCCGCGTACTCCTTGGCCTGGGTGTAGCCCAGCGGCAGCGTGATCGCCGCCGCCACGATGATCGCCTGCCAGCCCCAGAAGTGAAATCGGCTGAGGCCGTCGCTGAACATGCGCGCCTTCAGCAGCCGTTGCGACGAGTAGTAGCAGCCGCAGAAGAAGGCATTGCCCGCAAAGGCGAAGATCACCGCATTGGTATGCAGCGGCCGGAGCCGCCCGAACGAGGTGTACTCGAGTCCGAGGTTGAACGCCGGATTGGCCAACTGCAGGGCGATGACGAGCCCCACCAGCATGCCCACGACGCCCCAGAGAATGGTTGCCCAGAGAAACTTGCGAACGATGTCGTCATCATACGAGAAGCGGTCGAGCGGGGCGGCGGCCGCGGTCACGAAGGCTCCAAGGCAGGTGGGCGTGAGCCGGCGGCATGCGGAGCCGGCGGGAACAGGTGCAAAGTGTGATGCCGCACATGAACCCGTGTGCCGAGCCTCATGAAGCAATCTTCACTCCCAAAGCGCCCCGGAGGTGGCCCGGTACCGAGCCACGGCCCCCCGCTTGCTTGCCTTCCTTCCTCGGCTTGGCGATCTTCTGGCGTTGTCCAAGGAGCGGTGGCCGAGAGGCTGAAGGCACCGGTTTGCTAAACCGACATACGGGTGTAAACCTGTATCGAGGGTTCGAATCCCTCCCGCTCCGTCCGATCTCGGGGTCCGAGTCCGCATTGTGGACTTCGGGCCCCGTGGACTTTCCCCCCTCATGACCGGTCCGTCCCGATGAGTGCTCCGCGCGTCCGCTTCGCTCCCTCGCCCACCGGTTCGCTGCACGTCGGCGGCGCCCGTACGGCCCTCTTCAACTGGCTCTTTGCCCGCCAGACCGGCGGCACATTCGTGCTGCGGATCGAAGACACCGACAAGGAGCGCTCCACCGAGGCGCACACGCAGGTCATCCTCGACGGTCTGGCCTGGCTCGGCATCGATTTCGACGAAGGGCCGTACTTCCAGGGTGCCTGCGGCGACCGGCATCGGGCCGACGTCGACAAACTGCTCGAGGACGGCAAAGCGTACCGGGACTTCATGACGGCCGAGGATCTGGCCGCCGAGCGCAAGCGCGCCGAAGATGCCGGCCGGCCGTTCCGTTACGACCGCGATCGCTACCGCGTCTCCGATACCGAGGCCGCGAGGCGCGCCGAGCGCGGCGAGCCGTTCGCGATCCGCTTCCAAGTGCCGGACGAGGAGATCGCCTGGCATGACGCCGTGCACGGGCGCATCAGCTTCCAGGGCGCCGACGTCGACGATTTCGTGGTACTCCGGACCGACGGCAGCGCCATCTACAACATGGCCGTCGTCTCCGATGATATCGCGATGTCCATCACGCATGTCATCCGCGGCGATGACCACGTGTCGAACACCCCGAAGCAGATCGCGCTGTATCGCGCGCTCGGCCGGACGCCGCCGATCTTCGCCCATGTGCCGATGATTCTCGGTACCGACGGCAAGAAGCTCTCGAAGCGTCACGGCGCCACCGCGGTCGGCGAATACCAGCACCTCGGCATCTTCCCGCAGGCGATGCGCAATTTCCTCGCGCTGCTCGGCTGGTCGCCGGGCGAGGACATCGAGATCCTGCCCGAGGCAGAGATGATCCGCCGCTTCTCCTTGGAGGCCATTCAGTCGAAGCCGGCGGTCTTCGATCCGCAGAAGCTCGAGTGGATGAATGGCCAATATCTCTCTGCCACGCCGGCGGAGGCCTTCCTCGACGAGATCGTGCGCCTGCTCGCTGCGCAGGGCATTGCGGCCGAGACGCCGAAGCTCCTCAAGGTGATCACCGCGGCGAAGACGCGCTCGAGGACGCTGCTGCATCTCACCGAGCAGGTTGCGGTGCGCCTGGATGCACGACGTATCATCGTGGACGCCAAGGCCGAGGCCCTCCGTATCAAGCTCGGCGACCGGTACGTCGCGGCCCTTCGTACGGCGGCCGACCTCCTCGCGCCAGTCGCGCCCGCCGACTGGAACGCGGAGCACCTGCTGGTCATTCTGACCGATGGGGCGACCGCGCACGAGTACAAGCTCGGCGACCTGATGCAGCCGATCCGCGCCGCGCTCACCGGCAGCACCGTATCCGAACCCGTCAACGAGCTGCTCGACGTCGTCGGCCAGACGGAGAGCCTCGCACGGCTGCGCGCCGCCGCCGCGTGATCCTGCGCGCCGTGACGCTCGGGGCGGCGCTGCTGACTGCGCTCGGCACGACGACCGGGCATGCCCAACAGCCGGCGCGCGCACCCGTCCGTCTGGCCTTCACCGGCGACGTGAACCTCGGCACCGTCACCTTCGATGCCGGCATCCCTCCGAATGAGGGCCGTGGCCTCCTCGACGCTGCGGCACCGGCGTTGGTCGGCGATCTGGTCATCGTGAATTACGAAGGCGTGCTCGCCGACAGCGGTGACGCCCGCAAATGCCTGCGTCGTGCCCCGCAGCGCAAGCGTCTGGTGCCTGTGCCCAACTGCTACGCCTTTCGCGGTCCGACCGCGCTGGCGCCGCGACTGCGGGACGCCGGCGCCACGCATATCAACCTGGCGAACAATCATGCGCTCGACTTCGAGGCGGCCGGGCTCCGATCGACCGTGCACGCGCTGGAGTCTGCCGGGCTGACGGTATACGGCCCCGGTCCCCGGATCGCCATCGACACCGTCCTCGCCGCCGACAGCAGCCGTACCATCGTCGGGCTCATCGGCTTCAGCACGTATGCGTTCGCGCCGAATCTGCTGGACAGCACCGCCAGCATCGCGCTGATTGCCGCCACGCGGCCAATGGTGGACCTGCTCGTCGTGACGTTTCACGCGGGTGGCGAGGGAGCCAAGGCGATCCATCTGCCCGATGGCCCCGAATTTCTGGGCCGCGAACCGCGCGGGCATCTGCGGCGCTGGGCCCACGCGGCCGCCGAGGCCGGCGCCGATCTGATCGTGGGCCACGGCCCGCACGTGCTGCGCGGCATCGAATGGCATGGCCCGACGCTCATCGCCTACTCCCTCGGGAACTTCGCGACCTACCGCGGCTTCAACATTCGCGGGCTTGCCGGGGTGACCGGCGTCCTGCAGGTAACGGCCCCCGGCGATGGTTCTTCCCTGCGTGCCATGCTTCTACCTTTCCGCCAGACGCGCGGCGGCATGCCGGAGCCGGACGCCACCGCGGAAGCCGTCGATCTGGTGCGTCGCCTGTCGCGGGAAGACTTTCCGCGGACCGGCGCCACCATCGCAGCGGACGGTACGATCGGACTGCCAGGAGCTGAGCAATGAGCGACGAAGAACTCGGAGGATCGGAGAGCGCAGATCCGGTGGCGCTCGCGGCGACGGAGCAGCCGGTACCGCTCGTCGTGACGCTCGTCGATGATGACCGCGTGCCCGAGGGGATGGTCTGCATGGCCACCTTTCGCGGCGAGCGCATGATCGCGCGGGTGGTCATGACACCCGAAGCGTGGGGCGAAGTCGAGGAGCACGAGTGGTTCAGCGAGCCGCGGCAGGTGGTGCTGGTAGCGCGTGAAGCGTCACCCGGGCTGCAATGTCAACTTTTCGCCGTCCTCCCCATCGAGGCGGCCGAGCTCGGGGACGAGGACGACGAGGCGAGCGAGCCGTGGGCGGCGAGCGTTCCCAGCTTCGAGGACGCCGTCGCCGACCAGGACGACAGTACCGACGGGAAGATGGCCGCCTTCCCGCTGGGCAACATCGTGCGCTTCGCGGCCGACCGCGTGCACCCGCAGGATCTGGCCCTCGAAGCCGTGGACGTCCTGCGCAAGATCATCGACGGCCGCACCGTCGAAGTCGTGGACCGGGCGCTGCGCGACCTGCTCGGCGAGTAGCCTCGGCACGCGGCAGACGAGACGGGGCGGCGCATCGCAGATGCGCCGCCCCGTGGTTGTCTCCGCCTTTGACGGATCAGACCAGCACGTCGGTCCGGAAGCGCCAGACGCGATCGAGCAACTGGCTGAGAAACCCGCCATCGGAAAAGATCTCTACCGCGCGCGCCGTCGACTCCGCATCGGTGCCCCAACACGCCACGCGCGCCGCATTGCCGTCGATGTCGGCCTGCACGATGACGCGATCGTCCTCGTTGAATAGTGCGGGAATGACACCGGACAGCTCCGCCGCCACTCCGTTCACACCGGGACCGCCGATGGCGATCGTGGGATTGCCGTGATACTCGCGCATGCCCATGAACCGCCGATCGGTGACGATCACGGCGCGCCGATAGGCATGTCCGCTGCCCAGCAGATCGATCCGCGCCTTGAGCGCTTCGGCCAGCGGCATGTCCACCTGCAGGGCGCGTTCCCCGGACCCGGTGACGATGACGATCGTCTCGTCGTAGTCGAGCAGTTTCATTGCATCATCTCGAGACTGTCGCGGCGCATCGGGGTCGTGCGCTGATTGCGCTCGAACTCGCGTTCGGTCTGCTTGCGTTCGCGGATCTCCGTGATGGCGCGCTTGAAATCCGCATAGTTCTCCGCCCGCTGCGCCGCCCGCACCAGATCGTCGCGCATGTCGCGGGTGCGTCGCGCCGAGCGAATCGGATCGATGGTGCCGCCACCGATGGACAACGGCAGGAAGCCGAGGATGGCGGCAGGAATCCGCAGGCCGGCAACAATGATGTTGTTCCCATCGAGCCCGAATTCCTTCCCGCCCACCTTGCCCACCCACGAGGGCAGGGCCATCGGTCGCAGGGTCGGGTCATTGGCAATCGAATCGAGATACTGCTGCACGATGTCGTGCACCGCGCTGTCGACGAGCGCCCCGTGCGACTTCGGTCGGAGCCGAGCCGCAAGTTCCGCCGGCGGGAGGGGCATCGGACGCACCCAAAGGACGCCACCACCAAGCGCCGGGCGCCACCCGCCGGAGGGCGGACCCGTCGTCGGCGCTGTGTCCGCGATCGGTGGCACCTGCGCGAGCGGCGGCGGCTCGAGTTCCGGCGGTGGCGCCTCGGCGGGCTTCGGCGCCTGCTCCGGGACCACCGTGGGTCGGCGGCGCACCGGACCCGCGAGCGGCGGAACGCTGCGCTCGGATTGTGGCAGATACGGCATCAGGCGCACCACCGAGTTGTCGGCCAGCGGCACGATCGGCAAGAGCAGATGGGCCGCCTGCCTGCCCTCCGGCGTGCGGCCGAGGATCCGCACCGTCAGCAGCAGCGCATGCACGGCAACGGCGGCGAGCAGGGCGTGCCGCCACGTCACGCCGGGCGTGCGCGGCGGCATCCCGCGCACGGTGGGCCGCGGCCGCGCGGACGGAGACGGCCGCTCGGTCAGACCGCAGCCCCCGCCGCCGCGAGCACCGTACCGATGCGGCGCACCCCTTCGGTGATCCGCTCGGCACCCATCGTCAGCGCGATGCGGAAGAAGCCCTCGCCCCCCGCACCGAACCCGCTGCCCGGGAGCAGCACCACGCCCGTCTCCTCGAGCACTTGCCGCGTGAACAACGCCGACGGCAGATGCGGTGGCAGCGGCACCCAGATGTACATCGCCGCCTTCGGCGCCTGGACGTGCAAACCGATCTCGGCGAGCGCCGTGATCGCGGCATCGCGCCGGTGCTGCAGTTCGTCGCGCACCGACGGCACGATCGACTCCGAACCGTCGAGCACCTTCGCCGCCGCATGCTGAATCGCGAGCCACGGACCGGTATCCACGTACGACTTCACCCGCGTCAGGGCCCCGATGAGTTCGGGACGGCCCACCGCGAAGCCGATGCGCCAGCCCGTCATCGAGTAGCTCTTGGACAGCGAGAAGAATTCCACCGCCACCTCGCGCGCACCTGCGAACTCGAAGATGCTCGGCGCCACGTAGCCGTCGAACGTGAGTTCGCAGTACGCGTTGTCGTAGGCGAGCACGATACCGTGCGCCCGGCAGATGTCGACCGTCTTCTGCAGATAGTCGTGCGGCGCGATCGCGGCCGTCGGGTTGTTCGGGTAATTCAGGATGACGAGCTTCGTCTTCGCCAGGATCTCGGCCGGCACCGTCTCGAGGTCGACGAGGAAGTCGTTCTCCGGACGCAACTGTACCACGTGCGGGGTCGCGCCCGCCAGAAGGGCGCCGCCGAGGTAGGCCTGATAGCCCGGCTCCGGCACGATCACCACGTCGCCGGCATCGGCGAAGGCGAGCGGCAGATGGCTGAGCCCTTCCTTGCTGCCGATGAGCGGAAGCGTTTCCGTCGCCGGATCGAACGTCTGGCCGAACCGCCGCTGCATCCATGAGGCAATCGCCTGCCGGTAGGCGGGGAGACCCTGCTGGAAGCCGTACTTGCTGAGCAGCGGATTGGCGAGGGCCTCGGTCATTGCGGCCACTGCGACAGCCGGCGGCGGCGTGTCGTTGTCGCCGGCGCCCAGATCGATGATGTCCATGCCGGCGGCGGCCAGACGGCGCTTGATCGCCGGAATCTCGGCGAGCGGGTAGCCGGGAAGTCCCTGCGCGCGGCGGCTGATGCGGATCGGATCGGACATATCGCTGCTCGTCATTCGGCTTGAACGGAATTGGTGAGAATACCGACCCCGGGAATTTCCACTTCGACCAGATCGCCGGCCTGCAGTTCGCTGGTGCCGGCCGGCGTACCCGTCAGGATCAGATCGCCCGGCTCGAGCGTCATGACCCGGCTCGCGAAGGCCAACAGAAACGGGATGTCGAACGCCATCTCGTGCGCATGGCCATGCTGACGGACCTCGCCGTTGACGCGGCAGATCACCTCGAGCGTACGCCAATCGAGTCCGCCCACCACCCGCGGACCCACTGGCAGGAAGGTGTCGAACCCCTTGGCGCGAGTCCACTGGCCGTCCTGCTTCTGCAACGTCCGTGCGGTCACGTCATTGCAGCACACTACTCCCGCGATTGCAGCCTCGGCTTCGGCACGGGTGGCATGTCGCAACGTACGGCCTACCACGATGCCGATCTCGCCCTCATGCTCCACTCGGCCCACGCCCTTCGGCAGCACGATCGGCTGGTGCGGCGCCAGAAGTGCCGTGCGCGGCTTGAGAAAGAGGATCGGCTCCGTCGGCGTCTCGTTGCCGAGTTCCTTGGCATGCGCGCCGTAGTTGCGGCCCACGCCGATGATCTTCGGTGGGTTCACCACCATCATGCCGTCGCTCCAATGCCGTGGCGGGCGAAGAAATCCTCGCACCGCGTGCGAACCTGCTTCCACGATCCGGTGACATATTCGGCCCGCGGGAGTCCGTCGATCAGCGACTGCCCATACCGCTTGGTCAGCACGCGTCCATCGAGCAGCAGGACGATGCCCGCATCGTCGCCGCTCCGAATCAGCCGACCGAAGCCCTGCTTGAGCTTCAGGCCCGCATGCGGCAGCAGATACCCCGAGAAGCCGTCCTCGCCCGCCTCGGCCAGCCGCTCCAGACGCGCGGCCGTGACCGGCTCCGACGGCACCTTGAAAGGTACCTTCGTGAGCACGAGGGCGCGGAGCGCGCGGCCGGGCACGTCGACCCCTTCCCAGAAGCTGTCGGTGCCGAGCAGGATGGCGCGGCCGGACTCCTTGAAACGCTGCAGCAGCTGGTCACGCGGGGCTTCCCCCTGCACGAGCATCGGGAAGCGGCTACCGAGCGAACGGCGCAGGCCTTCGGCCGTCCGCTTCAGCGCGGCGTAGCTGGTGAAGAGCACGAACATCCCGCCGTCGCAGGCCATGGCGACGTCGCCGACGATCTCCTGGATCGCCGCCGAGTGCAGCGCCTCATCGGCACGCGGATCGGGCAGATCGTCCGGGATGCCGAAGAGGCACTGCTCTCCGTAATCGAATGGCGACGCGAACGTCTCGTGCGCCGTCACGAGGCCCGAGCCGGCGAGTCCCACGCGCTGCTCGATGAAGTCGAAGCTGCCGCCCGTGGCGAGCGTGGCACTCGTGAGGATGATCGTCTCGACCTTCTCGAAGAGGAGTTCGCGCAGCACCGGCGCCAGGTCGAGCGGCGCGGTCGCGAGGGCCACCTCCTGCCCCTTCCGTCCGCTTCGCTCCATCCAGCGCACTTCGGGCACCGTGCTGGCCGGCCGGAGCGCACGCGCCAGTCCTTCTCCGGTGCGCTCCAGCCGGTTCATCACGCCGCGCAGCTCCGCCAGCAGGCGCAGCCGCTGATCGGTCATCTCGTCCTGCTCGAGGCGATCGGCAATCGTTTCGACGTGGCCGCGGAGCTGCCGGAAGGTGGCGAGCACGGCATCGAGTTCGCGATCGAGGCCGTCGGTCCAGATCGGCTCTGACGCGAAGTCGCCATCGCAGCGGAGCTGCCCCGCGGGCGTCTCCTCCATGCGGCCGTGCAGCCGCAGAAAGAGCGCGTCACTCGCGCGCTTCGCCTCGGTGAGGGCCGGCACCACGCGCTGCGTCAGCAGATCGGCGCTGGCGCGCGCCAGCAGGTCGTCCTGCTGCGTGAGGAGTTGCCGGAGCGCCGGCACCAGGCCTCGGCCCTGCCGCTCGAAGCGCGAGAGCAGTCGCCGCACACCGCGGCTGCTGACCTGCACGCCGAGGTGCTTGGCGGCCACATCCTCGAGATGATGCGCCTCGTCGAGAATGAGCCGCCGATACGGCGGCAGCACGGCCGCATCCTCCCAGTTGTCGCTCTCGTTGCGTACGGCAAGATCGGCCGCGAGCAGGTGATGATTCACCACCACGATGTCTGCTTCCGCCGCCTTGCGCCGCGCCTTGAACAGAAAGCACCGTTCGAAGTGGGAGCACTTGAGGCGCGGACAGAGATCCGACTCCGCGCTCACCTCGTCCCAGACCTCGGGACTCGGCATCACGGGCAGATCGGCGAGCGAGCCATCGGCCGAGTGGCCGGCCCACTGGGCGATGCCGGTGAGTTCTTCCTGCTTCTCCGCCTCGAGGAGCGACTTCTGCGCGAGGACGGCGAGGTCCAGCCGCGCGAGGCAGAGATAGTTGCGCCAGCCCTTCAGCATCGCGAACGTCGGCGTGTACGTCTCGTCGCTCAGTGCCGCGCGCAGCAGCGGCAGGTCCTTGCCGACCAGCTGCTCCTGCAGGTTGATCGTATTGGTGCTGACGATGGTGCGCTCGCCGTTGCGTCGCGCCCAGACCAGTGCGGGTACCAGATATGCGAAGCTCTTGCCGACGCCGGTGCCGGCCTCCAGCAGCAGCACACCGCCGTCGTTGTAGGCATCGGCGATGTAGGCGGCCATGTCGCGCTGGCTGGGCCGGTCCTCGTACCGTCCGAGCACGCGCGCCACCGGGCCTTTCTCGCCGAGCATGGCGGCCACGTCGAAGCTGTCGACACGTTCGGTGGCCGACGCGCGCGGCACCTCGACGACGACGTAGAGCCGCTCGGCATCGTTGTCGATGATGCCGAAGCCCACGCCGGCGTCATGCAGGCGCGCCGCAACGTGCAGGTCCGCACCTGAAGGCTCCAGACGGCCGCTCGGGTGGTTGTGCAGCATCATCTCGCCGCGTTGGCAGACACCCGGCAACGCGAGCACGGCGTCGACCGTGCCTCGTGCCACGGCGCGCGCTGCGGTAATCCGGCCGTCGCGCTGCACTGTGGCGACGAAGGAGACCTCCCGACCGCCGGCGCCCGCAATTTCGGCCGCGAGCAGCGCGCGGACCTCGGGACTGATGCGCTCGCTCAGGTCTTCAACTCCTTCTTCTTCGCGGCCGGGAAGAGCACGTTGTTCAGGATGAGACGATACCCCGGCGAGTGCGGATGCAGCGCCAGATCGGTCGGTGCATCGCCGATCTGATGCTGCGGGTCTTCGGGATCATGGCCTCCGTAGAAGGTCCAGGTGCCCTGCCCCTTCTCGCCATGGATGTACTTGGCCCACGATGCACCGGGTTCGTCGGCGAGGATCGTGACGCCGGACTTGATCCGGTTCTTCGAGAACGACGTGGTGAGCCCGTAGAAGTCGGGAATCACCTGCCGATGATTCTGCACGAGCATCGTCGCCACCGGGTCGATCTTCGCACTGAAGTTGAAGAGCGAATACGAGCCGAGCGGCTGACGGCGATCGGCAGAGTTGACCTGGTGCCCGTCGATGTCCGAAAAGGCCGGCGTCGTAGGACTCAATTCCAGATTCGCATTCTGGAAGGCGAGCGACTTCGTCCAGTCCATGCGGGCACTCGCGGCCGGGTCCATCGGCGACCCGTCGGCATACGACGCCGCGATGTCCACCTTCTCGGCGGCGAGCGCCAGATCGAGCGTTTCAGTTGCCGTGCACATCGCGAAGAGAAATCCGCCACGTTCCACGAAGGCGCCGATCTGCTGCGCTACCGCGCGCTTGGCCGCCGGCACGTTCGCAAAGCCCAGCGCGCGCGACGTCTCGGTGTTCAGCTTCACCATCTCCGCGAGCCACGGCGCACCCGAGTAGTTCAGGAAGAACTTCGAGTACTGCCCCGTGAAGTCCTCGTGGTGCAGATGCAGCCAGTCGTACGTCTTCAGGCCGTTGGTCGCGACTTCCGGATCCCAGACCTTGTCGTACTTGATGCCGGCGTAGTTGAGCGCCATCGTGACGGCGTCATCCCACGGCGCGGTACCCTTGGGCTGATAGACGGCCACCTTCGGCGCCTTCTCGAGCGGCACGGCGTCCATGTTGCCGGACTGGATGTCGGCACGGATCCGCACCAGCCGCGCATCATCGACCGGCTCGACCGTGACACCGTTCAATTGGCAATCGCGCGCCGTGATCGCGTCGTTCGGCAGCAGGAAGGCGCCGCCCCGATAATTGAGGAACCACTCGGACTTGGTACCGCGCTCGAGCGCCCGGAACGCGACGCCGTACGCCTTCAGATGGTCGCTCTGCCGTTCGTCCATCGGGGCGAGCAGCCAAGGTGCCGCACGCCAACCGTTCCAGGCATTGAGCGGCACGTACGCCGGCCGCAGCAGCACCGGAGCCACCAAAGCTGCGGCAGCACCGCGCAGAAAATCACGGCGGGCAAACGTCCCCGGCGACGGCGGAGCGCTCAGGCGGCACCAGCGGCACATGCGTCGATGCTCCCGATCAGGACGTGGCGGGGGGAACGGCGCCGCGCGCTTCGTCGAGCACGCGGCGTACGAGCGGAATGAGCGCACTGGACGGGTAGGCGAGGATCACCTGCTCGAGCACCGGGATCGCCTCCTCACGCCGACCCGCCGCCAGCAGCAGTCGGCCCAGCTCCAGCCCGGCAGCGGCGACGGTGGCCTGTGCCTCGGGCGAGGCGGCCTTGCGGAACTGCACCTCCGCGCCGGCCGTATCGCCTCGCGCCGCCAGAAGTCGGCCCAGCAGCACTCGGGTCTCCGCGCCGCCCTTCTCTACCGGCAGCTCCTCGGCGAGTCGCTGCAACCCTGTCACGGCGGCTGCCGTGTCCCCGATGTCGAGCGCAAGCAGTGCCTGCCCCAGGGCCGGCAGCGAATCGCGCTCGATGCCTTGCAGCAGCGCAAACACCTGCGTCCGCGACGAGACATCCTCGCGCGTGCCGGCGAATGGTCCGGCCTGCTGCATCAGTTCCACCGCGAGTGCCAGATCGCCCTGCCAGAGGCGCACGCGGCCCTGCAGCGCCATGCCGTCCACGGTGGAGTCGGCGGCGAGAATCGAATCCGCGACCCCGAAGCGGCCGGCGCGCGCATGGCCGATCGCCACCTTGCGCACCAGCGCCAGATATTCGTCCACCGTCGCGCTCGCACGGTACAACACCAGCCGGCTTTCCGCTTCCTGCACCTTGCCGTCATCGATCAGTACGCCGATGAGCTGAATCTCCGCCTGTGCCAGAACATCCGGTGGGATTTCACGCATGGCGGCCAACTGCATCAGCAATGTGCGGGATCGCTCGCGCTCGCCACCCTCCGCCCAGGCGCGCGCCGCTTCCAGCCGCACGCGCGGCGCCGCGAGCGCCGGGGATCGTTGGGCAATCGCCTCGAGCGTGCGTCCCATCGCTCGGCGCGCCTCGGGCGCGCTCTGCACGCGGAGTTGTTCCGCCAGCGACCGGAGTCCCTCCAGACCCGTAGGCCCCTCAGGCAGTATGCGCTCCAATACCTCGATCGCCTGTTCGGGACGGCCCCAGCGCACGCGGAGATCCGCCGCGACGCGCTTCGGCTCGAAGCTCGGCGCGCCATCGAGGACGGCCAGGGCGCCCGCGCGCTGCGCGTCCGGCGCGGGTGACAGCGACGACGACGCAGACTGCCGATAACCTGGAATGCGGCGCATGGCGAGCAGCCACTCGCGCGCGGAGCCGGCATAGTCCGATTCCAGCGCCAGCACCTGCGCAACTTCACCGGCCAGCGCCTCCGGTACGCCGAGCTTCTGGCGTCCCGCGAGGAACGCGGCACGCGCTGCTGGTCGATTGCGGCGCTGGAGCAGGGAGAGACCAAGCTCGCGATACGGCGCATCGCTGTCCGGCTCCACCGCCGCCCATCGGTCGGTGGCCGCGCGGGCGCTGTCCGGCATGTCGGCCGCTGCATAGGCCCGCACGGCCAGCGAGAGCACTGTGGCATTGGCGGGGGCTTCGTTCATCGCGCGCTGCACGTCGGGCAGCACCTCGCGAAACTTGCCGAGCACCGTGAGCGTGCGTTCCAGACCGACCAACGCCGAGACCTCTGCGGGCTTCAGTTTGAGGTACTCGCGATAGGCATCCGCGGCCACCTGCGATGACCCGCGACGCTCGGCATCATAGGCGCGCTGCAGCGCGTCCCCGCCCTGTGCGCCGAGCGGACGCGCCGCCACGAGCAGCAGGAGCAGCCCCCACCGCATCACTTCGGCGCTCCCGTCTCGGCGAGCCGCCGGAAATAATCCGACACGAGGCGCCGCTCGTCCGGCGAAAGCCGCTGCAGTTCGTCCCACGACGGCATGCGGAGCCGCGTCCCGTCCTCGCCGAGGCGCTTGCGGAGGTCGGGCGGGATGCGGAGGTCGCCCGCCTTGGCGGCGGTCGATTCGCGCTCCTTCTGTTCGTCCTTCTCGGTGCCCTGCAGCGTGCGGCCGGCATCGAGCATGCGCTTGAACAGCCGCTCCTGCCGATCGACGGTCTCGCGATCCAGCCGCTGGGCCTCGAGCTGCCGCGCAATCTCCTTGGCCTCCTCCGCCATGGCGCCGGCGCCCGGCACGTTGGCCTGACCACGCATCTTCTCGAGCTTGTCGGCCATGGCACGCTGCTGGGCGCCGAGCTGCTTGAGCTGCTCCCCGACGCCGCTCCCGCCCATCTGCGGCAGCAACCCCGACGACTGCTGGCCCATCGAGCCCTGTTGCTGCGCCATCTGCTGCATCTGCTGCATCGCCTCGGAGAGCCCCGAGCCCGACTCGGACTTCGAGACGTTGCCGCGGGCCCGGATCATCTGGTAGGCGGCGACGTTGAGCGCATCCACGGCATCACCGGCACGATCGGCGGCCTCGCGCGGGTTGGCATTGGCGGTCGAGACCGCCTCGCGCGCCTGTTCCATCGCCTTCTGCGCCGTGGCGAGGGCCACCGCGATGCCCGGCGGCACGAGGGCGTTCTTCCCTGCGATGCTCCGCAACTGATCCACCAGCAGACCGGTGCCTTCTTCCACGGCCGCCTGCGAGGCGCGCGCCGCGGCCCCGGGCGTCTTCCGGAGCTGCTGCTGCACGTTCAGCTGGCGCTCCACGAGGCGGCTCGTCTCGGCGAGCGCACGATCCAGCGCCTTCATCACTTCCTCGCGCCACTCGTCCTGCTGCCGGGACTTCTCTTCATCGACCTTCTCGGCGGCCGGCTCGAGCTGCTCGGCCGCGGCTTCACCCGACTCCTGCGCCTCCTGCTTCTTGCCCGCCTTGGCCTGCTGACCGGCCTTCCGCATCTGCTCGGCCGCCTGCTTGGCCTGCTTCGCCGCATCCTTGATCACCTGCTCGCCGCGCTCGCTCGGCATCTCGCCCGCGGTCTGCTCGAGCGCGGCCGCCAATGAATCGGCGCGTGACGCCAGCTCCTGCTGCGCCGCCGCCGTCTGCTCCGTGCTGGCGGCGTCGGCCTGCTTGGCGACGTCGCGCTGTTCCTTGGCGAGATCCTTGGTCTCCTGCGCCAGATTCTGCAGGTCGCCCTCGAGTGCCGCGCGTTCGAACAGTTCGCGCGCGCGCTCGAGCGCTTCGCGCAGCTCCTGCTGCGCCCGGGCGAGTTCCTTCATCGCCTCCTGCGTCTTGTTGCCGTCGAGCTCCTTCAGGGACTGCTGGAGTTGCGCCAGCTTCTGCTTCAGCTCCGGCGAGAGCGCCTTGTCGAGCTGCTTGCGGATCTCGGCGAGCTTCTGCTGCAGCCCCTCGTCCTTGAGGCCTGCGGCTTCGGCGCCCTGCTGCAGCTCACGGATCGCCTCGCGCGCCTGCTCGGCCTTTTCCTGCAGCGCGCGCTGCTGCTCGACGACGGCCTCGGCCTTCCGCGCGTCGTCGTACGACAGTGACTCGTCCGTCGCGCCATCCGGAGTACCGTCGGATCGCGGTGTCTCCTGCGAGAGGTCTTCGGTGGTGCGTTCGAGCTTCTTGCCAAGCGCGGCGAGCGAGTCCAAGGCGGCACCCACCTGCTCCGTTGCCTTGCGCTGCTGCGTGCGCAGTTCGGTGATCGTCGCCAGGCGGATCACGAATTCTCGTGATGCGCCGACCTGCCCGGCCGGTGCATTGTCCCGCGCGAGCACGCGGAAGCGCACCGTATCGCCGGAGGCGGCACCCAACTCGCCGAGCCGCAGCGTGGCGGGCACGATCGCACGATCCGGCGTGCCGGCCGGCAGCGTCATCGGCAGACGCACCACGGGGCCGCGCACGCCGCGCGCCGAGATGCGCCGTGCCTCCACCACCATGCTGACGAGGCCGTGATCGTCACGCGCATCGGCCACGATCGGAAATTCAAGGGAGGGCGGAGCGATCGTATCCATCCCCGGCACCGGGACCTCGATCGTCGGCACTGCATCGGCGACGAGGCGAATCGGCAGAGCGATCGTGTCGCCTGCGAGTCCTGCCCCCACCCCGGTACCGAGCACGAGCCGCCAGACACCCGATGCGTTCGGCACGAAGCTGCCGCTGAAACGCGCACCAGCCACGTCGAGCACCGCCGACTGCGCTCCGCTGATCCAGCGCGCGTCCTGCACGGTCCCGGTCGCTTCACCGCGCGTCTCGAGCCGCGTCCCGATCGGGAGCAGCAAGGTGTCGCCGCCCAGCGGGACCGGTTCGTCGTCGAGCTGCAGATAGCCCGGATACTTGGCCGTGACGCCCAGCGAGGCGAGGAACACGGGCAACTGCACGCGCACCTGCACGGTATCGCTCGAACGTTCGGCGGTGGTGGCGTGCGCAAAGAGATCATCCGTGAGCGGGCCGACGGTCCGCGTACCAATGCCCGACGAATCGAGCGCGAGCACCTCGGCCCGCCAGGCTTCCCCCGGTGCCCGCAGCCAGAGCTGCACGCGCCGTTGGCCGCGGGCGCGGACCACGAGCGTCACCACGCCGCCGCGCTCCACCGTTGCGGCGGAGGCCTCCACGCGCACGGGCGCGCGCACGTCGGCGAGGCCCGCCAATGGATGCCAGAGCTGGCTCGCCGCGCCCCGCGTCGGCCCGGCTGCCACGAACACCGCAACTGCACCAACGGCCAGCGCGCCCATCTGCCGAAGCCGCCGCCCCACCCCGTCCGTGATCGGCGCAAGCGCCACCGGCCCCGACGCCGCGAGCGCCGCCCCCTGCTGCACGTCAGCTGCCTCCCGCAACGCCGCCGATGTTCCGGCCACACTGGACTCGAACAGGGCGGTCAGTGCACCGCGACGTGCCGCGCCGCGAGTCTCGAGCTCTTCGGCAAACCGCTGCGGACGCCACCGGCCCGACTGTCGGCGCCACGCCAGCACGCCAGCGACGCCGGTAAGCCCCACGCCAATCCATGCGAGCGGCGCCCACGCCGGCGACACGACAAGCCCCAGACGCGCGGCCCACGCACCGGCGGCGAGCACCGCCGAAGCGCCGCCGACGCTCGCCAGCCCGACGGCCAGTGCCGCCCTGCTGCGCAACGGAGCCGCCAGCTCGCCGACGACCTGCTGCACGCGACTCACGGCGCCCCCAGCCCGACTGCGTAACTGAACAAATTCACGCCCATCCGCAGCGCGGCCTCGTGCTTCTCCGCCGGGTCCTTGTGAACGCCCGGATCTTCCCAGCCGTCGCCGAGGTCGCTCTGATACGAGTAGAACACGGCCAGACGCCCATCGAGGAAGATGCCGAATCCCTGCGCCGGCTTGCCGTCGTGTTCGTGAATCTTCGGAATGCCGCTCGGGAAGTCGTACACGAGCCGGTAGATGGGATGCGACAGCGGGACCTCGACGAGCGCTTGATCCGGAAAGACGCGCCGCATCTCGCGCCGGAACGACTCGTCGAGGCCGTAGTTGTCGTCCGCATGCAGGAACCCGCCGGCCAGCAGCCAACGGCGGAGCGTGGGCACGTCCTGGTCGGCAAACTTCACGTTCCCGTGTCCGGTCATGTAGAGGTACGGCACCGTCCAGAGATCGGCATCGGCGAGCGTGATGGTCTTTTCGGCCGCCGCCGTACGCAAGCCGGTCCGCTCGCGCACGGTCCGCAACAGGTTGGGCAGCGACGACGGATTGGCATACCAGTCACCGCCGCCGTCATAGTGCAGACGGCCGATGGTGAGCGAGGCCGCGGCACCCGTACGCAGGTTGCCGGCGCGCGTCTGCGCCGCTACTGATCCCGCTGCGAGCAGCAAGGCCGCCGCCACTCCCCACATCCGTCGATCAGGCATCAGGCGCATCCGGCAATTCGGTGACCAGCTTGTACGCATCGTTCCGTGCGAGAGCAAATTCCTCCACCAGACGACGCGCGACATCCTTCTTCGTGACGCCCTCGATCAGCAGGGCCGTCGCGCGTCGTAAAGCGTCCTCGGTCCGGTCCGGCGGCTCGGCCGGCTCCGCCCCTTCGAGCACCAGCGTAAATTCGCCGCGTGGCTCCTTCGACCCGTAGTACGCCGAAAGTTCGGGAAGGGTGCCCGAACGGATCTCCTCGTACAGCTTCGTGAGCTCGCGCGCCGCCGTCATCCGCCGGGTTGCACCGACAAGGACCGCAAGATCATCGAACAGATCGACCACCCGCGAGGGCGCCTCGAAGAAGACCACGCTCCACTCACTCGCCGCCGCCTGCTTCAGGAGCCGAGCCCGCTCGGCCCCCTTCCGCGGCACAAACCCGAGAAAGAGATACCGATCACCGGCGAGTCCCGACACCGAGAGCGCGGTCGCCACCGCCGACGGGCCGGGAATCGGAACCACCGCGAGGCCGGCGGCGCGCACCGCCGCCACCAGGTCCGCACCGGGGTCGCTGACGACGGGCGTCCCCGCGTCGGAGATGAGCGCCACGTCACGACCGTCGCCGAGCAGATCGAGAATGGCCGCCAAGCGGCGCTCGGGTGAGTGCGCGTGGTAGCTGAGGAGCTGCGGCGAGGCGCCAAGGTGGGTGAGCAGGCCACGCGCCCGCCGGGTGTCTTCCGCTGCCACCACCGGCACTTGGCGCAGCAGCTCTGCCGCGCGGAGGGTCAGATCCCCGAGGTGGCCGAGCGGCGTCGCGACGACGTAGAGCGTACCGGTCATGAGAGGTGCCCCGGGTCGGGAGATGCCACGAGGCGGAGCACGGCCATGGCCGGACTCCGCCCCGTCACGCTCCGACCGGAGCGAGTCGGCTCAGCCGAGGTGCGTCGTGATCTTCTGCGCCAGCGCCGCCTTCGGCTGCAGGCCCACGACCGTATCGACGTGCTTGCCGTCCTTGAAGAACAGCAGCGCCGGAATCGAGCGCACGTTGTACTTCGCGGCCACGCGCTGGTTCGCATCGACCTCGAGCTTGGCGAAGACCGCTTTGCCCTCGAACTCGGTCGAGAGCGCCTCGAAGATCGGCGCCAACGCCACGCAGGGCGAGCACCACGCGGCCCAGAAGTCGACGATGGCGAGGCCCTTGGCGGCCTCGATGGTGGTGCCGAAATCGGCCTCGCTCACTGCAATCGTATTGCCCGCCATGGTCCTGTTTCTCCCTCGCGCCGCCTCCGCTGGAGATCGGCGACTAGTTTTGAGCTCGGTGGAACGCGCACCTCGCGCCTTCCTGAAGACTGACCGGAGCTGTGCTGTGTTCGAACAGGCTGTCATCGCCCATGTGGGCGTCGCCGTCACCGATCTCGACGACGCCCTCGCCTTCTACCGTGATGTCCTCGGCGTCATGCCGCGACCGCCGTTGACCGCCGATGGCGCTACGGTAGTCCTGCTCGACTTGGGCACCGGCCAGGTCGAGCTGCTGCATAGCGACGACCCGACGACGCCGATCGGCAAATTTCTGGCGAAGCGGGGCGCCGGCCTGCACCATGTGTGCTACAAGGTGCCGAATCTCGACGCCGCACTCGACCGCTGCCGCGCCGAAGGTTACCGGCTGCTCGATGAAGTCCCGCGCATCGGAGCCGGCGGACACCGCATTGCCTTTGTCCATCCCAAGGCGACTGCCGGCATCCTGATCGAACTTACGGAGTAGAAACTAATTGTTCTCGCACTGCTTGCCCGGCACCCCGACCGTCGTGAGGTCGACGCTGGTCACCAGCCAAGTGCCGTTCGAGAGCCGGGCCGTCTGCATCGGGAACTGCTTCTGGCAGTTGTCCCGGCGGATTTCGACGAGGATGGTCCGGCGCGGGCCCTCGATCGAGGCGGTCTGATCGATGCCGAGGACGCGGTAGTTTCCGCCGCGCAGATAAGCTTGGATGATCGCCACGCGCCGCTTCCAATCCTGCGGCTTGACCCGGCTGGCCGGACCGTTGGGCGTCCCCCAGGCATTCGCGATCTCGGCCAGATTGCTGTCGGCTACAGCGGTCAGCAGTCGCTGCACGGCAAGTTCCGGTGTGGGGAACGGGGCTTCGGCCTTGGGCGTGGACTGGGCGACCGCAGGCAGGGACACTGCGGCACCGATGAAGCAGGACAGGGACAACGCACGCATCATTGAACGCACCGACGGTCCTCCGGAGTTTCGGGGGGAAGCTGAATGCTATCGCCGCACCACCATCAGGAGCAATCAGATGCGGTTTTACGTCAACGTCGATCATGTGGCCACCGTGCGGCAGGCGCGCCGGACCGACGAGCCGGACCCCGTTGCGGCAGCGCGGATGGCCGAGGCGGCTGGCGCGGACGGCATCACGGCCCACCTCCGGGAGGACCGCCGCCATGTGCAGGATCACGACCTCGAGCGGCTGGCGGCCGAAATCACGACGGTGCTGAACTTCGAACTCGCGGTCAGCCCCGGCATCGTGGATCTCGCCTGCCGCCTGCGCCCCTACGCCGCAACGCTCGTGCCGGAACGTCGCGAGGAGGTGACGACGGAAGGCGGTCTCGACCTGTCCGCCCCGAACGCGGCACTCCGGCAGGCCATCGAGCGCCTGCGTGAGACCGGCGCAGTGGTGAGCCTTTTCATCGATCCGACGCCGCGCGCCATCGACGCCGCGCTCGCGTTGGGCGTCCCGGCCGTCGAACTCCACACTGGTGCGTACGCGCATGCCTGGCCCGCGACGGAGGGCGCGCTCGCGGCCCTGCAGGCGGCGGCGGAGTATGGAGCGCGCGCCGGCCTGCGCGTGCACGCAGGACACGGGCTCACGTACCGCAACGTCGCGCCGGTCGCGAGCATTCCCGCCATCGAGGAACTCAACATCGGGCACAGCATCATCGCCCGTGCCGTCCTGGTCGGGATGACCGAGGCCGTGCGCGATATGCGCAGCCGCATCGACGCCGCGCGTCGCCGTCTCCCGGCGAGTCGCAATTGACCGCCGCGGTGTCGTCCCGTACGCTTGTGCCGATGCACCCTCCTCTCCGCCCTCCCGCCGCATGACGCGCCCCCTCGGGTCGCTCGACTTCTTCGTGCTGGAGGCGACCGACTGCCTCGGCCGGATCGAGCAGCTGGTGGCGGCGTTCGAAACACCGCCAGCCGACGATCTGCTGCGTGCCGCGCGGGCCCTTCGCGGGGCCGCCGTGCTGGCACAGCATGTGGAGATCGCGGAGGCGGCCGCCGGCTTTGAACTCGTGGGGCGCGCCCTCAAGACCGGCCTCCGGTGGGATGCCACGCGACGCCAGCAGACGCACCAGGCAGTGGAGAGCTTCCGTTTCGTGGTGCGGTCCGCAACGCAATGGTCCGACGCGGCGGCCGAGCGGGCGCGGAGCGTGGGACGCATCCTCGTGGCCGTCGCAGGTGACGACGCGCCGATCGTGGCCGTCGTCCCCGCCGGCGGGGATGCGATGCTCGCCAGCAGTGTCCGGGCCTTCATTGCCCGCGAGGGTGCGCTGGTGGCGAGTGCGCTCGCCGAAGCGGCGCGCCGCCTGCGCGAGCATCCGGAGCAGATCGACGTCCTGCAGGAAGCGGCGCGCCGTCTGATGGCACTGCGCGGTCTTGGCGAGATCCGGGAGCTCAGCCCGTTGCCCGAAATCCTCGATGCGATCGAACTCCTTGCCGATGACGTGCCCCGCATCGGCGCGCCGCCGCCGGCGCTCGCGCAGATCGCCGACGCCTCGGCGGCGGCACTGGCCCGCGTCTGCCGTGAAGTGGCCGGCGACGGACGGCCCTCCCCGGAAGCGCCCGATGCGAGGCACCTGATATCGCTCGTCTTCGAGGCGGCGGCCGTCGAGCGCGATGTCCTCCCCATCGCCGCGCTGCTTGCCACCGATGCGCCGCTGCCGATCGCCCCGGATGACGACGGTCGTCACCCCATGGGCGCGCTCGCCCTGGTCTCCCTCGGTGAGCACCTGACGCAGACCGCCGACGTGCTGGCCCGGGCCCCGCGCCTGATGCAGCGTGAACTGCGCGGCTATGCGGTGGTCGGCATGCTGCGGCGCACCGCCTCGCTTGGTGGTGCGCCGGCGCCGGGCCTCCGCAGCCTCCTGCGCGGGGTGCGTGCCGCGCTCGCCGCCGGCATGCTGCGCGACGATCCGCCGCGCCTGGCGGCGGTGCTGCGCGAAGCGGCGGCGCTGCTGCGTCAGGTGTCCGACGCTACCGATCGACGCAACCTGAGCCGGCAGCTCACCCACCTCGGCCAGCGTCTGGCCGACGCCATTCGCAATCCTCCGGCGGAGCCCGTCACGCCGATGGTCGTGTCGGCAATGCCGACGCCGGTCGAGCCCGCTGCAAAGGCGCCAGCGGTCGATGATCCGACCGTCTCGATTCTCGATTTGCTCGCGGACGGCGAGACGCCGATCGTCCCGATCAACCGCCTCGTCGCCGCCGCGCCTCCGCCCGACCTGCTCGTCGAGAGCTGGCGCGCCTACGAAGCCTTCGTTGCAGCCCTTCCCCCGGAGGCCACAACCCAAGTCGTCCCGATTGCCGAGCTGCTCTTCCGCGGTGCCGCGGCCCAGCAGCGGGCGCGCCATGTGACGCAGGACCTCCAGCACCTCATTCGCAACGAGGCACCGTTCGACGCCCTCGCTCCGCTCATCGACGAACTCCGCGACCTGCTCGATCTCGCCGATGCCGCCCTCTGAGGGCCGCGGGCGCCGCATCGGCGCCCTGCTCCTCGGCGTCGGTGTGTCGCTGGGCCTCCTCTGGTGGGCGGCGCGGGGGGTCGACTTCGCGGATCTCGTCGAGCACATCCGCCGCGCCGACGTCGGGCTTCTGCTGCTCGCGGTGGGCGTCGCCACGGCGTGCTTCGGGGTGCGCGCCCTGCGCTGGCGTGACCTCCTGCTCGACGAGCGGGGGCGGCCACTCGGCCTTGGCCCACTCTGGCATGCGACGGCCGCGGGCTTCATGGGCAACAACCTGCTCCCGTTCCGTGCCGGCGAACTCCTGCGCGCGGTGGTGGCGGCCAAGCTCGGCCCCGCACGTTTGCCGAGTGTCATCGCCTCGATCGGCATGGAGCGGGTGTTCGATGGGCTGACGGTCGTCGGGCTGCTGGCCGTCGGGCTCGTCGCCGCGGACCTCCCGCGCGATTTGACGATTGCCGGCGTCTCCGTGGCCCGTGCCGCCTCGGTGGCCGGTCTGCTGTCCGTGGCGGCGTTCGGCGCCGCCGTGGTCCTCGTGACAGCGCCGGGCTGGTCGTCCCGGCTGGCCGCACGCCTGCTGCCGGCGGCGTTCGCGGCGCGCGTCGCGACGCTGGTCGAAGGCCTCGCGGCGGGGGCGTCGGCAGTCCGGTCGCCGGCGCGGCTGGCCCGCATCGCCGGGTGGTCGGTGGTGCACTGGCTCGTGAACGCCTTGGCGTTCTGGCTTGCCGCGCGTGCGTTCGGGCTGGGCCTGAGCTTCCCGGCCACACTGCTCATGCAAGGCGTGCTCGTGTTCGGCATCGCGGTCCCGTCCACGCCGGGCTTCATCGGGCCGTTCGAGGCGGTCATCGTGGCGGTGCTCGCCGTGTTCGCCATCCCGCAGGACGTCGCCTTCAGTTACGCGATCACGTATCACCTGAGCACGTTCCTGCCGATCACGCTGCTCGGGCTCTGGTCGCTCTCGAAGGCCTCCCTGTCGCTTTCCGGGGCTGCCTCGGCCACGGTCGCCGCATGACGCTCCGGATCGCGGCGCACGCCAAGGCGAATCTTTTCTTGCGCGTGCTGGCGCGCGAGGACGACGGGTTTCACGGCCTCGAGACGCTCTTTGTGCTGCTCGACCTCGCCGACGAGCTGGCCATCGAGCGCCGCGACGCGCCGGGCGTGACGATCAGTTGCGAGGCCGACGTCGGCCCGCCGGAGCGGAATCTCGCGGTGCGGGCGGCGGCGGCGATGCTTGCCGCGATCGGGCAGCCGTTCGGGGTGCACCTCACGCTCACGAAGCGCATTCCGGTGCAAGGCGGCCTCGGCGGCGGGTCGGCCGATGCCGCGGCGGCGCTCACGCTGGTGAACCGGCTGGCGGGCGACCCCGTCCCGCGTCATGAGGTCCTGCAGATTGCCGCGAAGCTCGGCAGCGATGTGCCGTTCCTGGCTACCGGGGCCCCGTTGGCGCTGGCGTGGGGGCATGGCGAGCGCCTGCTGCGTCTTCCACCGCTCCCGGCCGCCCCGGCCCTGCTCCTCTCGCCCCCGGTCGGCATCCCGACCGGCGAGGCCTATGCGTGGGTTGATGCGGCGCGTGCGGGCCTCGGCCGCCGCGGCGCCGTCGCCTATGATCTCGATGCACTGGCCAGCTGGGGGTCGATCGGGCGGCTCGCCGGCAACGACTTCGAATCGCCCGTCTTCGGCCAGCAGCCGCTGATCCGCGCGGCGTTCGAGGCGCTGTGCGGCACCAATCCGCTGCTCTGCCGCATGACCGGCTCGGGCTCGACGCTCCTCGCCATCTACCGGACGGACCGGGATCGGGACGACGCGGCGGAACAACTTGGACGTCGGCATGGTCGGGCGCTGCCGACTCGCACGCTCGCGCAGGTAGCCCCCGGCCCGCGCGACGACGGATCGACGGCTTTCCCCGGTGAACCGGCAGGCATTCGAGTGTAGGTTGTGGCGCGCTGGCCCTTCGTCCAATGGCAGGACAGCGGACTTTGGATCCGCGAATGGTGGTTCGAATCCACCAGGGCCAATAGCTGCCGGACTGCCGTCTTCGTTGACGGAGCCCGTTTCACGTACTTAGGTTTAGGGGCTGTACCTATGGCGGACATTTCGATGAGCCGGTCGCCGATACTGCTCCTGAGCGGGACAGCCAACCGGGCCTTGTCGGAAGAAGTGGCCCAGCATCTTGGTCAGCCGCTCTGTGCGGTGACGATCAAGAAGTTCGCAGATGGCGAGCTCTTCGTGAAGATCGACGAGAATGTCCGTGGGCGCGATGTGTTCATCATTCAGCCCACGAATCCGCCGGCCGAAAACCTGCTCGAGTTGCTGCTGCTCATGGATGCGGCCAAGCGAGCGAGTGCGGCCAGAGTCACGCCGGTCATTCCGTATTTCGGATATGCCCGGCAGGACCGCAAGGATCAGCCGCGCGTGGCGATCAGTGCCAAGCTGATGGCCAACATGATTTCGACGGCCGGCGCAAACCGGCTGTTGGCGGTGGATTTCCACTCGCACCAGATGCAGGGGTTCTTCGACATTCCGGTCGACCACCTCTATGCGGCGCCGGTGTTGGTGAGCCACTACCGGCAGAAGCAGTTGAAGGATCTGGTCGTGGTGGCGCCGGATGTCGGATCGGCGAAGATGGCGCGCGGGTTTGCGAAGCGGCTCAACGCCACCTTCGCAATCATCGACAAGCGCCGGGCCGGCGCCAATGTGGCCGAGGCGATGAACGTGGTGGGTGAAGTCGAAGGCCGGGACTGCCTCATTCCGGACGACATGATCGACACCGCCGGCACCATGGCGGAGGCGATCAAGGCACTGAAGAATCTGGGCGCGCACGACATCTACATCTGCGCCACCCATGGATTGTTTTCGGGACCCGCGATCCAGCGTCTCAAGGATTCGCCGGTAACCGAGGTGACGGTGACCAACACCATCCACCTCCCCGAGGAGAAGCGGTTCGACCGTTTGAAGGTCCTCTCGATCGCGGGCCTGTTGTCGAAGGCGATCGGCTACACGCATTCCGACCAGTCGGTGAGCGCACTCTTCGATTGAAGTCGCACGGGAAGGAACGAAGCATGGCACAGCAGGTTGCGTTGCGGGTCGAGGCTCGCACGGATACGGGTAAGGGTGCAGCACGTTCGCTGCGTCGCGCGGGCAAGATTCCGGGCGTCATTTATGGGCACAACCGCGAGCCGGAGTCGGTTTCCGTCGAGGCCCCGGTGTTCCGCCGCACGCTGACGACGCTCGGATCTTTGAGCACGATCGTCGAGGTCTCGATCGGCGACCGCGCGCCAGTGAAGGCGCTGATTCGCGAGATCCAGCGCAATCCGGTGCTGCTCTCCGAGGTGCTGCACATCGATTTCTACGAAGTGAGCGCCAACGAAGCCGTCACCGTGCAGGTGCCGCTCCACTTCACCGGCACCTCGGAGGGCGTCCGTCTCAGCGGCGGCGTGCTCGACCAGGTGCTGCACGCGCTGACGGTCGAGTGCCTTCCGGGCAACATCCCCGGTCACATCGACATCGACGTCACCAAGCTGCTCGTGGGGCAGTCGCTTCACGTGCGCGACGTGACGGTCGCCGACGCGAAGATCATGAACGATGCCGATCTCGCGATCTGCTCCGTCATGGCCACGCGCACGGACGACACCGCCGCAGCAGGCGCCGAGCCGGAGCTCATCCGGAAGGCGAAGGCCGACGAGGTCTAGCCTCTGTTCGTCGTCGTCGGCCTGGGCAATCCGGGCGAGGAGTACGCGGAAACCCGGCACAACGCCGGGTTTCTGTTGTGCGACCACCTCGCCGCCCGCTGGGGCTTCGGCGACTTTCGGAAGAGCATCGACGCGCGCACCACGCAGGGCCGCGTCGGCAGTGCGGTGGTGGTGTTGGTGAAGCCGACCACCTACATGAACCGCAGCGGCGCCGCACTCGCCCCCTTCAAGGGGCGGCCGGGTTTCGATGCCGGGCAGCACCTGCTGATTCTCGTCGACGATGTGGCCACCGAGGTGGGCCGGTTCCGCCTGCGTGGCGCCGGCTCGCCCGGTGGCCACAATGGTCTCAAGAGCATCGAAGGTGCGCTCCGGCGGCAGGACTACGCCCGGCTCCGCATCGGGGTCGGCGCCATGCCGCCGGAGTACGACGATCTTGCCGACTGGGTGCTCGGCCGCTTCAGCAAAGCGGAGCGCAGCGCCCTGCATGACATCCTCGACCGCACGGCCGATGCGGTCGAATCGTGGCTCTCGGACGGTATCGAGAAGGCCATGACCAAACACAATCGGTCCTAGCCTTTCCTCACCCCCACGCAAGTGACTGATCCGATGAACGAGTGGCTCTACTTCTCCGCGATCATTGCCGCGCTGGTCGGACTCGCCGTGACCTTCACGACGTTCCTCTCGATCAAGCGGCAGCCTGCCGGTACCCAGGAGATGCAGGACCTGGCCGCGCAGATCCATGAAGGCGCGATGGCCTTCCTCAAGCGCGAGTACATCATCCTGCTCCCCTTTCTGATCGTCGTAGCCGTGCTGCTCGGCCTCGCGATCAATACCAGCACGGCGATCGCCTATGTCGTCGGCGGCATTGCGTCGGTTGCGTGCGGCTGGATCGGCATGCAGGGTGCTACCGCCGCCAATGTGCGTACCGCCGAAGCGGCGCGCTCCAAGGGTCAGGCCGCGGCGCTGAACATCGCCTTCGGGGGCGGCTCGGTGATGGGCCTGGCGGTCGCGTCGATCGGCCTGCTTGGCGTCACCTCGATCTTCGTCTGGCTCAAGGGCGGGTCGGATGACGCCAAGGGCTTCTCCGAGATCATCTCCGGCTTCGCCATGGGGGCCTCGACGATCGCGCTCTTCGCCCGTGTCGGCGGCGGCATCTACACGAAGGCGGCCGACGTCGGCGCCGATCTCGTGGGCAAGGTGGAAGCCGGCATTCCCGAGGATGATCCGCGCAACCCGGCCACGATCGCCGACAACGTCGGTGACAATGTCGGCGACGTCGCCGGCCTCGGCGCCGACATCTTCGAGAGCTACGTCGGCGCCACCATCGCCACCGTTGCCCTTGCCGCCACGAGCACGCTGATCGCCGCGGAGTCGCGCACCACCGCGATGCTCCTGCCGGTCGCGTACACGGTCGCAGGCCTCGTGGCGTCGCTCATCGGCGTCCTGATGATGCGCATCTTCGCCAAGGGCGATCCCGCTGCGGCGCTCCGCAACGTGACCTTCACCGGCGCCGGTCTCTTCCTCGCGTTCGCCTTCTGGGTGACGCAGCAGATGCCGCTCGTCATGACGAATGCCGCCGGTGAGACGCTCTCGCCGCTCGGACCGTTCTGGGCGGTTGTTGCGGGCACCGTGTCGGGCATCGCCATCGGCCTGGTCACGGAGTACTACACGTCGTCCAAGCCGGTCATCCGCATTGCGGAAGCCTCGCAGACCGGCCCCGCCACGAACATCATCGCCGGCCTCGCGGTCGGCATGGAAAGCTGCATCATCCCGACGCTCCTGATCTGCGCCGCGATCTTCGTGTCCTACTCGACCGCCGGCCTCTACGGCATCTCGATCGCCGCGGTCGGCATGCTCGCCACCGTCGGCGTCACGATGACCGTGGACGCGTACGGCCCGATCTCGGACAACGCCGGCGGGATCGCCGAGATGAGCCATCTCGGCAAGGAAGTCCGGAAGATCACCGACGGTCTCGACGCGCTCGGCAACACCACGGCGGCCATCGGCAAGGGCTTTGCGATCGGCTCGGCCGCACTCACGGCGCTGGCGCTCTTCTCGGCGTATGCGTCGGCCGTCGGCCTGACGACGCTGAACCTCATCGATCCGCTCGTCGTCATCGGCCTCTTCATCGGCGGTGTGGTACCGTTCTTCGTCGGTGCGCAGACGATGACGGCGGTGGGCCGTGCGGCGCAGGGCATGGTGGAGGAAGTCCGTCGCCAGTTCCGCGAGATCCCGGGGCTTCTCGAGGGCCGGCCCGGCGTGAAGCCGGACAGCGCGCGCTGCATCGACATTGCGACGAGCGCCGCCCTCCGGGAAATGATCCTGCCGGGCGTCGTCGCCGTGCTGCTGCCGGTGCTCGTGGGCAAGTTCATGGGCGTCACCGCGCTTGGCGGCCTGCTCGCCGGTGCCACCGTCACAGGCGTCATGATGGCGCTCTTCATGGCCAACGCCGGTGGTGCGTGGGACAACGCCAAGAAGGCGATCGAAGGCGGCCTCTTGGGCGGCAAGGGCTCCGACCCGCACAAGGCCGCGGTCGTCGGTGATACCGTGGGCGATCCGTTCAAGGACACGTCGGGCCCGGCAATGAACATCCTGATCAAGCTGATGTCCGTGGTGTCGCTGGTGCTGGCGCCCTGGTTCATCGCCTGATCTTCACTCGAACGATCTGAGCAACTCATGCTGCGACTCGGCATCGTCGGCCTGCCCAACGTGGGCAAGTCCACTCTCTTCAATGCGCTCACCTCGGCCGGCGCGCTGGTGGCGAACTATCCCTTCGCCACCATCGAGCCGAACACCGGCGTGGTCACGGTGCCGGATCCGCGGCTCGACGTGCTCGCCGCGATCATCCACCCCGAACGTGTCGTGCCGGCCGCGGTGGAGTTCGTCGACATCGCGGGCCTGGTGAAGGGCGCCAGCCAGGGCGAAGGCCTCGGCAATCAGTTCCTCGCCAACATCCGCGAAGTCGATGCGGTGCTGCATGTCGTCCGCTGCTTCGATGACGACGACATCCAGCACGTGATGGGCTCGGTCGATCCCGTGCGCGATCGCGGCGTCATCAATCTCGAACTGGCGCTGGCCGATCTGGCCGCCGTCGAGAAGCGGCTCGACAAGGCCGCGCGCACGGCCAAGTCGGGCGATGCGCAGGCCAAGATCGAAGCCAGCCTTCTGGAGCGCCTCAAGACCGAACTTTCGGAAGGCCGTCCGGCGCGGGTGGTGGTACCGAGCGAGGACGAACGCGCCGCGTATGCCGCCTTCAACCTGCTGACGGCCAAGCCGGTGCTCTACGCCGCCAACGTGCCCGAAGACATGATCCTGACCGACAACCACCACGTGGCGGCCCTCCGGGCCTCGATCATGGCGGAGGGCGAGCAGGCGCAGATCGTGGGCTTCAGCGCCAAGGTCGAGGCCGAGCTCTCCGAACTCGCGCCCGATGATCGCGCCGAGTTCCTCGAGTCCCTGGGGCTCACCGAGAGCGGCCTCGACCGCCTGGCCCACGCGGCCTACACCCTGCTCGGCCTGCAGAGCTACTTCACGGCCGGCGAGAAGGAAGTGCGCGCCTGGACGATCCCGAAGGGCGCCAAGGCCCCGCAGGCCGCGGGCGTCATTCATTCGGACTTCGAGCGCGGCTTCATCCGCGCGGAGACGGTGGCGTACGCCGACTTCGTCGCCGTGAAGGGGTGGAAGCCGGCGCGCGAGCAGGGCCTGTCCCGCGCCGAGGGCAAGGAATACGTGGTGCAGGACGGCGACGTCCTGCTCTTCCGCTTCAACACCTGAGTTCCGCGCCCCTCGGGGCATGCCTGACGTCGCGCCCGACCGTCCCGTGCGGTTGGGCGCGTGACGTTCGGGCGTCCCTGTTGCGGAATGCCGTCCCGCGATCCACTCTTCGCGCGCATGACCGCCGCCGTGCTGCCCCCCCTGCCGGAGCCCTCGTTCACCGAAGCCGAACGGCGCGCCATCTTTGCCCCGATTTACGATCGCGGCGACCGCATGATGAGCATCTTCCTGCTCGTCCATGCGGGCATTGCCCTCGGCCTCGGCTTCTACCACGAAACCTGGGTTGCCACCTTCGTCACGAGCGCGGCGGCGATCGGGCTGTTCTGGGCCAGCGCCCATTTCTTCCCGCGCTCGTTCCTGACGCGTTGCGTGGCCGGCGTCTCGCTGCAGACCTTCTGTGCGTTGCACATCCATCAACTGCACGGCCTGGCGGAGATGCACTTCTTCTTCTTCACCGGCTTTACGATGATGATCGTATACCAGGACTGGGCGGCCATGTGGCCCGGGGCTCTGGCGATCATCGGCCAGCACGTCATCTTCGCGTGGCTGCACAACGCCGGCGTCCCGATGCACTTCTTCGAAGCGGACTACGTCGCCTTCAGCAAGCTCTTCTACCACTTCTCCATTGCGCTCGCGCAGGTGGCGCTCTGCGGGTTCTGGGCGCACCTCCTGCACGAGCAGACCCTCACGGCCGCCGCGCGCCAGCGACTGCTCACGCACGCGTCCGACGCGCTCGATGCCCAACTCCAGCGGGTGCGCGAGAGCGAGCGCGATCTCCGCGTGCAGTCGGAGCAGGCGCGCGAGTCCGCGCGGCTGCAGCGCGCCATCCTCGACAACATCCCCGACATCGCCTGGGTGGAGGACACGCACGAGCATTATCTCGGGGCCAACCATGCCTTCGCACGGGCCGTCGGCGTCCCGCAGGACCGGATCCTCGGGCGCCACGTCAGCGAGGTCCTCCCGCAGTCGTTCGCGCAGCATGCCCAGGACGTCAACCAGCGCGTCATGCACGAGCGCGTGATTTTGCGGGACGAGGAATTCATCACGCTGCCGGACGGACGCGTCCTCGATCTCGAGACGATCCGCGCGCCGCTCATCAACGAGCACGATGCCGTGATCGGCGTGATCGGCATCGGCCGCGATCTCACCGAGCGCCACCGTGTCGATGCGGAGCGTCGGCAGCTCGAGAGTCGGATGCAGCAGGCGCAGAAGCTCGAATCGCTTGGCGTACTCGCCGGCGGGATCGCGCACGACTTCAACAACCTGCTCCTTGGCATCGTCGGCAATGTGGGCATTGCGCGCCTGGACATCCCCGCCGATGCGCTCGTGCAGGACGCACTCCGGGACATCGAGGATTCCGCCGCCCGCGCCACCGAGCTGACGCGGCAGATGCTTGCCTACGCCGGCAAGGGCAAGATGGTCATCGAGCAGCAGACGCTCGCCGCCCTCGTTCGGAGCACCTCGCATCTGCTCGAGAGTGCGGTGTCCAAGCGCGCGCGCTTCACGATGGACCTGCAGGACGAGAGTGTGCTGGTCGAGGGCGACGCATCGCAGCTTCGGCAGGTCATCATGAACCTCGCCAGCAACGCCAGCGAGGCCCTTGGCGATCGCCAGGGTAGCGTGCGCATCGCCACGCGGACCGCAGACCTGCGCGCGCCGTTCACGACCGCCGGGGCCTTGCAGGTGCTCGAGCCAGGCCGCTATGCGGTACTCGAGGTCCACGATAGCGGTGACGGCATTCCGGCCGAGGATCGGGCCCGCATCTTCGAACCGTTCTTCACCACGAAGTTTGCCGGCCGCGGCCTCGGGCTGCCGGCCGTACTCGGCATTGTGCGGGGACACGGCGGCGGCATCGACGTCCGGACGAGCGGCGATGGCGGGTCGGTGTTCACCGTCTATCTCCCCGTCAGCGGCAGGCCGTCCGACGCCCCGCCGATGGCGACGACACCGACCCGAGCGGCACTCCTCGACTGCATCGGTACGACGGTGCTCATCGTGGACGACGAAGATGTGGTGCGGGCCGTCGCGTCCCGCATGCTGGAGAACCTCGGGGCCACGGTGCGGACGGCCTCGACGGGTGAGGCGGCGCTCCGTGCGCTCGGGGACGACGGCGCGGGCGTGGATGTCGTCCTGCTCGATCTGGCGCTGCCGGGCCTGCGTGGTGAGCAGGTGCTGCACGATCTTCGCCGGCGGCAGGTGCCGGTGCGGGTGCTCATGTCCAGCGGCTTCGGCGACGAGGACACTGCCGCGCAGGCCCTCGCCGACGGCGCGGCCGGCTTCATCGAGAAGCCGTACACGCTCCAGACCCTCGCGGCGGCCATCCGCTCCGCGCTGCTCGCGCCGGTGTGAGCCGTAGTGGAGGGCGGACAGGGGCCGACTGGCAAATCTCCTCCCCAACCGCTATCCTTGAAGGCTCACAACACTCCTCCCTGCCGGCACCACCCGCCGCAGGGCGCTTCAGACCGAAGGAATGGTGGCATGATCCGTCCGTTTGAGGTGGTCTACGTCTTCGACAGCACGCTCGAAGAGACCGCCGTCAGCGAGCGCCTGGCGAAATTCCACGCGCTCCTCAGCACGCCCGAAGCCGAAGCCCCGACGCTCAATCACTGGGGCAAGCGCACACTGGCGTATCCGATCAACAAGAAGGACACGGGCTACTACGTCGTGGCCAACTTCTCGGCCGACACCGGCGCGCTCCCCGAGTTCGAGCGCGCCGTGAAGCTCGACGGCGGCGTGCTGCGTCATCTCGTCGTGTCCGACGACAAGGATTACACCCCGACCCGCGAGCCGGGCGACCGCCGCGACGGCGACGAGGAGGAATAGTCATGAAGCGTGGCCGCAAAGCGGATCCGTTGGCGGAAGCCGGTATCCGCTACGTCGATTACAAGGACGAGAAGCTGCTCTCCCGTTTCATCACTGAGCGCGGCAAGATCTTGCCGGCGCGCCTGTCGGGCCTCAGCGCCCGCCACCAGCGCCAGGTGAAGGTCGCCATCAAGCGCGCGCGTTTCCTTGCCCTGTTGCCCTACATCAAGGGCTTCAACGGCTGAGGATGAGTGGCGAGGCGATGGGTCCCGTCGGACCCCGCCGAGCCTCGGGCGGCGAGGTGCTGCTGCTGGTTGCAGCCCTCCTGCTCACCCCCCGATTGTTCGTGCTCGCGCCGCTCGCCGGTCTTTTGGCGGCGGCGCGACCGTCTTCCGGGCGATCGAGGTTCTTCACCGTTCTGGCGTTCGTGCTCGTCGCGATCGGCGTCGCATCGGCCGATGGCCTGCTCGATCGGGTCGTCACCGCGTGGGCCGTCCTGAGTGCCGGCGCGTTTGCGATTCTCGCATGGCGAGGCTCCTGTACCACGCTGTTCGGGCGGACCACGAGCGCGGTGGCGATCGGCGCTGCGCTCACGGCGCTCGTGGCCGGGATGTATGGCGTCACCTGGGCTGGTCTGGAGCGGTATGCCGCCCGGCAACTGACCGATGCACTGACGGCCATGCTGGAAGCCTCGGGTGGCAACCCCGATACGGCCGACGTTCTTGCGCCGATCCAGGCGCAGGTGTCGTTTCTGGCCGCGCTCCTGCCGGCGCAGCTGGCGCTCGGGCAGGTGGTGGGCATGTCGCTCGCTTGGCGTTGGCACGAGTGGACCGCCGATGAACCGTTGCCGCCCGCGGCGGCGACGTTTGTCGAGTTCCGCTTCGGTGAGGGGTGGATCTGGGGCGTCATCGCTGCGCTGGCGTTGCTGCTCGTCGGCGCGGCCGGGCCTTTCTGGTCGGCGGCGGCCAATGCCCTGCTCTTTCTTGGCGCGTGCTATGCCGTCCGCGGCGCCGCGGTGCTGCGGGCCCGGATGCCACCGATCGGCCCGATCGCCGCCATCTTGTACGCCGTGGCCGCAGCCGTGCTTGCGGTGTTCGTTCTGGGGGCCCTCGTTGCGCTCGGGCTCGCCGATAACTGGTTCGACTTCCGGCGGCAGACGCCGGACTCATCCCCGAAGGGGCAGCTACCATGGAAGTGATTCTCCGCGAAGACGTCGCATCGCTCGGCAAGGCCGGACAACTGGTGAAGGTGAAGGCCGGGTACGGCCGCAACTTCCTGCTGCCGAACGGGCTGGCCTACGAGGCGACCGAAGGCAACAAGAAGCGCATTGCCGCCGAGCAGAAGTCGAAGACCACGCGCGCGCTCGCCGACCGTACCGAGGCGCAGGAACTTGGGGCGAAGCTGGCCGCGCTCTCCCTCAGCATTGCGCACAAGGTCGGCGATGAAGGCCGCCTCTTCGGCTCGATCACGTCGCAGGACATCGCCGATGCGGTGAAGGCCAAGGGATTCGACCTCGACAAGCGCCGCATCGAGCTCGAGCACCCGATCAAGATCGTCGGCTTCCATTCCGTACCGGTGAAGCTGCACGCCGACGTGCATGTCGAACTGAAGGTCAACGTCGTCGCCGAGTGACGCACGCCCGGACGGGCATCACCTACATTGATGGCCCGCGCCTCGCGCGCGCCCTGATGGCCGCGACCGACTGGGTCGCGGCCGGCCGGGACGAGATCAACCGGATCAATGTCTTCCCCGTGCCTGACGGCGACACCGGAACCAACTTCAGTCTGACGCTGCGTGCCGTCGCCGACGCCCTCCGGGCGCTCGGCGACGCATCGCTTCCGGAGACCGCCCAGACGATTGCCCGTGCGGCGGTGCTTGGTGCGCGGGGCAACTCCGGGATGATGCTCGCGCACTACCTGCTGGGCTTCTCCGACGCGATCGGCGACCGTCGGGTCGCCTCCGCCACCGAGATCGCAGCCGCGTTGCGGGTCGGCGCCGAGCGCCTCGCGACGGCCCTCGACGAGCCGCGCGAGGGCACGATCCTCACGGTGGCGCGCGAAGCCGCGACCGCAGCCGAACGTGCCGCCGCCCGCACCGAGGACATCGGCGCCTTCATGCGGGCCATGCTCGATGAAAGCCAGGCCTCGCTCGCCCGGACGCCGGAGCTGATGGCCGTGCTGAAGGACGCCGGCGTCGTCGATGCCGGCGGCAAGGGCTTCGTGCTCCTCGTCGAGGGTGTGGTCCGCTTCATTCAGGGCGATCCGATTCTCCCCGTCCTCGACCGCGCCGAAACATCGGCCATCATCGCGCCTGCCGCCCTCTCGCAGGTCGCAGCGGAACGCGACTTCCGCTACTGCACCGAAGTCCTGGTGAAGGGCGAGTCGCTCCCCCCGGCCAACGATGTCCGGGATGCGTTGCGGCACTTCGGCGGGTCGCTCGGCGTCGTCGTCGTCGGGGATCTGCTGAAGGTCCATGTGCATACCGACACCCCCGACGCCGTCTTCACCTTCGCTGAACGTTGGGGCGTCGTCACGCAGCGCAAAGCCGACGACATGCGCGCGCAGCACCGCGCGCTGGCCCACGACGATCGGCGTCCGGTGGCGATCATCTGCGACAGCTCCGCCGACCTCCCCGACGCCGTCCTCGATCGGCACGGCATCGTGCTGGTCCCGCTGCAGGTCGTCCTGGGTGGCGTGGCCTATCGCGATCGGCTGGAGCTCAAGGCCGACGAACTGTACCGCCGGCTTCGCACGACGAAGGAGCTGCCGACGACCTCGCAGCCCGCGCCGGCGGATTTCGTCCGGGCGATGCGCGACGGCCGCGAGCACGCCGACGAGGTGGTGGTGGTGCTGCTCTCGTCGGGCATGTCCGGCACCGTCCGTTCGGCTCAGGCCGCCGCGCGGGCGGCCGGGCTCGATGGCATTACGATCGCCGACAGCCGTAGCGCCTCGCTCGGCGTGGGGATGCTCGCGCTGCGGGCGGCCGAGTTGGCGGAGTCGGGGTGGTCGGCCACGCGGATCGCAACGGAACTGGATCGCGTGCGTAGGCAGTCGGGTATGTTCCTGACGGTCGATCGGTACGACAACCTGCTGCGCTCCGGGCGGGTCTCGCGTGGCAAGGCGTGGCTGGGCGGGATGCTGGACGTGAAGCCGATTCTGGGCTTGGATGACGACGGCCGCATCGTGCCCAAGGACCGGGTGCGCGGGCGTGATCAGGTGGTGCCGCGCGTGCTGTCGCTGCTCGAGAAGACGCTGACGCCGCGGCCATCCGCCGTCCGGTTCGGTATCGCGCATGTCGAGGCGCCGGAGGTGGCGGAGCGGCTCCGCACGGCACTCGTGGCGGCGTATCGGCCGAAGGATTGCTTCGTTTCACTGGCCACCGGCACGATCGGCACCCATGTGGGTCCCGGCGCGTGGGCCGTGTTCTATCAGGTTGAAGATGGAGTGCCCGATGGCCCGCACTGACACCGCGCAACCGCTCGCCCTGCGCACGGCGGCCCAAGCGATCTACGACCTCAAGGGCGTCGACATGCAGGTGCTCGACCTGCGCGGCCTGACCGACGCGATGGACTATTTCGTCATCGCCAGCGGGACCTCCGAGGGGCACGTGCGCGGCCTTGCGCAGAAGGTGCAGACAGCGCTCCACGCGAGCGGCTGGGGCAGCGGCAATGTGGAGGGCCTCGCGGCCGGGCGCTGGGTGCTCATCGATGCGGTGGATGTCGTCATCCACCTGTTTCACCCGGAGACTCGCCGGTTCTACCAGATCGAACGGCTGTGGGGCGACGCGCCCTACGTCACCGTGCCGGTCCGGTAACCCACGCAGAAGGGATGCTCGTCATGTCGCGTCGCGCGCTCGCGGCACTTCTGGCCTTGGTGGCCCTCTCGGCCGCACCGCGGCGCGCCGACGCGCAGTATTTCGGCCAGAACCGCGTGCAGTACAAGACGTTCGACTTCAAGATCATCCGTACCGAACACTTCGACGTGCATTACTACGACGAAGAAAAGGAAGCGGCCTACGACGCGGCGCGGATGGCGGAGCGCAGCTACGCGCGCCTCACGCGCATTCTGAATCATCGGTTCCGCGAGCGGAAGACGATCATTCTGTACGCGTCGCACACCGATTTCTCGCAAACGAATACGTCGGGCGGCGATCCGGGCGAAGGCACGGGCGGCTTCACCGACTTCTTCAAGCAGCGCAACGTGATGCCGCTGACCGGCTCGTACCGGGACATCGATCATGTGCTGGCGCACGAAATGACGCACCAGTTCCAGCTCGACATCTTCTCGCGCGGCCGCGGCGGCTCGGCCGTCACGGCGGTGCTCGCGGTGCAGCCGCCGCTCTGGTTCATGGAGGGGATGGCGGAGTATCTCTCCATCGGGCCGACCACGCCCGAGACGGCGATGTGGCTCCGGGATGCGGCGCTCGAGGACAAGCTCCCCACGATCGAGCAGCTGATGCTCGACCCGCGGATCTTTCCGTACCGCTTCGGCCATGCGCTCTGGACCTACATCGGCGAGCGGTGGGGTGATGAAGCGGTCGGTGCCATTCTGCAGGGCACGGTACAGGCCGGCATCGAAGGCTCGATCCGCCGCAACCTCGGCCTGACCTTCCCGCAGCTCTCCGCGCAGTGGCACGACGCGATTCGCCGCCAGTATCTCCCCGAGGTCGGCGAGCGTCTGCGCGCCCGTGCCACCGCGACGCCGATTCTCACGACGGCGCGCACCAAGGGCACCTACCATCTGGCGCCGACGCTCTCGCCGGATGGCACGCAGATCGCCTGGTTCGGCGAGCAGAACGGCTTCTCGGTCGATCTCTGGCTGAGCAACGTGAACGGCACCGGCGGTGGTACCCGGCTCTTCGTGAGCACGATCAACAGCAACTACGAGACGTACCGCTTCATCAACTCGTCCGCGGCGTTCTCGCCGGACGGCACGCAGTTGGCGTTTGCCGCGAAGCGCGCCGGTGCCGACGAGCTCGTGCTGCTCGATGTCGCCAGCAATCGCGCGGTGCGGCGCATCAAGATTCCGCTCAACGGCATCACCACGCCGGCGTGGAGCCCGGACGGCTCGCAGCTCGTCTTCACGGGCTACGATGGCGGCATGAGTGATCTCTTCACCATCCGCGCCGACGGCACCGGCTTCACGCGGCTGACGAACGACAAGCACGCCGATCTGCATCCGTCGTGGTCGCCGGACGGCCGCACCATCGCGTTCACCAGCGATCGCGGACCGGGCACCGACTTCGAGCTCCTGACGATCTCCAACTACCGCATCTCGCTGATCGACGTGGCGACCAAGGAGATTCGCACCCTGCCCGGGCAGTCGATCGGCAAGCACATGAATCCGGTCTGGTCGCCGGACGGGGCGTCGCTGGCCTTCGTCAGCGACCGCAATGGCGTGAGCAACATCTACCTGTACGAGCTGGCGGCGAACGCCATCTACCGGATCACCGACTTCTTTACGGGCGTGCAGGGCATCACCCCGCTCTCGCCCGTGCTGTCGTGGGCGTCGAAGGCCGACAAGGTCGCGTTCGTGTACTACGAAGGCGGCCAGTACGACATCTACACGATCGACAACCCGCGCGGCCGCAAGACCGACCCGGAACCCGAGGGCGGCACCGCGCCGTCGATCGTCGCGGCCGCGAAGGCACCCGTCATCGCGCCGCCGGTGGTGAACCCCGATGCGGGCCAGTCGTTCTATCGCGGCGCGCAGGGCCTGCGCCCCGCCAACGTGCCGACGGAGCGCCGCACCGACCGCGCGCCCGAGCCCGATCCGATCTCGGTGACGGCGATGCTCGACAGCGCCTCGCTGTCGCTGCCCGACACCGCCGAGTTTCAGGACGTGAAGTACAAGGTCCGCTACTCGGCCGACTACGTGCAGCGCCCGACGGTAGGCTTCGTGCGCGACAACTTCGGCAGCGGCGTCTTCGGCGGCACCTCGGTGACGCTGAGCGACAATCTGGGCGACCACAATCTGGTCTTCGGCGGGTCCATCAACGGCCGCATCGACGAAGCGAACCTCGTCGCACAGTACGTCAACCTGAAGCGGCGCCTGAACTGGGCCGTGGGCCTCACGCAGAGCCCGGTCTTCTTCGTCGAGCCCGCCGAGATCCGGCCCGGCTTCCCGACGCCGACCGAGAACACCTTTGTTCGGAGCTACCGGCGCTTCATAATCCGTGCGCTGTCGCTCATCGGGGCCTATCCGGTAAGCAAGTTCCAGCGCATCGAACTCGGGGCATCCGCCTCGGTGCTCAATGACTCGCGCCTCTCGTTCCTCGAGCCGTTTGATCCGCAGACCGGCTTTCCGACCCGCTTCCCGGCGGTGGAGCGCACCGGCCTGCGGAACCTCTACTACGCGACGCCGTCGGTGGCGTGGATCTACGACAACTCGCTCTTCGGCTATGTCGGCCCGGTCGCCGGCCGCCGGATCCGCGTCGAGGCTGCCACGTCGGTAGGCGGCTGGAGGTTCAGTTCGCTCACGGTAGACCACCGTCGCTACGACAAGCTCGTGGGGCCATTCACGTTCGCCACGCGCGCACTGGCGCTGGTGCGTCGCGGGCAGGACGCCGAGCAGTTTCGGATCTTCGCCGGCAACCCGGAACTGATCCGTGGCCACACCAGCGGCTCGTACTTCAACAACGAGTGCGCCTCGGGCTTCGACTCGAACACCCAGACCGGGTGCGCGCAACTCGACCGGCTGGTCGGCTCGTCGTTCCTGGTCTTGAACGCCGAATTGCGCTTCCCCATCATCGCGCCGGCCCGAGGGGCCACCCGCATCTTCCCGCCGCTCGAGGGCAACTTCTTCTTCGATGCCGGCCTCGCGTTCGACGAGGGGATGACGGTGAAGCTGTCACGCGCTCCGGGGGACAATCCGGTGACGGTCCGGACCCCGGTCAGGGCGTACGGCGTAGGTATCCGGAGCAATCTTCTGGGCTTCGCGGTGATCCGCATCGACTACGCCCGGACGCTGGACCGCAGCCTCGTGAAGTCCCTCTGGACGCTCAGTCTGGGCCCGACCTTCTAGGCGGGGGTGCCTCCGCCTATCTTTGCGGCCGTGTCTGGACGTCTTGCGCTGGTCAGTGCCGGCTGCCTGCTGGTTGCTGCCTGCTCCACCGGTGCCGTGCCCCGGTCGCCTGCCGGTGACCTCAGTGTCGCCCTTCCCGCCCCCACGAGCCTGCTCCGACTGGCTCGCGGGGGCGGTGCCGTCCACGCCTACGATGGACGCACCCTCGCCGACCTCGACTGGACCAGCGAGCCGCTCCCGGCCATCAGCGTCGTGGTGGGCGCCGATGCCGACCAGCGCCGGGTCATCGCCGTGGACACCAAGCGCGGCCTGCTCTCGCTCGATCTGGGCACCCGGCGCGCCCGGCCGTTGGGCGCCGGCGGTGTCGCCGCGGTGGCGCTCGGTCCGGATGGCACGGTCTGGAGCATCGACACTGCGCTGGTGGTGACGGCAATCACCCGACGGAGCACCACGCGGACGCCCGGGTTGCTGACGAGCCTGCCGCGCGCGGTCTTCGGCGCACTGTCCGGCAGGCTGCTGGCGTTCGACCGCTCCGGCACGATGCTGCATGCGGTAGGCGGAAGCCTGCCCGCGGCGGATGCCCCGATCGTCAACGGTGCCATTGCGACGACGATGTATGCAGAACTGTTCGCCGTCGCGGCCGACAGCGGTGTCGTCCTCTACGAGCCCGACCGGACCCGACCGCCGCGTTTCGTGGAGGTGGAAGGACGCGCCCGCGCCGTGGCGTTCAGCCCGAGCGGTCACCGCTTCTATGTGGGCACGGAGTCCGAAGGCCTGCGCGAGTTCGACCGGTTCGGTGATGCAAACGAGCGCGGCCGGATCGAGTTGCCGGGCCCCGTCGAAGCGCTGCGCATGGATCGGGAGGGCCGCTGGTTGCTGGCGAAGCCCGCAGGCCGCGATTCCGTCTGGGTCATCGATCTGGAGGCCCGGAAGGCCGTTGCGGCCATCGCCACATCGTGGGCTGCCGACTTGCCGGTGGTGAGCGCGCCGGGCCTCGTGGCGGTGCGCTGGCAGACCGACGTGGTGCTCGTGAATGTGGGTGGGCCGAAGCCGGTGGAAGCTGCCAGGGTGCCCGGTGGCGCCGCTGACGCCTGGCTTGCGACGGCGTGGTCGCCAATCCGGAAAGCGGTACCGGCGGCAGACAGCACGCCGGCCGTGCCCCAGCCGACGCCCGAGGATTCCATCGAGGCGAAGATCGACAGCGTGCTTGCCGAGGAGCCGTCGGCCGACCCGCCGGCGACCGAAGCGACGCCGGAGGTCGTCGTTGCAGAGGAGCGGCCCACCGGGCTCGTCTACCTGCAGGTGAGCAGCTCGCGGAACCCCGCATGGGTCAACAACCTCGCGGAGCAACTGAAGCGGCAAGGGCTCAAGGCCTCGGTCCTCTCACCGGCGATGCCGGACGAGCCGTATCGCGTCGTGCTCGGACCGTACCCCACGCGTGCGGCAGCCGAGGAGGCGGGTCGGCAGGTGGGGATGCCCTCATTTGTCATCATGGTCGCGCCGCCCGCTGGGCAGCGATGAACCTCTTCGAATCTTTACGGGTGGTACGATGAAGCTGCTCCGGCTCGAGCTCGCGGGCTTCAAATCCTTTGCGGATGCCGTCACGCTGACGTTCGACGACGGCGTGACGGCCATCGTCGGGCCCAACGGCTGCGGCAAGTCCAACGTCTCCGACGGCGTCCGTTGGGTGCTCGGCGAACAGTCGGCGCGCATTCTCCGCGGCGGCAAGATGGAGGACGTGATCTTCCAGGGCTCGCAAAGCCGGAAGCCCGTCAATGTCGCGGAAGTCTCGCTGGTGCTCGACAACAGCGAAGGCACGTTGCCGATCGCCTTCCGCGAAGTCGTCATCACGCGCCGACTCTCGCGCTCGGGCCAGAGCGACTACCTGCTGAACGGGTCGCAGGTGCGCCTGCGCGACATTCAGGATCTGCTCCGCGGCACCGGCCTCGGCGGTGACGCCGGCGTGGTCATCGAAGCCGACATGATCCAGCAGCTCCTCTCCGACCGGGCCGACGAGCGTCGCAGTCTCTTCGAGGATGCGGCCGGCATCGGCCTCTACCGCGACCGCAAGCACAGCTCGGAGCGCCGGCTCGAGGAGACCGCGACCGACCTGCAGCGCGTCGAGGACCTGATCGCCGAGAAGCAGTCGCAGCTGCGTTCACTTGCCCGCCAGCGTACCAAGGCCGAGCGGCACGTCAAGCTGATGGAGGAGAAGTTCAGCGTCTCCCTGACGCTGGGACAGGCACATCTCACGCGGCTCGGCGAGCAAGGCGCCGTGCAGTCCGCGCGGTCCGACGCGCTGGTGACACTCCTCCCCGAGACCGCTGCCGCGCACGAGCAGGCCGAGGTGACGCGCACCGTGGCCGCCGACGTGAAGAGCTCCGCCGAAGCGACGCGCACGTCCCTGGCGCGCCGCCTTGGCGAAGTGAAGGTCGACGTGGGCCGACTCGACGGCGACCTGCGCCTCGTGGCCGAGCGGCTGCAGAACGGCACCGATCGCCGCCGCCGTGGTGCCGATGAGCGCGCCACGCAGCAGGGCCGCGCCGCGGCCGCCGCAGAAGAGCTCGCGTCCGCCGATGCGGATCGCACCGAGGCCGATGTCGCGCTCGCCCGCGTCCGTGAGCATGTGTCCGGCCGGCAGCAGGAGGAGGAGCGGCTGCGGCAGGCCCTGGGTCAGCGGCGCGAGGCGGTGCGCCGGCTCGAGCAGGAATCGCAGCAGACCATCGCGAAGCAGCGCACCCTCGAAGGCGAGCGCACCTCCCGCGAGCACGATCTCCACATCCAGCGTGAGCGCGCCACCAAGGCGACGGATCACCGCGGGCATCTGCGCGGCGAACAGACCAACACCGAGCGACGTCGCGACCAGCTCGTCGAACGCGTCGGATTTCTTGGCTACGAATCGCGCCGGGCCAAGGACCGTCTGCAGGACGCGCGGCGGCTCATCACCACGACGCGCGAAACCGACGCGGCCTGCCGGACCGCCCGTCGGGATGCCGAGCAGGCACTCGCGGCGCTGGCAGCACGCCGCAACGCCTTGGAAGCACTCGAGCGAGACCGTGTCGGGCTGGCCCCGGCTGCCGCTGCGCTGCTCGCCGCTCGTGCGAAGTTCGGCGACGGCATCCTCGGCCCGCTCTCCGACTACGTCGCCGTCGATTCCGCCGATGCCGAGCTCGCCGAACGTCTCCTCGGTGACCTGATGCACGCCGTGCTGGTGAAGGACGCCTCGGTCATCGATGCGGTCCGCGCGTGGCACGGGCAGGCCAAGCCGGGGGCGCTGGTCCTGCTCCCCGTGGAGCCGGGGCCGACCATCACCGGCGCCACGGCCTATGATGCGCGCCTGCGTGTGCAGGAGCCCGCGACGGGCTGGGTGCAGGCGGTGCTGGCCGGCAGTGAAGCACTCGACGAAACGGGGCAGGTGCTGCGCCGCGCGACCGGCGCGATCTACCTCTCGGGTGCCGCACCCCAGAGCGGTCCGCTGCGTCGGCGCGCGGAACTCGCCGAGCTGGCGATTTCGGTCGCGGCCGCAGACGCGAAGGTGGCGGAGGCCGAAGCCGCGCAGAAGGCGGTCATCGAGCAGCTCGCCGCCGCCGACAAGGCGCTGGCTGAAGCGCAGACCGCCGCCGACCTCGCCGATCGTACCGAGCGCGACGCGACGGCCCAGCGCGACGATGCCCTGCGGACCCTCGCCAATCTGGCGCGCGAACTCGTGACGGCCGAGCAGGAGCTCGAGCGGATCGGGAAGCGCATCACCGACGACGCGAATCGCCTCACCGAGATCGCCGACACGCTGACGACGATCACCACCGAGCGCGAACGCGCCGAAGCCGCACTCGCCGAGGCGCGGTTGACATTGCAGACCATCGAGACCGAGCAGGAAGCCGCCCGCGAGCAGCGCACGCAGGCGCAGGTCGAAGAGGCGCAGCTTGCGGCACGGCTCCGCACCAGCACCGATCGCGTGGCCCGCGCCACGCAGACCCGTACCGACGCCGAGCGCAACGATCAGCGTCTCGCCGAGGAACTGGGCCGCCTCGACGGCGAACTCGCGACACTCTCGGCGCAGCGGGACGAGTGGGCCACGACGCGTGAGACGATCGCGGCTGAACTGGCGGAACTCGAGAGCGAGGCAGGCGCCGGCGAACAGAGTTATGCCGCAGCGGTCGTGGCGCTCGCTGACGCCGATGCCACGTTGCAGGTGGCGCGCGAGGACGCCCGCCGCCTCGCCGATGAGAGCCACAAGCTCGACCTTGCCCGGGCCGAAGCGCAGGGCCTGCGCACCCGCATCATCGAGCGTCTCGAGCAGGAATGGCGCAAGTCGATCGACGCGCTCTTCGTCGACTTCACGGCGCTCGACATGGACTTCGAGACGCTCGAGAACGAGTCGGCCCGCATCACGTCGCAGCTCGAGGCGATCGGCCCGGTCAATCCGCTCGCCGTCGAGGAGCACGCCGAGGAAGCGAAGAAGGTCGAGTTCCTGATGACCCAGCGGGACGACCTCGTCAGTGCCCGGCAGTCGCTCATCCAGGCGATCCGCGAGATCGACGGGACCGCGCGACAGCTCTTCATCGAGATGTTCAATCAGATCCGCGACAACTTCAAGCTCGTCTTCCAGCGCATGTTCGATGGCGGCGAGTGTGAACTCCGCCTCGCCGATCCCGACAATCCGCTCGATTGCGAGATCGAAATCCTCGGCGCCCCGCGCGGCAAGCGCATCCAGAACGTGCGCCTGCTCTCCATGGGCGAGAAGACGCTCGTCGCGACCTCGCTGCTCTTCGGCCTCTACCTGACGAAGCCGAGCCCGTTCTGCCTCATGGACGAGGTGGACGCCCCGCTCGACGACGCCAACGTCGGTCGATTCGTACGCCTGCTCGAGGAGTTCAAGCCCTCGACGCAGTTCCTCATCATCACGCACAATCCGCGCACCATGCAGTCTGCGGATGCCGTGTACGGTGTCACCATGCAGGAGCCCGGCATTTCGACGATCGTCGGCGTGCGGCTCGGAGAGGCAGCCGTCTGATGCTCGTCGTCATGCGCCGCGGAGCGACCGCGGAAGAAGTCCAGCAGGTCTGTGACGTCATCGAGGAGATGGGGTATCAGGCGCGCCCCATGCCGGGTGCCGGCCGCACCAGCGTCGGCGTCGTCGGCAACGACGGCCGCGTCGATGCCTCCCGCATCATCCCGCTGGCGGGTGTGCAGGAATGCATCCACGTCACGAAGCCGTACAAGCAGGTCTCGCGCGAGTGGAAGGCCGACCACACCGTCATCACCTTCGCGAATGGCGCCAGCATCGGCGGCACCGACGTCGCCGTGATGGCGGGCCCGTGCAGCGTCGAGGGCGAGACGGAAATCCTCGAAGCCGCGCGCGCCGTGAAGGCCGTCGGTGCGGGCTTCCTGCGCGGCGGCGCGTACAAGCCGCGCAGTTCGCCGTACTCGTTCCAAGGCCTCGGCCTCAAGGGCCTCGAGTTCCTGGCGTGTGCGCGCGACGAAACCGGCCTGCTGATCATCACCGAAGCCATGGACCCTGAAGGCCTGGCCGCGGTGTCGGAGATGGCGGATGTCGTGCAACTCGGCGCCCGCAACATGCAGAACTATTCGCTGCTGAAGCTGCTCGGCAAGTGCGGCAAGCCGGTCCTGCTGAAGCGCGGCCTCTCCGCCACGATTCAGGAGCTGCTGCTCTCGGCCGAGTACATCCTCGACGCGGGCAATCCCGACGTGATCCTCTGCGAGCGCGGCATCCGCAGCTTCGATACGTCCACGCGCAACTGCTTCGACCTCGCGGCGATCGCCGTGGTGCACCAGCTCTCGCACCTGCCGATCGTCGCCGATCCGAGTCATGGCACGGGCCACCGCGCGTATGTGCCGTCGATGGCCCGCGCGGCGATCGCCGCCGGCGCCGACGGCCTGCTCATCGAAGTGCACCCCACGCCCGAGCGCGCGCTGAGCGACGGCGCGCAGACGGTGAGCGTCACCGAGTTCGAGGCGATCATGAAGGATGCGTCCATCATCGCGCAGGCCGTCGGCCGTCGGCTGGCCCCGGCGATCGCATGAAGCGCCTGGCGTTCGCCGCACTCGTGGTATGCACGGCCGCCGCGCCAGCGGCGGCCCAGGACGCGACGGCCATCGTGGGCCGGGCGGCGCGCGTGTATCGGAGCATGGGCGCGCTGCAGGCCGACTTTGCGCAGACGATCACCGATCCGATGCTGGGCCCGGAGGAGAGCCGCGGCACACTCGTCCAGAGCGGCCAGAACCGCCTGGCGATGCGCTTCGCCGATCCGGCGGGCGATGCGATCGTCGTGGACGGGAAGCAGGTCTGGGTCTACACGCCGAGCAGCACGCCGAATCAGGTCATCCGGCTGCCGGTCCCGAGTGGGCCGGTGTACGGTTTCAACCTCCTCGGCTGGCTGCTCGATCGGCCTGCCGAACGGTATCGGGTGCGCTTTCTGCGGACGGAAGCGGTGTCGGGCCGTCAGACCGACGTCGTCGAACTCCTGCCGAAATCGGACGATATCCCGTTCAGCAAGGCGATCCTCTGGCTCGACCAGGAAGACGCCCTGCCCCGCAAGCTCGAGGTCCGGGAGCGCGGCGGCATGACGCGGATGCTGCTGCTCAGCAATCTCAGGCCGAACGCGCCGACGACGGAGAAGACGTTCGTCTTTACCGTACCGCGTGGCACGCGGATCGTCGATCAGTAGGACATCCGGGACGCTGGCAATGACAAAGGGCCGGACTCACCGAGTCCGGCCCTTTGTCCTTCACATCCTCGGCTCAGCTCACTCCATCGACTTCGTGGCGGGTGCCGCAGGCTGTGCCAGCGCCGCCAGCGACAACAGCTCCTTCGGCGAGCCCGCCTTCCGCAGCAGGCCAAGTGCGGCCTGCATCTGCGGATCATCCGCGTTGCGGCGCCGGAACTCGGCCTGCCGGCCGAAGACGTAGCGTGCGATTTCGTAGCCGAGCTGCTGATCGATCAGCGAGCCACCTCGCCCGACGACGGCCGGGTCGAGCTTGAGACCCTTGGACGCCATGCGCGACACCGCCTCCGCACGCATCGCAGACGTGATGGTGAACGATTCGCTGGCGACGCTCTTCTGCTCCTTCAGCGCAATCGCGTACGCCGTCATCACGTCGCGATAGACACCCAGCTTCTCGCCGAACGCCTTCACCAGCTCGCGCTCCCCGACCGTCAGCGTGTCCTGCTTCACGATGACGTCCGGCACGATCCCGCCGCCGCCGCGCACCTTGCGGCCCGCATCGGTGGTGAAGATGGGGCGCGCCGTGAGCGAGGTATCGGTCTTCGGCTTGACGGAGTCGGCCAGCACGCCGGCTTCGGCATAGGCCTGGAGCACCTGCTCCTCCTGGTCCTTGGCCACCCGCTGAATGGTCCGGCCGCTCGGCGTGAACCAGCGCGCCGTGGTGAGCTTCAGCGCCACGCCCTCGCCGATCGGGAAGAGCGTCTGCACGAGGCCCTTGCCGAACGTGGGCGTGCCGACGACGACCGCACGGTCGTGATCCTGCAACGCGCCGGAAATGATCTCGGCGGCGCTGGCGGTGCCTTCGTCCACGAGCACCACGATCGGCAGATCCGGCCATGCCTGCTTGGCCCCATCCGCAAATGAGCGCGAGGACCCGCGTGCGCGGCCGCGCGTCGCGACGATGCCCTGACCCGGATCGAGGAAGAGATCGGTGACCTTCACGCCCTGATCGAGCAGACCGCCCGGATTGCGGCGCAGGTCGAGGACCATCGACTTCATTCCCTTGGCGCGGAGCTGCGTCACCTCGGCGTTCAGTTCGAGCGCCGACGTCTCTGCCACGGGGTTCAGCGAGATGTAGCCGACGCCGCCGTCGAACATCGTACCGGCCGGCACCGACTTCATGTGAATCGTGGCGCGCAGCATGTTGAAGACAACGGCTTGGCTGGAGCCGGCACGAAGCACGCGGATCGCGACCTTGCTGCCGGGTGCGCCACGCAGGGCCTTCACGGCCTGATCGTTCTTCCAGTTCTGCGTGGACTGCCCGTCGACTTCGATGATCCGGTCGCCCGTCTCGATGCCGGCCCGCTCGGCCGGCGTTTCCGGCAGCGGCGCCACGACGGTGATGTAGCCGTCACGCACGTCGATCTGGATGCCGAGACCGGCGTAGTTGCCGGTGGTCGATTCGGTCAGCGCCTTGTAGTCGTCATCGACGAGCAGGGCCGAGTACGGATCCTTGAGGCTCTCGAGCATGCCGTTGCTGGCGCGCTTGTAGAGATCGGCCTCGGGAATGGAGTCCACGAAGTACGCGGAGACGTGATTGAGCACGTCGTCGAAGAGTCGGGCCTGCTGATATGTGCCGCCGTCGGCCGAAATGCCGCGCTGAACCAACCAACCGCCGGTGCAAAACGAAATTGCCGCCACCGCGGCCATGGTACCCCACCGCTGCCTGCTCATGCTGCCTCCTTGGGCTCCGGTGTCATACCCCGAAGTGGAACAGATCGGGCCGCGTACCGACCAAGATGGTCCACGCCGCGTCCGCCAACCCTTCCGGCGTCAGCCGACCATCCAAATGATGTACCCCCGGCCCGTGTTCCGCCAAGTAGCGAGCGGCCACGCGTCGGTGGAAGTCGAGCGATTCCCGGTCCAGGCGGTCCTGCCGCTTGCCGGCCGCCTGCTGCCGCGCAATGCCCTCCTCGGGCGCGAGGTCCACCACGAGGGTGATGCCTGGCACCAGCCCGAGTGTCGCAACGGCGAGCAGCCGATCGGCGAAGGCCTGATCGACGCCGCGCCCCGCCACCTGATACGCCTGCGTAGAGAGGGCATAGCGGTCGGAGAGGACGACACGTCCGGCATCGAGCGCCGGACCAATCACCCGCGCCACAAGGTCGGCGCGGGCGGTGACCATGTAGAGGAGTTCGGCGTCGGGCGTCCAGCTTCGATCGGCATTGAGGAGCTCCGAGCGGAGCGCCTCCGCCACCGGGGTTCCGCCCGGTTCACGCGTGCAGATCGGCTCGATGCCAGCGGCCGTCAGGCGCGCGGCCAACGCCCGCGCCAGCGTGGATTTGCCGGCCCCTTCAGGACCTTCGAGGACAATGAAGCAGCCGGGCGTCATCCGCGTCAGATCGTGATGATGCTGCTGGTGGCGCCCTTCTCCATCCCTTCGCCGATCTTCTCGTTCACGCGGGCCATCAACTTCTCGAAGTTTTCGAGCGCCACAGAGTACGCCTGAGCGGCAGGGATGACCTGCAGGCTCATTTGCAGTTCACCAACAGCTTTGCGGTAGACCTCGACGGCGGCCTCCTCGGGCCTCTCTCCGAGCTCTTCGCGCAGCACCTGAATCGCCTCCATATTCGCCTGCGCTTCAGTGTCGTCCCGCAGCGCGCTCTCGGCGCGGCGCAGGGCCTTGAACTCGGTGGACTGGCCGATCGTGCGGCCCAGATCCATCGCCTTTTCATCGATCATCGGGAGCTTCTCCGTGCGAGCAGGAATCGCTCGCGGGCAAACAGGTCGTGGTGCACCGCCACGTCGGTCCATCCGAAAGCTGCAGCGATTGCCGCACTCGCCGCGGCACGGCGGCAATCGAGTTCAAGCACGATCCATCCGCCAGGCACCACGACGCGGCGTCCCTCGTCGAGCAACGTCCGCGTGGCGGCGAGTCCATCCTCGCCGCTCGGCAACGCGAGCCTCGGCTCCCACGCCTTCACGGACGCATCGAGCGCGTCCCACTCCGCCGTGGTGAGGTACGGCGGGTTGCTCACGAGCAGGTTCACGGTGGCATCCCGCACCGCCGACACCAGATCGCCAACGACGAAGCGGACCGGAGTCCGGGACGCCACGCGCACGGCATTCTCACGGGCCAACTGCACAGCCTCCGGCGACCGATCAAGCGCGAGGACCTGCTGGAACGCGCCTTCGTGCCCCAGCGAGAGCGCCAGGCATCCGGTACCGGTCCCGACATCGAGTGCGGTGCCGGCCCGGCACTCGGCGAGCGCCAGTTCGATCAGCAGTTCCGTCTCGGGCCGCGGAATGAGTGCCCGCCGATCGCACCGCAGTTCCAGATGCCGGAATCCGATCTCGCCGCAAACATAGGCCAGCGGCTCCCCGCCTGCCCGCCGCGCCACTCGCTCCTGAAAGGCGTCCGTGAAGCCCGAGGGCACCGTCTCACCCTCCCGCATGCGCACCGCACCAGGGGTGGCACCAAAGAGGGCCGCAGCGATCCGCACGGCGGCATCACGCGGCGCATCGATGCCGGCACCACGAAGCCGCGCGGCACCGTCGTCCAGACAGCGGCGCAGCGGCATGCCGGAGGCCAGCACCTCAGCGCCCGACGTTGCCTCGGTCACTCGTCCTCCAACTCCTGCTGGCGCGCCATGCGCAGCGCCTTCACGAGTTCCGCGATCTTGCCATCCATCACGTCCGGCAGATTGTGGAGCGAGAGATTGATCCGGTGATCGGTGACACGGCTCTGCGGAAAGTTGTACGTGCGGATCTTTCCCGAGCGATCGCCGGTGCCGACTTGCGCGCGGCGCGCTGAGGAACGCCGGGCTTCCGCCTCCGCCACCATGCGGTCGAGGAGGCGCGCCCGCAGCACCTCCATCGCCTTGAGCTTGTTCTGCAACTGGCTCTTCTGGTCCTGCTGGGAGACCACGATGCCGCTCGGCAGGTGCGTGATGCGGACGGCGGAGTCGGTGGTGTTGACGCTCTGCCCGCCGGGCCCCGACGAGCGGAACACGTCGATCCGCAGATCCTGCGGATCGATCTTCACATCGACTTCTTCGGCTTCCGGGAGCACCGCGACGGTGGCGGCCGAGGTGTGGATGCGGCCCTGCGTCTCGGTGGCCGGCACGCGCTGCACGCGGTGCACGCCGCTCTCCGAACGCAGAAGGCCGAACGCATCGGACCCACGAACCGCAAAGACCGCTTCCTTCACCCCGCCTTGCGCGCCGTCGGAGACGGAGATCATCTCGACGGAGAGCCCCTGACGCTCGGCATAGCGGCGATAGAGTCGCAGGAGATCGCCGGCGAACAGCGCCGCTTCATCGCCGCCGGTACCGCCGCGGATTTCCACGATGGCATCGCGATCATCGAGCGGGTCACGCGGCATGAGCGCCTCGACCAGCGCTGCCTCGAGGCGCGTCAGTTCTTCCGCAAGACTGTCGACATCGGCCTTGGCCAACGCGACAAACTCGGGGTCGGTCTCTTCCGAGACCAACGCCCGAGCGTCGGCGAGTTCACGTTCTACCTTCGCCATCCGGGTGGCCGCGAGGACCACCGGCTGCAACCGCGAATGCTCGCGGCCCAGACTGCGGATGAGCGTGGGGTCGGCGGCGACGGCGGGATCGGCGAGCTGCGTGCCGACCTCTTCCGCCCGAGCAAGCGCTTGGCGGAGCCGCGCGTCCACGCCGGTTTACTTCGCGGCTTCGGCCTGATACTTCCGGCGGAAGCGATCCACGCGGCCGGCCGTATCGATGATGCGCTGCTTACCCGTGAAGAACGGGTGGCAGAGCGAGCAGACGTCCACGCTGATCTTGGGAACCGTGGAACGCGTGGTGAACGTGTTCTCGCAGGCGCAGGTGACGACGGTGTCGATGTACACCGGATGCAGATCGGGCTTCATGGTCAGACTCCAGAGGCAATGGGTCGGGCGGGCGAAGACTCGACCCGGCCGTAGCCCTCAAGGATACTGCCGTGCCCGAGAGTGGACAACCCATGCCAGTGCCAGATTTGCCGGTGCCAGCAAGACGAATGTCTCCCCGAGTGGCTGCCCCCCCGGCACCAGCGCCACGACGGCCGCTATCCCTGTGGTGAGCGCCACGCCTAGGCCCAGGCCCCGGCCCCACTGCCCCGGCCGCCGCAGCATGAAGGCGAGCGGGAGAGTCAGGCCAGTCAGGAGCAGCAGGTTGGTGTTCTGACGCGCCACGGCGTGATCGGTGAAGACCCACGCCGCCCAGAGAATCAGCGCCCCGGTGCCGCTCAGTAGCGCCCAGCCGATGGCGGGCCAGACACGGGCGCCCGTGCCGCGACCCGCGAGGCTCACCGCTCCCGCGAGCACCAGGCCCACAAGGCCCAGCGGCAGCCGCGCCGACGGGGCCGGCGGCACCTCCGTCGGCAGCGGACCGCGCACCAGTTCCTCCCGAGGGGCGGCGAGCAGTCCGGCGACGGAGCCGTCGGGCAAGCGCCGCGTGGCACCGTCGAGATGCCGCATGAGGGCCATCGGCAGGAACGCCTCTTCCCACGCGCTGATCGGCCGGTCGGTGCTGGGCCCGAGCAAGAGCGCCAGCCCGGTGTAGAGCGGCAGATCAGGCCGGACGAGGTCGCGCGTGTGAGACCGATAGGTGGTGCCGGTGGCAACGGTATCGAGCGCCTGATGCAGTTGTCCGCCGATCGTGGCATCGACGGCATCACGCACACGGGTGGAGCAGTTGTCGCGGTAATAGTCGTACCGGTAGTAGCGGGCCTCGTCGGTGTCGTTCCGGATCAGCCGTTCCAGCAACTCGCGCGTCTCGACGTCGGTGAGCCGGAGCTGCTGGCGCCAGACCGTACGGCCGGCGAGCGCATAGGCCCGGAGCGTGGCGTCGGGGTCCTGCCCCGCCATCCAGTAATTCATCCGGCCCTGCGCGAAGTTCAGGAAGAAGTTCTCCTGCTGGAAGCTGAACATCCCCCAGTTGTAGAGCCGCCCCTGCCCCGTGCGTCCATCGGTGAGGACGAGGGCGTTGTGCCCGAAGCGCTCCCAGACCGCGGTACCGGGCCCCATCGTCCAGACGTCGACACGGATCGGCGACACGTCGAGCGGCGCCTGCGCTCTCGCCGGCGCCGCCAGACCCAGCAGCATGACCGCGGCCCACAGCGCGCGGGCCCCGTGCAGTTGCCGCCTCAGACGGCCACGTCCTTGCCGTCGTCCGCGCTCTTGTAGACGGCATCGAGAATGCGGTGCAGCGTCACATGCTCGGTGAGGGAGGGCGCCTCCACGTCACCGCGCAGCACGGCGAGGAAGTGCGCCCATTCCGCCTTGTACGACGACGTGGTGGCATTCTCGCGACTCACCGACCCCGTCGGCGCCACGTTGACCGGGTTGCCGTGGAACTCCTTGAAGACCTGCAGCGGGTTGATGGCCGCGGTGCCCTTGCTGCCGCGCAGTCCGAGGCCGAAGCGTTCCGTGTCGCTGATGTGCTGCCACGTCACGTCCACGAAGATCGACAGCCCCTCGCAGGTGACGTAGAAGCTGCCGCTGTGCTCCACCGCCCGCTCCCGCGCGGGGCGGTCGAGACTCGAGAGCACCCGCTTGGGCGTCGGCGAACCGGCGAGCCAGAGCGCCAGGTCCAGAATGGAGAGGCCCAGATCGAGCACCGCGCCGCCGCCCGACTGGTCGCGCTTCTGGCGCCAGGTACCGGTGGTGCGCGCGGGGCTGTGCACATGCCAGCTGCCGCGGATCGAATCGACGGTGCCGAGCTCGCCGCTCTGCACGAACGACTTCACGATCTGCACGTCGGGCCGGTAGCGGTGATTCATGCCGACCATCACCGGCTTCCCCCGCTTCTCGGACGCTTTCTGCACCTTGAGGGCGGACGCCGCCGACATGGCGAGCGGCTTCTCGACGAAGACGGGCAGATCGGCGGAGAGGGCGGCGAGAATGTGCGACTCGTGCAAATGATTGGGCGTCGCGATGAGGACGGCATCGAGCGCCTCGTGCTTCAGCATCTCCTCGATGTCGTCGAAGTAGTCGGGCACCTTGAAGCGCTCGGCGACGGCTCGCGCCTTCGCGTTGTCCAGGTCGCAGATGGCGGCGACCACCACGCCCTTCATCCGCGTGAGCGTAGGAAGATGCGCGACCTGCGAGACGGCGCCACCGCCGATGACACCAATGCGGATGGGCTCCGCCATGCCTGCCTCCGAGTGCCTGCGCCGCCCAGGGGGCGCCGCGTCTACCAACGCTTTTCGAGCCGGGTTCCGGGAAAATACGCGGCAAGGATGCGGCCATGATCCTGACCGGCCCGCGCGCGCCCCACCGCACCCCACTGACACATCCCTACGCCATGCCCCGCCCCGCGGCCGTCGACGACCAGCCGCTCCACACCACGCGGGCCGCGCGTGGTGCGCAAGTCGAACGCGGTACTCCGGAGGATCTCGCCATTCGTCAGGCGCAATGCCTCGCGAATCCGCTGTCCCTCCACCCGCACCATCCGGCTCGGCAGCGAGATCTGCAGCGCGGCGATCCGGCCGCTTGGCGTCCGTTCTGTCGCCTGCAGATCACGCACCTGTCGCACTGCCTCGATCGGCACTCCAGCGGCCGCCGGCAGCGACCGGGCGAGCGTCGCCCGGAGCGTCTCGCCGCTCCACTCCTCACGCCAGCGGTAGCGCGGCGAGATGGCGCAGAACGCCGAGCCACCGTCGTCGTCCGGCACGCTCTGCAGATGCGCGCGGGGCGACGACCGGAAGGCCGCTGTCACATCCTCGGTGCGCCCGCCGCACGTGCTCGAGAAGAACGTTTCCGCGACGGCACCGTTGATCGTCACGACCACGCCGCGCGTCACGGCGATGGCCTCGTCGGCCATCGCATTCTCGCTATCCGCACCGGCATACGCCTGATCGGCCACCGTCGCGAGCGCATCGTACTCCGCCGCTCCGTACTTTCCGAGATTGCGGAACGCATACGAGCGCGACACGATCGCCTGAGCCAGCAGCGCCTCGCGCTCGCCGGGATTGCGACGTCCCATCTCGCTCGGTACGACACTGCGCAGATACGCTTCGATCGGCAGTTCGTTGATCACCCGCAAGCCGCGCCCGTCGACCATCACGCGGAGTGTCCCGCGGTAGTTCCGTCCATTGAACCGGATCGGCGACTCGCCATCAGCCGATGCGATGCGCAGGTCACCATAGCTCGGCGTCGACGCACCGTTGGGTGTGCGGATCGCGGCACCGCCGTCCTTCAGGATGAGGCGGCGCTCGTCGGCTGGACGCACATCGCCGAGCCATTCACCGCCGGGCAGCGTGACGCGGAGCCCGACCGTTCCGCCGAGCGCCAGATCGCTCCCTCCCGAGACGAGCGCCACGCGGATCCGCGGATCCGGCGCGGGCGCGCGCGTCGGTGCCGGGCTCTCGAGTTCGCTGGGGCCTGAGGACGCGCGGAGGCAGGCCGCGAGCAGCAGGACCGCGAGGAGGGCCGTGCGTCTAGCCGCGGAAGTTGCCAAACTTGAGCTCGATCTCGAAATCTTCGCTGCGCAGGAACTGCATGACACCCTGCAGCTCGTCCTTCGATGGGCTGGAGACGCGGATCTCGTCGTCCTGGATCTGGGCGTTCACCTTCTTGAAGCCGCCGTCCTTGATCGCCTTCGTGATCTTCTTGGCGATGTCGGTGGGAATGCCTTGCGTCAACGTCGCGACGCAGCGCACGGTGGTGCCGGTACCGAAGATCTTGTCGCCGATCTTGAGATTCTGCGTGGGGACGCCGCGCTTGAGCAGCTTCTGGTTGAGTACGTCCACCAGCTGGTCCATGCGGAAGTCGTCATCGGCGTTGAGGCGGATTTCCGCCTTCGGCCGATCGAACTCCACGGTGGCAATGGAGCCGCGGAAGTCGTAGCGGGTCGCGATTTCCTTGAGCACCTGATTGACGGCGTTGTCGACTTCCTGCAGATCGGCGCCGGTGGAGATGTCGAACGAAGCGTTGGTAGCCATGCGGTCCTCGTGAGTTCGGCGGAATAGATAAGGCGCGGGCGCGAGAGCGGCAACGCATCCGCCCTCGGCACCGCGCCCCGCACGGAACGGCGAACGCGCCGACAGTCACCGCTGTCGACGCGTCCGCTACGACGAAGGCCGGTTCGTGGCCCGTTCAGATCGGGCGGCGGCCCCCGCGACCGCCGTGGCGGTGCGACAGACGCGCACCCTGCCGCTGCATCCGCTCGCCGCGGCGCTCGAGCTGCCGACCCTCGCGCATCAGCCGATGCCCAGCGACCGGACGGCCACGGCCCTGCAGACGCGCCCCGTGACGCTGGAGACGCTCGCCCCGGCGTTCCAGCTGACGTCCCTGACGATCGAGCGTTCGGGCGGCGACATGCGTGCGTGGGTGGCCGGCGTGAGCGGCCGCGGCTGCCGTGCCGAAGGCCGGCGCCTGTGCGTCCGCGATGACGGGTGCGGCGCAGACCAGAAGAAAGGCCGTGACGACGGCGGCGAGGCGATGCTGCATCTGAAGCTCCTGCGGCGCGATGCCGCGGTCCGGGGGGCAAGTTGGCGCGGCGTTTCTGCCGCACATCCCCACAGACGACGAGGCCCGACTCGTGTTAAGCCGGGCCCCGTGATGGTCCGAGTTCCGCGCGCTGTCTTACGCGCCGAGGAACGAGTCGAGCGCCCGCGCGCGGCTGCTCTGTCGCAACCGCTCGAGTGCCTTCTCCTTGATCTGGCGCACCCGCTCCCGCGTGATCCCCATCATGCCGCCGATCTGCTCCAGCGTCATCGGCTCGGGGTTGTCGAAACCGAAGTAGAGCCGGAGGATCTTCGCTTCGCGCTCGCGCAGTGCGCCGAGCACTTCCTCGATCGACTCGGTCAGCGCGGTCTCGAAGGTCTGCGCGTCGGGGGCGCGGTTCGAATCGTCCGCGAGATAGTCGATGAGCCGATTGTCTTCGCCCGGGGTGAGCGGCGCGTCGAGCGAGAGATGTGCCCGCGAGATCGAGATCGTCTTCTCGACCTCTTCCAACGTGAGATCCATCCCCTCCGCGATCTCGGCGACGGTCGGTTCGCGCCCGAGTTCCTGCAGCAGCGATGCCGAGCGCTTGCCGATCCGGTACAGCGTGCCTGCCCGGTTCAGCGGCACCCGCACGATGCGACTCTGCTCGGCGAGGGCCTGCAGAATCGCTTGCCGAATCCACCAGACCGCATACGAAATGAACTTGATGCCCCGCGTCTCGTCGAATTTGTGCGCCGCGCGGATCAGGCCGAGGTTGCCTTCGTTGATGAGGTCGGAGAGGCTCACCCCCTGATTCTGATACTTCTTCGCGACGGAGACGACGAAGCGGAGATTGGAGCGGACGAGTTCGTCGAGGGCGGCGGGATCGCCGTTGCGGATGCCCTGCGCCAACCGGACCTCGTCCTCCTGCTTGATCAGCGGATAGCGGCTGATCTCGCGCAGGTACACGTCCAGGGAGCCTTCGTCGGTACCGCCGCTGCTGCGACGGCCGGACCCCACGTGAAGCGGACGCATGGCCACAGGAACCTCAGAGGAAACAGAGACCGCGCGTGACGCATCGCCGGAGGGCGAACGTCGTGCTGCCGGCGGCACGCGTGCAGGATGATGAGTGAATGTCCGCGCAGGCAGACGTCGAATGAGTACCGACCGGGAACCTTGCATGTCAACTGTCGTTGACACGCCACGCCGTCGTCCGTCCCAACCGGACCACGGCGTCAGCTCCCCTGCACGGCCGTCATCAGTCGTAGTTGTCGATCTGCGCACGCTGCAGCGTGCCGGAATAATCGACATAACCCACTTTTGTCTCCGAGTAGAAGTCGAAGACTTCCCAGCCGCCTTCCCGATGCCCGTTGCCCGTCGCCTTCACGCCGCCGAACGGCAGGTGCGCCTCGGCGCCGATCGTCGGAGCGTTGACGTACGTGATGCCGTTCTCGAAATCCTGCAGCGCCCGGAATGCCGTCCGCACATTGCCCGTATAGATCGACGACGAGAGCCCGTACTTCACCCCGTTGTTGATGCGCGCCGCCTCTTCGTACGTCGAGAAGCGGACCACACTCAGCACGGGTCCGAAGATCTCCTCCTGCTCGAGCCGCGAGCCGGCCTTCACGTTGGCGAAGATCGTCGGCTGGAAGAAGAAGCCGCGACCCAACCGCTGCCCTCCCGGTGCCTTCCCGCCGAGCACGAGTTCCGCACCCTGCTCGCGGCCGATCTCGACGTAACGCTTCACCTTGGCGCGCGCTTCCTCGTGAATCAGCGGTCCGACCTGCGATTTCGGCTTGCGACCGTCGCCGAGCATGAGGCTCGCGGCCGCGGTCTCGAGGCGCGCGAGAAACTTGTCGTGGATCTTCTTGTGCAGCAGTAGCCGGCTGGTGGCGGTGCAGCGCTGGCCCGTGGTGCCGAACGCGCCCCAGAGCACGCCTTCGAGGGCGAGATCAAGATCGGCATCATCCATGACGACCTGCGCGTTCTTGCCACCCATCTCCAGCGAGAGCCGCTTGTGCATCCGCCCGCAGGTCTCGCCGATGTGCGACCCGGTATCGGTGGAGCCGGTGAACGAGATCACCGGCACCTCGGCGTGCGCCACGAGCGCCTTCCCGACCTCGCCGCCGCCATGCACCAACTGAATGACTTCCGGCGGGAGCCCGGCCTCGAGCAGGATCTCCACGAGGAGCGCACTGGTGTGCGGCACATCCTCGCTGGGCTTGAGGATCACGGCGTTGCCGCAGAGGAGCGCGGGAAACATCTTCCAGGTGGGGATCGCCAGCGGAAAATTGAACGGGGTGATGAGGCCGCAGACGCCGATCGGGCGGCGGAAGCTCATCGCCCACTTGTTGGCGAGTTCCGACGGCACGGTGTGACCGAAGAGACGTCGGCCTTCGGTGGCCGCGTAGTACGCGGTGTCGATGCCTTCCTGCACGTCGCCGCGCGTTTCGGCGAGCACCTTGCCCATCTCGCGCGTCATCGCATCGGCGATCGCTTCCTTGCGCGCCGCGAGGAGATCTCCGACGCGGCGCAGCACGTCGCCCCGCGCCGGTGCCGGTGTCTTCGACCATTGGGCATGGCCGCGCTTGGCCGATCGAATCGCCGCCTGCACATCCGCGGCGCCGGAGTCGGGAAAGCGGCCGATGAGGTCGGTCGTATCGGCGGGATTCCGGTTCTCGAAGTAGGTACCGGTGCTCGGCGCGACCCACTCGCCGTTGATGAAATTCTTGAACGTCTTGGCCATGTCGGTCGCCTTCGATCGTGGATCAGGGAGTCTGCGGCGCGCCGGCGGCGGCCGGTACGGACGTGGGAGTGACGGCAGGGGCCGGTGCAGTTGCAGCCGGGAGCGCCGGCGTCTGCACCGCGCAGAGCCAGGTGCGTGCCTCCTTGGCGTACCCGATGCGCGGCAGCACCTCGAGCCCGGCGAGCACGAGCGTGCCACCAAGCGTCAGCAGGCCCAGCACGTGCGCAAAGCCGCGGCGGTGCGACCACGATGCGCCGGTCGCCCAGAGCGACGTGATGACGCCAAGTCCGCACGAGGCAAGGAAGAGGGCCAGACCACCGCCGCACCACTTCGGAAAGGGCCAGACGACGAGGGCCGAGAGCAACGAGGCCGCAAGCACCACGCGAAACCAGGTGCCGAGCACCGCCGCCTTGCCGCTCGAGGCACGGACCGGCGCCGCGGACGGCGGCACACCTGCGGCGCGCGGCGCGGGCTTGCCGGCCGGCGCCGGGGTACCGCCGGACGCGATGACCTTGTCGATGTCCGCGAGTTCGCGGTCCCAATCTCTCGGCTGCTCGGGCATCAGAGGTCCCGTTCGAGCTTGAAGCGCTCGATCTTCTTGTAGAGGTTGCTCCGTGGCATCTCGAGTGCGCGGGCGGTCTCGGACACATTCCAGTCGTGCTCGCGCAGGCGCGCCATGAGGAACTGCCGCTCGGCCTCGTCCTTGAAGGCGCGGAACGAGTCGGCCGTGGTCGGATCGAAGGCACCATCGGCCTCCTCGTCGTCGCTCAGCAGCGTCCGTACTTCGGCGGTACCGATGCTGCGTTCGTCCGAGAGGATCAGCAGTCGCTCGACCGAGTTGCGGAGCTCCCGCACGTTGCCGGGCCAGCTCCGACGCTGCAGGAGCCTGATCGTCTCCTCCTCGAAGATGCGCGGGGGCAACCCGCCGGCGGCCAGCAGGCGGTCGGCGAAATGCGCCACGAGCGTCGGAATGTCGTCGCGACGTTCGCGCAGCGGCGGGACGCGGATCTCCACCACGTTGAGCCGATAGAGCAGATCCTCGCGGAAGTGGCCGGCCTCGATTTCGGCCCGCAGATCCTTGTTCGTGGCCGCGATGACGCGCACGTCCACGCTGATCGCCTTGGTGCCGCCGACGCGCGTGATGATCCCTTCCTGCAGCGCGCGCAGCAGCTTGGCCTGCGCCGCGAGTGCGAGGTCGCCGATCTCGTCGAGGAAGAGGGTGCCGCCATGGGCCTGCTCGAACTTGCCCGTATGATCCGCGAAGGCGCCGGTGAACGATCCCTTCATGTGTCCGAAGAGTTCGCTCTCGATCAGTTCGCTCGGGATGGCGGCACAGTTCACTTCGATGAAGGGGCGTCCGGCACGCGGGGAGGCGGCGTGAATGCCGTGCGCCACCAGTTCCTTGCCGGCACCGTTCTCGCCGAGAATCAGCACCCGGGCCGGCGTCGGTCCGACCTTGCGCACCATCTCCTTGACGCGCTCCAGCGCCACCGAGGCCCCCACCATCTGGTAGCGATCACCGACGAAGGCCTTGAGCTGAATGTTCTCGACCACGAGCTGCGTGCGCTCGAGCGCATTGCGGACCGTCACGAGAAGCCGATCGGTATCGAGCGGCTTTTCGAGAAAGTCGAAGGCGCCCTTCCGCGTGGCCTCCACGGCCGTCTGCACGGTGCCGTGCCCCGAGATCATCACGACGATCGCCTCGGGATCGATGGAGCGGAGCCGCTGGAGCGTATCCAACCCGTCGAGGCCCGCCATCTTCACATCGAGGAAGACGACATGCGGCCGGAAGTCGCCGTACAGGCTCAGGCCTTCGCCGCCGGAGGCCGCCGTGCGCACTTCGTGGTCCTCAAACTCGAGGACCTGCTTGAGCGCGCCACGAATGCCGGGCTCGTCGTCGATGATCAGAATACGCGCAGTCACTCGCGGGGCCTCGCATAGAGAACGAGGCCGGCCGGCGACACGCGCACGGCCCGAACCCCAGGGGGAAGCGTCAGGGGCAGCCCCGTGACGGTCGAATCATCCATCGCGTTGCGCAGCAGCGTCGTGACGAGCGGCGACGGCAACGGGATGCCACGCACCTCGGCTTCCCGCACCCGCCAGATGGCACGGCCCGTCGCGCCGTCCACCTCGAGCGGACCAGCCAACTCCACCGGCTCCACCTCCCGCACCACCGCCCCAAGCCGACCGAAGACGCCTTGGGGAATGCGCGCGGTCTTGAGGAGCGCGCGCAAGCGAATCTTGTTTTTGCCGAGGCGCAACTCGACGGAGTCGAGCTGGCTGCGGAGCCGAGGGTCGAGCCGCGTCAGCAGGAGCGTGGCCGCCTCATCCGCGGTGAGCACAATGGAATCGACCCGCCCGGCGCGCAGCCCGGCCAGTTTGCGTTCCGCGGGCTTGAGCGTGGTTGCATCGGCGCGGCCCGATGCCTCGATCGTGGTGCCAGCGCCGAGCACGCCCTTCGCGACGTCGATGGTCCGATCGCGATAGAGCCAAAGCCCGAGGCCCGCGGCAATGATCAACACGAGGCCCACGAGACGAAACGGCAAGGTGAGGCAACCCATGAGCCGTCAGTGTCCCGACTCGAGCACTGTGAGCAATGCCCCGCGGCGATAGCCGCGCGGATCGAGTTGCACGCGGTCGAAGCCGAGGTCGGCAAACTGCGCCTCGACCTCCGGCCAGCGCGCCTCCACCAACGGCATCTGCGCCGCGTGCACTTCCAGCGTGGCGACCTCGTCATGATGCCGCACGCGCAGATCGCCGGTCACACCGAGCCCGCGCAGGAACGCCTCACCCAGCTCCACCTGCCGCAAGCGCTCGGGGGTCACTTCCAGACCGTAGCGAATGCGGCTTGCGAGGCACGGCGCTGCCGGCTGATCCCACGTGGTGAGCCCCAGCTCGCGGGATACGTCGCGAATGTGGGCCTTCGTCCATCCGAGTTCGGCGAGCGGCGAGCGCACCGCGCGCTCATCGGCGGCGCGGACCCCTGGGCGATGCTCGCCGAGGTCGTCGGCATTGGTGCCGTCGATGACGACGTCGAAGCCCCGTGCCTCGGCCACTTCGCCCAGACGCATCCAGAGCTCCCGCTTGCAGAAATAGCAGCGGTTCTCGGGATTGGCGCGGTACGCGGGGTCATCGAGCTCGTAGGTGTCGAGTTCCAGCAGGGGAACATCGTGCGCGACGGCCAGCGCGCGGGCGGCCTCGACCTGCGCCGCCGGCACAGACGGAGAACGACCAAGCACCGCGAGGAAGCGGTCGTGGCCGAGTGCACCGGCGCCCGCTACGGCGAGCAGCGACGAATCGACGCCGCCCGAATATCCCAGCAGCACGCGCCCGAATCCGGCGAGATGGGCCCGAAGGGCCGCGAGGTCTGTCATCGGCGAAAACGTAACGCGGCCCATGGCCACGCGGAACGCACAGCACCTGCGCATCTTTGCGGCATGACTGACGCGGCGTACCTCCGGATCAATGCGGCGCTGACCCTGCCGCGTGCCGAGCTCGACTTCAAGGCGACGCGGGCTGGCGGCCCGGGCGGGCAGCATGTGAACACCTCGAGCACCCGTATAGAGCTCACGTGGAACGTGGCGGAGAGCCCCAGCATCGATGACGCACAACGGGCCCTGCTGCTCGAACGTCTGGCGACGCGGCTCGACTCGCGCGGGGTGCTCCGGCTGGTGAGCGCCGAGGCGCGGAGCCAGCTCCAGAACCGCGAGGCGGTGGTGACGCGCCTGGTCCGGGTGCTGCAGGACGCCCTCCGCGCGGTGAAGCCGCGACGGCCCACTAAGCCCACCCGCGCCAGCGTCGTGCGCCGGCTCGATACGAAGCGGAAGCGGAGCAGCCGCAAAACGGACCGCCGCCCCCCACGTGATGACGAGTAAGGATGACCGGTTAAGTTCCTGCTTTGCGGTTCCGGCCTAGCCCGGGGCACGCCACAGACCCCTCCGCCGTCCGAGCCGATGAGCCAGAGCCCGAAGCCGATCGCTATCGTCCATGAGCACCCCGACTGGTTCCGCCCGATGTTCGCGGAGCTCGACCGCCGCAGGATTCCGTATGTCCGGCTCGACGCCGCCGCGGCGATGTTCGAGCCCGGCGAACGGACCTCGCCGTACAGTCTGGTCGTGAACCGCGCGAGCCCGTCGGCGTATCTGCGCGGGCATGGCCAGAGCACCTTCTTCATGCTGCAGTGGCTGCGGCACCTCGAGCGGATCGGCGTGCCGGTCGTGAACGGCAGCGAGTGCTACGGGATGGAGATCTCGAAGGCGTGGCAGCTCGACCTCCTCAACGAGCTTGGCATTGCATATCCCGAGGCGCGCGTCATCAACGACGCGAGCCGAGCGGTCGATGCGGCACGCGGCCTCCGCTATCCCGTACTCGTCAAGGCGAACATCGGTGGCAGCGGTGCCGGCATCGTGCGCTATGACAGCGAAGCCGAGTTGGCGGCGGCGGCGGCGGCAGGCACGGTCGACCTCGGTATGGACGGCACGGCGCTGGTGCAGGAGCTCTGCCCGTATCGCGAGGGCCGGATCACCCGCGTGGAGACGCTCGGCGGCAAGTTCCTCTACGCCATCAACGTCTATCCACCCGCCTCGTCGTTCAATCTCTGCCCGGCCGATGCGTGCCAGACCAACGACGGTCGCGAACTGAGCCGTTCGGCGTGCGCCCTCGATGCGCCGAAGAGCGGCATGCGCGTGGAGCGCGCCGAGCTTTCCGGCGAGATCATCACGATGATGGAACGGATTGCCGAGCGCACGCAGCTCGACGTCGGCGGTATGGAGTTCCTCATCGACGATCGCGACGGGAAGCCGTACGTGTACGACATCAATGCGCTGTCGAACTTCGTCGCGGACGCCGTCAACGTCGTCGGCTTCGACCCGTTCGTGATGCTGGTGGACTACCTCGTGGCGCGTCGAGACGGTGTCGCCGTGCAGGCCGCGGCCTGATGCGCTACGGCTACTGGCTCCCGATCTTCGGCGGATGGCTGCGGAACGTCGGCTACGAGGGCATGAGCGTCCAATGGAATTACGTGAAGCGACTGGCCCAGCGCAGTGAGCAGATCGGTTTCGATCTCACGCTCATCGCCGAGCTCTTCCTGAACGACATCAAGGGCATCGACGCGCCATCACTCGATGCGTGGAGCACCGCCGCGGCCCTCGCCGCCGTCACCGAGAAGCTGGAGCTGATGGTCGCGGTGCGTCCGACGTTCCATCAGCCGGCGATTCTGGCGAAGCAGGCCGCGAACGTCGACCGCATCAGCAACGGCCGACTGGCACTCAATGTCGTCAGCTCCTGGTGGAGCGATGAGGCCCGGCGCTACGGCGTGCGCTTCGACCAGCACGACGACCGCTACGCCCGCACCTCCGAGTGGCTCGATGTCGTCAACGGCTGCTGGTCGGAACCAGTCTTCTCGTACACCGGCGCGTACTACAGCGTGGACGAGACGATCCTCGAACCGAAGCCGGTGCGGCAACCGCGGCCGACGCTCTGGGCCGGCGGCGAAAGCGAGACGGCAAAGCGGATGATCGCCACCAAGTGCGACGCGTATGCGATGCACGGGGGCACCCCCGAGGAGATCGCGCCGAAGATCGCCGACATGCGCGCCCGCCGCGAGGCGCTCGGTCTGCCGCCGATGCAGTTCTGCATGGCGACGTACATGATCGTGCGGGAATCCGAGGCGGCGGCGAAGAAGGAAGTGGAGCGCATCACCCGCGCCACCCCCGACTCGCCGGGCTACGCCAACTATCAGGACTGGCTCGCCAATACTCACCTCGAGCAGAAGGTATCGCTCGAGGATTACTCGGTGTCGAACCGCGGGCTCCGGCCCGCGCTCATCGGCACGGCGGAGCAGGTCGCGGAACGGGTGCGCGAGTACGAGGCGGTCGGCGTGGACCTCCTGCTGGTGCAGTGCTCGCCGCAACTGGAAGAGATGGAGCGGATTTCCGAAGAGGTGATGCCGCTGACGTCCAAGGCCA